>SL_5KL_010_SEDDRAFT_10000154_pt1 | contig 40783 bp, 46 predicted proteins | sample SodLakKL_010_SED_FD_9118 | JGI IMG/M metagenome (IMG submission 9118)
CAATGACAACGTGTTCACGGCCGTCTTCACCCAGCCCGCCGATCAGGAAGTCCACGCGTTTTTCAGTATTCGGAACCTTGAACTCAACGGCCACTTTCGCATCTGCAGGAATCGCATCAACGTTCAGCACTTCGCTCATATCCCTGAGCGAGTGCTTCCATGAATTGATTTCACTTTTGGTGGTCCTGCCGATCAATTTTTGGTATTCGGAATAAATTTTCTCATCGATGACGCGGGCGCGCACATCCTGTAGAAATGTTTCTTTGGTCGCTTCATAGACAATCAATGTCTATTCCCCTTCCTTACAGTTCATTGTATTTCTTGGCGGTGCCATATGCTTTGGACGCGGGATACTTCTTCTCGTTCTTTTCGATCTTCTCCTTGAGGATGGTCTCGAGGTCGAAGCCGTAGTGATCGCACAAAAGCAAACAATAACCGACGATGTCGGCGATCTCGTCCTTGATGTTCTCCCGGTCTTCACGGACGTGCTCCCACTGGAAGTTCTCAAGCAGCTCCGCCGATTCAAGCACCACGGATTTAGCAAGGTTCTCCGGAGTGTGGAATTGATTCCAGTTCCGCTCGTCGCGGAACTGTTTCAACTTATCAATAATGCCTTGCATGATTTCACCTTCTTTGAGTTTTTAGACATTTTTATTAGAAACCACTTTGAATGTTATAAATAATTCAGATCGTGTTCAAGGATTGTGGGGGGGGATTTCTTCTGGTTATCAGATTATGGATATTCTAATATCAGGGCGACGCTTTTCAAATGTAGGACCGGCTAGTTTTAGAGTGCAACAAACAATTATCGATAGTCTATGCAGGCTATTCTTATGATAACCTTTCTGCACGCATAGTAATAGAGCGTATCTGTCGCATCTGTATTTTTAAAGACTCAGATTTTCCAGCACGAAGAAAATCACGTTCCACGTCAAAACCGCAATGAACGCAACGACCGACATGATCAACCAGTAGATGAAGAACTCCGCGAATGCTCCCAGAGAATTGATGAACATGTAGATGCTGATGGATAACCAGGCGATTCCGATCAGAATCAATCCGCCGAATCGCACTTTCCGGAAAATACGAGCCATTGGCATACCTCCTAGTGGTTTCTCATTCCCCATTATACACAATCGTCGGCACTTTAGGGGAACAAAAGTCGGTACGAAAAATGCATAGTGAGAAATACGCTCATTGGAAATTCCCTGCGTGAGAATAAATAAAAGACCTCTGAAACCACTTATAAATATAAGAAAAAGGCCCGCCTGGGCCTTGGATTTCAAATGGCGTTCCGGGAGGGATTCGAACCCCCGACCTATGGCTTAGAAGGCCATTGCTCTATCCAACTGAGCTACCGGAACCGCTGAACGCGGGCATATTATAATGCATGGCAAGGGAAAAGTAAAGACTGGATGCGTATGATGCAGGCGGCGCGGGCCAACCGCGCCGCCTGGTTTTTCTGAAGGTGAAACTATCTGCTTTTGCCTATTCCGCCTCCGGCTGCTCGCGCGCCTCCCCGGAGCGGATGAGCGCTTTTTGCATCAGGACGGGACCGACGATTTGGAAGAACAGGATGCTGCTGAGGACGATGGCCTGGATGATCTGCGTCTCTTCGGAGGGCAGCACCGCGGACAGCGTGGCGAGCATGCCGATGGTGATGCCCGCCTGCGGCAGCAAGCACACGCCCGTATAACGCCGCACGTTGGTTGGGCAGCGCGTGAGGCTCGAACCGAAGAACGACCCGCCCAGCTTGCCGAGCAGACGTAGGAGGATGAAGGCGGCCGCGAGCCCGCCGGCCGTGAGCACGACCGTCGGCGATAGCGACAGTCCGGCGATTGTGAAGAACAGGATCAGGAACGGGCCGATGAAATTGTCAAGCGCCTTGTCCTGGATCTTGAAGGTCTCCTTGTCGACAAAGTTGGTGAAGGTCATGCCCATGCTGAGGGGGATGAGGATCACCGAAAGCTGCGTCTCCTCCGCCAGCCAGACCGAGCCCAGGATGAAGGCGAGGGAAAGCACCAGATAGGCCAGATAACGCTCCGAACGCTTCTCGCGTTCGATGAAGAGGCGGGATACCAGCGCGAGCACCACACCCATCGCGATACCCGCGACAATCGAAAGTCCCACTTCCAAGATGGGTTCCACCAACGCCGTGCCGAACGTCAGATCTCCGTCATTCAACAGACTCAGGGCGATGCTCGAGGTAAGTCCGAAGAGGATGACCGCGACCATATCCAAAAGCCCCACGACCGGAATGACGGTCCGCTTGACGGGTCCCTTCGCCCGCAGTTTCTTGATGATTTCGACCACGGGGGCGGGGGCGGAAGCCACCGCCAGCCCCGAAAGGGCGAACGCCAGCCAGAGCTGTCCGCTCAAAAGATAGATGCCGAGAAAGACGACACCCAGGGTGACCAATGAGTGCACAAGCGTTATCGCCAGCACCGGCTTCGCGTTCTTGCTGATGACGGGGAAGAAAAGCTCCGTACCGATCTGGAAGGCGATGACGCCGAGCACCAGCTTGGTGACCACTTCAAGCGGCTCGAGCGCTTCCACACTGATGAGGGACAGCACGTAAGGACCGATCAGCACCCCCGCGACGATGTGACCGGTGATGTCGGGAAGATTGACGTGCTCGGCGAGTTTTCCGAATAAAAAACCTACCAACAGAATAATTGAGAGGTTCAAGAGTAGTTCATATATATCCACTGTGATGCATCTCCTTTACTCAACAAGCATTATACAAAGAATTCCCCCCTGAATGCAAACCGCCGCCCGCTACATCCGATGTCACCGGTGCTCCGGACTTGACAGACCCCGCGGGCAGGGCTAGAATAAAGCCATCCCCTGTGTGGAGGAGGCTGCGCCATGGAAAGACGCATCGAGCGCTACGTGAGACACCAGCTCAGGCATCTGAGCAAAGAGGAGAGAAAGGGGCATTTCGAAACCATCAGCACCGAACTGATCGACCGCTACCACCAGGCGAAAAGTGAAGGCAAATCGGAGCGGGAGGCCTATCTGGAAGCCATCTCCGCCATCGAGACCGTCGCCGGCATCCCGCTTCCGGATGCGCGCTTCAGCGTCCCGCCGCGCGCGGAGGACGCCGCGCTCTTCGTCGGCGCCGCTCTGGCCGGGGGCGCGCTGCTGGTCGCGCTTTTCAACGTCCTTGCGGGGACAATCCTGCTCGTGGCCTCGATCGCCACATTCGGCACCGGCGCCTTCTTCACCTTCAGCGCCGCCGAATACCTCAAGCGTCAGGGGAAGGACAAGGAACAATACCCCCTCAAGCTCCGCAAGCTCTTCTCCTACATGCGCAGCTGCTTCGGCTTCTACACTGTCACACTCGCCTTCCTCACCGCCTATCTGATCGGGCGGACCTATCTAATCGGACGTCTCGGCGCGCTCGGGCTCGACCCCGTGCATCTACGGCAGGCGGATTTCCTGTATGTCGTCGGGCTTTCAGTCATTGTCTTCATCGCGGCCCTTGCTGTCTTCGGCTTCCTCTTCGCCTTCCTCTACCGCAAGCTCGGCGAACACTATGAACTGCTCACCGGGGAGGATTTCTCGCATCATCGCTTCTCTTCGTCCGGCTATTGCCTGAAAAGCGGACTCCGGCCCGCGAGGGTGCTGGATGAATGGATGGGGCCGCGCTTCTTCGGTACCGTCTCGCTTCTCTATCTGCTGGGCTATGGGGCGCTGCAACTGTTCATCATCAGCGGCATTGTCCGCCCGCCCGCCGGCGGTGCGTGGGCGCTCGCCCTGGCGGCAGGCATCTATCTGCTCGGGGTGTTGCTGCTGATTCCCATCGTCGCCGGACGCTGGGAGACCATCGAGATTTCCTTCCTCGTCGTCACCGCCTTCCTCGCGAGTGTTCTGCTGGCCGCCGGCCCGTTGAGCGGCGGCGAGCTCAGGGAGGTCCTTTTCGCACCGGATGATGCGGTGCTGCTTTATCTCGTCGGGGGCGCCGTCGTCTTCTTCGTGATGCTTTTGATCAAGGCCTTCATCCGCGACAAGGGGGGACGGGCGGCAGAATAAAGCCAACTTCACCTCTCACATCTTCAGCTTTACTGCCACTCGGATGAACACCAGCGTGTTCATCCATCTGACATGTCAATTGTTTTTTAAAGAAGCATATTCTCTGAACCGCCGGTTTCAGCGTTCAAAATGGATGAACACGCTGTTTAGAATTTCTTTCGGAATTTTCGCGGGCCTCATCCGCCGCTGATCAGCCGCCGTGAGTGAATACGTTTCAATCCACAAGACGTCCTGGCCAAGACGTCTTTTTTCATGGCTGGCACTCCGCGGGTGATGAATGGACACTCCCGGTGTCCACCGCCAGTGAAGCTGGACATTGACAGGGAATGACACCCGTGTCACTATGAGATTATCCTCAGGAAGGAGGGGTTCCATGCCGAAGGCGACGTTCGAGAACCTCCCGAGCGATAAACAAAGACACATCAAGGATACGGCGCTGGAAATCTTCAACGAAAAGGGCTACGCGAGAGTCACTGTCCGTGACATCGTCCATCGGGCGAAAATCTCAAGGGGCAGCTTCTATCAGTACTTCGAGGGCAAGGGCGATCTGTTTCGCACGATCGTTGCCGACGCCCAGCGCATCAAGCTTGCCTATCTGCGCCCCACCCTGGCGAAGCTTGAAGGGCGTCCGTTTCTTGAGGCGCTCGTCGAGGTCTTCGAAGATGCCCTTTCCTACCTCCGGGACTACCCCGAGCACGCCACGCTCGGACATCTGCTGTATCATTCCTCCGAAGTCGAGCTGTTGCCGCTCGTCAAAGAACTCGATGCGCAGGGCATCCTCACGCCCCTGCACTATTTGCGGCGCGACAAGGAGGCCGGCAGACTCCGCGAGGCAGTCGACATCGAGACAGCGGCACGCATCATCTACAACCTGCTCGGCAGGGAGTTGATGCAGGGCGTCGTCGAAGGCCGTAGCGACGATGAACTACGGAAACTGGCGACGACCTATGTGGACATTCTCAGCTACGGCCTGCAAAAACGGAACGCAGACGGGGAGGGAGTTTAATGGAACCGATCATCCACGCACAAGAACTGCAGAAATTCTACGGCAAGACCCATGCCCTCAAAGGGCTGTACCTCGCAGTGAAGCCAGGAGAAGTGTTCGGTCTGATCGGCCCCAACGGCGCCGGGAAGACCACGACCGTCCGCATCCTGCTCGGACTGCTCAAGGCCAGCGGCGGAACAGCCGAAATCTTCGGCATGGATGCCTGGCAGGACGCCGCCACCATCCACAAGCGCCTCGCCTATGTACCCGACGATGTGCGACTATGGGGCAACCTCACCGGCGGGGAGGTCATCGACTTTCTCCTCAATCTGCGGGGCGGCATTGATGAGAAGCGCCGCAGCCATTACATCGACTGCTTCGATTTCGACCCGGCCAAGCGCTGCCGGGCCTATTCCAAGGGGAACCGGCAGAAAGTCGCCCTGATCGCGGCCCTGGCTTCGAAGGCCGAACTGCTCGTGCTGGATGAACCCACCGGCGGGCTGGACCCCTTGATGGCGAGAAGATTCCAGGAAACCATCCAGGAAATCAAGAACGAAGGCCGGACCGTGCTGCTCAGCAGCCACCGCCTCGCAGACGTCGAACGTCTGTGCGACCGCGTGGCCATCATTTCACAGGGCACCATCGTCGAAAGCGGCGATCTGAAGACCATGCGCCACATGAAGCGCAACGTCATCCGCGTGCGCACCCGCGACCCGCTGGATGGTCTGCAAAAACTCAACGGCGTGCATGATGTCATCCATACGGACGACGAGGTCAGCTTCCAGGCCGATAACGAAGAGCTGGAAGCAATCTACAGCTTTCTCGCGGCACGCGGCATCCTCTCGCTCATCAGCTCGCCGCCCACACTCGAGGACCTTTTCATGCGCCACTACGAGACCCGCCAGGAAAGCACGGGTGCGGCTGAAGATGGTTGATTGGAGAGGCATCCGTGGCACCACCGCCCTGCTTAGGCACACGCTTCGCACCGAGCGCGTCCGTTTCTTCGTATGGGTGCTTTCCTTCTTCGTCCTCATGAGCGTGGTGACTTATGTGAACGGCCAATTCACGGCGCAGGAGATGAAGGAGCTCGTCATCCACTCCACGGGCGAGCCGGGCATGCGCATGCTCGTCTCCCCCATCACCGCCGAAGGGGCGGGCGAGATCAGCCGCTTCGTCTTCTTCCGTTTCTCCTTCGTCTTCTCGCTGCTGGTGGTCTTGATGAACATCCAGATCGCCAACCGCCTCACGCGGCACGAGGAGGAAACGCGTCGCGCCGACTTGATCGCCACGAGCGGCGCAGGACGCTACGCACGGCTGCTCTCGGCGCTATTGGTTTTGGTCGGGTTGAATTTCGCCGTCGCCCTCGCCATGTGGGGAGGATTGCTCATCAACGGCATCGAGCCATTCGGAAGCTTGATCGCCGGACTCTCCTACGGGGCGCTCGGAGTGGTCTTCGCCGCCCTCACCGCGTGTGCGGCGCAGCTTTCCTCCCACGTCAGCGGGGTCGCCGCGATCTCGGGTTTCACCTTCGCCGGCGTGTTCCTCATCAACAGCCTGGCCGGCGCACGCGGCACGGTCGAGGGAGAAATCGTCAACGACACGCTGCACTTTCAAGGCTTTGAGGCGAGCTCGCTCGCCTATCTTTCCCCGATGGGCTGGACACAGGAGATCTATCCCTTTGACGATCGCAACCTGTGGATCTTCCTGCTGTTCGCGGCCGCCTTCATCGTGTTGACGTCGGCCGCCTTCGCGCTGGTCGACAAGCGCGATGTGGGCGCGGGCGTACTGCGCGAACGCAAAGGACGGGAGCGTTCCGGGCCGATATCGCTGCGTCCCCTCGGACTTGCTCTTAGGCTTGACCGAGGTGTCATGCTTGGCTGGCTTTTCGGCACGATGTTCATGGCCTTTGTCTTCGGCGCGGCGGTGGGCGACCTCGGCGTCGCTTTCGAAGACCACGCCGTCTTCGGGGAGGTCTTTACCGAGGCGGCGGAGCAGTTCCCCTTCATGCTCATCTCGGTGTTCGCGATGGCGGTTCCCTTCTATGCACGCGCAGCGGTTCTGCGCATGCGTCGTGAAGAAGCGACAGGACCACTCGAACTAGGACTTTCGACAACACTCAGCAAAGCGCGCTGGCTGACATCGAAAGTGCTGATGCTGATCGCCTTCAGCTTCTTGTGTCTCTTTGCGGCCACCCTTTCCCTCGGATTCGCGATGGAAGCTTCCCTCGGCGAAATCGGCGAGTTCTTAGCGGCGGCCGCCTTCCAAGGCGGCGCGGCCTTCGTACTCACCGGTCTTTTCCTTGTGTTCCTCGCCCTTGTGCCGAGACAGACGGGCGCCCTGTCGCTGGCCGTGATCATCCTCTCCATCGCGGTCGGTTCCTGGTTCGGACCGATGCTCGACCTCCCCCAGCGCGTCATGGACTTTTCACCCTTTTCGCACGTCGCCTTCGAGCCGGAGAACGCCGAACCGCTCCGCATCGCCTTGCTTTATGGCTTCGGAATGACCGCTTGTGCGATCGGCATCACCGGTTTCCTGCGCCGCGACTTCCAGCCGTCCCGCTGAGACGAAAAAGGTCCCGCCTTGGCGGGACCTTTTATCAACCGTTGTTCGTGCCGTTTCGATCGAGGTGCTTGAGGAAGCACGCATCCTCGGTGTGGCAATGCTCGGTGTCGTAGTACTTGCACGTGCCCTCGACGACGATCTGCAGCTTGGAGATGTTGAAGTTCTGGAAGATCTCGTGATCCTTGATGCAATCATAGATGTCGCTGTCGTTGATCTCGATGATGTTGTTGTTGACGCGGCAGGTGACGTGGATATGACTATCGGCGCTGTGCGACTTCTCGTCGATGGTCAGATCGTAGTGTTTCTTGCCATTGATGAAAACCTCGGTCACGATCTTGTGCTCGAGGAGGAAGTCGATGTTGTTGTAGACGGTCCCGAGGTTATGAAAGCCACGCTTCTTCATCTCGGCGTGGATCTCCTGGATGGTCAGATGCCTGCCTTCCAGCACATCGATGATGGCGCGGCGCTGCTTTGTAATACGCACATTCTGCTTGCGTAGCTCATTGAAGACGCGTTCTTTAACATCCATGCTTCATCACCGAATACATATTAACATTTTTATAAATAAATGAACAGTTTTATGCTTTTCGATACGAAAAAAAACGCGGAGGGATTCCGCATCTTTAGTATCGGGCGAAGGCTCTTTCAAACCCAAGGACCGTTTCTATAGACGAAAACCGCCGGCAGGAATGCCATCGAAGCGGATGTCTTGAGACCTTGTTCATTATCAGGAGCGGACGATGCCAAGGGTTCCAACGAACATATGAGGAATGCCGATGGTGGCCACGAAAAACAATGATATCGGGTCCACGCCGACACCCGGCGGGTTGACGGTCGTGAACGTTGTATTGATGAGAAACAGAATGACAGCCGCGCCATATAGCAGATGGAGCACGAACACTTTCGATGCCGCTTTCAAAGAGGTCCCGGCGATGATCAACTTCCGATAAGAGACGATATCGACCACCAGCATCGCGAGCACGACCGCTACGAGCGGAAGCATGACAACGAGGGCCAGCGTGGTGAACGCGGCCGTTTCACTATCAAGACCTCCAAAAGCGACATTGAATGAGTTAGTGATCCAGCGGATGGTCAACGCTGCCGAGAGCAGCCCTTGACCCACCAGGCCGATCAGCATCGGAATCTTGAACTCGCGCCAACGTCTGTGCGACATGCGAACACCTTCTTGTCTAGGGATTTAAACCAACTTGCGACATGCCGTGAAGCGTCGGTTCAAAAACGCAGTGCCTGATCGGTGAAGCCACGCCTCTTGATCGCCTGCAGGGCGAAGGAACGCCTTAGGCGTGGCTTGCTTTTAAGACAGAAAATTCAACGATATTTCGCTTCGAGGCGTTCGACGATGAACGGCGGCACGAAAGTCGAGAGATTCCCGCCGAAACGCGCGATCTCCTTGACTGCGTTGCTCGAGAGGAACGAATATTTGTTCGCCGTCATGAAGAAGACGCTGTCGATGGCATCGTCGAGTTCGCGGTTCGCATGCGTCATCTGGAATTCGTACTCGAAATCGGTCAGCGCGCGCAGGCCCCGGACGATATGCGTCGCCCCGAGCTGTTTCGCATGCATCACCGTGAGCGTCTCGCTCGCGCCGATCTCAATCGAGTCCCGGTAGGGCTCGAGCGCTTGTTCCACCATCTCGATGCGTTCTTCCTTCGTGAAGAGATTGTTCTTGTGGGGGTTCACGCTGATCAAGACATGCAGCTTGTCAAAAAGCTTGAGGGCTCTTTCCACGATGTCGATGTGGCCATAGGTGATGGGGTCGAAGCTGCCTGGATACAAACCGACTTTCATCTAACCGCTCCATTCATAGATAGTGACTCCGGTCACGCCGATCGTGCGTTCCTTATAGATGCGGAGGTCGCCCTTCGGCAGCGGGTCCTCGAGAGAATAGTGCAGCGCCACAATGCGCCCATCGGACGCGAGAAGCATCCGCCGGGCGATGGCTTCGAGGGAGGCCTCGACGCGCCCTTCGCCGTAGGGCGGGTCGAGGAAGATCAAATCATACGGTCCTTCGAGTGTTTCGAACATGGTCTCGGCCTCGACTTCGTAAAGCTGCGTATCGGAAATCAGCCCGAGCGTCTCGAGATTCTGCTCGAGCACATTGAAGGCCTCGGTGTCGGCCTCGATGAAATCCGCCGCTTTTGCGCCGCGCGAGAGCGCCTCGATGCCGAGCGCCCCGCTGCCGGCGAAGGCGTCCAGCACGCGCCCTTTCGGGATGGGACCGAGCATGTTGAAGAGGGTCTCCTTGACGCGGTCCCGGGTGGGCCGCGTCGAGCTTGATGGCGGCTGTTTGAGCCGCCGGCGCTTGTAGCGCCCGCCGATGATGCGCATCAGTCGTAGGTGATGCGTTCGACGGCTTCACTGTCAAGCGCGGTGACGACCGCTTCAAGCAGCCTGAGCATCGCCGAGTAGTCCGCTTCGTGCATGATCGAGGCGTGCGAGTGCAGATTGCGCACCGGCAGGCACAGTGCGATGGAGGGAACGCCCGAGCGGGTGAGGTGGATGCGGCCGCCATCGGTCCCGCCCCGCGTGAGGTGCGTGAGCTGATAGGGGATCTCATGCTTTTCCGCCTGCTCGATAACGAAATCGCGCAGACCCTTGTGGCCGACCATCGAGCTGTCGGCGATCATGACGCCCACGCCCTTGCCGAGTTCCGTCTCCTTGCTGCCTTTGGGGAAGTCGTGGGCGATGGTCGTATCGACGGCGATGCCGATGTCGGGGTCGACGTGATAAGCCGAGGTGGCCGCGCCGCGGAGACCGACTTCCTCCTGCACGGTGCCCACGCCGTAGTATTCGTTGGGATGGGCTTGGTCCTTGAGGGCTTTGAGGGTGTCCACGGCGGCTGCGCAGCCGACGCGGTTGTCCCAGGCCTTGCCGAGCAGGTAGTTCTCGTTGGCGAGGGTGGTCGCCCCGATCGCGGGGGTGACCATGTCGCCGAGACGCACGCCGGCGGATTCGGCCTCTTCTTTGTCCTTGACGCCGATGTCGAGATACATATCCTCGATCTCGACGGGCTTCTTGCGGTCCTCAGGCTTGAGGATGTGGGGCGGCTTGGCGCCGATGACGCCGAGCAGTTCACGCCCCTCCTGGGTCGTGATCGTCATCTGCTGCGCGAGCATGACCTGCGACCACCACCCGCCGGCGGGGATGAACTTGATGTAGCCTTCGTCGGTGATCTTCGTGACGATGAAGCCGACTTCGTCCATGTGTCCCGCGACCATGATCCGCGGGCCGCCCTCCTTGCCGGTCTTTCTGGCGATGACGCTGCCGAGGTTGTCCTGGGTGACATTGTCCGCGAAGGGCTCCATTTCTTTTTTCATGTACGTACGGACCTGACGTTCGTTGCCGGGGATGCCGTTGAGCATCGACATGTCCTTGAGAATCTTGCGCATAGTGTCGCCTCCTGTAAAGTGGGGTTTTCAGCTTTGCTTGCGGGTCTTGAGTTTCTGATCGATGCCGATGTAGATGAGGAAGACCGCATAGGCGATGAGCAGGATGAAAATGCCGATATGGATCTCCTCTAAGAAGATGTTGCCGGTGAAGAGCACGTAGGCGCCGAGGGTGAGGATGGCCATGTAGAGCAGGAATTTCTCGAACGTGCCGCGGCTTCTCAGCAGCTGCAGGATAAGGAAGTAGACGAATCCGCGGAGATACAGCACGAAGCCGACGAAATGGCCGGCGTCCGCCTCCCGGAAGAGGATCAGTCCGCCCGCGAGCAGCGCGAGGATGAGCTCGACGGCGAGAATCATGCGGGCCTGGCTGTTTTTGTAGCTGCGATAGTCCTTGTTGAAGCGGACGAGCGAGAGAATGACGACTAACGCGCCGATGACGTAGATGGTGAATTCGGCGAGCCAGTCCGTGATGAACATGGCGACGATGGCGAAAGCGGCGAGCAAGGCGCCGAGAATAATGTTGAGCAGAGGGTGCTTAAAGTGGAGTTTCTTCATCATTGTCGTTCTCCTTTTCCTTGGATTGCCGGCGTTGTTCCTGTTCGATTTCATCGATCTTGCGGAGCTGGTTGTTGATGATGCGCTCGAACACATTGAAGAAATTCTTGAGTTCGCGGTTCTTGATGTTGTGGGTCAGGCTGTCTGTGCATTCGGTCTCCTTGACCTCGATCGCCTCAAGAAGCGCCGAGGAGGTGCGTGTGAGACGCACGTGCAGCACGCGCTTGTCGCTGCGGTCGCGGTCCCTTTGGATGTAGCCGCGCTGTTCAAGCCGGCTAAGTACACCCGAGAGCGTCGCCTTGTCGGTATCAAGGTGGACGAGAATCTCTTTTGCGCTCAAGGGCTGGTGCTGCTTGATGACCTTGAGCACCTGATATTGTGCATAGGTCACATCGAAGCGTTCGAGCATCCTCGTCATGAGCCGTTTGTGATAAAGCGCGCTCTTGCTGACGAGCTCACAGATTCTGGAAGACACGGGCGGTCACCCCTTTTTTAGGTTGCACACAAACATTATATGCCATTACGGGCGGATTTGCAAAACTTTACACAAGAAAAACCCGGCTGCAACCGGGCGGGTGAATCAATGGTCAGCTCACGATGCGGTCTTGCTCTTTCTCCTTTTCCTTGCCCGGAGCCTTGATGCCATCGGGGACTTCATCCTGCGCGCTGTCCTCGGGCGCTTCCTCGAGCTGTTTGCGTCGGCGGTAGTTCGAGTAGCCGCCGTAGGATTCATACCCGAGATAGGCGCTTGAAATCAGACTGGCGATGATGAGCAGGATAACGAGGTCCGCGACTTCGAACCCGCGGGCGAGGATGAGCGTACCGATGATGATGGTCGCCACATGGAAGAAGAACGTCACATGGTCGCCCTTCTCGACTTCCTGGTTCAAGCCGTAGAAATGAATCATGCCGCGGGCGATGAGCACGAGCGCCAGAAGCAGCGCGAAGACGTTCGTGCCCAGCAGACCGACTTGGCTGAGGCTTTCTTCACGGATGAAGGCGGCCACGATGAATAGGGCGGCGATCAGGAAATTGATGGTGATCTCGATGATGTTGATGGTCTTGATACGGTCATCCCGCTGTGAACGTACATAAGGGACCAGCCGGATCACCGCATAGACCGCGATCAGCACACCGACCATGGCCTCGATGATGCGTTCCACATCGAGGACCCACATCGCGATGGCCAGTCCGATGAGCAACGCGGCTCCGATCAGCTTGATGAACCAGTTGTATTGCGTAAACGTGGCGGTTAGCTTGTTCATGGGCACCCTTCCCTTCGACACTGTAGTCGTAGCCTGAAAGAGGGGAAACCACTCGTTTGCAGGACCGCATATATCCTATGGGGGTGGCCTCTTGCATTGACCTTCAGGATTCCTCCATTCCGGGAGGCATTCGTACACCGGCCAAGCCTCGGCCCCTTATGTGAAAAGTTGGGGTCGCGCCTGAGTGGTTTCCCATCCCCCAGGCTACACTTTCATTATACGACCGCCATCGCCGCGTGTCAATAAATATGGCGCTCGATGGCATCCAGAACGCAGGCCTTGCATCTAGCGTTGAAACTATGTGGACATCTTCCGCCCTTCGCTACGCGTCGGCCGATGGCAAGACAGAAAAAAAAGCAATGCGTCCGCATTGCTCATTGCTTCAGCAGCGTATCGACAAGCTCCGACTTGCGGAGGCTGGAATACCCGCTGATGCCTTTGTCCTTGCACAGCTCCCTGAGTTCTTCGACCGTTTTGGCCTCGAGCGCTTCCTTCGATAGCTCCCCGGACGCTTCAGATGCAGGGGCTTCGCTTGCTTCATTGCTTGCGGTGCGCTCGGCGGTGCGTTGCGGGCTTTCGCCCCTGACGCCGGCGTCGGCGGTCTCGCAGAGCGTCTTGAACCCTTCGGGGTCGCGGACGGCGATGTCGGCGAGGACCTTGCGGTTGACCTCGACACCGGCCTGCTTGAGGCCGTTGATGAACTTGGAATACGACATGCCGTTGCTGCGGGCGGCGGCGTTGATCCGCGAGATCCACAGCTTGCGGAATTCGCTCTTGCGCTTGCGGCGGTCCCGGTAGCTGTAGGCGCGGGATTTCATCACTTGTTCGTTGGCGGTGCGGTATAAGAGTCGCTTGGACCCGAAATAGCCCTTGGCGAGTTTCAGCGTCTTCTTGCGGCGCTGTCTCGACTGAGGGCCCTTCCTTACTCTGGGCATGGGTTATCCTCCTTATTTTTTCGCAGGTGAAATCAGTTGCTTGACGCGCTTGGCGTCCGTGCCTTGAACGTAGTTGGTGCGGCGGTTGCGGCGGGTGGCCTTCTTGGACTTGTTGCCCTTGAGGTGCAGACGGTTGGCGTGGGTGGTCTTGAACTTGCCGCCGCCGGTCTTGCGAATTCGTTTACGTGTGGCCGAATGGCTCTTCATCTTCGGCATGGGTGAACCTCCTCAGTTTTTGTCTTTCTTGGGCAGAAGCGTCATGGCCATGACGCGTCCTTCCTGCTTGGGCCTGCTTTCGATGTCGGCGAGGTCCTTGCATTGTTCGGCGAACTGCTCCATGACCTCGCGTCCCTGGTCGGTGTGGGCCATCTCCCGACCGCGGAAGCGGATCGAGATCTTGAGCTTGTCGCCCTTGCTCAGGAACTCCCGGCCCTTGCGAAGCTTGGTGTCGAAATCGTGCTTCTCGATCTTCGGTGAGAGACGGAGCTCCTTGAGCTGCATGACCTTCTGCTTCTTCTTGGCTTCCTTGGCTTTTTTCTGCTGTTCGTAGCGGTACTTGTTGTAGTCCATGAAACGCGCGACGGGCGGCTTCGCTTTCGGCGCGACGAGCACGAGGTCGAGGTCGCGGTCATAAGCCGCCTCGAGCGCGGTGTCCGTATTCATCTCGCCGAGCTTCTCGCCGTTTTCGTCGATTGCCATGACTTCGCGGGCACGGATGTCCTCGTTGACGATGCCCTCGTTTTTCTGCTGGCGCTTCTTGGAGTTCCTTCTGATAATGGGGTCACCTCCTGGAATGAATGAAAAAGTGCGGATGCACACAGCACCCGCACGATACGCACAAAAATACAGTCGGCGTGGACCTACGGATCTTCTTCCGTCAGGTGAGAGCGGGCGCTCTGCTTTCCTTATCTACTTGTCACTTGAACCGAATGCATTATACCACATCGGCGATTTTTGTCAACGGTTGTCACTTGCTTGATTTCCACTCGGCCTCCGCGAGGGGTTCCTTGGAGTCGACGGGTTTCGCGGACGCGCGGTTGTGCTTGGGTTTCACCAGGTTGCGCGCGTAGTCGGCCTTGTTGATCTGGCGGTTGCGCGCAATGGCGAGGGCTCCTTGCGGGACGTCGTCGGTCACGGTGCTGCCGGCGGCGATGAAGACGTTGTCCTCGACGCTGAGGGGCGCGACGAGATTCGTGTTGCAGCCGATGAAGACGTCGTCGCCGATGCAGGTCTCGTGCTTCTCGACGCCGTCGTAGTTGACGGTGATGCTGCCGGCGCCGAAATTGACGCGCGACCCGGTCTCCGCATCCCCGATGTAGGCGAGATGCGAGGCCTTGGTGTTGGCGCCTGTGGAGGATTTCTTGACTTCGACGAAATTGCCGATGCGGTTGTCGCGGCCGATGTTGGCGTTCTTCCTGAGGTGGGCGAACGGCCCGACGGTGGTGCGGTCGTTGACGATGCTGTCATAGACGAGGCTGTGCCGTACGGTCACATCCCGATGGATGACGCCGTTGTGGACTTCCGTGTTGGGGCCGAGCACGGCGCCTTCCTTGATGGTCGAATTGCCGGTGATGGTGGTGTTGGGCATGATGGTGACGTTGCCTTCGATGGTGACGTTGTGGCCGACGGTGATGGTCTCGGGGTTGATCATCGAGACCCCGTTGAGCATGTGCCGGCGGTTGATCTCATCGCGCAGATATTTTTCGGCGATGCTGATGGCGTAGAGGTCGTTGACGCCCATCACCTTCGTCGCTTCGCGAATAGCATAGGTACCCACCTGATGCTCGTCGCGCAGCAGCTCGACGATGTCGGTGAGGTAGTATTCGCCTTTCCGCTCGCTTTTCTCGATGCGCCGGAGTGTTCTAAAAAGCAGGGCGTTGTCGACGACGTAGAGGCCGGTGTTGATTTCGTTGATCTGCCGTTGGTTCTCCGTGCAGTCCGCCTCTTCGACGATCGCCTCGACGCGGCCGTACTTGTCGCGGATGATACGTCCGTAGCCTTCGGGGTCCTCGAAGTTCGCGGTCACGATCGTGAGGTCGTTTTCAAAGGTTTCGTGGCTGGCGATGGCTTTATCGATAATGGTCTCGTCGATAAGCGGCATGTCCCCGAGGAGGATGATTGTCGTCCCCTCGCGACCACCGAGGACGGACTCGGCGGCGAGGGCGGCGTGCCCGGTGCCGAGCTGCTGGTCCTGATAGGCGAAGGAGACCCTGCCATCGAGCAGGTCCTCGAGGACCTCGCGTTGATGGCCGACCACGACCGCGGTTTCATCGATGCGGCTCGCCTCGACGCTTTCCACAATGTAGTTGATCATCGGTTTGCGAAGAATGGGAAAAGCGCATTTCGGCAATTCCGTCTTCATCCTCGTTCCCTTGCCGGCCGCAAGGATCAATGCGAAACGTTTCATGTGCGACCGCCCCCCTTCTTGAGAATCAACGCTTGCAGGCGTTCAATCGTCTCCTCGACAAGATTTTCATCTCGATGCGAGACGGTGATGCGCACGACCGGCTCCGTGCCGCTTGGACGTACAAGCAGCAGGCTGTCGGTGCCGAGCCGCTTTTTCAGATTCTTCACTTCCTGTTTGACATCCTTATCGTCGACGACGCCTTTATCGACGTCCTTGACGTTCACGGTCTGCTGGGGATAGATCTCGACATCCTCAACCAGCGAAGCGAGCGTCCGCCGTGTCTCATGCAGGATCCGCAGGAGATAGGCGGCGGCCACCATGCCGTCCCCTGTCTGCAGCACATCACCCAGGATGAGGTGCCCGCTGTTCTCGCCCCCGAGGACGTAGCCGTTTTTGAGCATCTCCGCCTGGACGTACTTATCGCCGACATCGGTGGCGACGACCTTGATGCCCTGGTCCTTGAGGGCGCGCACGATGCCGGGGTTGCTCATCTTGGTGAGGACGACGGTGTCCTTTTTAAGTTCGCCTTTGGCTTTCAAATAGGTCGCGAGGATGTAGATGAGCAGATCGCCGTCGTAGACATTCTCCCGATGGTCGACGACGAGGACGCGGTCCCCATCACCATCAAACGCGAGGCCGATGTCGGACTTGTTGGCCTCGGCCGTTTTCGTGATCGCCTCGAGCGCGGTCGAGCCGAATCCCGCGTTGATATTCCGCCCATCCGGCGCATCGCCGATCTGCACGTATTCATCGACGATGTCGGCGAAGACCTTTTTCGCGATCCGATGCGTCGCGCCATGCGCCGTATCGATCGCGACCGAGAGATTCGCGCGCTCAAGACCCAGCGAAGCGAACAGCTGCTCGTAGGATTGTTCGACCTCGTCACTCATATAAAAGGATCCGAAACGCTCAGCCTGCGGGATTTCACCGGAGTCGAGGCGCGCCTCCAAGGCTTCCTCGTCCTTGGCTTTCAGTTTATATCCGTTGTCGAAAACCTTGATGCCGTTGTCCTGATACAGATTGTGCGAGGCCGTGATCATGACGCCCGGGATTTTCTGCTCCCTGGAGTAATGGGCGACCATCGGCGTCGAGGCGGTGCCGGCATACAGCACATCGACCCCTGCCTGCATCGCGCCGGTCGCGACCGCGAGCGCAAGCGCGTCGCTCGATTCACGCGTGTCCTTGCCGATGACGAGTCGTTTCGGCTTGAAGACCGCTTTGACGCCGAGACCGACGCGGTAGGCCAGCTCGACGGTCAAGGACTCGCCGGCAATGCCACGGATGCCGTCCGTACCGAAATATTTCCCCATCCTGGACTCCCCTTTCAAAATCGCTGATGGTTGTAGCTTATTCTAACACACCCAAGCCCCGACGACAATGTCATTCGACAGTGACACTCTTCGCCAGGTTGCGGGGTTTATCGATGTCATGGCCTCTTTTCAGGGCCGCGTAGTAGGCGACGAGCTGTGTGGGGACCACGCTCACCAGCGGCGCGAACAGCGGATCAAGAGGCTCGAGGATTACATCGTCCTCGGCGCGCGCCACCTCCCGGGTGCTGATGATCAGCGTGCGGGCGCCGCGGCTCTCGACCTCGGCGATGCTGTTGCGGGTATTCTCGGCGATGTGGGGCGAGGTGAGCAGAGCAATCACGGGGGTCCCCTCCTCGATGAGGGCGAGCGTGCCGTGCTTGAGCTCGCCGGCGGCGAACCCCTCGGTATGGATGTAGGAAATCTCTTTCAGCTTGAGGGCGGCCTCCAGACCCACGGCATAATCCAGTCCGCGACCGATGTAGAACGCGTGCTCCCGCTCGGCGAGCGGTTTCACGAGCTCCTGCATCCGCTTTTGATCGTCGAGCAGCCCTTCGATGGCGTGCGCCGCCTTCGCGAGTTCCTCTTTGACTGCCGCCGGTCTGCCGCCCAGCGCATGAGCCAGCAGCAACAACACCGTAATCTGCGCGGTGTAGGCTTTCGTCGACGCCACGGCAATCTCCGGCCCGGCGTGAATCTCAAGATAATCGTCCGCCTCCCGCGCCAGCGTTGAAGTGGGGACGTTGGTAATGGTGAGCGACGGATGCCCGGAGGATTGAATCCGCTGGAGACAGGCCCGGAGGTCGGCGGTCTCCCCGCTTTGGCTGATCAGCACGAAATACGGAGCATCCGACAAAAGCGGCGGGTGATAGGCGAACTCGCTCGCGATGTGCACCTCGGCGGGCAGATTGGCAATCCGTTCGAAGGCTGTCCGCGCGATGAGCCCCGCATGCATGGAAGTGCCGGCGGCGAGGATGTGCACCCTCGAGGCACCTTTGAGCTTATCAAGAAGCGCTTCATTGAAACGGAAGGCGCTCCCCTCAAGATACTCGCCGACGAGCCGGCGGATGACGGCGGGCTGTTCGTGGATCTCTTTGAGCATGAAGTGCTCGTACTCACCCTTCTCGGGGTCGATAACGTCGTGTTCAATCGGTTCGAGCGTATATTCAAGCGGACGCCCTTCCAGGTCGTGAACCCGAAAACTCTGTGCCTCGATGCGGACGAAGGTCCCGTCCTGAAGCGCAAGGTAGGCGTCCGCGACGTCGATAAGAGCCATCAGATCCGAACCGACCGTGATGCCGTCCTCGGCGGTGCCGATCAGCAGCGGGCTCTTGTGCTTCGCCGCATACATCCGTGTCGGATCGGACGCATCGACCACCAGCAGAGCGAAGGAACCCTCAAGTTCCTTCAACACTTCACGCAGCGCCGTCTCTACGGGCAGCTTCCGGGCGAAAGCCTCGATGAGGTTCGCCACAACCTCCGTATCGGTGTCGCCATCAAGCGACAGGCCGTCCAGATAGCGCTTCTTCAGGGCGTGGTGGTTGTCGATGACCCCGTTGTGCACGACGATGAAACGCCCTTCCTGCGAAACGTGCGGATGGGCGTTCTCCCGTGTGACGCGTCCATGCGTCGCCCAGCGGGTATGGCCGATTCCGACGTGGGTGGTTCCCACATCGAGGATATGTTCGAGGTTGTCGATCGTTCCTTTTTCCTTGAATACGCGATGCCTCCCTCTTTGTGGATCGAAAAGAGAGACACCGGCGCTGTCATAGCCCCGGTATTCGAGGCGGCGCAAGCCGCCGATCACAATCGGTCTGGCGTTTTGCTGGCCGAGATAGCCCACGATGCCACACATAAGCGTCCTCCGTTGTCTTGTCGTTCTGGATATGTGGTAATTATATCACAGCCAGAAGCGCCGGGCAACGCCGCTAGAAGTCCTCAAGTGTGTGCGTGAAGACGTAGGCGAGCGCCAGTGCCAACGTGAGTGTCACCGCGTGCAACCATCCAGAAAGGGGCGCGTAGACATCCCCTTTCAACAGATGCAGATTCACCAGCACCCCGTTGGCCACCCTGGCCGCGAGGTTGGCCTGCGCCGAGGATGAGAGCGGATCGACGGGAATCTCGGTGAGGAAGAACACAAGCAGCAGCGCATACTGTGCATAAAGATGCCTGAACCAAAGCCCCACAAGACTCGCGAGCGTGGCGTAGAACGCCCCGAACAGCAGCAATCCTCCAATCAGGGAACCACCTGGATGATAGTGCGGACGGTAGGGGGTCCCGCGATAGACCGCAAAGAGCAGCACGCAGACGCAGACGACGTAGAGAAGAATCACCCCCACGACCGCCAGCAGCTTCGAGCTCGCGAGCGTCCGCTTCGAACAGCCATAAAGCAGCACCCCAGCCCCGTCTTCTCCCATCGCCATCGCCCCGGCCGTGAACACGGAGAGCGCGACGATGGAGAGCTTGATGAAGAAGACCGCCTCGAAGAAATACTCCCTCCCGTAAAGGTCGGCCTCGATGAGTCTTTGGCCGGCGGGGTCAAACGGACGTGACGCATAGAGAAAGACCCCCAGCGAAAGGCAAAGGGCCGCAGCTAAGGCGCACAGCCGTCTGACATCGAGAATGCGCAGCAGCTGATATTTCACGAGACTGATCATAGCCGGACCCTCGAAGGCGATTCATGGGTCAAGGGCCACTCTTCGTGCGTGGCGATTAGGACGCGGCGCGCATCCAGATGCAGATACGCCGCAAGTCGTCGCTTCGAACCATCGTCAAGACCGCTGAAGGGTTCATCAAGCAGCAACGTCCCTCCCCCTGCGAGCAAGCCGCCGGCGAGCGCGAGCTTCTGGCGCTGGCCTTTCGAGAGCTGGAATATGCGACGGCGCCGGATGTGTTTCAACTCGAAAAGCACCAGCAGGGTCTCCTTGCGTTCCTGCGAAGCGTCCCCATAGATGCTAAGCAGACAGTCGAGATACCCCTCCACGGAGAACAACGCCGGAAGCGACGCGCCCTCCCCGATGTATAGCGTACGCGCCAGGCCCGCAATCCTCCCCCGGTAGCGGATCAGCCCGCCCATCGCCCTGAGCAGCGTCGTCTTACCAGTACCGTTCCCGCCCTCGATCAGCACCAGTCGGCCCAAGAGCCGCAACGATTCAATCCGCACCCGCGCACCACCCCGATAGCGCTTTTCAAAGTCGTCGACCTCAATCGGGGCGGACAATGGCAAACGGCTGCCCCTCCGCATAGAGATCGGTGCTCACATAGGGAAAGGGCGGAACCGTGAGGACGGACGGCCCGGATTCGCCTACGTGGGTGAAGCTCAAGGGAAAGCGATGCAGCGCGTATTCACCNGCATCGATGGGGATGAAGAGGGTGCTCTCACCCTGCGGGGGCACGGTCGCTGCGTGGGAGGGTTCCTGCAGGAGCTGCTCCTTCGTCACCCCTTCGAGAGTCGTCTGTTGAAACACGCGGCTCTCCTCAAGCGAGACCTCGACACCCGGCGCGCCCACCTTGGCCTCCTTCAGCGTCCGCGTCTCAGCNGCGGCGTTCGTAAGNCGCAGGACGATACCGCCGACCGAGGTCCGCCCGGTTTCCGGCACGACCTGGATCGAGGTCGCTGAAAGTTCTCCGGCTTGCTCCTTCGCCGGGAGCAGGCTGAACGCGCCGATTGGCAGCGACAGCATCCGCTCCTGCAGATAGGTGAGCTCGAGCGTAGCGGGGAGGAGATGCTGCGCGGTTTCAAGCGTACGGGCCGGCAGGAAGCTGAACCGGAACCGGTGATGCGTCTCCCCGTCGGTCGCGCGCATGCCGAGCGGTTCGATCGACTGCGGCACCAGCGGGATCTCCTCTTTTTTCGATTCGCAGAGCAGGACGCCGTCCACCAAGGCCTCCTCGACAACGTAGACCGTCTTTGCATCACTGAAAAGCGCTTCAAAGACAATCGGGCCGCCCTCCCCCGCGGCGTGGGTATGGATGTGGTGCTGTTTGGGGGATTTGATGATAAGCTCCGCCTCGGCGGGCCGCGAAAGCAGAAACAGCGCGACCAGCACCATCCCCAGCGCGCCCAATAACCCAATCAGCCGCATCAGATCCGCTCCTTCTCGATGGAATAGAACTCCGTCGTAAGGACGAAGACCTCCCACCCCCCGCTACGGACGTTCTTGAAGAAGCGGTACTGCCTGCCCACGCCGTTGGAGATTCGGCCCTCGCCGCGCACTTCAATCGAAAGCTTCGTCTGTGGGTCGACCTGCACACGGATATCGACGTCCTCTTCAAGGTATCGCTCCCGTTTCACACTCACTTCCGGCGAGACATGGGCATCGAGTCCGGAACGGAACCCGCGGATGTCTCCGGAAACGTTCAACGAGATATCGCCGCTCGCGCTCACCTGCAGGCTGGACTGCTCCGTGCTGCGGAAGCGCAGATTCTGATTGATGGGGGTCGTCCCCTCGTTCTCGATGGCATACAGCGTATCCCGCGTGAAATACACGCGTTCATCGGTGAGGTTCTCGACCGTGCGCCAGCCCCAGAATCTTCGCCCTCCCAGCTGCCCGTACAGCCGATCGTAGTCCGTCTGCGTGAAATCCATCAGCAACCGCCGGTTCCCCCGGTGGAAACGGATGTGCTGATAGGTCACGTACTCCCCGGCGGCTGTCTCGAGCCACATGCCGTTCAAAAAGGCGAAGATCAAAAACAGGACAAGTAGATGCTTCATGCGACCACCTCCGATTGATACATACCCCTGCATGGCGGATTTTCCTCCCGGACATAAAAAAAGACCGGCGGACCGGTCAGGAGTCGGTGAAGGGCGGGTCGGACTCGAGCTGCGCGATCGTCTCGGCGTAGCCCAGCTCGAAACGTCTGAGAATCTGCTCGCGGCTGAAATCGAGCACGCCCCGCAGATGCTTGCGCGGATACAGGTTGTAAAGGGGGACGCCCTCCCATTCCCTGCGCCGCTTGAAGTTGATGCGGAAGAGGTCGATGACGATAATCTCCTCGCAGCCGGCCTCGACCAGCGGACGGTAGGGGGTGTTGTCGAGGACGCCGCCGTCGTAGTAGCTTTTTTTCTCGATGACGACGGGGCGGAAGAACACCGGAATCGCGCAGCTTGCGAGGATGGTCTTGCGGATGTGCTCATCGCTCATCTCGCTCAGCAGCGGATAACGGATCAGACCCTCCTTGTCGAAGAGGTTGCGGAGGTTGAGCGTCATCAGCTCGAAGAGATTCGCATCTTCTTCGCCCACGTAGCTGGTGGCGACGTAGATGGAGTGGCGGCGGATGGTTTCGTAATCAAGGAGTGAATCGAGCCACTCCTCGAGATGGTCGGTCTCATAGACCCCGTGGCGGACGAAGTCGGTCCGCTCCTCGAAAAAGCGTCGAAAGAGATTGTCACGGACAGTGAGCAGTTTCGATTCGTCCAGCGTGAGCCACACATCCGCCGCCTGCCTGAGATCGCCCATCGCGAGCAGGCAGGCGTTGATGCTGCCGATGCTCGCACCGCTGATGGCGTGAATATTTTCCAGATGACCCCGTTCGCGGAGGGCCTTCAAGGCACCGACCTGATAGGCGCCTCTTGCGCCGCCGCCGGCAAGCGCGACGCCAAGTTTCCTAGCCATAAATCAACGCCTCCTAGTAGGGGAGTTTCTCGCCGTTCTTGTATGCGGCCTCGATAAAGCCGCCGCCGAGGCAGACCTCGCCGTCGTAAAGCACGCAGGCCTGTCCCGGTGTCACGGCGCGCACCGGTTCATCAAAGCGGACGATGACGCGCCGGTTCTCAAGCTGCTGGACCCGCACGGGCTGATCCGCCTGCCGGTGGCGGAACTTGGCTGTGAGCGAGCGCCCTTCAAGCGTATCGTCGGGGTTGACGATGTTGACATCCTCCAGGGTGCACGAATCGCTGTAGAGGCGCTCGTGATGATAGCCCTGCCCGACATAGAGCGTGTTCGTCTTTAAATCCTTGCCGACGACGAACCAGGGCTCGTCGCTATAGCCTGCAAGCCCGCCGATGCCGAGACCGCGGCGCTGGCCGATGGTATAATGCATCAGACCGTGATGCTCGCCGACGCGGTGGCCATCGAGCGTCTTCATCTCACCTGTCTGAGCCGGCAGGTAGTTGCGCAGGAAATCGTTGAAGGCCCGCTCGCCGATGAAACAGATACCGGTCGAATCCTTCTTCTTTGCGACCGGGAGGCCGGCTTCCTCGGCGAGACGCCGGACCTCGTCCTTGGCGAGCTCGCCCACGGGGAACAGCACGTTTTCAAGCTGCGAGGCCTTGAGCTGACTGAGGAAATACGTCTGGTCCTTGTTGCGGTCAACCCCCCGAAGCAAGCGCGTGCCCTGTTCATGGGCGACACGCGCGTAGTGGCCCATGGCGAGGAAGTCCGGAGAGAATTTCTCCGCGTGCCGAGCGAAGGCGTCGAACTTGATGTATTTGTTGCAGAGGATATCGGGATTCGGGGTACGTCCCTTCTTGTATTCATCAAGGAAATAGGTGAACACATCGTTCCAGTACTCTTCGATGAAGTCCACCCGGTGCAGCTCGATTCCTAGCTGCTGTGCCACAGCGAGGGCATCCTGGTAGTCCGCTTCCTGCGGACAGATCGGCGCGTCCGCATCCGGGTTGCCCAGAATGTCGCGGTTGGCGGCCGAATCCCAGTTGCGCATGAAGAGCCCGATGACCTCGTACCCTTCCCGTTTCAGAAGAAGGGCGGCGACACTCGAGTCGACGCCGCCGCTCATGCCGACGATGACACGTTTGGTCATGATCAATCACCATCCCTTCTGATGTCGCTGGGCATGCGGAAATCACTCCGCGGCGAGAGGGAGACATCGAGGACTTTCGGACCATCGGGAGACGTCTGGCGTTTGAACTGTGCGGCGTCGAAGCGGCGCAGGAAACGCGAGACGTAACGCTCGGCCGATGGTTGATCAAGATCGAAAGTCTTCTCCAGAAGCCATTCGATGCGCTTCGGCGCATCGCCGCTGCGCAGCAGCCGATCGAGAATGAAGTCGTTCACCTCGTAGCTGCCGAGCGTGTCTTCGGTCTTCTGCCCCTGAATGAGTTCCGGGGAGATGGGTGTCTTCAGAACATCCTCCGCGACGGTCTCGGCCCCGCCTTCAAAGCGCCGCTGTGCATACTGTGCAACCATGAAACGGACCAGCGTCTTCGGCAGACCGGCGTTGATGTTGTACATACTCATGTGGTCGGCGCCGTAGGTCGTCCAGCCCAGCGCCAGCTCGCTCATGTCCCCCGTGCCCACGACCATGCCGTCTTCCTGATTCGCGAGATTCAAAAGCGCCATCGTGCGCATGCGGGCCTGGACGTTCTCATACGTCACATCCGGTTCGCCATCATGGCCGATCAGCGCGAAATGATCCTCGACAGCCTGCGTGATGGACAGGTTGCGATGTTCAACACCGAGCGCTTCGATGAGGCGTCCAGCCTGATTCTGCGTGCGCTCGCCGCTGCCCTGGGCCGGCAGGGTGACACCGAGGATGGCGCGGCGGGGGAGACCAAGGGTATCGACCACGCGCGCGGCGATCAAGAGCGCGAGGGTCGAATCAAGCCCGCCGCTCACGCCGACGATCAAGCGCTTCGCGCCGATGTGTTCGACCCGGCGCAGCAACGCGTTCTCCTGCAGCTCGGCGATCCGCTCGAAGGCATCGGCCTCGTTCACCTTGGGGACGAAGGGGGTCCGGTCCAGCGCTTTTTCAAACGTGAAATCCGCAGTCGGGGTCAGTGTGAAGGGGACATCGAGGGCGTCGAAATCGAAGCGGTTCATCGAATCGCGGAACGAGGAGTGGCTCTTGCGGGTGTAGGCGATCTTCGAGAGGTCGAGGTCGGCCTTCAGAATATCGGTCTCCCGCGCGAAACGCTCGGTCTCGGCGAGCAGCCGGCCGTTCTGCGCAATCGCGTTGTGTCCGCTGAAGACCGTCTCGCTCGTCGATTCGCACACACCCGCGCTCGCATAGACATAGGCGCCGGCGTTGCGCCGCGAGTGCTCGACGATCGTACGCTGGCGCACGAGGTGCTTGCCGAGATATTCATTCGAGGCGCTCAGGTTGAAGATGACCTGCGCACCCTTCAAGGCGAGATGGTTGCCGGGCGAGATCGGGGCCCACATGTCCTCGCAGATCTCCACGCCGAAGCTGAAATGGTGGTTGCGTTCGCGGAAGATGAGCGCGCCGAAAGGGACCGTACGCCCCCGGAACTCGACCAGGGAGGTATCGCGCACGAGTTCCTCGGCGCTTGTGAACCAGCGCTTTTCATAAAACTCCTGGGTGTTGGGCAGGAAGAACTTGGGCACGATGCCGAGGATTTCCTCGCCCTGGATGACGAAGGCGACGTTGTAGAGCACCCCGTCAACTTCGAGCGGCGCACCGAGCAGCACGATACCCTCGAACGGGTTGCGGCTCAGAAAGGTCTCCACCGCCTCGTCGCTGGCTTGGATCAAGCCGTGCTGAAAAAACAGGTCATTGCACGTATAACCGGTCACGGACAGCTCGGGGAAGACCGCCACCGAGGCGTTCAGCCCCTTCAGGGCCTCGAGGTGACGCTCGATGTTGTAAGGCGGGTTGCCGACGCGCAGCTTCGGCGTCACCGCCGCGACTTTCAAGAAATCCTGTGTGTACATCACGCATCACGCTCCATATAAGTTGTGCTCCTTGATATACTCGGCGACCGCCTCCGGCACAAGCTCCCAGTCCAGCCGACGGCGGAACATCGAGGAAGAGATTTCCATCTTGAAATCGTCGAAAAGCTTGAAAGCCTCCCGATGTCGATAGAGAAAGGCATCGGCGGCGATCAGGGCTTCAAGGTCTTTGCCCTCGCGGTTGAGGACGAAGAAGGTAAAGCTCGACAGCAGCTTTTCTGCCTGCTTCCAGCGAGGCAGCGTCCTGAGATGGTCCGCGCCGAGCACGAAGGCGGTGCGCTGATCGGGAGTATCCAGACGGCGCAGGGATTCATAAGTGCCATAGTAGGCATCATCCTGCAGTTCAAGATCGCTCACCGTGGCTTTCTCGAGCCCCGTCGTCGCCAGCTTCAGCATCCGGAGACGGTGGGTGTCGCTTGCGAGGTCCCCCTTGCGGTAGCGGCTGGATACGGGCAAATAGACGAAACAGCCCACATCCACCCGCTCGAGCAGATAGCGATACACCTCGAGATGCGCCTTGGTGGGCGGGTTGAACGCGCCGCCGTAGACAACCCGGTAGGGCTTCTCAGCCTTCCTCATCAAAGAAGGCACCCCAGGTTCCCTCGCGGAAGATCTCGACGGTCTCGCCGCTTTCCGTCTCGCCCTCGATGGTGAGATCGTCGCTGCCGACCATCACATCGACATGCACGAGCGAGCGATTGATGTTGTGTTTTTTGGCGATTTCCGAAGGCTTGCCGCCACCGCTTTTCACGCACATCGGATAGGCGTTACCGATGGCGAAATGCGCGCTCGCGTTCTCATCGATCAACGTGTGGTAATACAACGTATCGAGCGCCGCGATCGGGGATTCTTTCGGCACGAGCGCCACCTCGCCCAGATAGCGGGCGCCCTCATCCATCGCCATCAGTTTGTCGAGCTTGTCGCGGTCGCTGCTTTCAACCTCGACGATTTCGCCGTAGCGGAGGCGCATCGTGAAGGGTTCGATGACTGTCCCTCGGAGGTTGAGGGGTTTCGTGACGCGCAACGTTCCGTTGATGCCGCTTTTGAGCGGCGCCGTGAAGATCTCCTCGGTGGGCATGTTGGGGATGAAGACATCCCCGCCGCGCTTCTGCGCGCCCGAGATCCACACATGCGACTCGGGGAGCGCGACATCCAGATCGGTCTCGCCGCTGCGGTAACGCAGCTTGACGAGGTTCGCCTCATTCAGTTTGCGGCGCTTGCTCTCCAGGGCGTTGAGATGTTCCGTCCAGGCCTTGATGGGGTTCTCCTCATCCAGGCGCATGATGTGGATCAGCGATTCGTGAAGCTTCATGAGCGCGTCGCTGTCCTCATCATCGGGATAGACCTTCTTCGCCCATTCAATGGAAGGATAGGCCGCGACCGACCACTTGCACTCGCGGACGATGCGCTCCTGGTAGGGGCGAAGCTTGGGGGTCGTGGCTTTCTGCGCGGTCTGGATGCGCTCCTGGTCCAGCTTCTTGAGCAAGTCCGGGAAGCTGCTCGAGATGGTCAGGAAGGCCGCTTTGCGGCCGATCAGCTCCTCCATGCGGTTCGTGCGGTACTGCGGCACATCCTTGAGGACACCCTCCTTGGCGAAGGCGTAGGCCATCCGCTTCAGATAGGGATCCTGCCAGTTGACGTGCACCGTCCCGCTTTTGAAGGTGCGGTAGGCTTCACCGACGAGGATGCGGACGAAGTCGTAGGCCGTGACCGGGGCGTTGATGACAAGGTCCTCGTCCTCTTGAAGGTTGACTCCCCGCAGGAGGATCAAGCGGGCGTAGTTGATCATCATCTTTTCATTCATGCCTGGCTTCCTTTCTTTTTGAAGGGGTTGCGCACGAAGGGCTTGACGATGTAGTCAAGAATCCCCTTCGGAAACGCGCCGAGCCCTTCGCCGACGATGCGGGGCATCAGCGTGAAGGACTCCTTGTATGCGTTGAGCCGCATCTGGCGGGTCGTGAGCAGCTTGTGGTCCTGGAAGAGATACCGCCGGGTGACGATGCCGACCCTGGCGGTCAGCATCCCGTTCGAGATGCCCTGGAAGACGGAGTTGGTCGCCGTGCGGACCATCGGCACGTCGCGGATCGCCTCGCCGACACGGTTCGGCAGCGCCTCGCGGATGTCGACATCCTCGAGATTCTCCGCCACCAGCGCGACGACGGCGACGCGCATCGCGAGTTTCGTCAGATGCGCATAGCTCGGGCGGAAGCCGCACTCGCGGACGATCGAGCGGATCATGCGCAGGTTGGTGATGAGCACCGCCAGCATGTCGAGATTGCCGTTTTGCGAAATGGCGGTGGTCACGAAAGCCGTGCGCGAATGCCCGACGATGGTCTGGTCCACGGCCTTGCGGATGGGGCCTTCGTAGGTGTCCCTGAGCGCGCTTTTTAGCTCCTCGTCGGTTTTGGCATCGCGGAGCTTCTGGCGATGCTTTTCATCGACGGAAGACAGCCTGCGGACTCTTCGCGCAGCCCGGGAGCGGACGCGCCGGCCCTGTTTCTCATCGAGCGCATCCACGGAGAAGGTCGGCGAGAACAAAATCACCCGCAACGGATTGAGCACCAGCACGAAAAGCAGGGCGGCCGACAGGGCATAGAAGGCGTAGGCCACCCATTCATGCACACCCATCAGCCGCTCGCCGAGCGCGATGATGTGCGAGAGCACGACGAGCACCGCGACGATGGCGGCGGCGAAGACACTCAGCTTGAAGAATCGCTTGCGTCCCATAAGCTCCTCCTAACGGTCGAACCGCACGAAGGCGGTGACCTTTCTATCGACGGCGTGCTTGAATCCGAGCGCCTCGTAGAAGGCGTGGGCCACGGCATCGTCGCTATCGGTCAGCAGCACCTTCTGCCGCACGCGAGGGTAACGCACGTCGAGAAGCTCTTTCAACAGCGCACGGCCCACCCCCTGCCGGCGATGCGAGGGGTGCACGAGAATATCCTGCACATAGAGGATGTGCTCGCCATCACCCACCGCCCGCACGAGCCCGATCAGCTCGCCCGATCGATAGGCGCCCACGCAGGCGAGCGAATTGGTGAACTGACGGGCGAAGGCGGCTTCATCCCGCAGGTAGCTCTGCCAGCCGACCGCGGCGTAGAGCGCCTTGGGAGCCGCAAGGTCGTTCGTGTCGAGATCGATGAGTTTCATGTCCCCTCCTGATTCTTCTCGCGGGTGCGCGCGACCAGCGACAGCAACAGCGAGAGTGAAAAACCCGCCACCGGCAACAGCGCGACCCACCACCATCGCCCGCTCGCAAAGCGCGCAAGCAGCACGGAAAGCACATAGAGCGCGAGAAAGTCGATCGTCATGATATGAGTGAAGCTGTCCGTCGCGAAGGTTTCAAAATAGGTTGCCGGCGAGCCGAAAAGCAGGCCATAACCAATCAATCCCGCGGCAAGGACGGCAAGTCCTGCGGAAATGGCCTTCAGCCCGCGACGCGGGCGATAGACGGCGCGGAACGAGCCATAGCCATATGTCGGCAGAAGCGCGAAGGCGCCGATGAGAAACCCCAGCGCCAGCCCGAACCGCTTGCGCGGGGAGATATATTCAAGCGTGTAGAGCGCGTGCACGAGGAAGGCGGCCGCGAACACGCCGAAGAGATTGAACACCGAAAACAGCAGCGGATCGGCCCGTCCCTGCATCAGATCCCTTAAGGCGCCCACCCCGGAGAAACTGCCGAGCAGATGGATGCCGGTATACACCAGCAGGATGAGGAACAGCACCCGCACGGACTGCTTCGCGCGGATCGAAAGAACGATCACTCGAGATTCTCCGGATTCAAGCCTTGCAGATCCTCCGGCACGAAACGGCCGTCCTTGCGGATCAGCTCGCCGTCGAAATAGATCGCGCCGCCGCCGTAGGCCTCGCGCTGGATCTGCACAAGATCCCAGTGCACCGCGGAGGTGTTACCGTTCCAGGCATCGTCATAGGCCATGCCGGGGGTGAAATGCAGACTGCCCTGGATCTTCTCATCGAAGAGGATGTCGCCCATCGGTTCACGGATCCGGGGATTCACCCCGAGCGCGAACTCCCCGACATAGCGTGCGCCTTCATCGGTGTCGAGCACGCCCTCGATCAGGGATTTCTCCCCCGCATGGGAGGCCTCGATGATACGACCGTCCTTGAATGTCAGGGCGACGTCCCGATACACACGTCCCTGGTAGGGTGAGGGGGTGTTGAACCGGATCGTGCCGTTCACGCTGTCTTTCACCGGCGCCGTGAAGATCTCCCCGTCGGGGATGTTGTTCTCGCCCGCGCAGGGCACGACGGGGATGTCCTTGATGGAGAAGGTCAGATCCGTGCCCTCGGCGGTGATGCGCACCTGATCCGCCGATTCCATCCGGCTTTTCAAGGGTTCAAGCGCCTTTCGCATGCGGCTGTAGTCGACCGAGGAGACATCGATGACGTAGTCGTAGAAAGCCTCGCTGCTCATCTGCGCCTTCTGCGCCTGAGCCGGCGTGGGATATTTGAGGATGCACCAGCGCTTGCCTTGAACGATCTTCGAAAGCGGCTGCATGGTACGCGCAAGGGTCTGCTTCGTCGCATCCGGCACGTCCGAGGTGGCGAAGTCGTTGTGCGTCGCGTCGATAGCGATGAACACATCGTAGGCTTCGTACTTGTGCTTGGTCAGATCATGCAGAAAATCCATGTAAGGTCGTCCCGCGCCCTGCATGACGGCGCGGCGCACATCCTCGTCGACAAGCTCGGCGTGCGGGCTCGCCCCGAGTTCATAGGCGAGGTCGATGAGCTCGAGAATGAGCGGTTTCGCAGCAATCCCCCCGCGGATGCCCACAAGGTCGCCCTCGCGGACTGCGGTCGATGTCTTGAGCAGATTCTCTGCTAAAGTTCTCAATCTAGGGTCTCTCATGCCATCCCTCTTTCCGGAAGAAATCGTAGAGTTGTTTCGCTTTATGCGGCTGGAAGGGACCTTCGCGCCGCTCGACCATCGCCGTGAGCTGCTCGAGCTCGTTCTCCAGAATGCGCTTGAGGTCCTCGGAATAGCCCATCTTCTGCACGTGACGCTCGAACTCTCCACGGTCAAGGACCTTGTAGGAGAAATCCGGGAACACCTTGACATCGAGGTCATAGTCGATGTACTTGAGGGCCTCCTCGTCCACGACGTAGGGAGAGGCGAGGTTGCAGTAATAATAGACGCCCTTGCGGCGAAGCATCGCGATGACGTTGAACCAGCGCTCCTTGAAGAACCAATCGACCGAGGGCTCCCGGGTGTACCAATAACGTCCGTCGCTCTCGATGACCTTGGTCCGGTGGTTGGCGAGCACCACGCCGCCATCGAAGCAATCGACGACCCGCGCATGCGTCCAGATCCGATGCAGGCTGCCGTCATGCTTGTAGCTGTGGATGACCTGTTTGTCTCCGATGTCCATGCGCGACCCCCTTTCGCACCCATTATAGCATGCCGCGGTGGTTTTTCCATCACTCGTCAAGATAGTTCGGTCCTTTCAGCGTGGGCGGTTCCTGCCGGTAAAGACCCTTGAAGCCCTGCTGACGGACGACCTCGTGGGCCACGATCGCGACGCTGCACGCGAGATTGAGCGTCCGGACGCCATCCGTCGTGGGAATGCGGATCAGCCGTTTCCGGTTCGCCCGGAGCAGCGACTTGGGCAGGCCGCGCTGTTCGTTGCCGAAAAACACGAAGACCTCCCCGGGTACGTCGAAATCGTGCACATCCGGCGGACGCTCGCCGTAGCGGCTCGTGTAGAAGCAAGCTCCTTCATTCTCGTCGAAGAAAGCATCCAGGCTGTCCCACACGCGATAATCGAGGTTGTCAAGATAATCGAGCGCGCTCCGCTTGAGGCGGCTTTCGTCCAAGGAGAACCCCAGAGGCCTGATGAGATGCAGCCGCATGCCGAACGCCACGCAGGTCCGCATGATGTTGCCCGTGTTCTGCGGGATGTCGGGTTTGAAGAGTACGATGTGGTTCATGCATCCTCACCGTCCTTGGCAAGCAGACGACGCAGGGTCACTTCAAACCAGTCCACGTGCGCGTGCCGGTAATGGACCGTTTCAATCCGGTCCCGATGCCGCCGTCGATTCCAAAGCAGCGCGGCGGCGTTGCGCTTGAGCACCAAGCCGCCGCGCCAGGCGAAGGCATAAGCGCCGAAACGTCTCGAGAGGGCGCGGTTCGAGGCGTCGAGAATCTCCGGCAGATAAAGCTGCGCCTGTGCGTCGCTGTGAAAGGCTTCACGGTCGATAGGCTCGATGTCGGCGTTCTTCGGGCAGACATCCTGGCACACGTCGCAGCCGAAGACATAGGTATCGAAGAGTCGCAGCTGAGCTTCGGTGAGCGGCTCTTTCGTCTGGGTCAGATAGGACACGCAGCGCCTTTCGTCGTAGCCGCCTACGCTCAGGGCACCGCCTGGACACGCCTCGATGCAGGCGCGACAATCCCCGCAGCTGTCCGTTTCATATCCATCCAGGCGGATGTCCTTGTCGGTGGTCAGCGTGGCGAGGAACACCCGCGTACCATAGCGGGGGTGGATCAAAAGCTTGTTGTGGCCGATGTATCCCATACCGGAAAGCGCGGCGGCGAGCCGCTCGTCGATAGGATTCACATCGACCGCACCCTTCGCTTGATGCCCTTCGGCTTTGAACAGATCCTCGAGTGCTTGTAATTTCTTCTTGAAGACATGGTGGTAGTCGGTGCCGTGGGCGTAGCGCGCCACAAGACCGTACGCATCGCCTTTGAGGACCGGCTGTCCATCAGGATGCGAAAGCGCTAGGACAAGAATCGTCCGATAGCCTTCAAGAAAAGAGAAATCCCTTTTACCTTCTGCTTTCGCGGCCCGCACATAGCTTTCCACGGATACGCTTGCGGCGTCATCCACCACATCGAAGATGCGTTTATCTAGCATGAACGGGCTCCTTTCCTTAAAGAACGGCCTTCGGCCGTTCATTCCTTCAGATGGCGTCGGCGGATGCGCTCGATGAACGCATCGTCATAGCGCCCCTCACGCAGCATTTCGATCTCTTCTTTGTAAGGGGGGAACTCACGTTTCTTCGCCGTCTCGTCACGAGTGACGTAGGGGGTTTCAAGAATTTTCGGGATGTGTGCATAACGGGGATCGTGCACCAGCTCGCGGATGCGTTCAAACCCGATGTAGCCCTTGCCCAGGTTTGCGTGGCGGTCCTTGTTCGCGCCGCGTTCGTTCTTTGAATCGTTGAGATGGAAGACGGTCAGCTTCTCGAGCCCGATGACGGCGTCGAACGTCTCCATGACTCCTTCGAAATCGTCCCGGACATCGTATCCCGCATCGTGCGTGTGGCAGGTATCGAAGCAGACGCTGAAGCGGTCCCTCGCCTCGACGCCTTCCAACATGCGGCGGAGCTCCTCGAAGCTCCTGCCGAGTTCCGTGCCTTTTCCGCTCATCGTCTCGAGCGCGATCCGGACCTGCATGCCGGGCGTCTTTTCCACCACGCGGTTCAAACTGTCAATGACGTAGGCGATGCCTTCCTCGACGCCCTGCTTGACATGCGAGCCGGGATGGAGCACGATGTCCGAAGCGCCGATCGCCTCCGCGCGACGGACTTCTTCCGAGAGAAACGAAACCGCGAAATCCCGCTTATTCGGGTCGGGATTGGCGAGGTTGATGATGTAGGGCGCATGCACGACGACGTCGGCAGGGTCGATGCCGACTTCCCGCATGCGGCGTTTCGCGTCTTCGATGCGCATCTCTTCAATCGGACGACGGCGGGTGTTCTGCGGGGCTCCGGTATAGACCATGAAAGTGCTCGCGCCGTAGGAGAGGGCCTCCTCGACGCTTCCTAGCAGCATCTCCCTGCCGTTCATCGATACGTGGGAACCGAGTTTGATCATGATTGTCCCTTCTTTCTTCTAGCGTGGTGTTTCTTCTTGTATCCGGGCTTGATCTTCTCTTGCTTCGAGGGGCGGCGTTTATCCTGCTTCTCCGGTTTTTGCTTGCTTTGTATGAATTCCCCGTCCTTGATGTCGCAGAATTCGAGCGTGACGCCTTCCTGCTTGAGGAAGTCGAAAGCTTCCGAGTCGTGCTCGTCATAAAGAGTGATCGCTTCGCCGGAAGCCCCCATGCGGCCCGTGCGGCCGACGCGGTGGATGTAGAAGTTGGGGTCTTTGGGGAAGGCGAGATTCACCACATGCGAGACGCCATCGATGTCGATGCCGCGGGCGGCCATGTCGCTCGCGGCGATGTATTGGACGTTGAGTTTCTCGATTTCGCGGATGGCCTGCTTACGTTCGCGGACCGTCAAGTTGCCGTGGAGCTTGGTCACATCCAGATCCAGCGCACGCAGGTGGGAGGCGAGGGCGTCGACCTCCTCAATGGTGTTGGCGAAGACGAGCGCCAGGTAGGGGTTGATCGCGCCGATGATCCGATCCAGCGTCTCGAGGCGTTTATCCTGCGGACTCTTGATGAAACGGTGGCGGATGTTCAGTTTCGAGAGGCGGTCTTTGGAGAGAATCACCTCCAGCGGCTGGTACATGCTTTTCTTGACGAACTGCCTTAGATGCTCCGGCAGCGTCGCGCTGAAGACGAGCAGCTGGGCGCGCTTGTCGATGACGTTCGCGAGGGTCTCGAGCTCTTTGAGGAAGCCGAACTCGAGCGTCATGTCGGCCTCGTCGATGACGAAGGTCCGGGCCCGGTAGAGCTTGAGCGCATTCTCCTTCACAGCCAGGTCGACGAGTTTGCCCGGTGTGCCGATGACCACCTGCGGCTGGCTCTTCTTCAGCCGCTCAAGTTCGCGTTCACGGTCTCTTCCACCTGTGTAGAGGCGGATATCGATCGGTGCCGTGGTGTAGGAAGCCAGCTCGCTCGCGAAGCGGTGCAGCTGGTCAGCCAGCTCGCGGGTGGGGCTGACGATGACGCTTTGCACTTCCTGCTCATCTTCATCGAGACGGTCGAATACCGGCAGCAAAAACGCGTGGGTCTTGCCGCTGCCGGTCTCGCTGACACCTAGGATATCGCGTCCCTTGAGCGCGGCAGGAAGCGTCTTCTTCTGGATTTCCGTAAACGATTGAAAATTCATGCCTTCTAATGCATTATAGAGGTAGGGTTTGGAAAGTTTCATGCGCATCACCTATTTCATCGGTCGCTTGATATTCTATTATAATATATACAGCGCCGCATTTCTACCGAAAAACGGCGCGAAAGGAGCCCATCATGCACGTGCATCCGCTCACGCCGCGCGGGTACTGCCACGGTGTCGTCAGCGCCCTCGGCGCGATGCGCCGGCTCGCAAGGGATTCTTCCTACCCGCGTCCGATCCACATTCTCGGACTCGTCGTCCACAACCGCAAAATCGTCCAGGACCTCGAAGACCTCGGCTTCATCGTCCACGACGACACCCGCAAAAAACGAATAGAGCTGCTCGATGAGATCGACGGGGGCACCGTCGTCTTCACCGCGCACGGCGTCCCTGAAGAAGTCTACGGCAAGGCCTGCCGCAAGGGGCTCTCCATTGTCGATACGACCTGCGAGGACGTCAAACGTTCGCAGATGGCCATCAAGAACGCCCTCGCCGAGGGCAAAGCCGTCGCCTTCATCGGCAAGGCGGGGCATCCAGAGAGCGAGACGGCGCGCTCCTTCGGTGCGGATGTGCACCTCGTCGAAACCGTCGAGGACGCACGGGCGCTCGAGATAAGCAAGCCGCTCGCCCTTACCAACCAGACCACGATGAGCTTCTACGACGTCTATTCGATCGCCGAAGCCGTCCGCAGCCGCTACCCCGATGTCGACATTCTCGATGAGATCTGCGACGCCACCCGGGCGAGACAGGAAGCCGTCAAGAACCAACCCGACGTCGACCTCTGCCTCGTCGTCGGCGACCCGCGCTCGAACAACACGCGAAAACTTGCTGAAACCGCTGAACGTCACGGCGTGCCCGCACGACGGATCGGCAGCGTCGAAGACATCGATATCGACTGGCTCAAAGGCGTCGAACACATCAGCGTGACGAGCGGCGCCTCCACACCGACGCCCCTCACGAAGGAAGTCATCCGTTTCCTCGAAGCGTTCGACCCCGACGATCCCGCGACTCATGAGACAAAGAGCCACAAAAAGCTTGAAAACCTGTTCCAATGAAAAGGCCATCCGCTCGGATGGCCTTTGTTTTGCCCATGGTCCAATCACTCAGCATCGAGCGATTCGGCGTCCGTCTCGAACGTCTCCTCGTCGCGGACGTAGCGGAAGCGCACCTCGCTTCCCTCGCGCGTATCGAACAAGAGGGAGAAAAGCGCCGCCTCGTTGTCGACGTCGATGAAACCCGCCAAGCCTTCACGCTTAAACCCGGTGATCACATCACCGCTTTCAAGCCCGAGACGGTCGGCGGTCGTGTTCGCCTCGACGGATTCAACGTGCACGCCCGAGAGCAGTCCCGTGTTGCTGGTTGCGACATGGCCATAGTCGAAACCCGCCTCGCCGTGTATGACCTCGCCGTAAGCGGCCAAATCTTCAAGCACACGCTTTGTAGTCGAGGCGGGGACGCTGAAGAACATGCCTTCCGCACGCCAGTCCTCCTCGTTTCGCTCGAAGGTCAGATAATAGGTGTTGACACCGAGAATGTCGCCGTCTGAATCGATCAGCGGGCCGCCGCTGTTGCCGGGGTTGATGGAGGCGTCGTGCTGGACGATGGGGACCTCCCGGCCGTCAAAATTGTGCGTGTGGTCGGTGCGGGAGATGATGCCGCGGGTGATCGTCCCGAAATAGTTGTAGCCGAGGGGGCTGCCGATCGCGTAGGCGAGTTCGCCGACTTCGACGGTATGGCTGTCGCGGAAGTCGAGCGGCTCGATGTCGTGATCGGTCTCGAAGGTCAGAAGCGCGAGGTCGGTCTCGGCATCGACACCTTCAAGGGTGATGTCCCCATCATCCATCGTGTAGGGATTGCCGTTGATCTGATAGATGATCGAAAGCGAATCCGCTCCCTCGACGACGTGCTCGTTGGTGAACAGCGAATAGGTATCTCCATCACGGTCGATAATGGCGCCGCTGCCGCTCGAGGTGCCATTGCCGGTCTCGACCTCGATGAAGACCACCGCTTCTTTTGCCTCGGCGAGCATGGCGGTGTCGTCACCCGCCGCGACATCCCCTTCGGGGGAATCCAACCAGCGCGCATGCAGCGTGAGGTCCTCGGCGGGCATCCTGTCGCGGGCGAAAAGGTTCGTGAAAGTATCATCGGTATACCAGGCAAGGAACTGCTCCTCATCTTCAGAAGTGGGGATTGGAAGGTCCAGCAACTCGTCGAACTCCACATCGACGGGGTCGATGGATTCTGCGGTGTAGGTTTCAAAACTAATCGTATAGGTGTTCGGTTCATACTGGGCCTGGATTTCCCGGTCGCCCTCGATGTTTTCGGTGGAATCGCTCCATTCGATGAACGTCATGCCTTCAACGCTGGGTGGTTCCGGTTTGTCGAGGGACTGCCCGTCTTCTGCGAAAGCCATGTCGAAGAGTCTTCCCTCGTGGTCGGTGAAGCGGATCGTATGGGGCGCGTAAGGCAGGGAGAGCGTCTCCTGGTCGCCATCGGAGAAATGAAGAAGCAGTTCGTCGTCGACGATGTCGATGTCCTCGACGGAACGTTCCAGCTCGATTTCGAGCTCGGAGAGGCTCATCAACGTCTCCCATTCCGTGTCTTCATAACGCCATTCGATTCGCTCCTCGACACCCCGGAGCTCGACCTCGCGACCATCGTCGCCGCGCAGGGCCTCCTTCGAGATCAACTTCTCCCATCCCTCGGAATCTTGTCGCCATTCGATATTGCCTGCCTCCCTGCGGAGCTCGACATCCTTGCCATCCGCACCTTCAAGCGTTTCAAGCGCTTTTAGTTCACGCCACTCCGGTTCTCCTTCGTAGCGCCAGAGGATATGCGTCTCGTCCGTCGAAAGCTCGATGTCTCGGCCGCTCTCGCCTTGAACCGCGCCGACCTCGATTTCTTCATCGCTCGTCAAGATCAGATGCAGAATGCCGTCCTCGTCAATCCGGGCATCCGCGATCTCTTCCACGCGCGAGGCGCCATCGCCGACGTAGATGTCGCAACCGGTGAGGGTGGCGAGTCCGGCAATCAGTATAAAAATCACAAGTAAACGTTTCATCATCATCCCTCCAGGGAAATCCGTCCGGTGAATGTCTTTATTGTATCAAGCCTTCCGTCGAAAACAAGCCGCCATGCACAAAAAACGGCCCTCGGCGGGCCGTTTCATGTTCACTAGGTCAATCCGAGCCTCTGCCGGGCATCTCATCACGCATGCGCTCGCGACGTTCGCGCATCCGTTCGCGAAAGTCCTCGACACGCTCTTTTAAATCTTCGGGAAGCTGCTCTTCAATCTCCTCGGAATCCGGCAGGTCGATGTCCTCATCGTCCATCCGGCCGCGATGATCCTCTAAGCGGTCTGCCATTTCCTCCCGCAGCTTCTGCCTCATCTCACCAGCTGCTTCGCCGCGTTCTTCACGGAATTCCTCCATCGCTTCGCGATGCTGTTCATGGAGAATCTGCATGATGTCGGGCATATCATACTCAAGCGACGCTTCCAGATCCTCGATGTCGTCATCGATCTCCACGGCGCGCTGACGGAGACGGAGTTCGCCGATGCCGATCTCATGTTCCTCGGCGAGGTCGCGTTCGTCCTCATCGACGGCGCCGCCGATCGCGGCGACCGCGATACCCTTGCCACGCAGATGCGATTCGACGCGTTCACGCATACGACGGCCGAAGGTGTCTTCATCGTCTTCGGCAGCTTCGTCATCCTCGTCGGCGTTGACGAAGACGATGTTGTCGTCTGCGTCGACATCTACATAACCAGTTTCGACAGCCTCATCGAGGAACGCTTCAACGCCATCCTCGATCGGCTTGCCTTCGAGATCGAGCTCCGCTAGGACAATTTCGGCATCCTCATTGAGCGGCAGGAAGCTGATAATCGCTTCTTCGTCGTCAATCACGAATTCCACCTCGGGATTCACGCCAAGGGTGAGATAGGATGCATCCTCCAACGTGTCCTGATCGAGAGACTCTTCCAAGTCTTCAGGGTCGAAATCACAGGCGCCGAGGCCGATCGAGAGCGCTGCGAATGCGACAAGTGCGAACAGTTTCTTCATAGGTGGTTCCCTCCTTTAATGTTTTCACCCTTAGAACAATACACCATCGGGTTTTGTTGGGGGTTCAGGAAAAAAAGTTTTCACGGCGCTTTGGTTTATGATTAGTGAACGCAAAAAAGATGTCAGTAGTTGATTCATTCTACTGACATCTTTTTTCAGGCTGAAAAGTCTCCTTTGGGCAGGTTATTCCTCGGAATCCACTTGCGATCCGATGACATGCACAAAATAGTATTTCTCCACCTCGCGCCTCGCCGCTTCAATGTTTGCGCCCGCAAACATTTTCCCAAGCGTCGAAAAAGGCTTCTTCCTGATGAGATTGCGGTAAGTATCCACCACATGGTCGATTTTTTTGCGCTCGGTCTCCGGTAGCTCTTCACGCATCTCTTTGAGCGCTACGCACATCTTTTCCGTCTCTCGTTCCGCTTCGCCGACGCGTTTCGCGCTTAAGGCAAGGTTGACAATCAGCACTACCGGCAGCGCCAAAAACACTATGAACAAAAACCATAAATCCGGCATAACAATCCCCCCGCTTTCTTGTCCTTACAATAGATGGTGCATTGGAACGTATTTCAACCTTCTGAATAACATTGCAAAATCGTTTATTTGTCGTCGACATGAACCAAAAAAAGCTTTTTGTCGGAAGCGCCGTTGGATTCGGCCTTTTCTTTTCGACGCTGTTTACCGGTTTCAATGTCAACGTTGTGCGCTTCATAAATATAATGCAATAACTCTTCGATGTCGGCAAGCTCGTCGATAATTTCCGGTTGGGTTTTCGCTTCTGTGAGTTCTTCCGCTTCTTCTATGAGTTTTGTTTCAAAGCCTTTTGAAAGCTTTCAGAATCCAAGGTTTTCGTCTTGTGTGTCTTACCGGCCTCTTCAATGATTTCGGAAATCCGGTCGCGGATGAGCTTGTTCTAGGTTTTCACGGTGTCCTCTCCTTATTGGAACAACGGTTGTGTCGTGTCGACGCCCCCGAGTTCGGCGTAGTATTCTTCTAAATGATCTTTCAGGGTTTCTTTCAGAGTAGTTATATCATTTTTCTCAAGCCTGTTGAAGAGCTTCGGGTGAAAGGAGAGAGTGTCGAGGTCCTTGCTTTGAAACATGAACCGCTTGCGTTCGAACTTTTCAAAGGGGTTGTCACGGATGCTTTTAATTACGTAATCGTCGTCTTTCAAGTTTTCTTTCGTATACCTACAATGCTGACGGTCGACAGGAAGCCCCCGTTCGATACGATCGGGATAGAAATTTCGGTAGTCCTCCATGAATTCCCCCACAAAGGCGCTGCCGCGGTGCTTGTTTTTTTCGCTCTTCACGGACGCTCGATCGTCCGCTCCGGTTCGTGTGAACCGTCCACGAACTGAGTATAGCTGTCGTAGTGATCATCCGTGAAGTAGATCGTGCCCTCGTTGTTGAAGACGAGCCGTTCGATACCACGAAGGCGACCCCCGTCGAACTGGATGTCCGCTGTCTTCCACCATTCGAATTCCTCGCCCTCATCCAGAGTTTCATCACGGTTGGAGAAAGACTTGTAGCCGAGGCTTTTGAAAGGTTCCTCAGTCTGATCGCGGATTTGGTCCTCGGTCCATT
>SL_5KL_010_SEDDRAFT_10000155_pt1 | contig 40636 bp, 36 predicted proteins | sample SodLakKL_010_SED_FD_9118 | JGI IMG/M metagenome (IMG submission 9118)
CCTCGCCGTCTTCACCGGCGGGGCCTTCCAACTCTTCGAGGGCGATCAGGTCGTTCCATTCATCATCGCCTTCATAGCGCCATTGAATGTCGTCGTCGCCTTTTTGAATCTCGACTTCACGGCCGTCCTCGCCGACGACGACACCGACATTCTCTTCCGTGCCGTCGGTGAGTTCGATGATCAGTTCGCCGTTTTCATCGATCTCGACATCCTCGACACCGATGCCATCGTCGCCGTCTTCACCGTCCTTGCCGACGATGACGCCGAGGTTCTCATCGGATTCATCTTCATAAGTCACGACGAGTTCGTCGTCTTCATTGATGGAGACGTTATCGATACCGATGCCGTCTTCACCGTCCTCGCCGTCTTCACCGGCGGGGCCTTCCAACTCTTCGAGGGCGATCAGGTCGTTCCATTCATCATCGCCTTCATAGCGCCATTGAATGTCGTCGTCTTCGGTGCGGATTTCGATTTCTTGAACTTCTTCGTCACAAGCTGCCAGGGTGAACACGAACAAGAAGGCAAGCGATAGTGCAAATAAGGGTTTGATCAGACGTCTCATACTCTTTCGATGCCCGAAGGCATCTTCCCCCTCCTTTGAATCTGTAAAGATTTTCCCGCGCTCAGCGCAGGAGACAGACATCTATCCTATGAAAAAGAAAGTCGACGAATCGAGCTTTCTTTATTATTTACAGATTTCGGATGTAATCGAGTGAAACATAAAAATCCCCTCCCCATATGTTCAAAAAGACTAGCTTATCGCTTGTACTTAATCTATTATTATCTTATCAAACAGAATTGCTCTTGTAAACCTGTTTGCTTGTAGAGCTTCAGGGAGATGGTAAAAAACTTGAACAAGTTAGATACGATGCACGGGAAACAAAGCATGTAATACAGCATATTTGTATTACAAATATATTGATTTTTGCTTCCCGGCGTGTTATTTTAAGGATGAAACCAATTGAAGGAGGGAACCATTCATGGCAAGATTGAAAGACAAGGTTACACTCATCACAGGAGGCGCGTACGGCATCGGACGCGCAACGGGTAAGCTCTTCCTCGAAGAGGGCGCTAAAGCCGTCGTGCTTGTGGATATCTCTGCAGAAGGGCTCGAAGAAGCGAAACAGGAGCTTTCGCCGCTCGGCGAGGTCGTGACGGTTACGGCCGATGTCTCCGACGACGAGCAGGTCAAGAACTTCGTCGAGCTTACGAAGGAACGCTATGGCCGCATCGATGTATTCTTCCCCAACGCGGGCATTGAAGGCGAAGTTGCTCCGATTCCGCAGCAAAAACTTGAAGACTACGAGAAAGTCATGAACGTCAACGTGCGCAGCATATTCCTCGGCTTGAAATATGTCATGCCGATCATGATGGAGCAGAACGAAGGCAGCATCATCAACATGTCATCCGTCGCCGGTCTTGGCGGCAGCCCGGGCGTCGCGCCCTACATCGCTTCCAAGCATGCCGTCACGGGGCTCACCAAGTCCGCGGCGCTTGAGGCGGCTGGTTCCAATGTCCGCGTCAACTCGGTCCACCCATCTCCCATCCAGACGCGTATGATGGAGAGCCTCGAAGCGGGTTTCAATCCCGAGGACGCGGAAGCTGCGAAAGAACAACTCGAAGCCGGCATCCCGCTCGGTCGCTACGGCACGAGCGAGGAAGTCGCGCAGCTGGTGCTCTTCCTTGCCTCTGATGAAAGCCAGTTCATCACCGGCGTTCAGTACCGTGTCGACGGCGGCATGGGCGCTTCCTAAGAAACAGATACATAAGGACGGCCGAGCCGTCCTTTTTTTTACCTTAAGAATCCAAAGCGGGGAAAAGGGATGACAGAACCACAGGTAATGTTACAATAGAAGCAACCACGAAACGTCTCAGAAACGGAGGGAAAGCATGGTCATCAAACCCAGGATCCGATCGAACGTCTTCACCAACGCCCATCCCGAAGGGTGCCGGCAGTACATCGAATCGCAGGTCGAAAAGACACGGGCGCTCAAGTCCTTCAAGGGCCCCTCGCGCGTGCTCATCATCGGCGGTTCCTCCGGATACGGTCTCTCAAGCCGCGTCGCGCTCGCTGAAGGGGCCGGTGCGGATACCATCAACGTCTCCTACGAAGCCCCGCCCAAAGGGCGTCGGACGGGGACCGCCGGGTGGTGGAACAACATCTTTTTCCAGCGGACCGCCCAGCGGAGCGCCCACAAGGATTTCGTCGGGGACGCCTTCAGCGACAAGATGAAGCAGGATGTCATCGAGTATCTGAAGGCGACCGGCCCCGTCGATCTCGTGATTTATTCGCTGGCCGCCGGGGCGCGTCCTGATGCCGAGGGGAATTTGGTGCGCTCCGCTATCAAGCCTGTCGGCGAAGCGGCCTCGGGGAAGACCATCGACCTCGCCAGGCAGACCATCGAACCGCTCGAGGTCCAACCGGCGACCCAACAGGAGATTGAAGACACCGTCTACGTGATGGGCGGGGAAGGCTGGTCGCGCTGGATGGAAGTGCTGATGGACGAAGGTCTGCTCGCCGAAGGCGCGAAGACCATCTCCTACACCTATGTCGGCGGCGAGACGACGGAGAAGATTTATCGTGCCGGTACGCTCGGTCATGCGAAAGCGGATCTCGAGCGCACCGCCCGGACCCTTGATGAGTGGCTGAAACAGCACGTATCCGGCGAGGCGCTCATCTCTTCAAGCAAGGCCGTGGTCACGAAGGCCAGCGTCTTCATCCCGCAGATGCCCGTCTACGTCGCGTCGCTGTTCGATGTCATGCTTGATCGCGGCACACATGAATCCATTCTCGAGCACAAGCATCGCCTCTTCGCGGACATGGTCTATGGGGACACGCGCGATCTGGATTCGGAAGGTCGTCTGCGCATGGACCGTTTCGAGCTTGCGGAGGATGTCCAGCGTGACGTCAAGGAAAAAATGCAGGCCAACGAAGAGCAACTGCTCGCTTCAAAGGGCATGCATCAACTCCTCGAGGATTTCTACCACATGAACGGTTTTGGTTTTCAGAATATCGATTATGAGGCGGACGTCGATCTCGACGCCTACCGCGATTACCACTTGAAGTAATCCTCGCGGTTCCATTGAAAAACCTGCGCCTGGGCGCAGGTCGTCGCACAAAAGATGGAGAAGTGCATAAATGCGTTGTGTTATACTGAAATGGGGTGATGCGGATGCTGGAAAAGGATATTTCCGAGACCATCGTCTCAAGAGCGCGCATCCACTCGGAGATCGAGCGGCTCGCTCGTGAGCTGACCGAGGATTATCAGGACAAGTGCCCCATCGTGCTGGGTCTGCTCAAAGGCTGCATCCCGTTCCTTTCAGACCTCGTCCAGAAGCTGGATTTCCACCTCGAGCTGGGGTTCATGGATGTCTCGAGCTATTATGGCGGGCTGCAGGCAGCTGCGGCTGTGCGCATCGAGCAGGACCTCGACATGGCCGTGGCGGACCGGCATGTACTGATCGCCGAGGACATCGTCGATTCGGGGCGGACCCTCAAGGCGGTCATTGATCTGCTTCGGCATCGGGGGGCGAAGAGCGTGAAGGTCGTGACGCTGCTTGATAAGCCCGCCGGCCGCAAGGAGGGCTACAATCCCGATTATATCGGCGTCGAGATCCCCGACGTCTTTGTCGTCGGCTACGGACTGGATTATGAAGGGCTGTATCGCAATCTTCCCTTCGTGGGGCTTCTCAAGCCTGCCATCTACGAATGACGCGCGGCCTCGATGAAGGCGGTGAACACCGGATGCGGCCTTAGCGGCCGCGAGGCGTATTCGGGATGGTACTGGACGCCGAGGAAGAAGGCTGCCTCGGGACGCTCGACGACGGATACGACCCGGCTTTCTGCGTGGCGGCCGCTGATCGTCAACCCCGCCTCCTTGAGAAGGTTGGTGTATTGTTCGCTCAGTTGATAGCGGTGCCGGTGGCGTTCGTAGATGGGGCTCTCCCCATAGAGACGTTCGGCGAGGGTGCCGCCCCTTAGTTCGACCGGCTGTTCCCCGAGCACCATGGTGCCGCCGTAGCGGGTCTGGTCGCTCTGCCCCCCTTCGAGCGTGAACAGGGGCAGGCTGGTCGCGGGGTCGATTTCGATGCTGCTGGCCGCTTCTCTGCCGGCGAGTGTCCGCACGGCTTCAATGACCGCTAGCTGCATGCCGTAGCCGATGCCGAGGAAGGGGAGGTCCTTCCGCCGTGCGTAGCGGATGGCGGCGATGATTTCCTCCGTGCCGCGCGCGCCGAATCCGCCGGGGGCAAGAACGGCGTCGTAAGCATCCAGGCAGCTTTCGACGTCTTCGCGTTCCAGGCGGTCGGTACCGACGAGCTCGACGTGGACTTCGGCGCCGATGCTCGCTCCCGCGTGGCGGAGGGCTTCGGTTGTTGAGAGATAGGCATCCGCATAGTCTGCATATTTGCCGACGACGGCGATGTGGACGACTTCACCTTTCTTTTCTAAAGCGTCGAGCATGCCGCGCCACTTGCTGAGGTCGGGTCTGCCGGCGGGCAGCGACAACCGTTCGACAACCTTGTCCGCTACGTTGGACGATTCAAGAAGCAGCGGAACTTCGTAGATGGAGGCGACGTCTTCGCAGCCGATGACCCGCTCGGTGGAAACATCGCAGAAGGCCGCGATTTTTCCACGCACTTCGGCTTCGATGGGCTGTTTCGAACGCAGCACAAGCATGTCCGGCTGGATTCCGAGACTCCTTAGTTCCTTGACGCTGTGCTGCGTCGGTTTCGTCTTGAGTTCCTTCGCCGCGTCGACGAAGGGCACCAGCGTAGTGTGGATGTAGAGGGTCTGGTCGCTGCCGAAATCACTCCGGCATTGTCTCGCGGCCTCAAGGAAGGGCAGCGACTCGATATCCCCGACGGTTCCGCCGATCTCAATGATGGCGACATCCGCCGCTGCACTCTCGGCCCCTTCCTTGATGCGCGCCTTCGTCGCTTCGGTGATGTGGGGGATGACCTGGATGGTTGAACCGAGGTAGGCCCCTTCGCGCTCGCGTTCGATGACGTCGTGATAGATGGCGCCGGCGGTGCAGTTTGCGAGACGGTTGAGCTTCGTATCGAGGAAACGTTCGTAATGTCCGATGTCGAGGTCGCATTCCTTGCCGTCGGCCGTCACATAGACTTCGCCGTGCTGCGCAGGGGAGAGCGTTCCGGAATCGACGTTGATATAAGGGTCGAGTTTCTGCAGGAACACCTTCAGTCCCCGGCTCTTGAGCAGCAGAGCGAGTGAAGCGGCGGTGATGCCTTTGCCGATGCTCGAGACCACGCCGCCGGTTACGAAGATGTATTTTGTCTGTGCCACAGAATCACACTCCTTCAATAATGAAAAAGTCCTCCCGGGGGAGGACTTGCGCCCATTTCGATTGTACCATTCCCAAAGAAGGAAAGCAACGGGCTGTGAGCAGCCAAGAGGAAGCGCCTCGACGCAGTAGGGAAGCTGCGTTCGCAGGCGCGGTTTGGAGCGATGGACCATGTTGATCCGCTTGAAGAGTTCCGCCACACAACATCAATACCGAGAACTTCTCGACTATCTCGAGCGCGAGGGCTATGAGGTCAAAAAGTATTCCACGGACGAGTCTGTCTGCTTGAGCATCCTAAAAGATGCCGCGTCCCTTGATGCGGATGATGTGCGTGCTTTTGACGCCGTCGAGGAGGTCGTCGACAGCCGGCCGCCCTACCGCCGCGCCAGCCGGGCTCTCAAGCCGGAGGATACAGTCGTCGATGTCGGAGGCGTGCCGATCGGAGGAGAGAGGACCCGGATCATCGCCGGACCCTGCAGTGTCGAGGATGAAGGCCAAATGCACCGCATCGCGACCCATCTGGGAGGCAAGGGTGTCTTCATCCTACGCGGAGGGGCTTATAAGCCGAGAACCTCGCCGTATGCCTTCCAGGGGCTCGGGGAAAAAGGACTGAAACTGCTGAGGGGGGCTGCGGATTCACAGGGAATGCGCGTGGTGAGCGAAGTCCCCGCCGCCGAACTGATCGAGCGGCTTGACCATTATGTCGATATGTACCAGGTCGGGGCCAGGAACATGCACAACACCCATCTGCTCAAGGCGCTAGGTCGGACGAACAAGCCCGTGCTGATCAAGCGCGCCCCCTCGGCGACAATCGAGGAGTGGCTGCTCGCGGCGGAATATGTGCTCGCGGGCGGCAATCCCTCCGTCGTCCTCGTCGAACGGGGGATCCGCTCGTTCGCCCGGCATGTACGCTACACGCTGGACGTCTCGGCCATCCCGATCATCAAGGAGCTTTCGCATCTACCGGTGCTGGTGGATCCTTCACATGCGGCCGGCCGGCGCCGACTGGTCCCGCCGCTTGCCCAGGCGGCCTTGGCAGCCGGCGCCGATGGATTGTTAATCGAGGTGCACGACAAGCCATCCCTCGCGCGTTCCGACGGAGCCCAGTCGCTGGATTTCGATGGGTTCGACGAACTGCACGCCGCTTTGCAGTCTCTTGCCGCTGTCCTTGGCCGCCCGCTGGATTGAACGTTTGATGGCGCTTGGTGCGTCGTAACGCTTCCATCGGCTGAAAATTTGTTTTTCAGTTCCCTTCTAGCTTGTCAAATGAATCGTGCTATCTTTGACCTTTTTTAGTTTCTGCCGGCAGGTTTTCCGATTGTCATGTTCGACATCATGCGTTCTGTGATAAGATATATAACTAAGGAAGGGGACATGCATGATGTTCAAAAGCAGTTTCGGCAGCTTGGAGTATGAGCTGAGGGGGCCGACGGATGCTCCGATTCTCGTCTTCACCCATGGGCTGGGGATGGACCGGGCGTCATTCAGACCGCAAGCCGATTATTTTTCAAAGCACTATCAGGTCCTGCTTTGGGATCTGCCCTATCGTAATGGGGCTTTCGAGGAACGACGCTTTTCCTTCGAGATGCTTTCGGAGGTGTTGATCGAGTTGCTCGACCACCTCTCCGCCCGGCAGGTCTTCCATATCGGGCATGCACATGGCGGCTTTTTCGGGCAGTATTTCGCCATTCGACACCCGGAGAGGGTTCGGGGGCTCGTGGAGATCGGTTCGTTGCCGCTGGTCCGTCTGACACCGTTGCGTGCTTGGTTTTTGAAGCTGCGGACGTACGCGCTTGGGTTGCTGCCGGAAAAGGTCTATTTCAGACGGCACGCGCGGGAAAAAGCTCTGAATAGCGCGGCGCGGATTTATCTTTACAAGCAGGGGCTGACTCTAGGGAAAGGCCGGTTGCTCGAGCTGGAAAGAGAAGCCCTCGATGCGATTCTCAAGCGGCCGGAAGGACAAGTCTCCGTCCCGACCCTCGTGCTTTGCGGGTCGCAGGACCGCGCATCCATCAAACGTCACGCCGAGATCTGGGATGCCGTCCAGCCCTTCGCGGAGCAGCAAGTCGTCGAGGGTGGTTCGCACCTGTGCATGCTGGACAACCCCGGAGACTGCAACGAGAAGATTGAGACGTTCCTCAAAGACCACATTCAAGCAGCATAAACCCGAACGGAGGAGACACCATGTTCAAAACCCCCGAGACCCGGCTGCCGGAAGGCTACCGGGAGACGCTCCACATCGATATTCAGAAACACAAGGCCCTGGCCGTCGGCATCAACGTCGGGGCGGTTGTCGCGTTCATCGCGGCGTTCGCTCTGGTGTCCATCGCCACCGGCGGCGGCGAGGCCGGTCTTTGGACCTTGATTCTGCTGTTGCCGTCGGTGGTGCTTTACATCATGCTACACGAAGCGGTTCACGGGCTGGCTTTCAAAGCGGCCGATCCGTCATTGAAAGTGGATTATCGTTTCCACGGCTTCGCCGCGAGCGCGAGTGTCGCGGGCACGTATTTTTACAAACGCCATTATTTGTATTCCGCGCTCGCGCCATTCGTCCTGATCGGCATTCCCCTGTTCCTGATCGCCGTGCTGAGCTCTCCGCTGTGGAGCGGTCTGGCGACGTTCGTCTTCGCTTTTCATGTCTCAGGCTGCGTCGGGGATCTCTATGTCGCGGCGAAGCTGATCCGTTTCCCCGACCACGTGCTTGTCGAGGACTATGGCGTCGGCATGCGGTTTTTCGAGCCTTCGGAAAGGTAAAGGCTTTCTTTCTCTTTTCTTTGAGGCGATGTGGTATAATATGAGGTGCGGACCGCGTCTTGCATTTTCGCATCCGGCCCGACACTCTAGGAAGGAGTCATGCCATGTTTTTAGTGCTTTGGGCGGCGCTTGGGATTGTCGCCGGCGCTCTGTTCAGTTTCGTCGCCGAGACAGCTACGCCGAAGGCGTACCTGCTGGATGTCCTGGCCGGTGCTGCGGGGGCCGTGCTGGGAGGATTTCTTGCAGCGGCGCTCGGTTTCGGTTCACCGACCGAGTTTAATTTTGTCGCGGTGCTGTTTGCAGTCGCGGCGGCTGTTCTCGTCCTCTTTGCAAAACAGAAAACCCGGAAGTGGAAATGAACAGTTGCAGGGCAATCCCCTCACGCTTTTGCATAAAAATGCCAGCCGCTCTCATGAGCGGCTGGCATATCTTTTTTGATGAACGATGTTGTTTAATCGACGCGCAGCGCCTTGACGGGGTCTTTCCGTGCCGCGATCCGTGCCGGGATCAACCCGGCGACGAAGGTAAGAAAGACACTGAGGATGATCAGACCGACGAACGACCACACAGGCATCGATGCGAGGTTCTCGACGCCATCTACAAGCCGGGCGATGAAACGATTGATTGGAAAGGTCAGTAAATAGGCGACCAGGACGCCGAAGAATCCAGCTACGAACCCGATGGTGACGCTCTCGGCGTTAAAGACGCGGGAGATGTCGCGTTTGCGGGCGCCTAGGCTTCTGAGGATGCCGATTTCCTTGGTCCGTTCGAGGACGCTGACGTAGGTGATGATGCCGATCATGATCGAGGAGACGACCAGCGAGATGGCGGAGAAGCCGATGAGGACGTAGGAGACGCTGTCGATCACATCACCGGAAAGATCGGTGATGATGCTCGCGAAGTCGGTGTAGACGATGCGTTCATCCTCTTCGCGGTCCTCGTTGTATTCGTCGAGATAGTCGACGACTTCGTTCTTGGCTTCGAAGTCGACGGGATAGATGTCGATGCGTTTCGGGGTCGCATCGGCGCCGAACTCCTGCATGCGGTCCTCATAGTCGCTTTCGTTAAGGGAGTATCCGGTGAAGATGTTGGTTTCGGGGTCGGCCTGCTGGGCCTCGACGACTTCGGATTCCTCGGCGTGCTCGAGGTGGGCAGTCTCGAGGTCGGGATGGTACTTCAGACCGGTATCGAGGATACCGCCGGGAACCTCGCCGGCGGGTCGGGCGATGCCTTCGATCTCGAGCTCGATGCCCTCGCCGTCTGCGTAGATGTCCGCCGCGCCGCGGCGGTAGTAGCGGTCTTCCTCTTCGTCATATCCGATGCGCTCATCAAGGAGAGGATTGAGGAAACGGCGGCCGAGGAACTCTTCGGGTTCGATTTCCTCCGTGCCTGTATCCATGCCGAGGGCTTCGAGGAAATTTTCGCTGATGCGGTTGTAGCGGTCGACGATCAGCAGGAGTCCGCTTTCATCCTCGGGCGCCTCGCCCGCAAGCATGTCGTAGTTGTCCTCGAAGAAGGCGGTCTCGGCGAGCGACTGGGAAAAGCCCACATCGCCCGCGTCAATATCGTAGCCTGCTCCGGTGTCTTTGAGGAGGGTGTAGTCGATGCCGCGGACGTGGCTGACTTCGTGGACCCACTCATCGTCGATGTCTTCAAGGTGGGTGAGGAATTCCTCGTCGATATCGTTGAAGTGCTGGGTGAATTCAAATTCGTCGTCGTAAGGGTAGAGGACATCGGTGTCGGGGCGGTCCTCCCAGATATCGTCCCGGGCCTGCTGAGGACCGCCCTCGAGGGCATCAAAATCGATTGGCGCCTCTTCAATCTGTATCGGGAATTCGGAAAGCGTCGTACGCTCAAGATCGTCGATCTCCTGGTTCATGCCATTGGCGAGGGCGAGCACGAGCGCGACGCCGACGATGCCGATACTGCCGGCGAAGGCGGTGATCGCCGTGCGCACCTTCTTGGTGCGGAGGTTGTTGAAGGAGAGGCGTATCGCCTGTGTGAATGCCATCGCCGTCCGGGTGAAGGAGAGCCGTCCGTTCGACCCGCCATCCTTCTCATAAGGATGGGAATCACCCGTGACTTTTCCATCGGAGAGTTTGATGGTACGCTCCGCGTAGGTTTCGGCGATATGTTCGTCGTGGGTGACGAGGATGACGAGCTTCTCTTTCGCGATTTCCTGGATTAGTTCCATGATCTGTCGTGCGGTTTCGCTGTCGATCGAGCCCGTGGGCTCATCAGCCAGGATGATGTCGGGATCATTCGCGAGCGCCCGGGCGATGGCGACCCGCTGCATCTGTCCGCCGGAGAGCTGGTTGGGGCGTTTGTGGACGTGCTCCTTGAGTCCCACACGTTCAAGGACCTCGTACGCCCTTTTACGGCGCTCCGAGGTTGATAGACCAGAAAGCGTCATGCCGGTCTCAACATTGGAGAGCACCGAGCTGTGGCCGATGAGGTTGTAGTTCTGGAAGATGAACCCCACGGCGTGGTTGCGGTACCGGTCCCATTGGGCTTCGCTGAAATCGGCGGTGGACTTGCCGTCGATGAGCAAATCCCCGCTGTCGTAGCGATCCAGTCCGCCGACAAGGTTCAGCAACGTCGTCTTCCCGGATCCGCTCGGCCCGAGGATGGCGACGAATTCGTTGTCGCGAAAAGCCAGCGAGACCCCATCAAGAGCGGTCTGGTAAAAGGAACCGACGGTATAGCTTTTTTGAATGTTTCTGAGTTCGAGCATTGCAATCCCTTCTTTCCTTCACATTATTATACGGGGCGTGAAGGCTCGAGGCAACTTATCCGCTCAAGAAGAAAGGCGCCGGACGGCGCCTTTTTCAGTCGGTGTTCTCGGGCATGAGCTCCTCCGCCTCAAGGATGCTGAGGATTTTGCGGCGCTCCTGCTTGTCACGCTGCCGGCGGTACGTAGTCTGCAGGCTTCTCAGCAGCAGCAGGCTCATGAAGAAGAGAATTACGGCGAAGGGCAGCCCGGTGATGATGACCGCATCCTGCAAGGTCTCCAGCGCCCGTTCACCGCCGATCAGAATCAGCATCGCCGCGATTGCCCCTTCGATGATCGCCCAGAAAACCCGCTGGCGGGATTTGACGGAGGTCTTGCCGCCGGAGGTGATGGCGTTGACCACAACGGAGCCGGAATCACTCGAGGTGATGAAGAAGAAGATGATGATCAGCGTGGCGAGGGCCGAGAGGAAGATGGCGATCGCCCCCCGCAGGAAAGCGAAATCGATCAAGTTGATCATCTCGAACAAGGCGACGGGGACGTTGTCCTGCACAAGATTGAACAGAGAGCCGCCGGTTGCCGCATCCACGTTGAAGGCGGTCCCTGCGAACACGCTCAGCCAGACGAAGGAAAGCAGCGAGGGAACCAGCAGTGTGGCGATGATGAATTCGCGGATAGTGCGGCCTTTCGAGACGCGGGCGATGAACATGCCCACAAACGGCGACCAGGAGATCCACCACGCCAGGTAGAAGACGGTCCAGGCTCCCTGCCAGTCCCGCGCTTCACCGGGACCTAGTGAGAGGAAGAAGGCCGCACCCGGCAGGTCCGTGAGGTAAGTGCCCAGCGAGGAGGCGAAAAGGCGGATGATGTAGAGTGTGGGTCCGAACAGCAGAATCGCCATCATGAAGGCGAAGGCAAGCTTGATGTTGATCTGCGAGAGGACACGGACGCCCTTGTCGATGCCGGAGATGATGCTGATGGCGGCGATGGCGGTCACCACCACGATGATGAGGACCTGGATGGCCGGCGAGAAGGGTATGCCGATGAGATGCCCCAGTCCGCTGTTGATCTGCTGGACGCCCAGCCCGAGAGACGTGGCAAGGCCGAAGAGCGTTGCGAGGACGGCCACGAGGTCGATGACATCCCCCAGCCGGCCGAAGACCCGTTCCTTGAAGACGGGGTAGAAGACGCTCCTTAGTGAGAGCGGCAGCTTCTTGTTATAGGAGAAGAAGGCGAGCGAGAGCGCCATGACGGCATAGATGGCCCAGGGGTGCAGCCCCCAGTGGAGGAAGGTCGAAGCCAGCGCTGAAACGGGACCTTGCGCCCCTTCATAGATAGGCCCCGGTTCGTTGAGATGGGTCAGGGGTTCACCCACGGCCCAGAACATGAGTCCGATGCCCATGCCGGCACCGATCAGCATCGAATACCAGCCGAAGTTCGAGAATTCCGGTTTCGCCTGCATGCCTCCGAGGCGGACCCTGCCGAGCTTCGAAAAAGCTAAAAACATGCCGAGGACGATGAAGAAGTTGGTGACGAAGATGAAGATCCAATCGGCATAATCCACGACGGCGCCGCGAACGGAGCGGAACACTTCATCGGCGGGGGTCAGACCGAACAGCTCCGCGTTGGCGACGACGGCGTAGATGATCAGTGCCAGCACCAGCGCTCCGGCTGTGAATGACACGAAAGGGTTCAAATCGAACCCCCAGCGTTGGAAGTTGCGACTGTAGAGTTTCTCGTCCATGGTCTCTTTGAGTTCTTTTTTGTCCATGTTCTGCCTCCTCAGGAATTCGAACGTCATTCATACTCATTTTAATCTGGACGCGGACGCTATGCAAGCGTTCTATATTGCCTAGTTTCCTAGGTTGTGATATAATCAATCTACAACAGGTGCCGGATGCACCGCCGACAAAAGGAAACCCAAGCCAGGCACCTGCTTGGGTTTTTGCATACCGGCAATCTGAAGGATGGAGGTAGAGAGATGAAACGGTTGTTTGCACTGATTCTAATGTTCACCCTTGTCGGCGCGCTATCGGCCTGCGATTGGTTCAACGGTGAGGATGAGATCCTCGATATTGTCTTGACTAGCGACCTGGAGGAAGCGGAGCTGACGATGGACGCTGACGACCCCCTGGCGGATCAGGAAGTGACGGTGACCGCCTCGGAGGTGGAAGGCTATGTCTTCGAACATTGGCTTGACTCCGAGAGTGGCGACATCCTGAGCGAAGAGCGGTCCTACACTTTCACGCCGAGTGCGGATATGACACTGGAGGCGGTCTACAGTGAAGCCGTGGACGCCGTTGAAGCCACGCTGCATTCCGAGATTGAAGGGGTGGATCTGCAGATTGACCCTGACGGCCCCGTGCAACCGGGCACGGACGTCACCCTGAGCGCCTCGGAAGTGGAAGGCTACGTCTTTGACTATTGGTATGACACGACCCATGATTCCGTTCTCTCCGAGGACGCCGAACACACGTTTACCCTGGAAGAGGACCTGACGATCGAAGCAATCTATATCCCCCACGATGAATACCAGGCCCGGGAAGTCTACGATTCCTTCACGGGCGACCTCTCGCATCTGGATACGTTCGCCGACGCCGTCGAGGCGAGCGGAGAATCCACCATGGCGTTCAACCTGGTTTTCGAGGAACCTCTAAACGGCGAGACCGAGCGCATGGAGATGGACTTCTCCCATAAGACAGTCCTGGATGGCGACGATGTCTGGACCGAGACCTGGGTCTTTCTCGAGACCCCTGAGGAGACGATCGAGCTTACCTTCTACACGGAGACGATTGATGAGGAAACCATGCTCTATGTGGATGTCTCAGCCTTCTTGGACATGATGGAAGAAGAGATGGCTGAAGATGGAGAAGAGCTCGATTTCCGTGAACTTTTCGATCTTGAAGCCGGTGTGCTCTCGCTGCCGCTGGATCCGGACAGCGAGGAGGCCGACGCTTTCTACGAAGCCCTTGATGAGATCTATGGCATCGAGCGGGAGGATTTCGAGGACGCCTTGGGCGAACTCGAACGGTTCGGGAAGTATCTCGATCCACTCTACTACGATGACAAAGGCGTCGGTGTCGACGTTGAGTGGGATGGCGACACCGTCTATACGACCATGACCTTCACCGGCGATGAACTGCAAAGCATTTTCGAGGACATGGTCGCCGATATCTATGCAGTTCTCTCCCCGCTTGATGCGGAGGATGAGCTGCCGGAGCTCTCGGAGATCAAGGATTCCGATGAGTATCAGTTCCTCTATAACGTTCTTGGCTTCCTGCCGGATATCGATGTCACGCTGGCGCATAACCCCTCCGCCGGCACTCTGGAGATGGAACTGGACCTCGCCAATATCCTGGAAGACATCAACAATGAGCTCGACCCCGAAGGCGAAACCCTGACCGTGAGCATGACCATGCGCGACCACGCCGAGGTCGAGATGCCCGAAGAGTCCCGGCCCCTCGAAGCGGTGGCCAATGAATTCATCCGCATGATGACCCTTATCGAGACGCTTGAGTTCACCGCCGGTCTTTCCGAGGCCGGTCTGGATGAGGACACCTATTCACTTGCCGAGCTCGACGCGGAAGGCCATTCTCACCCGTCCCCCTTCCTTGACAGGGAAGCGAGTGAAATCGTGATCGACATTACCGGCGAGACGCTGACTCCGGACGATATCGAGGCCCACCTGCAATACATCGAGGGCGGGGCTGTCTTCCACGATGGATACATCACACTGGCAGGCCTTTTCGAGGTGTTCGAGGATTTCGATGAGGAGAATCCGCCGGAAACCCGCGACGATCTGCTGGATATTCTCGCCGTCACGGACCCGGATGCGCTCAATGTGTGGGCGGTGCTTTTGCACAGCCTCGAAGAGGAAGTCGATCCTGAATTCTGATTGTGTAAAAAAGGATTCCGCGGTGCATTTCATCGCGGAATCCTTTTTTCTGTCAAAGGTGCGTTCATTTTTCTGGCTGGTGTTTGAAACCCGCCGGGTCTTGCGTGGCAACACGGAATCTCAATGAGGTGCGGGGGTCTGTTCGTTGTTCGGCCTCTTGATCAGGTAAAGCAGCATCACGCTGGCGAAGGCCAGCATGCCGGCTCCGAGAAGTTCAAGGGTTTCCTCGACCAGGTAGTCCATGAGATAGTAACCGAGGGTGCTGCTGCGCATCTCGATGATCTCGCTCGCAATCCGCCACGTGTCAATGCTCCGCAGATTGAACGTCTCAATCAGTGCTTCCCCCGCTCTTGAATACCAGCCAAAGGCATGGCGTGTCGCCGAAAAGGCTGCTGCAAGACCGTATGCGGCATACCCGATGAGCACGCACGCAGTGATGCGGGCGTGGGAAAAGACCAAGCGCCGAAGCCGGAAAAGGGCATAGAGCATCAAAATGCCCATCAGTGCATAAATGAAGATTTCCACGGAGATGGCGGCGGCGCTCGAACGGTTGTCTGCAAGATTTAAGAGTGCCGAGGCGCCCCGTCTGATCCAATGCCGGGTGTTGAGGGTGTCTTCGAGAAAGAGCAGGGTCAGACCGGCGCCCCAGAGCTTGAACCCGCGGGAAAGTAACACCTCTCCTTGCCGGCTGGCTGTTCTTGAAGCGACGAACAGGGTGATGGTGGCGATCAGCAGATAGGCCCACTGCATGTTCTCGGTGAAACTGCCTTGTGTCGAGATGAAATACCAGAACAAGGGAACTTCGAACCGTTTCGGGTTCAGGGTGTCCTGTATGGCGTGCATGATCGCCTGGCTGCCGAACAGGTTCAAAAAATCGATGATGACAATCGCCCCGTAGGCGATGACGACATAGGCGATGAAGATGATGACGATGCGTTTGAGCAGACGTGGCTGTTCCATGGAGCACCTCGGTGGTCTTTTTGTTCATTATATCGATTATCGGCTTGTAAGGGAAGGGGGAGCGCTCTCCTTTCCTCGCATTTGTCTATGCGATATAATACATTTAGAGGAGGGTTATACATGATTGTTTTCGATAAACTACACGTTGAATGTGTCATTGGCGATATTACGGAGCAGTCGGACCTCGATGCCGTCGTCAATGCCGCGAACGCTCAGCTTCAGCGGGGCGGCGGGGTCGCCGGCGCCATTCACAAGGCGGCCGGTCCCGAACTTGAACGCGCATGCAGACCGCACGCGCCCATCGCTCCCGGCGAGGCCGTCATCACCGACGCGTTCGACCTGCCCAACCGCTATGTTGTGCATGCCCTCGGTCCTGTATACGGCAAGGACAAACCGGAAGCCAAGCTGCTTTCCCTCGCCTATGAAAACGCGTTGAGGCAGGCGGACTATGCGGGGGCCCGATCCATCGCGTTCCCGGCGCTCTCCACGGGAGCCTTCGGCTATCCGATGAAACCCGCTGCACACATCGCCGCCGCGGCCATCGCCCGCATCGCTCGGGAACTCGAGTCGGTCCGCTTGATCCGCTTCGTCCTCCTGGATGAGAAGACACGAGCCATCCATGAAGCCGCTTTTCAACAGGCTGCATGACGCTTGTCGTCTGCCGTTAATACTGAAATTATCCACGCCTTGCCTACTAATCCTCGCCAGCGCAGAAAGGAGGGTTCCGCATGCGCCTTGGCCTCGTTGAACGATATCGTCGCCGTTCGTTCATCTTCGTGATGACAATGATCATCGGCATCAACATGCTGATCTATGTCTTGCTGTTCACAATGGATCGCTTTCTGATGGGCGATTACTTGCTGGCACTGATCACGCTGGCGATCATCCTGTTCATCTTTTCCATCCCCTACTACATCGTGTGGCGCAGGCACCGAACCCTTCGTCGGAAGTCGGTTGTCTTTCTCGATGATTTGTTTCTCGCAGCCGTTTCTTTCGCGTTTACTATTGTCGGCACGTTCCTGATGAGCGGGGTTTATCTGCTCGGGATTTTCTGACTGACCGGCTCAAAGCCGGTTTTTTCTTTATGGAAACGTTTCATATTAATAAAATTCTAAATAAGAACGTTATGTTCGACATCCCGAATTGTCTTTTAAATCTCGCAACGGCTCTGTTGAGCGATTTTATAAAAACGCATGCAGTTCCTGTGATGGACCTGCGTTAGTAACAATTCATCGCATAACAAAGGGCTGTCACCCGCTTTTCATAGCACCGTTAAGCGTAGTACAGCGTATATAATTTGATTTTTTTCGTGAATGTGTTATATTGATAAACAAGCTGGACGAGGTTCCGCCTGAAAAACTTGCAATTTTCATCATCAAGTTGGTTTACATTCATCCGCAGGATAACGGAATCCACAAAGCAAAGACAATATGAACACTCGCTTGCCGAACTGCACAGCACGACTGCTAGACGACGGAACGGAAAGCGGCACCGGATGCATCTTCCACGCCAAGATGCATTTAATTACGAGCGCACAGGAGGTTTCCAGCTATGAGCGAGAACCAGTACCACATTGAAGTGAAGAATTTGTACAAAATTTTCGGCGGCAACCCGAAACAAGCTATGGAGCTCAAGGAAGAAGGTGTCGAACCGACCAAGATCTTCAAAGACACCGGACAGAACATTGCAGTGAACGACGTGAACTTCCAGATAGAACGTGGCGAGACTTTCGTCGTCATGGGGCTCTCGGGAAGCGGTAAATCCACCCTGATCCGTTGTCTCAACCGTCTGCACGAGCCCACCTACGGAAACGTCATCATCGAGGGCGAGGACCTTGTGGGCATGAGCAGCGAGAAGCTCCGCACCGTTCGGAGGAAAAAGATGGGCATGGTCTTTCAGAACTTCGGGCTCTTCCCCCACCGGACAGTCGTCCAGAACGTCTATTACGGACTGGAAATCCAGGGTGTCTCCTTCGAGGAGCGAAAGAAAAGAGCTTACGACGTCCTCGACATGGTCGGCCTGAAAGGCTATGAAGAAAGCATGCCGAACGAGCTTTCCGGCGGCATGCAGCAGCGAGTGGGCCTCGCCCGCGCGCTGGTGCTCGACCCCGCCATCCTGTTGATGGACGAAGCGTTCAGCGCTCTCGACCCGCTGATCCGTCGGGATATGCAGGACGAACTGCTCGACCTTCAGGAGAAGATGCAGAAGACCATCGTATTCATCACGCACGACCTCGATGAAGCCTTGAAACTGGGTGACCGCATCGCGGTCATGTATCAAGGCCGAATCGTCCAGATCGGCACGCCGGAAGAGATTCTGACCGAGCCCGCCGATGACTACGTACGGAACTTCGTCGAGGATGTCGACCGTTCCAAAGTCCTGCGGGCCGAGCATATCATGAAACAACCCCTGGCCATGGTCGATTCCAAGGACGGACCGAAAGCAGCGATTCGCAAGATGCGTTCCGAGGGCATCTCGAGCATCTTTGTCGTCAATAAGAAACGTCAGCTCCAAGGCATCCTCGACATCAACGACGCCGTCGACCTCGCCGATGCCGGAAAGCGGTCCGTCTCGAGCGCCTTAAGAACCGACTACCACGAAATATCCCCCGATACACTGCTCATCGACCTGCTGCCGCTGGCACGGGATGCGAAATACCCGATAGCGGTTGTCTCCGAGGACAAACGTCTGCTTGGCGTCATTGTCCGCGTGTCGGTCATCTCGGGCATAACGCGTGATTATGACAACGACCAAACATCGAACGGCAGCAGTCAGAACGATCGGGCCGACAGCGAAGAAGAGGTGAATGAATGATGTTCGATCCTGCGAATTGGTTTACAGAAATCGGTGGTCCCGGTGATTTGTTCGAAATTTTCATTGATTTCCTTCAACGTTATCTCGGTTGGCTGTTCGACGGCATCAGCGCCGGACTGAACGGGATCATTGGCGGATTCGAATCCATAATGATGTTCTTCCCGCCGATGGTGTTAGCTTTAATCTTGTCCTTGCTGGCGATGTCTGCATGGCATTTCGCCGGTGGCAAGAGCACACGCGCGACCGTAATCGCCGGAGTGGCCACATTCGTAGCTTTCATCCTGATTTCCTGGATGGGGCTGTGGCCCAGTGCGGTATCGACACTTGCACTGGTTCTCGTCTCCGCGCTCATCGCGTTGATTATCGGCATCCCGATCGGCATTCTCTCGGCGAAGGTTCACTGGTTTGGTGACATCATCGTCCGTCCCATCCTCGACTTCATGCAGACGATGCCTGCGTTCGTCTATCTGATTCCCGCCATTATCCTCTTCCAACGAGGGATTCCGGCCGGCACCATCGCCACGGTCATCTTCGCGATGCCCCCCGTCGTGCGCCTGACGAACCTCGGCATCCGCTCCGTACCCAAGGAAATCATAGAAGCGGCACAGTCGCTTGGTTCGACAAGCAAGCAGCTGCTGGTGAAGATTCAACTGCCGATTGCCCTCAAATCGATTTTCGCCGGCATCAACCAGACCATCATGCTCGCACTCTCGATGGTCGTCATCGCCTCGATGATCGGCGCCGGCGGGCTCGGAAGCGACGTCCGCCGTGCACTCTCTCGTGTCGATACCTCGCTCGGTTTCGAAGCCGGCATCTCGATTGTCATCCTGGCCATCATCATCGACCGTGTCACACAGTCGCTTGGCGACAAGGCCGGATACGAGTAATTCTCTGAACGCTCTGATCTACGCGCATCAATGAATGACCACATAGACTTAGTAATACCAAAAAATAGGAGGAGATTCACATTATGAAAAAGCTAGTAGCATTACTGCTGGTAGGAACTTTTGCTTTCACCCTCGCCGCTTGTAACGGCGACGACGATGTTGAGGAAGTCAACCTCGACTACGTCAACTGGGCGGAAGGCATCGCCATGAACTATCTCGCTGAAGTTCTGATTGAAGATGAGATGGGTTATGACGTCAACTCAACAGAAGGCGAACCCGGCGTAGTCTTCACCTCGGTCGCCGAAGGCGACGCGGACTTCTTCGTCGACGCCTGGCTGCCCTTGACACATGAAAGTTACTGGGACCAGTATGGCGACGATATTCTTGATCTCGGCTACAACTTCGAGGAAGCACCGATCGGTCTCGTCGTACCGGATTATGTCGACATCGACAGCATCGATGAACTGAATGACTACGAAGATGAATTCGGCGGCGAAATTGTGGGCATCGAGCCTGGTGCCGGCATCATGGAAGCAACCGACAACGCCATCGAAGAATATGACCTCAATTTCACTCTTGAAGATACTTCGGACCCGGTCATGGTTGCTGAACTCGGTGACGCCATCGAGAACGATGAATGGATCGTCGTCACTGGTTGGGAACCCCACTACAAGTTCGCCGACTACGACCTCAAATTCCTTGATGACCCTGAAGACGTCTATGGCGAACCCGACAACATCCATACTGTCGCCCGCCCCGGTGCGGACGAAGACCTTCCCGAAGTTACTGAATTCTTTGAGAACTTCTATTTCACCAGTGAAGAACTCGGTGATTTGATGGGTGACTTCCAAGAATACGGCGACGACATGGACGATGCTGAAATCGCCCGTCAATGGGCTGAAGAGAACGAAGACATCTGGAGCGACTGGATTCCCGAATAATCACCATCGCCCAACCTGAACGCCCCCGCTCGCCGGGGGCGTTCTTTTTTGTTTCAAGCGACTTTGTTATCGTGACTGGTGCTGAGATGATACAATTAAGACAGTTAGGAATGAGGAGGTGTGGAACATGAAAGGAATCATTCTGTTCAGCAATCTGATGGAGGATGTCGAAGCCCTCGGAACAGCCGCTTTACTAAAAAGAGCGGGCCTTGAACTCTCAAGCGCGACGTTCGAGGACACGCTGGAATTGCAGACGGCTTTTCAGCAATCCGTGAAAGCGGACCGTTTCGCGAGTGTCGAGGATGCCGACCACCACGACTTTCTCGTGATTCCCGGCGGCCCTTATGTCAAGCGCTCGGTCGATGACGACAAATGGATCAAGACGCTCGCCCGCCGTTTCCATGAACAAGGAAAACTGGTCGCGGCAATCTGTGCGGGCCCGCGTTTCCTCGGACAGGCCGGTCTGCTTGCCAACAAGCGTTTCACCTGTTTCACCGGCAGCGAACAGGATGCACCAGATGGAATTCACCGCCCGGAGGAGAAGGCTGTGACGGACGGCAACATCGTGACCGCTCGGGGAGCCGGTGCAATCTATGATTTCGCCCATGCAATCGTGACGTGGACGCTTGGCGGGGAACAGGCGGATCAGCTGCTTTCGGACATTCTGTATTGAAAAAAGCCCACATGGGCTTTTTTTGGTTTCAAGGAATGCTCGCATCGTGTATAATCGGAGGTGGCGCTAATTCGAAGACATGAGGTGTGACGTATGAACAGACAAAGACAAGGACATCTCGCCGGTCTGGTTTTCTCGGTGGTCTTCGGACTGACGTTCATGTTTTCGAAGACGGCTTTGGAAACCGGCCTGCCTCCGATCGGCCTGATTGCTTATCGGTTCCTGCTTGCCTTTTTGTTGTTCGAGGCGTTGCGGCGCAGCGGGGTGATCCGAATCCGCTTTGCACGCGCCCATGCCGCATCGATTGCTTTGGTCGCGCTGTTTCAGCCCATATTGTATTTTCTATTCGAGACCTATGGTCTGGCGCGCACGAGCAGCGGCGAGGCGGGGATGATGGTGGCGTTGATCCCCATATTCGCGACCATTCTGAGCACGCTCATCCTGAAGGAGAAACCTCGGCCTGTCCAGGTCCTGTTCATCCTCTTGAGCGTCTCGGGCATTCTGCTGATCCAGATTGCCAGTACGCTCGGCGCGTTCGAGGCGGATCCGCTCGGATTCCTGCTGCTGTTCTTCGCCATCCTCTCGGCGGCCGCTTTCAACATTGCCTCCCGTCATGCCTCGCAGCAGATCCGGCCTGTCGAGCTGACGTATTTCATGATGCTCTCCGGGGCAATGGTTTTCAATATTCTTTATGGCTTGCATCTGTTGCGTCATGGAGAAGGGTATCTGGGCCCTCTCGGTGATCCCTTGGTTATTGCGCCGGTCCTTTATTTAGGCATCGGTGCTTCCATCGGAGGGTTTTTCCTGCTCAACTACGCGTTGGCTAGGCTGCAGGCGCATGTCATCAGCATCTATGCGAACTTATCCACGGTGATCGCCATTGCCGCGGGTGCCGTCTTTCTTGGCGAGTCGCTCTCGAGTTATCATTATGTGGGGGCGGCGATGATCATCAGCGGTGTCTACGGGACCGTCCGGATGAATACCAAGGCCAGGATCAAGAGCGTTCCCCATGAGTGAGCAAGATTGAATGGACTTCATACGGTCATGGGCGCAAGTTGCCTTCTGACCTTTGCGCAGCGCTTCAAAAAGAAATCCGCTTGTGTTATTATTAAGGTGGACATATAATCTGTGTCACCCACGCCGAAGGCAGGCTTTTCATCGACTCTCTCAGACGGTTTTGAATCTTTGTGGTCAGATGGTTGTGTGTGTGGTATACTGTTATGATATGTTAAAGCCAACGAAAGGTGTGAATGCATATGAAAAAACTTTTTACGCTCGCTTTGGCGCTGCTTTTCGCGCTCTCTCTCGCGGCCTGCGATGATGAACCGGAAGAAGTCGAGCTTCCGGATATGTCCGGTTACGGCCGGATGCAGATCTTCGACCGCATGGAGGAGCTCGGCTTCGATGAAGCGGATATCAACGTCATGGACCACCCCGACATCACGAGCCATCGTCCGACCTTCCATGAATACCGGGATTATCAGCCCGGCGATACGGTCATGACGGATGAGTCCATCGTCATCTATATCAGCGTGGTCGAAGAGGATGAAGAGGAAGTCGAACCGGCTCCGAGGACACCGCTTGACCCGGACGGGGAGTTCACGGACTACGAGGACGTTGCTCTTTATCTGGATACCTTCGATGAGCTGCCCGCGAACTACATCACTCTCGAAGAAGCGATGGACGAAGGCTACGACCCGGAAACCGACGATTTGTGGGATTATGCGGACGGCAAGATTCTCGGCGGCGATCCCTTCGAAGAGGACCCCGACGACTTCGACGCCCTGCCTAACGGGGACGAACGTTCCTACTATATCGCGGATGTCGGCTACGAGGGCGGCGACCGCGGCGAAGAACGACTCGTCTATTCGGATGACGGTCTGATCTTCTATTCCCCGGACGGGCTGGATTCCTTTGAACAGCTGTTCGGAACTCCGGAGCATCCACCCCTCGATCCGGATGGCTCATACATCACAAAAGAGGAAGTCGGGCTTTATATCCGCACGTTCGGCGAACTTCCGGACAACTATTATGTCCGCTCCGAGATGGTTGAAGAATACGGTACGCTTGCCGCCTTCCGCCGGGCGAAAGGCGATGACGCGCACTACGGTTATTGGAACTTCAGCAACTTCGCGGATCAGCTGCCTTCCGATGGTGAGCTCCATTGGTACATCGCCGACATCGGCCTCGGCCCCGGCGCCCAGACCCGCCGCAATCAGCGTCTGGTCTTCTCCGAGGACCAGGGACTCGTCTATTACACGCCGGATCACTACGATTCCTATGAGATGCTCTTCGGCGACGGCCGCCAGTACGATTGATCACAACAAAGCCGCACCCTCGGGTGCGGCTCTTTTCATGTTTTTCGATAACCGGAAAGTGTATAGAATAAGATGAGCAACCCCACGCCATGCAGCAAGGCGAACACCGTCCATGGCATCTCCGGCCACAAAGGGAGCAGCATGTTGCGTTCATTCATGAAGAAATAGCCCCATTCCACGTGTGCCTCGATGCGGGCATAGACGATGAGGGCAACGGTGAACCATCCGGCCTGGATGAGAGCCGACCGTCTTGAGGGCAGATAGCCGTGGACGAAATATTGGTGCAAGGGGAAAAGGGCGACGACCATGTGACCGATGATGTAGGTCTCATCCAGATTGGCGACATTCGCCGGAGGACCGGCGGGGAAGACTATCGCGAAGAAACTTGTCGCGCCGAACAAAAAGAGAAAGGCCCGCAGCAACCTCGGCCCTTTGAAAATCGCGTAAAAGAAGAGGGTGACGCTCGTCAGCCTGCAGATGTAGAAGGGGAGATCCGAGGCGAGTGAAAAGGTTCCGCGCCCCAACGGCAGCAGATAGTCGACGAATATGACATAAAGCATCGAACCGGCTGTTAGGGAGCCGATGAGGACCTGACGTCGCCGAAAGAAAGCCGGCCAGCGGGCAAAGGCGACGATAATCCCTCCCGTGAGAGCCAGCCAGAGCACATAAAGCAGATAGGGATTTGCGAAATCAAAGCGAAGCATACGACCCCTCCTCCGTTTCCCATTATAACCAAAAAATCCCGCCGCTACCACCAATGTCATTATGGATTGTCATAGAAGAAAACGGATGATTTTGCAACCTTTACAGGACACAACCACCCCGTCCTGTGTTAGACTATAGACGAACTCGACCTTATTGAATAAAAAAGGAGCATACAATATGGATAAGTTAAACATCAAGCAGACCCCGCTCAACGAGCGCTTGAAAGACGGTGTCATCATGGATGTCGTGACCGTCGAGCAGGCGAAGATCGCGGAAGCGGCAGGTGCCGTGGCCGTGATGGCTCTTGAAAAGGTGCCTGCCGACATCCGCAGAGAAGGCGGCGTGGCACGGATGTCCGATCCGGCACTGATTAGAAAAATCATAGAAGCGGTCGATATTCCGGTCATGGCCAAGGTGCGCATCGGTCATTCCGCGGAAGCGTCCATTGTCGAGGTCGTCGGGGCGGATTATATCGATGAAAGCGAGGTCCTCACCAGTGCGGATCCGTTTGCTCACATCGACAAGCATGCCTTTGACACGCCGTTCGTCTGCGGTGCGAAGGACCTCGGGGAAGCGCTCCGACGCATCGATGAGGGCGCGGCGATGATTCGGACCAAAGGCGAAGCTGGAACCGGTGACATCAGCGAAGCCGTCCGTCATGTGCGGACCATCAACCGCCAGATTGAAGAGGTGCAGGCGCTGGATGTGGACGCACTCACTTCTTATGCACAGGCACTTGATGCACCCAGAAGGCTCATTGAGTATGTCCACGAGCAGGGTGCGCTGCCGGTGCTGAACTTCGCCGCCGGCGGCGTGGCGACCCCGGCCGATGCGGTACTGATGGTTCGTCACGGCTGCGACGGCGTGTTCGTCGGCTCGGGAATATTCAAGTCCGAGACGCCGGAACGCCGTGCGCGGGCCATCGTTGAGGCGGTCAAGCAAGCCGATGACCCAGCCGCCCTCGCTTCGCTTTCCGAAGGTCTCGGCGCCTCGATGGCCGGTGAAGCATCAGAACCGGACTCTGAATAAATCATCACTCTCCCTTCACGGTCGACTTTCAATGGTGTATAATATAAAAAGACAAAACAGTTTTCATGCTGTTTGACAAAAGGAGAATGCATATGGATCGTAAACAGATGATCAGCTCCGTCGTCTTCTTCGGCGCCCTTTGGGGCATCCTGGAGGCGACGCTCGGCTACGCTCTGCAATTTTTGCCGAACTTGATTTCGGGAAGCGTCATGTTTCCCATCGGTGCGGGCATCCTCTACCTTGCCTATCGGCAGACGGGCTCGCCCCGTGCGATGTTCACCGTCGCACTGATTGCGGCCTCGATCCGCGGTGTGAATTTCTTCATGCCGGGGCTGCTGCCGATTCGCACCTATAATCCGATGATCGCGATCGTGCTGCAGGGATTGGCATTCTACGCCGTCCTGCCGATACTTGAGCGCAAAGCTCCCTGGACGCAGCTGGGCGGACTGGTTGCCGCCAGCCTGCTTTGGCGCTGGGCTTTCCTTGGAAACATCTCCATCAACAACGCGCTCACCGGCTTTGAGTTCCCGCAGCTGGCGTCACTTTCGAGTATGCTTTCCTTCGGCCTTTCGCAGGCTTTGCTGGGTGGTGTGCTGGCTTTTGGCCTCTACCGTCTTGTTCGCTTGATGCTGGCGCGCGCCTCGCTCGTGCACCGCATCCCCCCCCAGCTTTCCGCTAGCCTGTTCGCGCTGGCCTTGTTCCTCACCTACGTGACGACTTGATTTCGTGATTCTCGACGTCCCCTTCCGGGGGGGCGTCTTTCCATAACGGAGGTAACCATGCCCCCACACATGCGCAAGTTTTCGCTGGCGTTCGTTCTGCTTGGGTTGCTGTTGATTTTCGTTTTCCACCTGACGGCTATTGACACCGCTGTTTCGCGATGGTTCTATCAAGACGGCGCCTGGGTCGGACCCGAGAGTGATTTCCTCAGACTTTTCTATTTCCCCGGGAACGCGTTGCTCTTTTTCCTGCCGTCGTTTCTCGCGACGGCTTCGCTTTTGCTTTCTTTTTCTTCCCGCCCGGCGTTCACTGTGTTCCGCAGCCATCGCCGGCACGCGATTCTTGTGCTGCTTTCAATGGTCATCTTTTCCGGATTGATCAACGGCTTCCTGCTCAAGGGGCTCTTCGCCCGGCCCCGACCGGGAGCGTATTTTGCTGCGGATGCTTGTTATGTCGGTCCGTTCGAAGTGGGTTCGCCGACAGGGGGACGATTCGCTTCCAGTTTCCCCTGCGGCCATTGTTCGACACCCTTTGCCTGGTTCGCCTTCTATTTCGCCGCCCTTAACCGAAAGGGAAGGGCGGCCGCGTGGGTCCGCAAACTGCTCGGTCTGGCAGTCCCGCTGCTGGCGGGTTCGGTGATGGTGGTCTCGAGGATCGCCTATGGGGCGCATTACCTCTCGGATGCCATCTATGCCGGTGTGTTCATGTTCCTGATGATCACCGCCGCCGCCTGGCTACTCGATCTTGATACCCGCAACCATCGGATTGATGCACAGAAGAACCCTCTAAAATCTTTTGGGGCCGTTGAGCTGCTAATGGCTACGGCTTCACTTGCGTTGGCGGCGATCCCCTATCTATATATCCTGAACGAAACGAAGGGTCTGACGGGAATCTGATCGGACCCTGATGAGGAGAGAAGACCTTGAAGCACAAGAAGAAAATCCTTGCACTGACAATCTTCGTCACCCTTGTTCTGATCTGGGCGCTCTTCACGACTCTGACGACGACCCCTAAGAACATCGAGGAGGAGAACATCTGGCGACGGGACGCGGGTGCTCCGCCGCAGATGATTGCTCATGCCGGCGGGAACAAAGAGTTCCCCGGCAATACTCTGGAAGCATTCTACAACGCCTATGACGCCGACCCCGATGTCATCATGGAAGCGGACGTCAACATGACCGCGGACGGCGTGCCCATCCTCACGCATGACACCACGCTTGATCGTCAGACCTCCCTCACCGAAGCGCCGGTTCATGAAGTCGACTACACCAAGCTTGTCGAGGAGGAGATCGATTTCGGCTACGAGAACGAAATCGAACCACACCCGGACCATGACGGTTTCAACGAAGACGGGGAACTGAAGCGATATCAGAACTATCATGAGGAGTCTGTCACCCCTCTCGATGTGAACTATCCCGAGGGTGTCGAGCCCCGGCACGAGGAGAAGTTTCTCGTGACTACGGTCGAGGATCTGGTGACAGCCTTCCCGGAGAACCGGATGATTCTCGAAATCAAACAGTCCGGTGAAATTGGAGAAGAAGCGCTGGATGCCGTCATCGAGGAACTTGAAAGACTTGATGAGAATTACGACACGTTCGGACGCATCATTCTCGGCACCTTCCACGACGACATCTTTGACGCCTACCGGGAGCTCCGCGAGACGACGAATCCGGAACTGATGATCTCTCCTTCCGAGGGTGGAGTGGTGAAGTATTTCGCCCTGCAGTTCTTCCGGCTGGATTATTTCTACCGCGATGAAGTGCATGCGTTGATCGTTCCGCCGAGTGAGTACATGCTCAACCTTGCGAGTGACAACTTCGTGCGCACCGCCCACGCCCACAACATCGCCGTGTTCTACTGGACGATCAACGAAGAGGACAAGTTCCGCGAACTTGTCGACCTTGGCGCGGATGGCATCCTGACCGACCGGGTCACGCATTTCGCCGATGTGCTCGACGAATATAAGGATTAGCCGTTTCGACTGATGGAAGAAGAACACGGGATAATAATTTTTGGCAAGGCCGGGACAGGAACCTGGAAAATAAAAAAGACAAAGAGAATTCAAAGGATGGTTGATATGTTGAAACGTATTTTTGTATTGCTTGTTGCGCTGTCGATAGGTTTGACCCTCGCCGCTTGCGGCGACCCGGAGATCGATGTGGAGTTCGTGGTGGACGGCGAGGTCTACGACACTCGGACTTTCGAAGCGCCGGATACGCTGACTGGATTCCCGACTCCGACGCTTGAGGACACGTATTTCCTCGGCTGGTACCACGACGAGGATTACACCGAACGGCTGGATTACGAAGAGGACACGTTCGAAACGGATGCGACGCTGTATGCACGGACGCTTCCCTATGAAGGGGAGCTGCTGACACCGTTCACCGATGAAGTGGAGCTCCCGGATTACGAAGGCAAGAGTTTCCCCGAAGACGGCATCGGTGAGGTCGAGCTGCAAAGCTGCATCGATGGTGACACCACCCGTTTTGTGGGGCTTGGCGATAGCGTGCGTTATCTGCACATGGACGCACCGGAGACCACGGGGACGGTCGAACCCTGGGGCTTCGAAGCGGACGATTTTGTCTGCGAGGCACTGGAAGACGCCGATACGATCGTGCTGCAGCACGAACCCCATCCGGAATACGGGCTTCCCGATGTTCATCCGCAGGTCGGTCCAACGGGCTCTTACGGACGACATCTGGCGTATGTGTGGGCCGATGGGCGGAATCTGAACCTCGAGCTCGTCGAGCTCGGGCTCGGGGAAGCGTCCGCAGCGCTTTCCATGTATGCCGAGGAATTCCGCCTCGCCGAGCACAATGCGGCGATGACCGGCCGGCACATCCACGGCGAGACGGACCCGCTTTTCGAACAGGAGACGCAGGAGACCACGATCAGCAGCATCCGCGACGACCGGGAAGGCTACATGCGTACGTTCGTGAACGTCGAAGGACTCATTACGAGCGTTGATGACGACAATTTCACCCTGCTTGATGAAACGACCGGGGAGTCAATCAATGTCTATTCACCCTCCGTTGGTGGGTGGCGTGTCACTTCCGGAAATCGTATTCGATTGGAGGAAGTCTTCGTGACCGAGTATTTCGGCACGATTCAGTTGACTAATCTCAAGCAGGACTACTTCGAGGTCCTTGAAGAGGACGTCGAGATTCCCGAGGACTGAAAGGAATAAGGGTTGCATTTTCCCCTCGCATCGTGTAGAATTTGCATGGCATGGGGCCATAGCTCAGCAGGGAGAGCGCTAGCATGGCATGCTAGAGGTCACGGGTTCGAGCCCCGTTGGCTCCAGACTGTGCAAATACCAGCGCCCGCTGAATGCGGGCGCTTTTTTATGTTATACTGTCGATGTAGGGGAACATCAAACTATCCTGAACAGGAGGGGAAGCATGAACAAAGTCGGCAACGCATTCCTTGAAGGGACGAAGCTCAGGAATCAATCGAAGACCCCCCATGCGAAGGGAGAGGAGGCACCTCCCTTGCAGTGGGAAGTGCGCGGAGAGACCATGAATCTGCCGCAGCCGGAATCGGTCGATACTCCCTCGCAGTCATTGCGTGACGCCATCGAGAAGCGCCGCACCGTCCGCGATTATGGTGAGAGCCCCTTGACGCTTGAGGCGCTCTCCTATCTTCTGTACGCGACGCAAGGCGTCCAGAAGCGGGGCCGGCGGGGCACGCTCCGCACGGTGCCCTCGGCGGGCGCCAGACACGCCTTTGAGACGCTCGTGCTTGTCAACCGGGTCGAGGGGTTGGAACCCGGCCTCTATCGCTACGACGCCCTCGGGCACAGGCTTGAGATCTGGGAACTCGGGGAGCATCACACACGGACCCTTCAGGACGCCTGTCTCGGGCAGCCCATGATTGAACGCTCGGCGGTGACCTTCCTCTGGGCCGCGGATGTCCCGCGCATGTTCTATCGGTATGGCGAGCGGGGGTATCGCTATCTGTTTCTCGATGCCGGGCATGTCTCGCAGAATCTCTACCTGGCGGCGCAGCTTTTCAACCAGGGTGCCTGCGCGATCGCGGCCTACGACGACGAGGCGGTGAACGATGCCGTCGGTCTAGATGGACAACGCCATTTCGTTGCTTATATCACCTCTGTTGGCGAGGCGTGAATACCCTGAGAGTCTCTCTGAGAGTCACTAGGAAAATTGCGTCATGCCCCCTTCCCAAATCCGCGAAATCTGTTATAATGTATTGAGGCGGGACGTGGCGCAGTTTGGTAGCGCACTTGCATGGGGTGCAAGGGGTCGCAGGTTCAAATCCTGTCGTCCCGACCATTCATGACAAAACAAAAGGGCAGCTCACGGCTGCCCTTTTTTTGGTGGTGGTTGCAATCAGAACCGGAAACGCTTGAAAAAGGGTGGATACAGCCCGAAACCGCCGAAGGCGACCGCGAAGAAACGGACGAAATCCAGCAGATTCGCACCCAGGCTGCCATCGTCGAACCCGAAACGCTCGAACAGTTCGCCCAGACCGACCATGATGAGCAGCATGAAAACAATACCGAGTGCGTAGCGCAGAATCTTCTTGAACCAGGGAATCCCGAGCGTGAAGCGGACGTGTCGCTTCTCGATGGCGACGGCGAGCGCGAACCCTACAAGGATGCCGTAGCCCCGGAAGAAATCGTTGCCCTCGATTAGAAAGATGCCCGGGAACAAGACGATGATGACAACCAGATAGAACCAGTGCAGCCGCTCCGGATGGTCCGCGAGACGCTGATAGACGGCATAGATAGCGAACGCCAGTACGATTCCCACCAGGGTGCCCCCCAGGACGTCCTGCAGGTAGTGCACGCCGAGGAACATCCGGCTCAGCGCCATCAGCACCGCGAGGATGGCGGCGCCGAAATAAAGGCCCATTCGGTCGTAGAAGCGGGCGATGCCGAAGAACACTGTGCTCGAGCCCTGTGCGTGACCGCTCGGAAAGGCGCTGCCGGTGGCCGTGGCCTCCCGCATGTTCTCGACTTCGGCGTAGGCCTGGAAGGGCCGCTCGATCATGAATACTTCCTTCAGGGCGTTGTTGAGGCTGATCGACACCCCGAGCGTCAGCGCGAGGAATTCGCCGAGACGCTTGTTGTAGACCCAGTAGATGAATCCGAGCAGCAGGATGTAGAACTCCGGCTCGCCAAGGAAGCTGACGGCGTTGAAGAACGCGTCCGTGAAGGGGTTGCTCCATTCCTGAAGAAACAAGATGATGTCTGTCTGCAGATCCAAAAACATGTTTCTCCTCCTGTTCTATTGATTGAAGCATGGTGATTCAGTTGCTTTTTAGGTTTCCATCCTTGCGGATGCGGTCGGAGACCTGCATGCCTGATAGTGTCACCATGGGCATCCCGCCTCCGGGATTCACGCTTCCGCCCGCGAAATAGAGGTTTCGGTAGAACTCGCTGCGCTTGGGAGTCTTGAAACCCATGTTTAGCTTTTTGTCGGAGACCACGCCGTAGATGGAGCCCCGGTTGGAGAGATAGGTCTCTTCAATGGTCGCGGGGGTCCACAGTTCTTCGGTGACGATGCGTTTTCGGAGGTCCTTCAGCCCCATGCGTTCAAGCTTGTCGAGGACGCGTTCGCGGAAGTCCGTGTATTCGTTCTCGGTGAAGGGGTTCTCCGAATCCAGATGCGGAATGTGCGGAAGGATTTTGATGATTTCGTGGCCTTCGGGTCCCTGAGCGGGGTCCGTCTTCATCGGGGCGACGAGATAGATGGTCGGATCCTTCGGCAGTCTGCCTTCGTGGAAAATCGTATCAAAGTGCGCCCGGGCGTCCTCGGCATGGAAGACGTTATGGTGCGCGAGCTGTTCATACGTACCCTTGACGCCCAGGTGCAAGGCGAAGCCCGAACAGGACGGGCCGTATTTCTTCCGATAAGGCTCGATGCGCGCATCCGGTTCTTTCGAGACCTTTTCATAGAAGGGGATGACTTCCATGTTGGAGACGACAAGATCCCCTTCAAGCTTGGTGCCATCATCAAGAATAACGGCGCGGAGGGTTTCCCCTTCGCGTTCGACCTCCGTGACTGTCCTTCCCTTGCGCACGTCGATGCCGGCTTCGTTGATGAGGCGCTCCATGCCGAGGCCGAGGTTCTGCATGCCGCCTTCGACATACCACAGGTCGAATTCCCACTGGATATAGGGCAGCAGATTGAGCACGGCCGGCGCATCGTAAGGGGAAGACCCGACGTATTTGATGAAGAAATCGAGCGTTTTGGCGAGGTAGGGATTATCGACGTAGCGCCGGACGCCTTCATGCAAGGTGCGGAACAGGTCGCTGTCCTTGATGATGCGCAGGGGATTGTAATACTTGAGCGTGTGAAGCTTGCGTTCGCTTTGACGTTCGAAGAAGGTTTTCTCTGAAAATCGATACGTCCGACGGGCGTAATTGAGGAATCGCTTGAGCGCCTCGACGTCGCTTGCATCAAGGGCGGACTCCTCATTCATTTCATCCGGGTCGGCTTTTAAATCGAGGCGTGTGCCATCGGTGAAGAAATTCCGCCAGTGGGGACGGACGGGGACGATGTCGACATAATCCCTGAATTGTCTTCCGTGCCGTTCGAACAAACGTTCGAACAGATGTGGCATGGTCAGGATCGAGGGGCCGAGGTCGAAGCTGAAACCGTCCTTCTCGAGCGTGTTCAGCTTGCCGCCGAGGTGGTCGTTCTTCTCGATAATGGTGACATCGGCACCTTCCGCCGACAGGCTCAGCGCTGCGGACATGCCGCCGAGTCCCCCGCCAACGACGATTGCGTGTGTGTTTTTCATTTTTCGCCTCCTAATTCAGTATATGAACGGGATGAACCGATAACGCACCTGTTTCCACTCCCGGTAGCGATCACCCAGGACCCTCTCCATCTCGCGTTCCTCGAGAGTCATTCGCTGGTTGATCACCCGGCCCATCAGGATGACGGCCAGCGCCATCACGAGGAAGTTCGCAAAGAAGATCGGCACAGCGAAGGTCAGCAGGAAAAGCCCCAGGTAGAGCGGATGACGCAAAAACCGGTAGGGACCGGTGCTGATGAGCTCCATCTCGCCCGAGACATCGACGTTGCGGGTGAAGTGCCGGCCCAGATAGATAGTCGAGACATAGCGCAGCAGCAACCCCAGCACATACAGCGTGATGCCGACGATGCGCAGCACGTCCTGGGCCGCGCCCACAAGGGTGAACCAGCCGAAGAACGTCAGGCCGATGGTCGCGACAATGACGAACAGGATGGTATAGAGGATGCGCTTGAAGGTCATCCGCTCCTCAAAATCCCCATCCTTGGCTTTTGAAGGGAAGAGTGCAAATTCAAGGATCCAAAGCGCGGTGACGACATAGAATAGGATGAACGGTGCGGACCATTCGAAAAAGACGGACAGAATGACCACCTCCATTGTTATAGCCATTGTATCACTAACAGGGCAATTCTGCACGTTTTGCGCCCATCCTGCTGGTGATTTTCCATTCCCTTGCATGGCAAGATGCGTTATAATGAATTGGTAAACAAACACTGGAGGGTGAACGACATGAAAAAACTATTTCTTGCCTTTACGGCCTTGCTGGCGCTTGGCTTGCTCGCCGCCTGCGGCGAGGCCGAAGACACGTATCTCACGAGCAATCCTTACGAGACGGTTGATTGGAACGAGCAGACACCCGTCCTAAGCAATCTGCACGTACATACGGATGAATCCGACTGCGCCTCCGGTCTTCCGCATGATGTCGTGGATTTTTATCATGAGAAGGGATATGGAGCCCTGGCCATCACCGATCATGACCTAGTGACCTATCCATGGACTTTCAGCGATTTGAGCGACGATTATGAAGACCGTGACCCGGAAGCATTGGACATGCTTGATATTGTGGGCAACGAATTCACCGTCACCAGCGGCGATGGCTATCATGACATCGTCGGACTCTTCACGGACTACATCCCGGACCACGAAGAGACCGAGCAGGAGACTTTCGAGAACGTGACTGCCGATGAGGAGGATGCGCTCATGATTTTCGTCCATCCGGGTCGTTACTGGGAAATCTGGGAGGATTACGAACCCGGGGATCGTTTCTCGGTTGAATGGTACATGGATTTCTACGAGACCTACGACGTGGATGTACTGCCCGGTATTGAAGTCTTCAACCGCAACAACCAATACCAATACGACGTCGACCTCTGGGATCAGCTGCTCACGGAGTCGATGCCCGAGCGGCCGATCTGGGGGTTTGCGAACGACGACTTCCATGGGGAGAGCGACGACCGCATGCACCGTTCCTACATCCACGTGATGATGGAGGACCCCTCATCGAAAGAAGAGTTCCGCGAGCGACTCATCGAAGGAACGTTCTACGCCTCGAACTCAAACCCTGACGACACGTCGCCCTTGCTTGCGGGGGTCGAGGTCGATGAGACGGAGCGGACCATTACGTTGTCGGTCGATGGCGAGTACACGGGTATTGAATGGTATAGCGGCTACGATGAAGAGACCGGAAGCGGACAGCAGGTCGGTGAAGGAGAGACCTTTGAATACGCCGCTTTTGAAGGGGATTATGTCCGTGCGCGTATTTATCGTGAAGCGTTCGGACGTCATGCGGAGACCCTGACGCAGCCGTTCGGCTTTATCGAGGATCCCGATCGGGACTGACAGCACGCTTGGATTCGAATTGAAGTCGGAAAGCTTGGTAAGTTCACAGTGGATGCCGTTTTTTGATTGACGGGGCCATCCGCTTAACTGAAGGCATGTTTTCTGCAGAGTTGAGTCAACCAGGCGGAGGGAGCTGCGTATCGAGCCATGCGCGCCTCGTCCGCCTGATTGTTTAAACGGTGAGTAAAGCGTTTGAGCGCAACCCTTCCTTCCCGTATACTGACTAATGAAAACCGAGGAGGGATACGATGGCTGAACGCCTGAAGGATACGTTCGGCACCGTGTATCGCACATTGGCATTCAATTTTCGCACACTCGCGCTGTTTGAGATTCTTTATCGAGCTTTCGGGGTCTTGATTATCTTCCCCCTCGTCCGCTGGTTGTTCTTGCTTTCCATTGACGTTTACGGGCTGCCGTATGTGACCAATGCATTGCTCGTGGATTATCTGACACACCCCACGACCGTGTTGTTCGTATTGGTGATTCTGGTTGTCTTCAGCATCTACATCCTCATCGAAATGGTGCACCTTTCGGTGTTGTTCCGCCTGAGCAAGCAAGGCCGCAAGGTCCCGCTGGGCGCCCTGCTGCGCCTGTCGTTCGCCCGCATCGTCCGTCCGCTGAGGCGGGCGCATGTCGTGGCCGTGCTGCTGCCGCTGCTGTTTTTCGTCCTCGTCGAGACGCTGCAGGTCGTGGGCGTCGCCGCGACCGTCTCGCTGCCGCCCTATCTCACGCAGTACATTGAGGAGGAGCTCTGGCTGCGACTGTTGACGCTGGGGCTGCTGGTCGGTTTCTTCGTTCTCTTCATCGAGTTCGGACATCTGCTGCAAGTGTATATCCTCGGCCGTGAGAAAGACGGCTCCTATCGCGTCGTCCGTCGACTGATTCGCGGACGGCGGCTGCGCATCGCCGGGGAGTTCGCTCTGCTCAACGTTGTGATCAACCTCATCCTGTACGCCTTCTATCTGCTGTTGATTCTGCTGGCCTCGGGTTTCAGCCTAGTCACCTTCGGGCAGGATCTTGCGCTCGGCGTGCTTTTGACGGTGCTTTATGTCTTCTATGTCATCGTCGGCATCGTCGCCGCCTTGACCATCGTGCCCATCAACTACGCGTTGGCCTTTGAATGGTATGACCGGGGCCGAGAACGTCACGGCATTCCCGAAGAGACCCCCTTGAACCCGGAACTCAAGCCGTTGCGAGGCGTCAGCCGTCGCTGGTTGAAACGCGCGGCTGTCCTTGGCGGGGTGTTTCTGCTGGTGGCCAACTTCTTCACGGTCCTCGGTGTCATCGCCGAGGAGCGAAGCCCCGTCGCCGCCTTGAACGACCCCGACATCATCGCGCATCGCGGCGCCTCCTGGGATGCGCCGGAGAACACTCTGGCGGCCGTGGAGCTGGCCATGGAACAGCGGGCGGACTGGATCGAGTTCGACGTCCATGAAACCGCCGACGGCGAAGCGGTCGTGCTGCACGATTACACGCTCGGTCGTACGACGGATGATGAAGGGAATCGTCGGGTCGAGGATGTCACGCTGGAGGAAATCCGCGAACTTGATGCGGGTAGCTGGTTCGACCCCGCCTTCGAGGGCGAGCCCGTCCCCACCCTCGAAGAGGTATTCGAGCTGACGGCCGGCGAGACAAAACTCTATGTCGAGCTCAAGCCGGACAAACCGAGCCTCACCGAGACAACCGTGGAGCTGATCGAGACCTACGAGATGGAGGATGACGCGAAGGTCATGTCCTTCCACCGTGACACGTTGCGGGACGTCAAGACCTTGAACGAGGAAATCGATACCGTGCTGCTGATGGCGACGTTCTTCGGAGATTTCTCCTCCGTCGTCCGCGCTCCCGATTTCGACCACTTCGCCATCGAGAAGCACTTCCTCCTGACCAACGACCACTACATCGACCGCGTGCAAAGCGAAGGCAAGACCGTCCAGGCCTGGACGGTCAACTCACAGAGAATGCTCGCAAACGTCACCGACGCGGGCGTGGACGGCATCATCACCGACCGTCCGGTGCTTGCGCGGGAGATCGCTTATTCCCAGCGCACCTCGGATTTTCTGGACGAGCTTCTCGACCGGCTCTTCGACCGGGACTGACACGCTTGATAATCACCCTTCCAATTGATACCGATAGTAAAAAACACTGCGTAGCCTGGATGACATCCCGGTTCACACGCAGTGTTTTTTAGAGGGAAGGAGGTTTTAAAGGTGCAGACGTTTGAGCGCAAGCGGATACAAAGTAAAGGCGAGCAGTGTGATGGCCAGCTTGCCGAAGAACTCAAAGAGGTCACCGCCCAGATTGGTGTCCGTCCAGGCCCAAAGGCCCTGAAGCCAGTGGAAGAGCTCCATGCCCGCGAGCACGAGACCGGCTCCGAGCGCGAGCCGGAAGAGCTTGTTTTTAAAGGAGAGGCCGGCGAGGGGCAGCTGGGTGTGATAGCGGTCGATAAGGAAGGAAATTACCAGGCCTACCAGGATGCCGTAGCGCCGGAAGAAGTCGGCCACATCATCCATGAAGGCCCCGGGCAGAAGGGCGAGGAGCACGATCAGATAAAGCAGGACGAGGTTGCGCGGCCGGCTTTCCAAACGGGTGAAGAGCGCATGTCCACCGAGGGCGACGCCGATGCCGATGGCGCTGCCCGCAATGACATCCTGCAGGTAGTGCATCCCGAGGAACATGCGGGAGAGCCACATGAAGACCATCACGACACCCGCGAGCAGCCACAGGTATCGGCGTCTGAAGCAGCGTGCGATGCCGTAGAAGACCGTCGAGCTGCTCTGGGCGTGTCCGCTTGGGAAGCTTGAGGACATCGGCGTCCGCCGATGATAATCGGCGACTTCTCCGTGGGCAAGGAAGGGACGTTCAATCATGAAGACGCCCTTGAGAATATTATTGATGGTCACACTGACGCCGAGCGTTACGCCGATCAATTCGGCGGCACGCTTGTTTTGGACCCAGAAAAAGAAGCCGATGACGAGGAAATAGAATTCCGGATCTCCGAGGAAACTCACGAACTGAAAGAACAGTTCCGTAAAGCTGTTATGGAATTCCTGAAGGAACAAGATGAGGTCGCGTTGAAGTTGTAGGAACACGGTGTCTCACTCCTTGAGCCCGGATTATTCTTCAGAAGGGCGGTGCACGACGACTTGCGGGAAGGGGATCTCAATGCTGTGCTCGTCGAAAATCTCCTTGATGCGCTGGCGTAGGAATCGTTCGACCGCCCATTGCTTCATGACTGCGGTCTTGGCCAGGATGCGCATCTCCACGCCGCTGTCGGCGAGGTTGGTGACGCCGAGGACGCTCGGAGTCTCCAAAATCTCCGTTCGCTCTTCGGCGACGACGGGAAGCTTCTCTTCAAGGATGCGGACGGCTTTTTGAACGTCCTCCTTGTAGGCGATGGAGAAATCGACGACAGCGACGGCCTCGTTGACCGAGAAGTTGGAGACCGGTCCAATGTCGCCGTTGTTGAAGATGCGCAGTTCACCTTTAATGTTGCGGACCTTCGTGGTCTTGAGCCCGATGTCGACGACCTCGCCCATGAAACCGTCGACTTCGATCCAGTCCCCGACGTCGAAGTGGCGCTCAAAGACGATGAAGAAGCCGCTGATCAGATCGTGTATCAGCTGCTGGGCGCCAAGACCGATGACCAGACCGAGGATGCCGAGTCCGGCAAGAGCGGGGCCGACGTTAATGCCCCAGATCGACAGCACGCTGAGCAGGCCGAGGATGCCGATGATGTATTTTGCGATGCTGAGGGAAATCTTCGCGATGGTCTGTTTTCTTCTCTCGTTCCCGGAGGGCCGTCGGCTCAACCGGAAGATGGTCAGCCGCAACCCCTTGTAGACGACAATCGCGACAAAGAGCGCGATGATCGTGCCGATGAGACGGGGAATGTTAGTTTCCAAAATGCCGAGCAGCCAATACCCGAGATTCTCTGTGATTTCAGCGAGGTCATACCCCCAAAGCGGCAGGATGGAGAGTATCCCGGCAGCAAGGATAATCAGCAGGATGACATAGGCAAGGACGAGCGTGCGGTTGGTGAATTTCGCATAATGCTTGTCCAGGATGCGGCGGTGAATTCCCAGCACGACCAGCAGGACGATGACGACGAGCAGCGTCAGCAGGATGGCGGGGGTGGTGTCAACGTTGGCGGCGAGCATAAAGACCCTCCCGGAAAGGTTATTGTTATTAAGTTATTATATCATAGATGCCGTACCGATATCACCTGCTGGGTACAATCCATGATGAAAACAAAGCACTTTCTCCATTAAACCCATATGAAAGTGGATACGCTCCCGTATATCCGTTGACAGTCGCGGTAAAGTGCGTTACAGTGTGCAAGGAAATAATAGAAAGGTATGGTACTTATGTGGATTAAACGAATCATGCTTCCTGTTGTCGCCTTGACACTGCTGGTTGGCATCGCTGCTTGCGGCAACGGGGATGAACCGCAATATGAACGTTTCGAGGACCTTGAGGACGACATTACGGAAACGGTGGAATCCTGGGATGGCACCCACCTTCTTAATGAAGGCAAGATGGAGCAGGGTGGACAGGTCATGCAGCACATGGAGCTCGAGCTCTTCACCGATGCGGAGACGGGCGCTATGTATATGTCATCAAGAGACCTTGTTGAAGATCGGCTCATGAACTATGTCTATCTGCCGGATGGGGATTCGGAAAAAGTCTACACCTATCAATTCCTTCCGGAGAGTGAAGAGCAGGATGAACCCGAAGAGGAATACCTCATCGAGGATTATGAGGCTGTCGCCGACAACCTGCCCGATCCGGTTGAACTTTTGAGCGGCAACCTGGAAGTGTTCCCCACGGATGAAGAGCCCGAAAACGGCGAACAGGAACAACACGAGGCGCCGGACACGTTCGAAGTCGATTATGATGAGGACACAGGCGAGTTCGACGTGGTCGCGGAAATGACCATGGAAGATCAGATGGGCGAGGAACAGACCATGGACTGGAGTCTCGCCGGAGACATGGAAAGTTTCACGCTGTCCATCAGCCAGATGGGCATGGACGACGATCTCACCTTTGAAGAGACGGACTATCTCGAAGATTTCGACGAAGTCGACACCGACAAACACGATTATCCTGAAGAAGATGAAGAGGAAAACGGTGACGACGAACAGGATTGAAGCACACAACCTAGCGATCTGGGTCTGTATATATAGATCGGTGAAAGGCCGGACCACTCCGGCCTTTTTCTTTTGCATGGAACACTATTTGGCAAAAAGTTCTGGCTGCATTAGAATGAGAGTGTAACAAGCGAGGTGATGGGCCATGTATGTGCTCTACGCACGGCTTTATCAGCAGTTGCACCGCCTCTTTAGTAAATTCGTGAAGTGGCCCCATCCCGTCTTATATACCGGGGAAGGCTCGCTTTCACGCATCCCCTCCGCACTGCCGCACGATGCGCGCATCCTGCTTGTCATCGGCGATGGTTTGCACGGTACCGAGGGGGAGATCGCTCTAAAACAGGTTTTTCAGGATGCCTCCGTGTCGTATGCCACGTTCGAAGTCCAGCAGACCAACCCGACCCTCAATCAGGTTGAAAACTGCGTTGAACGCTACACAGACGAAAACTGTCAGGCGTTAGTGGCGTTTGGAGGCGGCAGCGCGATCGACGTGGCCAAGCTCGCCGCCGCCGGTCTTTCCCGTCCGAAGAAGAGTCTGCGGCGAATGCGGGGGCTTTTGAAGGTCCGTCTCCGCAACGTCCCTCTGCTCGCTGTGCCGACAACGATGGGTTCGGGGAGCGAGGTATCCTTGACGGCGGTTGTCACGGACGTCGGGCGCCAGCGCAAGTTCACCGTCAATGATCCTGCGCTGGTTCCGGATGCGGTGTTTCTGGATCCGCTTCCGACGATGAGCCTGCCGGATTCACTGGTGGCTTCAAGCGGGCTCGACGCCCTGAGCCATGCGATAGAAGCCTATTTGAACCGTCATCGTCCCCCTGAGTGTATCAAGGCCGCGAAAGAGGCTGTCGGGCTGGTGTTCAAGCACCTTGAGGAGAGTCTGGACAATCCTCGGGATTTTAGCGCCCGGGAAGGGATGCTCATGGCCGCCTATCAGGCCGGACTAGCGTTTCGGAAGGCCTACGTCGGCAACATCCACGCGATGTCTCATGCCCTCTCGGCCCGTCATGATCTGCCGCATGGAATCACGAACGGGGTGTTGCTGCCGATCGTGCTGCGGTATTACGGCCAAGCGGTGCATCAGCGGCTGGCCGAGCTGGCTGTGGCGGCCGACCTGCCGGTCGACGGACTCGACACCAC
>SL_5KL_010_SEDDRAFT_10000156_pt1 | contig 40472 bp, 29 predicted proteins | sample SodLakKL_010_SED_FD_9118 | JGI IMG/M metagenome (IMG submission 9118)
CGATCGCCGAAGAGATTGTCGAAGACCGTCTCGGCTCGATTTTCGGCGGCATCAACATCAATTCAAAAGGACCGAGGGTCGTGATTGCGGGCCACATGGACGAAGTCGGCGCCATGGTCACGGGCATCACGGAAGAAGGCCTCGTCAAGATGAAAGCCCTGGGCGGAATGAAAGGAGATGTCTTCCTTTCGCAACACATGATCATCTATACCGACGATCTGGAAGAGATCCCCGGTGTCACCGCCTCCAAGCCCCCGCACCTCACCCGCGGCAAGAAGGAAGAGAAGCCGCTCACCTTCGACGAGCTCCGCTTAGACATCGGTGCCGAAAGCAAAGAACACGCCGAGGAGCTCGGGGTCAAGATCGGCCAACAAATCATCCCGAGAAACCACTACACCGTCACCGCCGACGGCAAAAAAATCATCTCCAAGGCCTGGGACGACCGTTTCGGTTGCGCCATGGCCGTGGACATCCTCGAAGAGTTCGCCGGCAAGGACATCCCCTGCGCCTTGTACGGCGGCGGCACCGTGCAGGAAGAAGCGGGACTCCGCGGTGCGAAGACGGCGACTTACATGCTGGATCCCGACATTTTCATCGCCGTCGACTGTTCGCCCTGCCAGGATTCTTTCGGGGGCGACGAGATCAGCGGCAAACTGAACGAGGGGTTCCTCGTCCGTTTCCACGATCCCAACCAGATCATGCATCGCGGCATGAAGAAGCATATCGAGGAAGTGGCGGAAAAACACGGCATCAAGTTCCAATACTACCACTCCAAGGGAGGAACGGACGCCGCCCGCGCCCAACTCTCCCGCAGCGGCGTGCTCGTCGCGACGGTCGGCATGCCCGCCCGCTACATCCATTCGACCACTTCCATGATTCATCAAAACGACTATGAGGCCGTCCGCGCGGTCCTCAAAGAACTTGTCAAAACTTTTGACAAGGAGACGTTGGAGACGATCAAGAAGAACGTTTGAGCCACCAAGTCCCTCGCGCGGTGTAGATCGTCATGCCAGCGCAAAGAGGGGCTTTCATCATAGATCGAGTTCCTAAATATGGGACCCCGACAGGGGCCTGAAATGAAGGAGAGATTCAACATGCGCAACACGAAGGTCAATGAAATGACGGTCATGGCCATGTTCGTGGCCATCATCGTCGTCATGGCGTTGATTCCCTATGTGGGGTTCTTCCAGTACGGGGGCATCGCCTTCACACTCTTGCACATCCCGGTCATCATCGGCACCATCTATGGTGGGCTCAAATTCGGGGTTTCGCTCGGGTTCGCCTTTGGTCTTTTCTCGATGATCATCGCTTTCATGCGACCCGATCCCGGCAACATCATCTTCCAAAACCCCCTGCTCGCCATCCCGCCCCGGGTCATCTTCGGGCTCGTCACCTGGTACATCTTCGTGGGGTTGAGACGTCTTCCCGATTTCCGAATCCGGGTGGCACTCACATTCCTTCTGGGCACACTCGTCCATACCGTGGTCACGCTGAGCTTCCTCATCCTCCTCGAAGGATTCTTCCGGGAGTTCATCGGCGAATTCATCCGCATCATCATGGTCGTCTTCCCGCTGAACGGCACCATCGAGATTATGGCGGCCGTTCTCGTCGGAACGCCGGTCATCATGGCGCTGTGGCGTTCGGAGGCTTTTCATCCGCCGCACGGTGAAGGACCGCAAGCGGAAAGGTAGGAATGCATATGAAACTCTACATCGACATCGGCAACTCCGACATCGTCATCGGCAAAGGGAACGGCTCCATCGAAGAGACCTACCGCTATCACACCGATTTCAAGAAATCGGGTGATGAATACTATGCCCTTTTGAAACATCTCTTTCATGATGTCGACCATGTCGTCATCGCCAGTGTCGCCCCGAAACTGAATGAAGCCTTCAAGACGTTCATAAAGCGCTATTTCGGCATCACGCCCCTCTTTGTCGGGCCCGGTGTGAAGACCGGAGTCAAGATCAAGACGGACTATCCGCAAGAAGTCGGCGCCGACCTCGTCGCGGCGGCCACCGGAGCCATCGCCCATTACGGCCCCGACGCCGTCATCATCGACATGGGCACGGCCACGACCTTCACCTACATGGAAGCCGGGGAGATCAAAGGCGTCTCCATCACCATCGGACTCGACTCCAGCAAGGACGCCCTGGTCGAAAACGCCCAGCAACTCCTCCAGTTCGAGTTCCAAAAACCGAAGAAGATCCTCGGGACGAACACCATCGAGGCTTTGAACGCCGGTCTGCTTTATGGCCATATCTTCCAAATCGAGGGTATGGTCGACAGGGTCCTCTCCCACGGAGGGAAAGAAGACATCCCCGTCCTTGTCACCGGTGGTTCGAGCAGGCATCTCGAGGGCCATTTGCCCGCACGATTCCACTTCGACGACCATTTGGTCTTGAAAGGTCTCGTGGCGATCGCCGAAAAGAACGCCTGAAAAATCTTTACGGAAGACGGGGAAGTCCGTGCGGACCCCCCCCCGGCCGCGCACGATTCTTCCATGGGTGCGGCCCTTGCTTCCTTTGCGGCCGCATTGACAAAAACGTGCGTAGAATCTATAATGATAGCGACACTGTATAAAGGAGATGAAGAAGGGTGTTTGAGCGGATCAGGACCATCATCGCCGAAGAACTCGACGTGGACAAGACCACTATCGAGCCCCAGTCGAAACTCGCCGATGACCTCGGAGCCGACTCCTTGGACGCTGTGGAACTCATCATGGCGATCGAAGAGGAGTTCGACGTGGAAATCGACGACAACGACGCCACGAAAATCAAGACCGTTCAGGATATCATCGACTACTTGGAAAAAATCGCGAAATGAATACCCATCTCCGGATGGGTATTTTTTTATTTCCCGCAACCGTATGGTAAAATAGAATTTGACCAACACGAAGGGAAGGGACACGAAGATGAAAAGACTGCTCCTCATCGACGGCTCGAATCTGATGTTTCGGGCCTATTATGCGACGGCCTATTCCGGAAATCTCATGCAGAATTCGAAGGGGGAATACACGAATGCCGTGTATGCCCTCACCAACATGTTGAACCGGATTCGCGAAGAGAATTTCACGCATGTACTCGTCGCCTTCGACAAAGGGAAGGCGACCTTCAGGCATAAAGCGTATGAAGAATACAAAGCCAAACGGAAACCCATGCCCGACGAGTTCAAAAGTCAGCTCTCCCTTGTGAAAGAGGTTCCCGAAAAACTCGGTATGGCCGTCCATGAATCCGAGGAGATCGAGGCCGACGATATCATCGGTTCGTTGGCCAAGCAGTATTATGACGCTTTCGACGCCATCGAGATCATCTCCAACGACCGTGACCTCTATCAACTCCTGAACCACAAGGTGACCATGCGGATCGCCAAACGCGGCATCGATATCGACGAGACCTATACGCAAAAGAATCTCGAGAAGGATTTCGGCCTCACTCCCGCACAAATTCCCGACTTGAAAGGTCTCATGGGGGATTCTTCCGACAACATCCCCGGTATTCCCGGTGTGGGTGAGAAGACCGCTTTGCGCTTGCTGCATGAGTACGGCTCCATCGAGACCATCCTCAAAAATCTCAACGAGCTGAAAGGCAAGCTCAAAGACCGGATCGCCGACAATGCGGATGACGCCCTGAAATGGCGGGATTTGGCCAAGGTGAAGACCGATGCCGACATCGGGCTGGATCTTGATGATATCGCCTATGAAGGCCCTGATGAGGACGAACTCAAGCGTTTCTATGAACGGATGGAATTCCACAGTCTCCTCAAACGACTCGCAGGCGCGAAAGAGAACGACAAGAAGAAAGAGGCCGAGATCATCCGGGACAAGGAGAAGATCCCCGCCGTTTTGCGCGGGCATGTGTACATCGTGCTTGAAGCTTTCGGCGAGAACCACCACCACGCCGAAAGACTCGGTTTCGGCATCGAGAGTGATGCGGGACATTACTTCATTCCCTACGACGTCTTCCTCGCTTCGCAAGACATGCAGGAGTTCCTTGCGGATGACGCCTGCAAAAAGACGACTTTCGACCTAAAACGGATGCTCGTCCTCTTGGGAAGGGACGGAATCACATTGCGGGGTGTCACTTTCGACCTTCTGCTCGCGGTCTATTGTCTGAATCCGAGTTTCGCCTCCGAGGATTTCCGGGTCGTCTCCGCCCGCTTCGGTGAAGACAGTGTCCCCTACCGGGAGGAAGTCTACGGCAAAGGGGCGAAAAGCGCCGTGCCCGATGAAGAGAGATATGCTTCCTATGCCGTGAAGAAGGCTTCTTTGTTAGCCGAACTCGAACAAGAGGTCGGCGGAGAACTCGAGAAGAGAAAACAGATGTCGCTCTTTCAAGATATCGAGATGCCCCTCGCCCCGATTCTCGCAAGGATGGAAGAACGGGGTGTGCGTGTCGATTTGAAAGCTTTGCAAGAGATCGAGGGAGAATTGGACGAAGAGCTCGACGCCGTCACCTCAGAGATCCATCAACTCGCCGGGACCTCTTTCAACATCGCCTCGCCCCGTCAACTTGCCGAGGTGTTGTTCGAGAGACTCGGCCTGCCCGTCCTCAGGAAGACCAAGACGGGACCGTCCACGAGCATCGACGTGTTGAAAAAACTCGAGGACAGACACCCCATCATCAAAAAGATCATGCGCCACCGCACTTTGAACAAGTTGAAAACGGCCTATGTGAAGAGTCTCTTCGAAGCCGCGAAGGATGGCCGGATCCACACGATATACAAGCAGGCCCTCACCCAGACGGGAAGACTCTCCTCCATCGAGCCGAATCTCCAGACGATCCCCATCCGCACCGAGACGGGAAGAAAACTCCGACGCGTATTCACCGCGGATGAAGGATGTGTCCTCCTCACGGCGGATTATTCGCAGATCGAACTGCGTCTTCTCGCCCACATGGCCGAGGAGAAGGAACTCATCCGCGCTTTCGAAAAGGGCGAGGACATCCACACCCACACCGGAAGAGAAATACTTGGGAAGAAGGACCTTTCCGCGGACGAAAGGCGTCTTGCCAAGGCGGTCAATTTCGGCATCATCTACGGTCAGAGCCCCTATGGCCTCTCCGAAGAGCTCTCCATCTCGGTCGCCGCCGCCCGCCGCTTCATCGAACGCTATTATGAACGCTTCCCGGGCATCAAGGCCTTCATGGACCAAGTGGTCGAACAAGCCGAAACCGAAGGGTTCGTCGAGACGCTGTACGGACGCAGGCGCTACATCCCCGAAATGCGCAGCAAAATCCACGCCCAACGGGAGTTGGGCAAACGCACCGCCATGAACGCACCATTGCAGGGAAGCGCCGCCGACATCATCAAGATCGCCATGATCCGAGTCGACAAGGCTTTGGCCGACAAGAATCTCCAAAGCCGCCTCGTCCTGCAAATCCACGATGAACTCGTCTTGAACGTCAAAAAGGAAGAAGAGGACACGGTCAAGGAGCTCGTCAAGGAGAAGATGGAAGGCGCCGCCGACCTTCTTGTGCCTTTGACGACGGATGTCGCATGCGGAGGGAACCTCGATGAAGCCAAATGAATCGACACGTGAAAGGGTCATGGCCAAAAGCTTCTTCGTGAACGCTTCGCTCATCGCCATCAAAGGTGTGGGCGGTTTGGTCTTCTCTTCGACGGCGCTCATCGCCGACGCTTTTCACTCGTTTTCCGATCTCATGAGCGACATCTTGGTCATCTTCGGCATCCGGCAGACGAAGAAACCGCCCGACAGCGAACATCCGATGGGACATGGGAAAATCGAGTATGTGCTCTCGATCTTTCTCGGTTTCGGCGTGCTTTTCATCGCTTATCAGATCGGCCGCCAAGCCGTGGCCGTATTCGGCGACACGCCCACCGCCCCGAGTGTGTTCGCCCTTGTCGTCGTGGGCTTCGTCATCGTCTCGAAGCTGCTTCTCTCGCGCTATTTACTTGCCCGTGCCGATGTGTTACACTCACAAGTACTGAGAGCTTCCGGCAAGGAATCCTTCGTCGATGTCCTCGGTTCCGTCGTGGTCCTCATCGGGGTCCTCTTCGGCTACATCGGCGGTCGGACGGGCATCACATGGCTCGTCTATGCGGATAGTGTCGCCGCCTTGTTCTTGGTTCTTTTCATCGTTCGAGTCGCTCTCGTCATCCTCGCCGACTCGGTCTCTTCCATCATCGGCAAGACCGCTCCCGCGAGCGTCATCGAAGAGACCAAAACCCTCATCGAACAAGTTGAAGGCGTCCGCGGTGTCGACAAGCTCACCATGCTCGTCTACGGCCATTATTATCAGGTGATGGTCGACATCCGGGTCGACGGCAGCCAGAGCGTCGCCGAAGGGCACGACATCGCCCACGAGGTCCGAAAGCGCTTGCGAGAGGAACAACACATAGAACATGTCACAGTCCATGTCAATCCGGAGGTGGAATCATGAGTGAGAGTCTTTGTATGAAACGCATGAGCATCCGTAAGTTCCAAAAGAGGGAGGTCGCCGACAGCGTCGTCGAGAAACTCCTGCGAAGCGCCATGCAGGCGCCCTCGGCCCGCAACCAGCAACCTTGGCGTTTCATCGTGATCAAAAACCGCGAGCTCCTCACCGAGCTCGGCGGCATCTCGCAAGGGGCCTGGCCCCTCAAAGAAGCGGCGGTCGCCATCCTCACCCTGATCGATGTTCCGGAGGGCGGTCGCAAGGTGATGTGTCCGCAAGACCTCTCCGCGGCCACACAGAACATTCTCCTTGAAGCCGTTCATCAAGGGCTAGGCGGCGTATGGATCGGTGTCTACCCCTTGGAAGAGCGGATGGAGAAGGTGGAAAGGATCGTCCAACCTGAAACTGGAACCCCCTTCTCGCTCATCGCCCTCGGGTATCCGAACGAGGAGAAAGAGCTCGTCCCCCGCTTTGCCCCGGCGAAAGTGCAGGTCATCGACTAGGTGCCCGAACTGCCCGAAGTGGAGACGGTCCGACGCTCTTTGACACGACTCGTCTCCGACAAGACCATCGCCCGTGTGGAAGTGCACTGGCCCCGCATGGTCGAAGATCCCGACCGGTTCCCGCACGAACTCGCCGGGAAAACGATCATGTCCGTGGCGCGCAAAGGGAAGTATCTGCTTTTCGACTTGGACGACCTGGTCCTCATCAGTCATCTCCGCATGGAAGGCAAGTATTTCTTGAAGGATGCGGACACGCCTTTGGACAAACACGAACACGTCAAGTTCGTCTTCACGGACGGCTCGGCCCTCGTGTATCACGACGTCCGCAAGTTCGGCACGTTCTGTATAAGGGACAAAGACGGGCTTCATGCGGAACCCCCGCTCAACAAGCTCGGCAAAGAGCCTTTGGACCCCACTTTCACTGCGGCGTATCTTGCCGGCGTCCTCAAGGGGAAACGCCCCTTGAAGACGGCGCTTTTGGACCAAGAGACCATCGCCGGCATCGGCAACATCTATGCCGACGAGATCCTCCATTGCGCAAGACTTCACCCGGAAATCGCCGCCGGGGATTTATGGGGCGATGAGCCGGAAAGGCTCGCCCGCTGTGCACGAAGCATCCTCCAAGAAGCTGTCGCCCTCGGTGGCACGAGCATCAGGTCCTACAAGGACACCCTCGGTGTGACGGGCCGCTTCCAACAGAAACTCAACGTGCACACCAAAGAGAATGAAGCATGTCCCGCATGCGATACAAGGATCCTGAAGAAGAAAGTCGGCGGACGCGGCACCTATTTCTGCCCCGTCTGCCAAAAGGAACGAAAGAAGGGATAGCGTGGCCAGACTCATCGGTTTGACGGGCGGCATCGCCACGGGGAAATCCACCGTGAGCGAAATGTTCCGTTCGGAAGGCATCCCGGTCATCGATGCCGACGAGATTGCCAAAGAGGAGATCAAGAAGGGCAAGGACGCCCACAAAGAGATCCATGCCCTCTTCGGTGACGAGATCCTCGCGCCGGACGGCGAGATCAACCGCAACAAACTCGCGCGGAAGATCTTTTTCGACATCGCCGCCCGCAAGAAGATCAATGCCATCGTCCATCCCCGTGTGAAACGGATCGTGATGAACGAGGTGAAACACCTCGAGGATTACGACACGCCGCTCATCGTGTTGGATGTCCCCTTGCTTTTCGAGACCGACTTCCACAAGCTTGTCGACATCAGCGTGCTCGTCTATGCTCGCCGCAAAGACCAGATCGAGCGCCTTGTGGCCCGCGAGAACATCAGCGAGGATTACGCCAGGAAGAAGATCCGCGCCCAGATGCCGCTCTCGAAAAAACGTGAACTCGCCGATCATGTCATCGACAACTCCAAAAACATCATCGAGACCAGAAAATCCTTCCAACGGGTCCTGAAGAAGATCCGCAGGTCTCCAGACGCATGAGAAGGGACGTGAAAGCATGAAAAGCGTCGCCGGGGAAGAAAGATTCCGCATCGTCTCCCGCGCGGTCCTCTCTTCCGCGCATGTTCACACGTTGAACCTCCTCTATCTTCCCGTGGTCGGCCGGGACGCTTTTTCACTCTATATGACGCTCCATTCGCTCATCGACCGTTCCCGCCTGCAATCTCCGACCTATCCCCATTCCTTCCTCTATGACCTTCTCGGTATGAACCCCGGGGCCTTCTTCCACGCCAGGCAGACACTCGAGGCCAGCGCGCTCATCGAGACCTACAAAGGCGACGACGATTATCTGATCGAACTCTATCCGCCGCTTTCGGCGGACGGTTTCATCAAGGACGCACCCTTTGGCGCCTACCTCAGACAAAGAATCGGCGAGGAGCGTTTCAACGACCTCATCGCACATTTCCGCATCATCCGGCCGAAAAAGGGGGACTACCGGAACTGTTCGGTGAGTTTCGATGAAGTCTTCCCGCCGGTCGCCGCGCCCGTGAAGAGCCGCGCGAGTTTCATGACGGCCGAGGCGAAAAAGACCGAGATCCTCCATGCGACCGATATCGACCTGGTCCTCGACAGCCTCCCCCCCTCGCAGCTCGCCGAGAAGACGAAAACCAGACGCTGCAAAGAAAAACTGAAAGAAATCGCCTATATCTATGGATTGAACGAGGAGACGCTCCGGAATCTCCTGCGCCGGAGTCTCGACAAGGACGGCGCCATCGACTTCGCCACGCTCTCACGCTTGGCCCAGAAAAGCTATGCGGCGGAAAAACGGGTGCACATCCGGAAGAAGACCGACACCTACAATCTCGACTACTTCAAATCGGTCCACCCGAAGACGTTGCTTGAAGAAGCGACGGGCATGCGTGCACCGGCGGCCGATGCGCGCGTGATCGAACGCCTCGTGACGGAGACCGACATGCCTTTGGAGGTCATCAATGTCCTCATCGCCTATGTGCTGAAAGAGCTCGACCAGCGGTTTCCGACCTACAACTACTTCGAGAAGATCGTCGGCGAATGGAAGCGGGCCGACATCGCTTCCGCCGAAGACGCTATCGGCCATATCGAGAAGAAGGTCCGCGACCGGAAGGCGAAAACCCGCTCATCCAAGAAGGGTGGGCGTGTCCGTGACGCCGGTGTGGACTGGCTCGACGACTATCTCGATGACAAGGAGGGGTGACCATGCGCCCTTATGACTTCAAAAAGAATCCCGGTATCGTCGAGAAGACGATCGAGGAACTCGCCGAAGAACCGAGACTGAATGAATTCTTCTTGGAACACGACGTCGAAGCGGAGACCATCGAGGACGCTTTGAACGAGTTGCTCACCTACCGGGATGAATATGTCCACTGTGAAGGCTGCCGGGGCCTTTCCCATTGCAAGCAGGAAACGACCGGCATGCAGCCCGTGCTCTTCCATCACAAGGGCCGGATCATCTTGGAATACCATCCTTGCACATATATGCGCGCCGCGAGTGAAGAAAGGGCCGCCTTCTCCCGGGTGGACGCCCTCTACATGCCGGCCATGGTGCGGCGGGCGACGTTGGAGGATTTCTTCCAAAAGAGCACCGAACGCCGCAACCTCTATTCGCGGATCCTCGCCCTCACGAACCAACACCACAAAGGGGAGAAGATCCGGGGTCTCTATCTTCACGGCCGTTATCACGTCGGCAAGACCTACGCCCTCGCCGCCTGCGGGAACCGTTTCGGCGAACTCGGCCACGAGGTCGTGTTGGCCTATTATCCCGACCTTGTCAGAGAATTGAAGAGCTCCATCAAGACGGGGGAACTCGAAACACGGATCGAACGGCTCAAAACGGTCGAAATCCTCATGTTGGACGATATCGGCGGGGAAGCGTTCTCCGCCTGGATCCGCGACGAGATTCTCGGTCCCATCCTCCAGCACCGTCTCCTCGACGACAAACCGACGTTCTTCACCTCCAACGTCCCTCCGCAGGGGCTGAAAGAATACCTCACCATGCAGGACAAGGACACCGAGATCATCAAGGCGCACCGGATCATCGAGCGCATCACGAATCTCGCGAGTGTCTTCAAGCTCACGGACCCCATCGACAAAGATTGACAATCCGCCCGGTTTCGTCTATAATCCCAATAAAGACCGTGAAGAGGCCATGGCCCTCCCGACCGAAAGCGAGGCGGGACGGTGAAAGCCGCCACAAGGAAGGCGCCACTCCCTCGGAGTCGGACCCGAAAGGGATCCCCGTTTCCCGCGTTAAGGGCTCGAGTGCATGCGAACTAAGGTGGTACCGCGGTGAAAAATCGTCCTTAATCCCAAGGGGCGTTTTTTTATAAAGGAGGCTACATCCATCGTGTTGAAAAAGGATCTCACCGTCAAAGGACTCCAAGAACATATAAAAAGGATCGACTTCCATCCCGACAAGAAACACGAAGTCGTCCTGAAACTCTTCGAGGAGGTCGGCGAACTGAGCGTCGAGATGCGCAAAGAACACCAAAGGGGCCTCACCGAAGAACGTAAGAAGGCCATCAAGTACGAACTCTACGACGTTCTCCACTACGTCACCCACATCGCCAACATCTACGGCATCGATCTCGAAGATGCGATCATCGAAAAGGACAGGATCAACGAAGAACGCTATGAAGAAGACAGGAGGAAGAAACCATGATCACCATCACTTTCCCCGACGGGTCGAAACGAGAATATGAAAAAGGCGTGACCCCGAAAACGGTCGCGAAATCGATCGCGCCGGGTCTGGCGAAAAAAAGTGTCGCCGCCAAGATCGACGGCACTCTCACCGAACTGGACCGTCCCATCGAAGCGGATGTGGAACTCGAACTCGTCGTCAAGGGCTCCGATGCGGCTTTCGAGGTCTTGAACCACTCGACGGCGCACCTCATGGCCCATGCGGTGAAAAGACTGTATCCCGACGCTCGTTTCGGTGTCGGCCCCGCCATCGACGAAGGTTTCTACTATGATATCAAGACGGACGCGGCCATCCGTGACGAAGACCTCCCCAGAATCGAAGAAGAGATGCGGAGGATCGTCAAAGAGGACTTGCCCATCCAACGTGAGGTCGCCACCAAAGAAGAAGCGCTCTCCCGCTTTTCCGCCGACCCCTACAAACAGGAGCTCATCAAGGAGATCGAAGACGAAACGGTCACCCTCTACAGCCAGAACGGTTTCACCGATCTCTGCCGGGGCGGTCACCTCGAACGCACCTCCCTCATCAAACATTTCAAGCTGCTTTCCGTCGCCGGCGCCTATTGGCGCGGCGACAGTGACAGGGAGATGTTGACGCGGATCTATGGCACGAGCTGGTTCTCGAAAGAGGAACTCGAAGAATATCTCGCCCTGCGTGAGGAGCGCCGGGAGAGAGACCACAGGAAACTCGGCAAGGAACTGAAGATTTTCATGTTGAGCGACGAGGCCGGACAAGGGCTTCCGATCTGGCTTTCGAACGGCTTCACCGTCCGCCGCGTCCTCGAAGAATACGTCCAGCGTCTCGAGAGACGCTACGGCTACAAGCACCTCGCCACACCCGTCCTCGGCACCCGGGGACTCTACGAGACGAGCGGCCATTTCAAACACTACAAAGACGACATGTTCCCGCTCTTGGAAGACGAGGACGAAAGCTATGTGCTGAGGCCCATGGCCTGTCCCCATCACGCCATCGTCTACAAGAGCGAGCTCAGGAGCTATCGGGACCTCCCCCTCCGTTATGCCGAGATCGTCACCCAGTACCGCTATGAGAAAAGCGGCGCCCTCACGGGCCTCGAACGGGTCCGGGCGATGACGCTGACCGACGCCCACATCTTCGCGCGGAAAGACCAGATCAAACACGAGGTGCTTTCCGCCTACGGTCTCATCCAGAGGGCGATCAACGACCTCGGTCTGTCGATCGAGTATGTCGAGCTCGCGCTCCGCGATGCGGACAAGGGTAAATTCCACGAGAACGACGAACTCTGGGACGAAGCTGAGAAGGTCATGAAAGAACTCCTCGACGAAGAAGGCATCGAGTACACCGAGATGAAAGGGGAGGCCGCCTTTTACGGACCCAAGATCGACATCCAGGTGCGGACCGCCCTCGGCCACATCATCACGATGAGCACCGTCCAGCTCGACTTCCTCTTGCCGGAGCGTTTCGACCTCACCTACATCGGCGAAGACGGGAAGAGACACCGCCCCGTCCTCATCCACCGCGGTCTCGTCTCCACGTGGGAGCGGCTCATGAGCATCCTCCTCGAACAATACAAAGGGGCTTTCCCCGCTTGGCTCGCCCCGATCCAGGCAGTGATCATCCCCGTGAGCGTCGAACAGCACCTCGATCACGCCCAAAAGATCCAAGGCCTCTTCCTCGATGCGGACTACCGCACGGAAGTGGACGACCGCGAAGAAAAACTCGGCAGGAAGATTCGCGACGCCCAACAAAGGAAGATTCCCTTCCAACTCGTCATCGGCGACAACGAGGTCAAGAAGAACACCGTGACCTATCGCCGTTATGGCGAGAAAGAACAACACACCGTCGCCTTCGACGAGTTCATGGAGCTCTTCGCCAAAGAGATCGACCAAAAGAAATGAGCGCCCGCCGGGGCGCTCTTCCTTTATGGTGCCAACGATGCTCATTCGTCCTCTTTCTTCAATGATTCGATGAAATCGGCGTCGGGATCGATATAGATCGTCGCATGGTTCTTGTAGGTGACAAAACAGGGTTGTCGGCCCGGGATCTTCTTGATGTTCTTTTTCTCGGTGTAGTCGACGGGCACGCTCGAGGAGAGCCGCATCTTCGAGTAATGGGCGGCCAATTGAGCGGCCGTGCGGATGGTCGCTTCCTCGAGGGGGAAGCCCTTTTTCACCACGACATGGCTTCCCGGGGCGTCTTTCACATGGAACCAGACGTCCTTCGCTCGCGCGAGCTCATGGGTGATGCGGGCGTTTTGGTCGTTGTTTTTGCCGACGAGGATCCGGGTCCCCGTCTCGTCGATGAAGGAGAGGGGTTCGGAGGCTTTTTGCCGCCGTGTCTTTTTGGATTCACTTTTCGAGCGGATATAGCCTTCGCGGACGAGTTCGGCCCGGATCTCTTCGAGTTCGGTGAGCGTGGCCTCGTCGAGCTGGCTCGCGATGAGGGTGAGATATTCCTTCTCGCGCTGTGAACGGATGATCCGCCGTTTGATGTGGGGGATGCTCTTTTTTTGTTTTTTTGCGCGTTCGAAATAGCCGGTGGCATTTTCCACCACGCTCATTTTCGGGTCCATTTCGATACGCATCGTCTCACCGGTCTCGTAATCTTCGCATTCTAGATGCCTGTCGCCTTTTTCCACCCGGGATTGATAGGTCAAGAGAAGTTCACCCCTTTTTTGGAGGAGGGGATATTCTTCGGCCTTGCGGAGGCCGGCGTGCAGTTTCTCGATTCTCTCTTCGATCCGCGCGCGCCGTTTTGTCACGATACCGGCGATTTCGTCCTTCCGTTGTCTTTCTTTATGGGTGCGCACTTTTTCGGAAAAGACCCTGTCCAAGAGCGCCGACGGCGAAGGAAAACGCATCGTTTCTCCTGCGGCGTGCGTGATCCTGTAGGAGGCGTAGCGCACCTTGTCGTTACGCTTCATCTCGAAGACGCCTTCGTGGATGATCTCTTGGAAGGCTTCGAAGGGGTCTTTGTCTTTTCTCCTTCGGAAGAACTCATGGATGAGTTGCGGCGAGACGCCCTGGATTTCCCCCAGATAGTCCCACATGTTGTCGGAATGGAGGGAGGCGAGTGTGGCGGCGAGATCCTCTTCTCGATAGGGGTCGATCCTTTTGTCTTCGGGCCATACGTAAGTCGCTCCGGCCACCATCGTGCGCCGCTCGTCGAAGGGGGCGATGCGGTGGAGCGCATCGATGATCGTGAAATCCTCCTTGGCGAGGACGAGGTTCGCGTCTTTGCCGAAGAACTCCATGACGACGTGTCGCGTCTCTTTCACGCCCGTCTCCATGCGGGTGCGGACGGTGAAGGACAAGACCCGGTCGTTGTCCTGTTGGCGGACGGCTTGGATTTCGCCGCCCTCGAGGTGTTTTCTGAGCAACATGCAAAACATCGGCGGCGTGTAGGGCTTTTCATGGCGTTCTTGCGTGAGATGGAGGCGCGCCTCGGCACCCTTGAAACGCAAGAAGAGCGTCTCCGTGCGCTGTTGGCGCACGGAAAAAAGGAAGGTCGCCTCATCGAGCTGATGCACCTTCTGGATCCTACCGCCGCGGAGTCGTTCTTCGAGTTCTTCTTTCACATGGCGAAGCATCACGCCGTCAAAACTCATAAAATCACCCGTTCCATTATAACATGGTCGGCGTTGTTCTTGGAAAATCGTCAAAATGAGTCTTACAAATCATGCGAAAAAGTGTTATCATATTTAATAATGGAGAATCCGGATATCCAACTGCCAAAGCTGAAACGGAGGGAGCGGTCGCATGAAACTCAATGAACGCGGATTGCTGATTGTATTGAGCGGCCCCTCCGGCGTAGGCAAGGGAACGGTGCGAAAAGCCCTTTTCGACTTGGAAGGACACGACCTCGTCTATTCGACTTCGATGACCACAAGACCCCGACGCGAAGGGGAAGTCGAGGGTGTCGACTACTATTTCGTCAGCCGCGAGGAGTTCGAACAACGCATCCGTGATGACGCCTTCCTCGAATGGGCCGAATTCGTCGGCCACTATTACGGCACCCCCCGGGACAAGGTCGACGAACAACTCAAACAGGGCAAGGAAGTCGTTCTCGAGATTGAAGTCCAAGGGGCGTTGCAGGTGCGGGAGAAAGCGAAGGACGGCGTCTTCATCTTCATCGCGCCGCCCAATCGCGAAGCCCTCTACCGGCGGCTCCTCCGCCGCGGCACCGAATCCGGGGACACCATCCAAAAACGCATGGACAAGGCCGAGCGCGAGTTCCCCCTCGCCCACAAATACGACTACATCGTCGTCAACGACGAAGTGACGAACGCCGCCGACAGGGTCCTCGCCATCATCCGGGCCGAACATGCACGCACCGAACGCGCCATCCACAAATACAAAGAATTGTTGGGAGTTGATGAGAATGAATGAGAAGAATGTCGAAGGTCTCCGCTACCCCTCGATCGACGAGCTCCTGAAACGGATCGATTCCAAATACAAACTGGCCTATGCCGCTTCCATGCGGGCGAAGATCATCCGCGAGAAGGAAGACACGACTATCGAGCCCAAATGCGTGAAGCCCGTCGGGATCGCGCTGGAGGAGATTCGCGAAGGAAAGATCGACATCGAGTTCGAAAAATAAAAAGTAGATCGCATCTACTTTTTTTTTCGAACCGTATGCTATAATCAGGGTGGAAACCGGAGTGGTGAACCGCATGAAAAACGCATTCCAGACACTGGTGAAACTCTTGGACCTGCAAGAGGGGAAGCATCCTCCCCTCGAAGGCAGACTCATCGAATTGGAAGTTGACGAGGCCAGGAAATCCTGGTCTTTTGCCATTGAATTGGAAAAACCGCCGGAGGTCGGTCTTTTCAAGCGCTTCATCAGCCGCTTGGAGAGTCTTCCCTCCTTTTTGGACACGTGTTCGGCCGTCTCCTATACCATCGAGTACGAGAAACCCGACCACTCCCTCTTGCCGGCATACTACGATCTCGCCCTCGAACGCCTGATCGCGAAAAAACCCCGTTTCGAAGCGATGCGGGGATTCGAGGTGGAACAAGCGGAAAACCGGCTCACTTTGCGTTGCCCCAAAGACGGCGCCTATGTCCGCGAGCTCCTCGTGGAGGTGGAGAAGACGCTTCTCGACTTCGGTTTCGATGCCAAACTCGATGTGCAATTCTGCGAAAAGGCCGAGACCATCGCCGCCCAGATCGAACGCGCCGCCGAAGAGGCCGAAGAAGGGGAAAACGCCCAAGAGGAAAAAGAAGAACGGATCCGTTTCGAGTATTTCTATGACCGCCGCATCAAGAAGGTGACCCATGAGATCCCCTCCGTCCCCGTCGACGAGGACGACCTCCTCGAATACCGTTCCGCCCATCAATCGGTCGATTTCGCCGTCGAGGGGATCCTCCACTCGGTCGACCGACGCCCCATCAAGAAAGAGACCGTGCTCTACACCTTCATCCTCGCGAGCGAGAACGATGCCCTCTATGTGAAAAAATTCGTGAAAGCCAAAGAGGAGGACCTCTATCTCTCCAAGACGGAGCCGGGTATGAAAATGCGCGCCAAGGGCAGCGCCAAACATGACGATTTCACCGACGAGGTCGTCCTCATCGCCCACATCGTCGAAAGGACCAATCGTCCCGTGCCCGAGCAGACGAGGAAGGATGAAGCGCCGCAGAAACGCGTCGAACTCCATCTGCACACGAAGATGTCGACACTCGACGGCATCGACAGCGTCGAGGACTATGTCGCCGCGGCCGCCGCCTTCGGTCATGACGCCCTGGCCGTCACCGACCACGACGGTGTACAGGCTTTTCCGGAGTTCGCCAAAGCCGCGAAGAAACAAGGCGTGAAACCGATCTATGGCGCCGAACTCTCCGTCGTCGACGAAGAGGAGACCCAAGCCGCGAGTGGAGAATACGACGGCTCTTTGCGCGATGCCGTCTACACCGTCTTCGACATCGAGACGACGGGTCTGTCGGCTTTCGAAGACAAGATCATCGAAATCTCCGCTTTGAAGGTCAAGGGGCATCAGATCGTCGACCGCTTCGATGCTTTCGTCAATCCGGAAGAGCCGCTTTCCTCTTTCACGAAAGAACTCACCGGCATCAGCGACCGTGACGTGAAAGACGCTAAGACAATCGACGAGGTGCTGCCCGCATTCAAGGCCTTTTTCAAGGGGACGATCCTCGTCGCCCACAACGCCGCTTTCGACATGGCGCACATCGAGGAGAATTTGAAAAGACTCGACCTTCATGACGGCCCCTATCCCGTCATCGACACGCTCGAGATCGCCAGGCAACTCTATGGCGACAAGCTCAAGCGGTTCAACCTGAAAGCGGTNGCCAAACATTTCCGGGTCGAACTGACAAGACACCATCGTGCCGAATACGACACCCGGGCCACGACGGACATCTTCCTTTCGATGCTCGCCGATCTCGACAAGGAGGGCGTCAAAACCTTCAAGGCGCTGAAAGACCTCGCCAACAAGGTCGATCGGGCCGATGCCTTCCGCCATGCCCGGGCGGGCCATGTGAGTGTCCTCGCCAAGAATAAGACCGGTCTGAAGAACCTCTACAAACTCGTGAGCCTCGCCAACACCAAACACTTCCGCCAAGGACCGAAACTGCCGCGGAGCGTCCTCGAGAAGCACCGCGAGGGATTGCTCGTCGGCAGCGGCTGCATGAACTCCGACTTCTTCGAAGTGGCCTTGAATCTCGATATGGAGACGCTCGCGAAGAAGGCACGTTTCTTCGACTATCTCGAAATCACCCCGCCCGCCGACCACGTCCATCTCGAAAGCGAGATGGAAGACGCCCGCCAAAAAGTACAGAAAGCGATCGAGCGCATCATCACGGTCGGAGAGAAGACGGACACCCCCGTCTGTGCGGTGAGCGACGCCCACCACATCGAAGAGGCTTCGGTACGCTACCGCGACATCTATGTCCGCACCCCCATCGTCGGCGGCGGCTATCACAAGCTCGCCCGCTACGACAAGATCCCCTCGCAATACTACCGCACGACCGAAGAGATGCTCGACGCCTTCGCCTTCTTGGGCGAAAAGCGCGCCGAAGAGGTCGTCGTCGCGAACACCCGGGCCGTCGCGGAGGACATTGAGGCTTTCGACGCCTTCACGGACGAGCTCTACGCCCCGACCGACGATTTCCTCTCTTTGCGGGGCGTTCCCTCGATCGAGGCCAAGATGAAGGACATGGTCGAAAAAAGGGCGCGCGAGCTCTATGGGGACCCTTTGCCGGCGCTTGTGGCCGAAAGACTGGAAAAAGAGATGGAGAGCATCACCAAGAACAAGTTCTCGACCGTCTATTACATCAGCCATCTCCTCGTCAAGAAATCCTTGGACGAAGGCTATCTCGTCGGTTCCCGCGGCAGTGTGGGATCGAGCCTCGTCGCCACCCTCATGGAGATCACCGAGGTGAATCCGTTGCCGCCCCATTACGCTTGCCCCGAATGCAAGTTCTCTTCCTTCAAGATGACCGACGAGGAGAAGAAGAGATTCGGCGTCAAGGAAGACGAGAAAGGTCTGCAGAGTCTGCTCGACGATGTGGACAGCGGCTTCGACCTTAGACGCCTCAAGTGCCCCCTATGTGATCACACTTTGCGGCGCGACGGCCATGACATCCCTTTCGAGACCTTCCTCGGGTTCAAAGGGGACAAGGTCCCCGATATCGACCTCAATTTCTCGGGGGACTACCAAGCCACAGTCCACGAATACATCCGCGAACTCTTCGGCAAGGACCGGGCATACCGTGCCGGCACCATCTCCACCGTGGCCGAACGGACCGCTTTCGGTTATGTCAAAGGCTATGCCGAGAAGAAGAACCTCACCATCCGCAAGGCCGAGATCGAAAGACGGGCGCAACGGATCACGGGCGTCAAACGCTCGACGGGCCAACACCCGGGCGGTGTCGTCGTCGTCCCGAGCTACAAGGAGATCTTCGATGTCACCCCGGTGCAATACCCCGGGGACGACACCACGAAATCCTGGCAGACCACCCATTTCGACTATCACTCGTTCGAGGACAACCTCTTCAAGCTCGATGTGCTCGGTCATGACGACCCGACAATGATCCGCCACCTCATGGACTATGTCAAGGAGGACCCGATCAACTTCCCCTTCAAGGACGCCCGTGACATCCCCATCGACGACGCCAAGGTCTACAAGCTCCTCTCGGGCACGGAGATCATCGGTTTGAAGCCTTCCGACATCCAAAGCGAGGTCGCGAGCTACGGCATACCCGAGATGGGCACCCCCTTCGTGAGAGGGATGCTCAAGGAATCCCGACCCGGCTCCTTCGCCGACATCGTGAAGATTTCTGGTCTCTCGCACGGGACGGACGTCTGGTTGAACAACGCCGAAAGACTCGTCACGGGCAAGACCAAATATGGCAAGATCCCTTTCAAGGACGTCATCGGCTGCCGGGACGACATCATGGTCTATCTCATCCAAAACGGCATCCCGAGCGAAAAAGCTTTCGAGATCAGCGAGTTCATCCGCAAGGGAAAACCCTCGAAAGACCTCCCCACATGGGAAGAATACAAAAAGGTCATGCGTTCTTACGACATCCCCGATTGGTACATCTGGAGCGCGGGGCAGATCAAATACATGTTCCCCAAGGCCCATGCGACGGCCTATGTCATGATGGCCCTGCGCATCGCCTGGTTCAAGCTGCATCGGCCCATCTATTTCTATGCCGCCTATTTTTCCAAGCGGGCGAACTATTTCGACCTCGTGGCCATGGTCGGCGGCGAGCACGCGATCGAAAGACGCATGAAAGAGATCGACGAGAAGGGCATCCGGGCGACAGAGCCCGAAAAGAGGCTCTATACCGTACTCGAGGTCGCCTTGGAGATGGTCAGGCGCGGTTTCCGTTTCGCTCCGCTTTCAATCACCGAATCGGCGGCCACGGATTTCCTCATCACCAAAGACAACGAAAGTCTCCGCATGCCTTTTATCGCCTTGGACGGGCTCGGCGAGAAAGTCGCCCGTTCCATCGTCGAGGCACGGGAGGAAAAGATGTTCTCTTCGCACGAGGACCTCAAACAAAGAACCCTCCTCTCGGAGACGCTTTTCGACCGTCTGAAGGGGCTCGACGCCCTCGGCGACTTGCCGACGACACCGCAGGTCAGCCTCTTCGATTTGTGATTCACAAAAAGGTCTGGAATTTTTTCCGGATTTGCGTATAATGGACTTCGAGGAGTGTGATTGACATGATGCGCAGAACACCCGCAAGAAGAAGGGGCATCGGCCGGATGGGCGCGAATCCCCTCATGCGAAGCATCGAGAAACACCATGCCGGCGAAAGCGCCACTCCGGCGACCTACGGCGGGGTGCTTTTCCGCACGGCGATCCTTTTGACGATCGTCGTCGCCATCGGCGCCTTCTCCTACACGGGCGTCGTCCAACGGGGCGAACTTGTAGGCGGACTCTGGTTCTTCCTCTTGGCTCCCATCATCGGTCTCATCTCGGTGATCATCGCGATGCGGAGTCTGAATCTCGCACCGTTCTTCTCCATCATCTATGCCATCTGTCAAGGTGTCGTACTGGGTGCGATCTCCGGAATCTACACTCTCGCTTTCGGCGACGGCATCGTGCCGACGGCGGTCATGTCCACCTTCGGTGTGGCTCTGGCGATGCTTTTCTTGTTCAGGAGCGGCATCATCCGGGTCACGAGCCGTTTCAGGAAGATCATGTTCGTCGCCCTCATCGGCCTTCTGCTTTCGGGTCTCATCATGTTGCCTTTGTTCTTCTTCGCGCCGCAGATCTTCGGCATCGAGGGCATGATGCTCTTCTATATGGCGATCATCATCGTCAGTGTCATCGTGGCCTCACTCTACCTCGTCATCGATTTCGACGACATCCAAAAGACCGTCGAAGCCGGCGCCGACCGTCAGTATGAATGGCCCTTGGCCCTCTCTTTCATCATCACCCTGTTATGGCTCTATGTCGAGCTCTTGCGTCTCATCGCGATCATCAGCGCCCGGTCGAGAAGGTGACAGACCCTCGTACCGGGGGCTTTTCATTTGGTTTCATATCATGAAAACGACTAGGAGGAATCTTCATGAGAACTTGGAATCTCGATGCACTGTTCGACGGGTACGACGACACCTTCCGACAGGGGGTGGCCGGTCTCGAGGCCCTCATCGAGGAAACGAAGACCTTCGTCCGGACGTTGGGTCCCGACGCTCCGCCCAAAGAGACGGTGGAAAACTACCTTTCTTTGGCGAGAAGACTCCGGAGTGACTTCCTCAGACACTTCGCCTATGTGAATCTGCGGCTGGCGACCGATGCCGAGGACGAAGAATCGAACAAATGGGCGAATCGGCTCCGCTCGCTTTCAGCCGAGACGACGACCTTTTCCACCGGTTTCTCGCAATGGCTGCTCAGAGTGGAAGACTTCGAGAAACACATCGGCTCCGACCCCGCCTTCTCCGACTATCGCTATCATCTTTCAAGGCTCAAAGAAAACGCCGAGTATCTCCTTAGCGACAAGGAGGAAGAACTCGTCGCCAAACTCACCCAGACGGGCTCGAGCGCCTGGGGACAGCTGCAGGGTCTCCTCACGAGCACGCTCGAAGTGGAATACGACGGTGAGAAGACGACCCTCCCCGCCATCCGCAACAAGGCCCACGCCAAAGACGCCCAAGTCCGCAAGAAAGCCTATGATGCGGAGCTGGCGGCCTACAAGAAAATCGAGAAGCCCATTGCCTTCGCCCTGAACAGCATCAAGGGCGAAGTGAACGAACTGACGAAGAGAAGAGGCTTCGAAAGCCCTCTCCACGAAGCCGTCCACAATTCAAGGATGCAGATGGAGACCCTGGAGGCCCTCCTTTCGGCGATGAAAGAAAGGCTCCCCATGTTCCACAAGTACCTCCACCGCAAAGCCGAGCTTCTCGGACACGAAGGGGGACTCCCCTTCTACGACCTCTTCGCCCCCTTGGGGAAGACGGACCGCACCTTCGACGAAGACGAGGCCATGGACTATGTGATCGCCAACTTCCAGACCTACGGCGAAAGTCTCGCGAACCTCGCGAAGAAGGCGAAAGCAGAACAATGGATCGATTTCACCCCGCGCAAGGGCAAACGCGGCGGCGCCTTCTGCATGAACATCCATCCCATCGGCCAAAGCCGCATCCTCACGAACTTCACGGGCTCGTTCTCGAATGTCATCACCCTCGCCCACGAGCTCGGTCACGCCTATCACGGCGAGAAGATCTTCCAAGAGGACATCTTGAACTCCCGTTACACGATGCCCGTCGCCGAGACCGCCTCGACCCTCTGTGAGACGATCGTCAAAAGACGCGCAATCCGCGATGCGAAAGAAGAAGAGAAGATCTTCCTCCTCGAACAATCCCTCATGGGCTCCACCCAGGTCATCGTCGACATCATGAGCCGTTTCCTCTTTGAAAGAAGGGTCTTCGAGACGAGAAAAGCGACCCCTCTTTCTGTCGAAAAAATCAAGCAATTCATGCTGGAAGCGCAAAAAGAAGCCTACGGCGACGGCCTCGACCACGACACCCTCCATCCCTACATGTGGGTGAACAAGGGCCATTACTACAGCGGCTCCTTGAGCTTCTACAACTTCCCCTACGCTTTCGGCCTTCTCTTCGCGAAAGGGATCTATGCGCTCTTCGAAGAGAAAGGCCAGGACTTCACCGCAGAAATCGACACACTCTTGAGAAAGACCGGGGCCATGGATGTCGAGGATGTCGCCGCTCTGGTCGGCATCGATGTGCGGAAGAAAGACTTCTGGCAACGCTCCCTCGATGTCATCGCAGAAGAGATCGACACGTTCTTGGAACTCACCGGATGACCAAAGGGTGTGGTTCAGTGCGGACCGCACCCTTTTCCTAGCCACCTCTTGCAAAAGGCGTGGGCTTTTCGTATAATGAGCATAACACGAAGAAGGGGCACATGCCTCCTTGAAGGGCCCGCCAGAGAGGATCGTCGCGGCTGGAAACGATCCGGTTCCCCGCAAGGAAGGTTTCAGCCCCCGAGTGGCGCTAATCCCGCCCGTTCGGCCGCGTTAGAGCCTTTGAGAGCATAGTACGAACCAAGGTGGTACCGCGGTGTATATCGTCCTTGAACCCTTTCAAGGACGTTTTTTATTACAAGGAGTGATGATGATGGATGTGAAAAAACGCATCAACGAACTCGAGAAGGAACTGAAAAGCGAACTCGAGCAGGTCGAAACCCAGGCGGAACTCTTGAACGTCAAGTCCAAATTCCTCGGCAAAAAGGCGGAGATTTCCTCCTTCATGAAACACATGAAGGATCTCTCGCCGGAAGAACGCCCCGCCTTCGGTCGGGCCGTGAACGCGGGCAAAGAGCGTTTCGCGAGCCTCATCGAGGAAAGACAGGCGTTTTTGAAAAGACGCTCCATCGAGAAGAAACTCGCCAAAGAACGCATCGATGTGACTTTGGACGCCCCGGATTTCCGGGTGGGATCACGCCACATCATCTTGCAGATCGTCGAAGAGATCGAGGACCTCTTCATCGGCATGGGCTACACTGTCGAGGAAGGCCCCGAGATCGAGACCGAAGAGATGAATTTCGAAAAGTTGAACCTACCCAAGGACCACCCCGCCAGGGACATGCAGGACACCCTGTACATCAGCGACGAGACGCTGCTTCGCACCCACACCTCGCCGGTGCAGGTCAGGACGATGCTGGAATACGGCGGCAAGAGACCCGTGAAGATGATCTGTCCGGGCAAGGCATATCGACGCGATGACGACGATGCGACCCACAGTCTCCAGTTCTACCAGATCGAGGGGCTGGTCGTTGACGAGACGACCACCATGGCCGACCTCAAGGGCACGCTTCTCGTCTTGGCCAAGGCCATGTTCGGTCCCGAAAGAAAAATCCGCCTGCGTCCCTCCTACTTCCCCTTCACCGAGCCTTCCGTCGAGGTGGATGTCTCCTGTGCGAATTGTGAGGGAAAAGGCTGCAACATCTGCAAACAGACCGGCTACATCGAGATCCTCGGCGCCGGCATGGTGAACGACTACGTGCTTTCCGCGAGCGGCTACGACCCGGAGCGGTACCAAGGCTTCGCTTTCGGCGTGGGCATCGAGAGAATCGCCATGTTGCGTTACGGCATCGAGGACATCCGCAACTTCTATACCAACGATCTGCGCTTCTTGCGGCAGTTCAAAGCGTGAGAGGTCGAAAGGAGGAATCTGCATGAGAGTTTCATATTCTTGGCTGAACAACTATGTTTCCTTGGACGATATAACCCCGGACGAACTTGCTCAAGCCCTGACCATGCGGTCGCAAGAGGTGGAGGCGGTGTTCCCGCTCGCCCACGGGGAGAATCTCGTCATCGGCGAGGTGCGTTCTGTCTCGCCCCACGAAAAAGCTGACAAGCTCGTCGTCTGTGAAGTCGACGTGAAAAAGAGAAGACTCACCATCATCTGCGGCGCCCCGAACGTCCGTGAAGGGCAGAAAGTCGTCTGCGCCCTTCCCGGTGCGGTACTCGCCCATGGATTGAAAATCGAAAAGACCGAGATCCGGGGTGTTGTCTCCGAAGGCATGATCGTCTCCCTCAGCGAACTCGGTATCGACTACAAATACCATCACGAAGACGGCATCCACGTCCTCCACCACACGGCCCCCGTGGGCGAAGACGCCATGAACTATCTCTTCTTCAACGACACGGTGATCGATCTCGATCTCACTCCGAACCGCGCCGATATGCTTTCCATGATCGGTGTGGCCTACGATGTGGCGGCCATCTTCGACAAACGCGTGGAGATCCCGAAGCCGAAGATCATCACCGCCAAGATGGAGAATAGTCTCACCATCGAGACGGAGACCGAAGCCTGTAAGAGTTACTACGGCCGCGTGCTCGACGATGTGACGATCGGCGAGAGCCCGCGCTGGATGCGTTCCCGGCTCATCGCCGCCGGCATCCGCCCCATCAACAACGTCGTCGATATCACGAACTATGTGATGTTGGAGACGGGCCAGCCCTTGCACGCTTTCGACTACGAAAAAGTCGGCGAAGAGAGGGTGCTCGTCCGCGACGCGAAAAAGGGCGAGACTTTCACGACGCTCGATGATGAAGAACGCACCCTCGAAGCGGGGGACATCCTCATCACGAACGGGAAAGTACCAATAGCCCTCGGCGGCGTCATGGGCGGCGCCGAGACCGAAGTGACAGAAAAGACGACTTCCATCCTGCTCGAGAGCGCCACCTTCGATCCCCGCCAGATTCGCCGGACCTCGGGGAGACTCGGTCTGCGCAGCGAATCCTCGCTCCGCTTCGAAAGGGGCGTCGATCCCGCCAGGACCCGTTTCGCCCTCGACAGGGCGGCGGCCCTGCTCGCGGTGTATGCGAGCGCGAGCATCCGCGACGGTGTCAAGTATTTCGATCATCACGAACGGAAAAAGCCCGCGATCGAGCTTTCATTGGACAAGTTGAACCGCGTGTTGGGCAGCAATTTCGACATCCCCCATGTAAAAGGCGTCCTCGAAAGACTCGCCTTCCCCTTCACGGAGGAGGACGGAATCTTCCGCGTCGATCCGCCTTCCCGCCGTCAAGACATCAACACCTATCAAGACCTCATCGAGGAGATCGGCCGCCTCTCCGACTACAACATCCTCCCCGAGACATTCCCCACGACCATTTCCCGGGGCGGGCTTTCGGACTACCAACGTTTCAAACGGCGTACAAGACACATCCTCGCCGACCTCGGTCTCTGTGAGACCATGACCTATGCCCTCCGCGAGACAGAACGCGTGCATGATCTCGCCAAAGACAAAAAGACGGAGCCCATCTCGCTTGCAAACCCGTTGAGCCGCGCCCAAAAGACCCTCGTCCTCACCTCGTTGCACGGCCTCTTTGACGTGGCCGCCCACAACCGGGCGCGAAAAGTCGAAGCTATCCACATCTATGAAATCGGCAAGCGCTACGATGAAGAGGCGGAAAAAGAGAGGCTCGGCATCCTCATGTGCGGACCCTACCGGACGCACCTTTGGCAAAAGACCGCCCCGACGAACTTCTTCACCTTGAAAGGTCTGCTCGAATCTCTGGCGGACGCCCTCCGTTTCGGTCCTTTGACCTTCTCCGCCACAGAAATCGAGAACTACCACCCCCATCAATGCGCCATCATCGAGGCGCAAGATGAAGAGATCGGCCACATCGGCAAGGTGCATCCGGAATACGCCGATGCACACGGCCTCAAAGATGTCTATCTGGCAGAAATCGACATCGGGAAGGCCTTCGGACTCGGAAGGAAGAGGAGTGTCTACACCCCGCTTCCGAAACACCCGGGGATGCAAAGGGATATCGCCCTGCTCGTCGATGATGCCATCAATGCCGAAGATATCAAAAAAACCGCCCGTGCCTGCGCGGGTGATATCCTCGCCGACATCCGCGTCTTCGACCTCTACGAAGGGGAAAAACTTCCCGAAGGCAAGAAATCACTCGCTTTCCGCCTCCGTTTCGAGGATGCGAAAGAGACGCTCCAGGCCGAAACCGTGGACAAGCTCGTACAAGACATCGTCAAAGCCTTGGAGAAAGAACACGGTGCCGTCCAACGTTGAACGGACCGTTAGGGCCGCGGAACCCGCGGCCCTTTTTTCTTGCCGGAGAGCCGGGACATTTTGTAATACAAATCCTCGGTTTTTTCCCGCTTACGGTTGTATAGTCACGGGGGGTTTGATACAATTATAGCGTATGGATTATGAAAACACTTACAGGAGGGTTCATATGAAGATCGGTGTTCCCAAGGAAATCAAAAACAACGAGAACCGCGTGGGTATCACCCCGGCAGGGGTGAGTCTTCTGAAAAAGGGCGGTCACGAAGTGTTCGTCCAAAAGACGGCGGGGCTCGGCTCGGGCATCACGGACGATGAGTTCGCCGAAGCGGGAGCGAAGCTTGTCGACACGGCCGAAGAGGCTTGGAGCCAAGAAATGGTGATCAAGGTCAAGGAGCCGCTTCCTCCCGAGTACAAGTTCTTCCGCGAGGATCTTGTCATCTTCACGTATCTCCATCTTGCGGCGGAAGAGGAGCTCACGAAGGAGCTCGTCAAATCGAAATGCAAAGCCATCGCCTACGAGACCGTACAAGTGGGACGAGAACTCCCCTTGCTGCGGCCGATGAGCGAAGTCGCGGGCAGGCGCGGCACCATCGTCGCCGCGACGCAACTGGAAAAACACCGCGACGGCCGCGGGGTTCTGCTCAGCGGTGTCCCCGGCGTGCAACGGGGCCATGTCGTCGTCATCGGCGGCGGGACGGCCGGCATCAGTGCGGCGAAGATGGCCATCGGCCTCGGCGCCCGCGTGACCATCGTCGAGCTCGACGAGGACCGCATGCGCTATCTCGACCACATCTTCGACAAGGAAGTCACCGTCCTCAAGTCCAACCCCTTGAATATCGAAAAGGCCATCCAGGACGCCGACGCCCTGATCAGCACCATCCTCATCCCCGGCGCCAAAGCGGCCAAGGTCGTCACCGAGGACATGGTCAAGAAGATGCCGAAAGGAAGCGTCATCGTCGACATCTCCATCGACCAGGGCGGCTCCGTCGAGACGATCGACCGCATCACGACCCATGACGACCCCGTGTTCGAGAAACACGGCGTCATGCATTACAGTGTCGCCAACATGCCCGGTGCCGTTCCACGCACCTCGACCTTCGCTTTGACGAACGCCACCATCCCCTACGCCCTCGATATCGCCAACAAAGGCTACAAGCGCGCATGTCTCGAAGACGAGGCACTCTGCAAGGGCTTGAACGTGATGGACGGCCATGTCGTCTACAAAGCCGTGGCCGACGCCTTCGGCTACGAATGCGAAGATGCCCGCAAACTCCTCAAATAATGATGGAAGCGGCGGTGTTTCCCGCCGCTTTTTTCATGGTCTCCGCCTTGGCGCTATGATATAATTGAAACGGTGATAGCATGAAAAACCTCTATGGAGAGACCGTTTCCAGTCTCCGGGCAGACCTCGTGGAAAAGGGCTTCAAACCCTTCAACGCCAAACAGGTCTTCACGTGGCTCTACAAAAAGAAGGTCTATGATTTCGACCTCTATACCGACACGAGCAAGGCCTTGCGGGAATATCTTGCGGATCACTACATGATCCGTCACCTCCCGATCACCGAGCGCCATGTCTCGAAAGACGGAACCAAAAAATATCTGCTCTCCCTTCCGGACGGTCATCTCATCGAGACCGTCCTCATGGAACAACCCTACGGCAAGACACTCTGTGTGACGAGCCAGGTCGGCTGCAACCTCGGCTGCGCCTTTTGCGCCTCGGGGCTCTACGACAAGGTGCGTGATCTCACAGCCGATGAGATGGTCGCCCAGATCGTCGCCGTCGAAGCGAGAGAAGACATACGCGTGAGCCATGTCGTCGTCATGGGCACGGGAGAGCCCTTCGACAACTTCGACAACGTCATGCGGTTCATCGACATCATCAACAGCCCCTACGGCATGGAAATCGGCGCCCGCAAGATTACCGTCTCCACCGCGGGTCTCGTCCCCGGCATCCTCGCCTTTGCGGACCTCGAGAAACAGGTCAATCTCGCCGTCAGTCTGCATGCGGCCGACGACAAGACCCGTTCGGCCCTCATGCCCATCAACCGGAAATATCCCTTGAAGACGCTCATGGAGAGCATCCGCACCTATACGGAAAAAACGAACCGGCGGGTCACGTTCGAGTATCTTTTGATCGCCGGCGTGAACGATAGCTTCGAGGATGCCGACCGTCTTGTCGCACTCCTGCGGGACACGCTCTGCTATGTCAATCTCATCCCCTTCAATCCGGTCAGTGAACTCGACTATCGAGGCAGCGACGACGAACGCCACGCCCGTTTCTATGACCGGCTCATCTCCCAAGGGATCCGTGCGACTTCCCGTCGAGAGCTCGGTGCCGATATCGACGCCGCCTGCGGGCAACTCCGCATCAAGGAAGAACGCGGCAAACTCTGAAAAGGAAGATGCCATGAGAATCGTCGAGTTGATACGAGAGGCTTCGCGGCCACTGTGCATCATCACGACCGATGAAGAGAAAAAGCGCATCCTGAAGCGGATGAACGCGGAAGGCACCATCCGACCCGTCCGCTTTTTGAACAAGCAAGACCTTTACGAGAAGGTCTTTTTCCGTATGGAAGAGCGAGCGCTCCTCGAGAGCGCCCGCTTCCTCGGGAAGAAACCATCGGTCGTGGCTCCCTTGCTCGGTCATCTCCGCCTCATCGACGAGAAGGAGGACTATCGACGCCCCTTCCCGAAGAAGTTGCGGGATTTGAAGGTCCATCTTTTGGAAAAGAAAGCCATCCGCCCTTTCCCCCGGTTGGACACTTTCTTCAAAGAATTTACGCCTATCGCATATGGCGCATGGTTCGATCCGTTGTTTCCGCATGCTTTAGAAAGGCTCCGTCCTTACGGTCTCCGCCTGATCGAGAAGGAAAGGCCCCGCGAGTCTGCACGCAGGACGATCCTGCGCCGGTTAACGACCCTCGAAGAAGAAATCGTCGAGGTGGCGACTTCGATCCGCAAAGCTCACGATGACGGCACACCTTTGAACAAGATAGCCGTGTTGAACGCCCACAGGGCGTATACACCGCTCATCCGGAGGATTTTCCCGCAGTTCGGCATCCCGGTGGAGAATCTCTCGGAAAGGCCGCTTTTCGAACAGCCCTCCGTCCAACGTTTCCTCGCTGCTCTCTCACCGGGGCGGAGTGTGCGTGAATCGTTCGAAAAAGCCCTCGAAAAAGCCTTCTCCGCATCCCCGACCCCCGAAGAGGAACATGTCAAAGAAAGACTTGTGACCGTGTTGAACGGCTTCGTCGGGACCGACCACCCCCTCCCCGTGGTGAAAGACGCTTTGATGCACATCCTGAAAGAAAAGAAAGCGACCCATAAGAAACTCCTCGACGCCGTGCGCATCGAGACCTTCTCCACCATCGACACCGAAGAGAGGCCCCACGCTCATGTCGTCGGTCTGCATGAAGGGCACTTCCCCGCGCTTGCCGAAGAGGACGACATCCTCGAAGCCCGCGACAAAGAAGAGATCGGCCTCCCCTCTACGGCAGAAGTGAACGGACTGAAAAAGAAAGAGATCCGGGCGGTGCTATCCGACTTGGCGAGCATCCATCTCTACGTCTCAAGCCGGAGCCTCGAAGAACAGTTCAGTGAAAGCCATTTTCTAGAAGAACTGCGAGCGGACCTCGATTGGGAGGAAGAAGCGCCCACCCCCTTCGAGAAGCGCATCTACAGCGAGACCAATGATGCGCTACATGTCAAGACGCTCTATGACGAATACATGACCTATGGCACCGAGGAGATGGATCTCATAAAAGGGCTCGACGCTTTCCGCGAAGAGTTCGACACCTTCGACAACCGCTTCACGGGCATCGAAGCGGAGACCTTGAACAAGTTCTTGCGCTTCCCTCTCGATATATCCTACACGCGGCTATCCGACTATTTCGAGTGCCCTTTCCGCTTCTATCTCGACCATGTCCTTTCCGTCGACAAAGTGGAAAAGAACCAAGCGATGATGCTCGGAAGTTTCATCCACGACGTGTTGGAAGAAGGTCTTTTCGACAGGACGCTTGACGAAACCTTGTTGGAAGAGAAGGCGAAGAGACATCTCTCCAGCGCCCAAGACGCCCGCGAGGCCTACTTCATCGAGAAGGCGAAAGAAGCGGTGAAAACGGCCCACAAGCATCTTTTTGCACAATTCGAGCGCACGGAGTTCCAGGTCCACGAGTCCGAAGCGAGCCATACGAAGACCTACGGCGACCCGCCGAAAGCCCGCTTGAAAGGGGTCATCGACCGCGTCCTCAAAGACGGTGCCGACCACGTCATCGTCGACTACAAGAGCGGAAATCCCACCTTCGACCTCGCCCTGGCCGTGCATGGCATCAAAGCACAGCTTCTCGTCTATATGCTCCTTTTTCGGGAAACGAATCCCCGCACGCGTTTCCTCGGTTTCTATGAACAAAAGACCTATCTGCGGCCTTTGAACCGGGAAGAGGAAAAGACCCACGAAGACCTCACGGCCGAATTCTTCCGCTTCGACGGGTTCACCCGGGCCGACAAGGAAGCCGTCTTGCGTTTCGACCCCCGAGCCTTGGACGATTCCTTCATCAAGGGCCTCCGATTCAATAAAGACGGCGATATCTCCAAACAAGCGAAGACATTCGCCGAAGAGGACCTCGAACACCTCCTCGCCCACACCGAAGAACTCGTCGAAGAAGCGCTCGAGAGCATCAGCCGAGGAGAGTTTTCCATCCGGCCGAAAAAAGAGGGAAGGAACATCATCTCTTGCTCTTACTGTGTCTATGCGGACGTCTGCCACAAGCGTCCGCGCGACTACGAGACATTGAGTAAAGAAAAACCCGCCGCCATCTTCCAAAGTCTCAAAAAGGAAAGGGGTGATGCGTGATGGCGATCCGTTTCACCCCCACCCAGAAGAAGGCGATCGAGACGACGGGCCATAACCTTCTCGTCTCCGCCGGTGCCGGCAGCGGCAAGACGGCGGTCCTCACCGAACGCGTCATCGCCTTACTCGCCGCCGGTGTCCCCATCGAGAACCTCGTCATCCTCACCTTCACGAACAAGGCCGCCATGGAGATGAAAGAGCGCATCCGCGAGAACACCGCCGCCCGAGCCAAGAAGGACCCCGCGCTGAAAAAAGCCCTCGAAGGCCTCGATGCCGCCCATATCCGCACTTTCGACAGTTATTGTCTGTTTTTGCTCAGGAAGTACGGATATCTTAAAGACCTCTCCCGACATCTCCACGTGGCCGACGAAGCCTGGCAGAAAATCGTGAAGGACGAAATCGCCGACAAGGTCTTGGCCGAAGCTTTTGCAGAAGGGGATGAGGCGTTTCTCGACTATGCCTCCACTTTCACCCACAAGGATGATGCCGCCTTGCGGCGGCAACTCGTCTTCTATCATGACGCCCTTTCCATCCATCCCGACCGTGAAACGCTCATGTCTTCTCTCGGTTCCGAAAGTTTCACCGACGAGAGGTTTTCGGTTTTCTTTTCTCTGTATGAAAAACAGACTTTCGAGCGTGTCCGCTTGCTCGCCGAGATAATGGAAAGAATGGAAGCGGAGAGTCTCGGCGAAGACTCCGTCGCATACTGCAACGATGTACGAACCCCCTTGCAAGATCTTCTAGCGGCCGCCGATTACGAGACGGTCCATGAGATCATGCAAGAAGGAGTCGCACTCCCCACGCTGCAGAGTCTGTCCGCGAAACTGAAAGACACCCCGGACGAGGGGGAGTTGGACATTCTGAAACGACACATGAAAGACATCCGGGAATTGTTGAAGGAGCTTAAGGCGTGGACGAAGAAAGACAAAGGCGAACACCGCCGGGCCTTCTATGCGAAAAAAGACCATATCGCGGTGCTCGAGAAACTGCTTTCCCGCTTTGATGCATATCACATGGAAAAGCAGCTCGCCGAAGAGAGTTTCGATTACGCCACCATCGTCCGCCTCGTGATGGAGATCCTCGCAGAGAACCGGGNTGTGCTCCGCGCTTTGCAAGAGGGGATCCACGAGATCATGGTCGACGAATACCAAGACACGAACGCCATGCAGGAGGCATTGCTCGCTCTTCTCACCACGGACAACCTCTACATGGTCGGTGACATCAAGCAATCGATCTATCGTTTCCGTGACGCCGACCCTACGATCTTCAGCGCGAAATATCGAGACTACCGCCTGGGTAAGGGCGGCCGGGCGATTCCTTTGAACGAGAACTTCCGTTCCCGAAAAACCCTTCTCGACAGTGTGAACAAGGTCTTCTTCGCCGTCATGGACGAACAAATCGGCGGCATCGACTACGATGAGGATCAATCCTTACGGGCGGGAAATGAGGATTATGCCAGACTTCACGATGAGAAGACCCGTTATGGTCTGCACATCGCTCGCTACGATCTGCAGGACCACGAGCAATACTTCAAGGAGAACAATCGGGACGTGGCGGAGATTTTCTTCATCGCCNANGACATCCNACAAAGAATCGCCGNCAACGAACAGGTCGTCGACGGNGNCTCTCTCCGTCCCGTCCGNNACGGTGACTTTGCCGTCCTCAACGAGGCCACGTCCCGTTATGACGATTTCATCGCCGTCTTCGAACANCTCGGCATCCCCCTCTCCGTCCACAAGAACCCGCCCTTTCTCGCTCATGAAGAAGTCGCCGTGCTCAAACAGGCGTTGACACTCGTGCTCGCGTTGACGGATCCAAAGACTTACCGGGAATCATTCCGTCACGCCTTCATGAGCGTCGCCCGTTCTTTCCTTTTCGATTACACAGATGACGTCATCGCAACGCAATATGCCCGCTTTCCCGAACGCCTCATCCGGGCGGAGGTCTTCATGGAAGAACACGTCGAAGCCTCTTTTGAGGATTTCTTCAAGGACCTCTTCGACCTGGCCGGAAGTATCCGTTCCCGCCCTCTTTCCGAGGCCGTCCACGCTGTCATGGAGACATTCTCCTTCTATCGGCGGCTGGTGCGTATCGAAAACACCGCCGTCGCCAAGAACCGCCTCGACCAGCTTTTGTCCTTGGCTTACGAGCGCGCCGACAAAGGGGACGACATCGGGGATTTCATCGCCTATTTCGATGCTTTGAAAGATGCCGATCAGGACAAGGAGCTCATGGTCCAAAAAGCCTTTGAGCCCGACAAGGTGCATCTGATCACCATGCACAAGTCGAAAGGGCTCCAGTTCCCGCATGTGTACATCCCCCACACCCATCGCCTTTTCCGCTTCTCATCACAAAGAAACTATGATTTTGACCGCGAACTCGGCTTCCTCCTCCCGCATTTTTGTGAAGGACTGGATAAAGACCTCACTTTCGAACTGAAACGGACCAAGGAGAGGGAGGCGGAAGTGAGTGAAAGGCTCCGCTTGCTTTATGTGGCTCTGACCCGGGCGCAAGAGAGTCTCACGGTGCTTCTGGGTGTCGATCCCGAAAAGGACAAGCCTTCCGTCCGGGATGAGACGGGGCGCATCGAGCGCTTCGTCCGTCGCGGCTTCAAATCTTTCCACGATGTCTTCCAAGCCGTGAGAGAGGACATCGCCGACTGCGTCCGTCAAGTGGATTTCCAAGATATCGGNGCGCTTCCCGCCCTCGGACGACCTTCGAGAGAACCACCCCCGACGGATCCTGTCGAGAAGACCTACGAGCCCTTCTTGACGGCCCAAGAGGATGCCGCCGGGAGAAAACCCAGTGAAGGTGTGACTGAGCTCCTCGATGACGACCGGCTCGCCGCCTTGGAAGAAGGGGAGCGGATCCACGAACTGTTCGAGGATATCGATTTCACGGCCGACGCCGTTGAAGAGGTCGATCGGCTCGGTCACGATGAGGCCGCGAGGAAAAGCCTCGAGACATTCTTGCGCCATCCTTTCCTCTCATCTCTCCACATCGAACGGGCATACAAGGAACATCCGCTCTACATGGAGGAAGGGACAACAGAGACCTTGGGGTATGTGGATCTCCTCTTAGAAACAAAAGAGGGATACATCATCATCGATTACAAGTTGGAAAACATCGACAAGGCGGCCTACGACGAACAAGTGAAGGCCTATGCCGACATCCTCGAGAGCATTCTCGGTGAAAGACCGAAAGGATATCTCTATTCCATCCTCGAGGGACGCTTTCGCGAAATCGAGACATAGATTGTGAGGGATCGTTCATGGACATCCGGTTGAAACAGGTCGAGAAGACTTTTCTGCAGACGAAAGTGGAAGTGGCCGCCTTGCGAGGGGTCGACCTCGAGATTCCCGCCGGGGAGTTCGTCGTCATCCTGGGCCCTTCCGGCAGCGGCAAGAGCACGCTTTTGAACGTCATGGGCGGACTCGATGCGGTCTCCGCGGGTGAGATCACCATCGGGGACGAAGACATCGCCGGTCGTTCCGAGAAGGGATTGCTAACTTTTCGCCGTGACCATCTCGGTTTCGTCTTCCAACAATACTATCTCCTCGCGACCCTGACCGTGGCCGAGAATGTCGAGACGGGCGCCTATGGTGCGAAAGACCCCCATTCTCCCCTCGAGGCTCTCCGCATGGTCCTTTTGGAAGATCATGCCGACAAATACCCTTATGAGCTCTCCGGCGGCGAACAACAGCGTGTCGCCATCGCGAGAGCCCTCGTCAAGAAGCCGAAGATCCTCTTTTGCGACGAACCGACGGGCTCCCTCGACGAAAAGACCGGCAAGGAGATTCTGAAACTGTTGGCGCAGATCCATGCGGACCTGAAGACGACGATCGTCCTCGTCACCCACAATAAAGCGATCGCCTCGATCGCCGACAGGGTGGTCACCCTGACCTCCGGCGAGGTCGTCGCCGACGAACGTAACGAGAAGAAGGTGTCTCCCGATGAGATCCGCTGGCATTAGAACCCATTTCCTCCATGCTTGGCGATTCATGAAGAAGCGCTGGCTCTCGTTCCTCCTGCTCGGGGTGCTCCTTTTTGTGAGCGGCTTCGTCTACACGTCCATGGCCGAAAGCATCGCAACCATCCGGGAGGCGAGCGACGCCTATTTCGAAGAGACCAACCAGGAGGATTTCTCCATCGACATCTCCGACCGTTTGACGGCGGCCGAAAGAGAGCATGTCCGCGATGTATGCGGAAGGGAAGGCGTCGAAACTTTGTCGGCCCTTTCGAGCAAGGACCCGACATGTCACGGCGAGATCCTTTCGTCACGGAAAGATACGCTACTCGAAGTGTTCACGGGTGTCGCCCTCGAGGCGAGACTCTACATCGACATCCTGCTTCCCCGAGATGACATGAATCACCGGATGCGCATCCTGAACGATGCGTCCACCATCAACAAAAGCCATGTCGAAGAAGGGAAGAAGCCTTCCGCAGCCGGCGAGATCGCCATCTTGGAAAACTACGCGCGCACCAACGACATCGCGCTGGGAGACGAATTCGTCGTGCGGGAGGAGACCTTTGTGGTGACGGGCTTCGTCCTCTTCCCCGACTACAACCTTCCCGTCTTCGACCATCCCTTCCTTTTTGATAGCGGCAAACAGACGTTGGCTCTCTTGTATGAAGAGGATTTCCGGCAGTTCGAGGCGCCGAAAAGGGCCTATTTCGCCGGTACCCTCCAAGAAGTGAGCGGCCGTGAACTCGAAGACATGTTCGACCGTACCGCTTTCCTCACGGCCCCGTTTTTGGAAAATCTCACCCTCACCGAAAACAACATGCGCAGCGGCGCCATCTATGCCGAGATCGAAGGGGGCCACGCTTTTGCGCTCCTCGTCTCGACCTTCATCGCGCTCTTGGGCCTCATCATCATCGTGCTCTCGCTCTTGAAGACCTTGCGGGCGAACAGCCGGCCCTTCGGTGTGCTGAAGGCTCTCGGTGTGCCCGACTCGGCCATGATAACGCCCTTCTTGGTGCTCAATGGGATATTCGCCCTCGTTTTCCTTCTTGCGGGCTTTGCGGCGGGATATTTTGCCGCCCGGCCCATGCAGGATGTCTTCCGGGCCTTCTATCTTCTGCCGGAAGGGGAGATCCGCTTCCGGCTCGTGACGTTCGTGATCGCTCTCGCCCTGCCGTTGACCATGCTTCTCGGCCTGGCGTTCGTGATGATGAAACGCATGCTCGGGAAACGACCCGTGAAGCTCGTCCATCCCGCCTTGAGCGAATGGGCCAAGGGCGGCTCGAGGTTTTTCCGAAAGGGCCTCAGACGCCTTTCTTTCCTCGTGAGGATACAGATCGCCTTCATCAAAAGGCGACCGGGAAAATTCGCCGTCTTTGTCGCGGGGCTGTTCGGCGCCCTATTCGCCGGGTTCTTCAGTTTCGGCATGTATGACATGCTCGAAGACACCCTGCCCGCATACTACGAGGGTACAGGGATCGAGATGAAGGCCTACAAGGAAGACATAGCTTTCGGCGCGCCCGCCGAAGGCGAGGCCGTCCTCGAGCTTTCCGTCCGGGTGGAAGAGACCACCGCCTCTCTCGTCGCCCTTTCCGAAGACCAAGCGCTCCATCCCCTGAAAGACGCCCGCGGCAATGACATCGCGGACAAGCTCGATGAGGGGCTCGTCATCAGNCGGGGGTTCCGCGATCTGAGCGGCCTCCGTNCGGGGGACACCGTCACGATGATGCTTGCCGGCGAGAGTCTCGAGNTGGANATCACCGCCGTGGCCGACATCTATGCCGGCAACCATGTCTTCGCTTCCCGGGAAGTCGTCGCCGGCTGGCTTTTCGGCGATGCTTCCGCGCACAATGTCGTCTATCTCTCCGAGAGTCCGCAAACGGACTATGCTCTGCTCGTGCATACCGACGACATCATCGGACAACTCCGGGACACCCACGACATCTTCAATGTGTTTTTCCGGGTTCTCATCGCAAGTGCGTTGTTCATCGCGCTCATCGTGGTCTATCTTCTGACGGTGATGCTCGTCGAGGACCACTACTACCCGCTTGCGATGTTCAAGGTTTTGGGCTATGATAATAGCATCATCCGAAAGATTCTTCTCGGTGGCTATGTGAAGGCGGCTGTCGCTTGTTTCGTGGTGGGGGTCCCCGTCGCTTTGCTCGCCTTCGCCTACACGCGTCGCTGGATGGCCGGCATGTATGAATTCATGGTGCCGCTCGCCATCACCCCGCTTCAGATTGTCATTTATTTTGCACTGTTTGTGTCGATGTTGTCGTTGGGGACGCTATCGGCCAAACGAAAGATCGACAAGATGAGTCTGAAGGACGCTCTGGCCATCTATCAAGAATAGGAGGGACCATGCGGAAAGGACGCATAGTGAAACTCATCGGCGGTGTCTACACCGTGTTGGATGAACAAGGAAAACGGCACGCACTGAAACCGCGCGGCAAGTTCCGCCATCTCAAGACATCTCCGAAAGTGGGCGATATCGCCCGTTTCGACGAACAGTTGATCCATGACATCGAAGAACGGACGAGCGACCTCGACCGCCCCCCCGTCGCCAACGTGGAAAGGGCCATCCTCGTGAATTCGGCCAAGGAACCGCCCTTCAGTTCCTTTCTGTTGGACCGTTTCTTGCTCTTGATCGAGGCAGAGGGCATCGAGCCCGTCATCGTCGTCAACAAGGCCGACCTTTTCACCGCGGCGGAACGCGAAAAACTCCAAAAAGAGCTCGCCTATTATGAGACCTTCTATCACGTCATCTTCTTTTCCGCCACCACCAAAGAGGGTGTCGACAGATTGAAAGATTTCCTCGCGGAGAAGGTCTCCGTCTTTGCCGGCCAGACGGGGACGGGAAAATCGAGTATTCTCAATGTCCTTGATTCCTCCCTCTCCTTGAAGGTCGGCGATATCTCGAAAGCCCTCGGAAGGGGAAGGCACACCACCCGTCATGTGGAACTCGTCCGTGTCGGTGCGGGACTTGTGGCCGACACGCCCGGCTTCTCGAAACTCGATCTGCCCAAACTGGAACCGGAAGAGGTGTCGCATCATTATCCCGACCTCTTCGAAATATCCCATGACTGCCGCTTCCGGGGTTGCACACATATGGAAGAGCCCGGATGTGCGGTCAAAGAGGCCGTAAAACGGGGAGATGTACCCGAACGTCGTTATGAAAATTATCGCCGCATCTTGCAAGAAATCAACGAACGACCGAAACGTTATTGAGGAGGTATGCCCATGCGCGTCGCACCGAGCATCCTGTCAGCCGACTTCAGCCGCCTGAAGGAGGAACTGGACACCGTGAAGAGCGCGGAATGGCTCCATATCGACATCATGGACGGTCATTTCGTCCCGAACCTCACCATCGGTCCGGCCGTGGTGAAGGCCGTGAGGCCCCATTCGGACCAGGTGTTCGACACCCATCTCATGCTCGCCGATCCCGAAGCGTATTTCGACGCCTTCATCAAAGCCGGCAGCGACCAGATCACTTTCCACATCGAGGCGGTCGCCGATGTGGTCGAGGCCATCGACACCTTGCATGAGAAAGGGGTCAAAGCCGGTCTGTCCTTGAAACCGAAGACCCCCGTGGCCGATCTGCATCCCTATCTGGACAAGATCGACCTCGTCCTCGTGATGAGTGTCGAGCCCGGCTTCGGCGGCCAATCCTTCATGGAGGAGGCTCTGCCGAAGATTCGCGAATTGAAGGAATGGAAAGCGGCAAGCGGCCATGATTTCGACATCGTCGTCGACGGCGGCATCAACAAGAAGACCGCGGCCCTTTGCCGGGAAGCCGGTGCCGATGTGCTGGTGGCGGGCTCTTTCATCTTCGGCTCCGAAGACCGCGAAAAGCGGATCGAAGAGGTGCGTTCATGAAAGCCAAAGTCTTCGCCGCCCCCTTCAACTACAAACTCGAGCGACATTATCGCGAAGAAGAGGACGAACTCCTGATCGGTGTCGACCGAGGCGCCTTGCACGCTCTCGAGCACGGCTTGTGCCTCGATGTCGCCGTCGGGGATTTCGACAGCGTCACCGAAGCGGAGTTAGAACATATCAAGGAGAAAGTTCCCCTTGTCAAGGTCTATGCCGAGGCGAAAGCGAAGACCGACACCGACATCGCCATCGAAGAGGCCTTTCGCCAAGGAGCCGCGAGTGTGACGGTCTACGGCGGCATCGGCCGGCGCCTCGACCACACCTACGGCAACATCCTCTTTTTGCGTCGCGGTGATGTGACTTTCGTGACCGACAACCAACTCATGCGGGTCCTCACCCCGGGAGAACACCGAATCGTGCATGATTACGATTATATCTCGTTCTTCGCCGTGGAACCGGTCAAGGGCCTCGACCTCGAGGGTTTCGCTTACGAACTGAAAGATTACGATCTTGCCGTTGACGATCCCCTGTGCATCTCCAACGCGGGGCAGGGAGTCGTTCGTTTCCGGAAGGGCCTATTGCTCATGATCGCGGCCAACGATTGAGATAAAAAAAACACCGCCGGCGGGCGGTGCCAAAAAAAGGAGATTTAGGTTTATGTCATAAGAAAAGCCGATTGAATCCAATCGGCTCAGTAAGTGGACATGATGATCAGGCGTGTTTCTTCAGGCGCGCTTGATTTTGCCTTTCTTGAGCGCTCGGGCAGAAACATACACCGTTTTCTTTTCGCCGTTTTCTTCGATTCGCACTTTTTGGAGATTGGCTTTCCATTTTAGCGACGGTTGCCGGACATGTTCTTCTTGCCGGTGACATAGCATTGTTTGGCCATGAGAATCCTCCGTTCATGGTGGGTTCTTCGTCAAACCTTATATATTCTATCATAAAGTAGACAAATTTCAAGGTTTTTTTCCAAAAATTCGTCTTAACGGCATCCAGGGGGAACATGTTGCAAATACATAGGGCGTGTGATACAATGAAAAAGCCTTATAAAGCTATGGCTATCAAAGCATTCTTGTCTCGAGAAAGCCATACTATTCATTCGGAGGATGTGTTCTATGAACCCTATGGAAATCGACGGCAACCTCTTCAAACTGATTATAAAGAACGGCAGTCTGAAACTGAAAAAACATTCCCAAGAAATAAATGATCTGAACGTGTTCCCCGTACCCGACGGTGACACCGGCAGCAACATG
>SL_5KL_010_SEDDRAFT_10000157_pt1 | contig 40425 bp, 42 predicted proteins | sample SodLakKL_010_SED_FD_9118 | JGI IMG/M metagenome (IMG submission 9118)
CAGGTTACAAAAACCACTACTGCTACTAAAACACCTGTAAAAATCCATTTTTTTTCAATTCCGAACATCCTCTTCTCTCCTTTAGTAGATGGTTTTTAAATTCTTATATAATAATGAGAATTATCTTTACCCGGTTCATCAAAGTTGGGGGATTTTTTCTCCAGTATTAATACTTCCCTTTTTTATCTCTCTTTCCTTTGTTTTTTATCTTCGCTTTCAAGAAAAAATACCCTTAAACCATTATCAACACTTATTTCTTTCTTTTAGAAAAACTCCTTTTTCTCAAGGAAAAAATAATAACAAGGCCAATTGCAATAATAATCAAAATCGGGGTCAAATCTCTTAAGGAAAACAACTCATAACCAAGCACAAAAGCTGCAAGGATCAGGAAAACAAGAACCTGAATAATCGAAACCACAATTCTTTTTCTTTTCCCCGTCATAAAAAACTCTCCCATTATATTTTTTTAGAAAACCAAAACTCCAATCCAGGCCACTCCCCTATAAAAATTGTCTCAGTTCTCTCATTAATTTTGGGACAAACTGAAAGGGAAGGGCAGGGGCAGAAATCTGGCTAACATTGCCTACCAGATAAAGATCCCAATCCGGACAGAAAAATAACCAGGATCCCGAAGCCCCGGAATGGCCAATAATTTCCGGAACTTTTTGGAAAGGGGGAATATATCCTGGGATAGTGAAACGCAAAATCCCCAAACCATATTCCATGGGCCAGCCAGGTCCAACCCGGCTTAATGAAAACCCAAGTCTATTCCATTCACCTGTCATTAAGTTAAGGGTTTCTCTTCTGACAAAAATTTCTCCCTTCACCAGGGCTTTCATAAAAATTAACAATTCTTCTGCAGTTGAGAAAAGATCCTGAAAAGAAGCCATAGCCCTTGGGATTTTTAATTGTTGATCTTTGTACCAAACACCACCTATGGAATTCTCTCCTGCAAAAGTTTTTAAGTCCGGGGAAAAAGTCTTTTCCAAGCCCAGGGGCTTAAAGATCATTTCCCGGAAAACCTCGGCCAGAGGTTTTTTCATTACCGATTCAATTATTGCGATCAACAGTTGATAATTTGTATCTGAATATCTGGCCTTTTTCCCTTTTTTATTTATTTCCTGAGGGGGGAATAAGGGTTTGTTATAATCCCGAACCCTTTGCAATACCTCATTAATCCCCCATTCTTTATCTCCCTCCTCGAGAATTTCCTCAAAAAGGCTTTTATCCCCCTTCTTTTTTGTCTCAATGTAGTCAGGTAAGCCTGAAAAATGACCGAGTAGCTGCTGGATGGTAATTTCTTTGGAATGATCTTTTTCTTCATCGGTCTTGTGAATTCCCTCAATCAGATCTGCCGGCAAATATGTTCCAATTTTATCCTCAAGTGATAATTTTCCATTCTCCTGGAGCCTTAATATAGTTGAAGCAATAAAAAGTTTTGTTACACTTGCAATCCAGAAAGGAGTTTCCGGGGTCATTTTTTCTCCTTCTGCATTGGCAACACCCCTGGCCCCAATCCAGTTTAATGAGCCGTCCCCGCTTTCAACCCCTAGGATTGCTTGCTTGATACACTTCTTCTTCATCAATTCTTCGAGGAGTTGCTCCAGTTTTCTTTCAATTTCTTTTTTCTTTCCCTGAGAAATCCCCTTAAACCCCTTTTCTCCAATCTTCAATAAACTATCCCCTCCCATAATCCAGGAATTTTTCACCGATACCTTATAGGTTTTCGCAAACCGGAATTTTGACTTTTAACTACTGTTTTCCTTCCAGGTAGAAACATATTCCAGGTCCCCCAGGGGAGGATCGGTATCGCGAAGACCTTCAATTCTATCCCATTGCCCCTTTACACCTTTCTCCCGGGCTACAAGGGAAAAGTGACACATAGCAATACCCATATCAAGTCTCTGGGTATCTATTCTTCCTTCAGGACTTCTTCCTTCCCTTCTGCCTTTAAGATAGAGGTGGAAATCTCCGTCTTCATCCCTTATTATCCTCCAAGGTTGAAGGTTGCGGTTTGAAGGAGCCAACCTGACTGCCTCCAAAATATCTTTATATACACCTGCTTCCTCCGGGGGAAGCGGGGAAAGCCCATCGGGGCCGATAAATAATTTGTCCCAGGGCTTCCTTTTGTCAGAGCGATTCCCTATCTTAAATAATTTTTCCACAACTCGTTTTTTTGCAGCAGGGTATCCAACCGGGCTTATTGCAGGAAGGATTTCTCCGGACGTTAATTCAATCTGCCTGGCAAAAGAACTGCGGCGGAAGGTTCCAGATAGCCAGCAGGTTCCCAGGCCCAATTCTGTTGCCTTTAAAATTATTTCTTCCATACAATACCCTGCATCCTCAAGTGCACCTTCATTGTCTTCAACTGCTCCAATAAGGAAAAAGCGGGCACCTTTTATAACCCCGTAGGTTCCCAGTTTCCTTAGTTCTTCACCGCTTACCTTCCCCATATCAAGGAGATGGAACCTTACCGGGTTATTCATCGGTCCTTCTTTTTTTTCTGGAACAGCTTCTTCCAATTGGGATAGAACCTCTCCTTCAATAGGCCTGTTTTCATCAAAAGTCCTAACTGATTTTCTTTTTTTGATAATTTCCATTAGATTTTGCATGGCATTCTGTTCTTTTCCCTCCCTACTAATTCCCCTGTAATCGAAAAACACTAATAAAGTAATTTTCTTCCGGGAAGTTACCAAGAAACTCAAACCCTGCATTCCCGTAAAAATTGCGAAGTTTTTCATTCCCAGCCCAACAATCCAAATAAAGAGATAACTCAGTATCCTTTATTAATTCCCGGCAATAGTTTATAACCTCAAGGCCCATTCCCTTCCCCTGGAAAAAAGGCTTAAATGCAATCTGGTAAAGGTAAAGATCTCCTTGTTTAACCTGCAAAAAATCTACCTCTTTCATTTTTTTCAGGAAAAAACAACCAGCAATTGTTTCTCCAAAAAGGACAGCAAAAACCCGACTTTTTTCAAATTCTTCCTTTATGTACTTCTCATCCCATTTACCAGGCCATTGCTTTATTCCCTTATCCAGTAGGTTTTTCGAAGCCTCATTTAAAACATTCTCCACATTTTCCACTTCATTTTTTCTCGCTTTCCTTATTTCAATCACCGATAAATTTGCCTCCCAACCCAGAAAACCAAATTATTCCTTCTTTTTTACCTTATCGGTAAGATTTAAATAGAGTAGGCCAATCACAACAAACAGGGAAAAAGCAACCCAGGAACCGATTATTATCATCTGGGAATAGGTGGAGAAAAGCCAGCCAATTATGCCACCTATAAAGAGTATCCCTCCCAGGATCATTGCAAAATTACCCACGGCTTTTACCAGGATTTTTTCATCATATTTTGCTTTTTTCTGGGGCGAAGCAGTGTTGTAACCGCTGATGAGAATACTCAATTTAAAAACCCTGACAACAAAACCAAGACCCAACAAAAATAATCCGGTAATTAAATTTGTTATTGCCATTTTAGATTCATCCTACATTTTTTTTTAATTTTTTAGTCCTCTGGTTTTCACCCGGTTTTTTTAATCTTGACGGGTACATAAATAATCAATTCTTCCTGGCTGCGGTAAAACTCAATATTTGGCCGGGTATAATCAAGGTTTAATCCATTTTCCCGGCAGGCTTTCTCCAATTTTTCAAACTCATTTCCAATGTTTTCTATTTTCTCCACCCAGTTTTCAATTTTCCCCCTGGCATAGATGCCTCCAGGGATAATTCCTTTTTCAAAACCCATATCAAGGTTATAATTTGATTCCCTATCAACACAGGCAAAATACTCATTTTGAGCAGAATAGAAAACCCCGTACATTTTTCGGCCTTTTAATGAAGGAAGTCTTGATTCCAGTTGTTTAAAAGCGGGCTGTGCCCCAAAAGGGCCATTTTCTGCTTTTACCTGCTCCACTTCTATGGAAACCAAATTTTTAGTTGTAGGCTTTTTCATTTTTTCGCTCCCCAAAGAAACATTTGTTATATCCTTCAGGGAAGCACCTTCTTATACCTTCTTAAATTATTTATCCCAAACAACAAAACTAAGTCTTTTTTTTCGGGTCATTTAAATCCATTTTTTCCGACGGAAAAAAACAACCATCCCTCCAGCGATTATTAACATAACCAAAATTATTACCGGGTAGCCCCAGGTCCATTCTAGTTCGGGCATGTTGATAAAATTCATTCCATAAATCCCCGCAACAAAAGTCAGGGGGATAAATATAGTAGCAATTATTGTTAAAACCTTCATTACTTCGTTCATACGATTACTTACAGTGGAAAGATATATATCCATTATTCCGGAAATTAAATCTCTTGAGGTTTCCACAGCTTCAATAATTTGGATTGCATGATCATAGACATCACGTAAGTAAATTAAAGTTGACTCCGAAATCAGGGATGTTTCTCTTCTCTCCAGTTTTGTAATTATTTCCCTGAGAGGCCATACCGACCGCCTGAGAAAAATTAATTCTCTTTTTACCCTGTGTATCTCCTGAAGAAGGTCACTTCCTTGATTTTCTAAAAGCATTTCATCTATTGCCTCGATATCTTCACTGATTTTTTCCAGGATAACAAAATAGCCATCTACAATGGAATCCAGGATGCTGTAAAATAAATAATCTGCACCTTTTTTGCGCAAAATACCTTTCCCTGTTCTTAGACGATTGCGTAGTTCGGAAAAAACGTCTCCCTGTTGTTCCTGGAAAGAAATAATAAAATTTTTTCCCAGCACCAAACTTATCTGCTCAGAGACGATAGTACTTTTATCATTGGAAAAATAAAACATGGGCAAAACCATAAAAATGTATTCCCCGAAATCCTCTATTTTTGGCCTTTGATCTGTCGTTAGAACATCTTCTAAAACAAGGTGATGCAGAGAAAACTCCTTCCCTATTCTCTCAACTATTTTAACCTCATGCAATCCATCCAAATTTAACCAGAGAACCTCTTCTTCCCCGGGAAAAATTTCTGGCAAACTATCAATTGTTATTTCTTTTTCATCCAATTTTTTCGGGGAGAATTTAATTATGCTGAGCCTTGAGCTCTCCTCTTTCCTTTCCCCAAAGTGAACAAGGGTTCCCGGAGAAAGACCCGCTTTTTGAGACCTGCTTGGGAAAAATTTTTTTATTTTCTTCACCTCCACTTTCCTTTTTTGGGTTAACATATTTTTATCCCAGAATATTTCCCGAAAAGTTCTTGAAAACCAGAAATCTTCAACGGATAACAAAAGTTCTGGTTTCTGAATTTTTAAATATTTATTATCTCAACTTTTTTGTCTCCTAAAAAATTGGTTATGGTTTAACTGAACTCATTGGAAATTTTAGGTTGGCAAAAAGGATTGATTTTGAGTTTATTTATTTCTACTTCACCCTAAAAAAGACCTTCACGAACTAAAATTCCCAAGATTGACCTAAAAAATAGGGTAACATACGAAAACTTACTTTTTCCCTTTAATTTTCCATCTTTTGAAATTTATTCAATTAGTGTGATTCAAATCACACATTTTTTTTTGAGATTTTAATATAATAAATCCACAAAGGAAGAAAACCTACTATCTTAATAGTATTTAACAAAAACTAAATATCTTTCACTGGATGCAATGATCCCCTTGCTATAACTGGACGCTTAATGCCTGGGGCGAGCAGGTAGCGTAACCGGCCAAAACGGCCGGTTTTTTTTATTAATCTTTTATGCAGTTGAGGTTTTCGCTTTTCAAAAAACAATTCAGAGATTGGGGGAGGTTGTAATGAAAAACAAAAGACTATGGCTGCTATTAATCGGTTCTCTGGTTTTTATCGTAGGGCTTGCAGGGTGTGGAGTTATTACTGATGGCCCACACGGGTCTGTAGAATATAACCTTTTTTTAGAGGGGGAACCGGATCCTGAACTTTACTTCGGCAATCCCAAAAGTTTTCCCCTCGTGGCTGGGCAGCACATTGAAGTTGGAGAAATTATCGTTGGGAATAATGATGAATTTCTTTACGTAACCTACAAAACCGATGATCCCTGGTTTTTAGAAGAAGTTCACCTTTATGTTCTGAAGGAGGAACCCCAAACCCGTTTAATTCCAGGACAGGCACCCTACAAAAAGGGAGACCTTCCCAATGAAACTAAAGAAATCACATTATTAGTTCCCCTTAAGAATCTTGACCTTGAAGGGGAAATCTGCGAAAAAGGTCTTTGGTTGCAGGCTCATGCTGCCGTTGTCAAAGTTGAAGATGGAGAACCTGTCCAGGGTGAAACAGCTTATGGTGGAGAAATTTTTAACCCAAACCAGGGGGCCTGGTATGGTAATATCTTTTATGAGCTTCAGTGCAAGGAAAACGGTGAGGATGAAAATGGAGAATTCCAAACCGAAACAGCCTGGGGTGGAGATATTGGCATAAATATTAAAGCACCCGGAGCCTGGTGGTATTACTTTGACACTGAAGAAAAGGAAACCCAAACCATTTGGGCAGGGCAAACCATTGAAGTAGGGGAAGTAACAATTGATGAAAACAATGGCAAAAATAAAATAACTATCATCTTTAATGAAGATTGGCAACTCCAGGATGTTGAGGAATCGGTAAAAATTCAAGGCTACGAGAAAATTCCCAACTCAAGACCTGTTGCCGGGCAATTTACTACCTACAAGGGCGAGGAACTTGTTGTAACAGTTCCGATATATAGTTTCTATGCAATTCACCTGGATGTCCAGAAAGGTAATTAAAAGGTTATTTTATTAATCCTCAAAAACTCCCCGGTTAGAATTTCCCGGGGAGTTTTTTCTTTTGAGTTCAAAAAACATCAGTATTTCTTTCATTTTAGGTTAGAAATCATTCAAGGGTCTCTTCACCTTTTTTAAAGAACTCCATCGGGAAAACTCATTTATCCTTATTTATAAGGCAGCCCCCTGAAGCGAAATACAATTATGAGGATAAAAAGACTTACCACAAAACTCACCGATAAGAACAAGAAATGGGAAAAAAGGTTTAACTCCGTTATCTCCGGGAAATCGGTTAAGAATAAAACAATATTGAAAAAATACCTGGTAGGAAGAGCCCGGGAAATTGTTGCAATAATATTTTCCTGCCCCATAGAAAGAAGGGGAAATAAAAGTAAAACCATGTACACGGGGGTAACAACTGTACCTGCAACGGTTTGATTTGGAGTTAGAATCCCAACAATCATCCCTAAAAAAATACAGGTTGCCAGAACCAAAGCCCCTCCCAGGATTACAAGCCAAATATTCATAGGTGTAACACCAGATAAAAAGGAAATAACAAGCCCGCTAAGGGATGTGGTAACAAAAAACATTAAACCCTTACCGGTAATTATCTCCAAAGGCTTGGCGGGAGAAAGGATTAAAACCTCCAGGGTTTTCTTTTCCTTTTCTTCGGCTAGGTTTATTGCCGGTCCATATACTCCTATTAACCCAAAAATAAATAAAAGTCCAAAACCAAGGATAAAACCAGGAGGCATATCTTCTAAAAAACTTCTATACAAAATTACGATTGCAATGGGCAGAATATACATTATTAAAACACCCATGTTGGACTTAAGATCCTGAAGCTCTTTCAAAAAAATGGCCCCTATTCTATTTATTGATTCTTTCATTTTTTCCCCTCCCTGTTAGCTGGATAAAAATGTCTGCAAGGCTGGGTTCAATAGAATGGGCAGTTAATACTCGCCCCTCATTCATCCAGTTCTTTAATTTTTCGCCACTCTCTTCTCCATTTAAGTCCAGAACATGAAGCTTCCTGGAACCATTTTCTTCAACCATAACCTCCAGTTTATTTTTCCCATAACTCCTTTTTAAATCCTGGGGATTCCCTCGAGCTACAATTTCTCCTTCATCAAGGAAAGCCACCCTTCCACAAAGGCGGTCAACCTCTTCCATGTTATGAGAAGTTAGGATAATGGTTATCCCTTCACCATTTAATTTTTTAAGTAAGGAATGGATATTACTTGCCGAGCTTGGATCAAGCCCACTTGTTGGTTCGTCAAGGAAAAGCACCTTTGGTTTATGTAAAAGAGCCCTGGCCAGTAATAACCTCTGTTTTAATCCTTTAGACAGTTTTTTTGCTTTAACTTTCTGATGGGCTTCCAGGTCAACATCTTTAAGAATTTCTTTTAAACCATCCATGGAAACCCCATTCAAACGCCTAAAGATTTGAAGATTTTCCATAACCGTTAACCGCTCATAATGGTTGGTTTCCTCTGGAAGAATGCCCATTTCCCGGCGAAGAAGGTCTCTTTTTGCCCAGGGTTCCAACCCCATCACCCGGGCGGTCCCCGCATTCGGTAACAACTGACCTGTTAAAATTTTCAGGGTGGTTGTTTTACCCGCTCCATTAGGACCAAGCAGACCAAAAATTTCCCCATTAGATATTGAAAAATCAATCCCTTTTAAAGCTACCTTCTCTCCATAATTTTTTTTCAGACCATTTACCTCAATCAAAATTTCCCCTCCCTAATCTTTTTACTTCTATTTCAATCTAAACCCCTTTTACGACCAAATCAGCTGAGAAAAAAGGGGAAAAATTTCAAGAACCAACTTGCCCCTGCATTCAACCCTGCAGGCTCTCTATTTATAAATCCATTTCCATCCCTTCTCACCGCTGGTTACATAACCCAAACCAGGAAAAGAAAAATGGAAACCCATAATTAAAGCTTTTTCTTTTTCCGCTTTTTCCAGGATTCTTAACCTGGATTCTACATTTTGTTGGGGATTAAAATCAACTGCAGTGACCCATTCGGGTTTTTCCAGGTGAATTGGATGGACAAATAAATCGGAAATAACCAGAAGGGTTTTACCTCGGGAGGAAAAAGAAACAACCAAATGACCAGGCGTATGACCTTTGGTTAAAATTGGTTTAACTCCCTCCATCAGCTCCTCTTCTTTTGTGATCAAACTTAATCTATTTTCTATTGGAGGAAGTTTTTCCCTGGCACATTGAATCAAGCCTTCCCTAAAAGTTTCAGGAAGTTCCTTTTCCACCTTATCAGAATTCCAAAAATCCCATTCATCTTTACATACAGCAAAAATGGCATTTGGAAAAGCTAACTTCCCATTTTCATCAGTATTTCCACTAATATGATCCGGATGAGCATGGGTTATTATCACAAGATCAATCTCTTCCGGAGATACACCGGCGCTTTTTAGATTTTTTATTAGGTGGCCGGTTTCCGATCCAGGATTTTCGTCTATGCCTGCCCCGGTGTCAACAAGGATTTTCCTCTGTCCAGTATCCACAAAAAGACATGTATAGGAGCTTTTCCATTCCAGCCACCTGTCCGGGTCAATTCCAAAATCCTTGAGCTTTCCTGCCAGTTCCTCTTTTGGGGCAGTTGGAAAAAGGAGTGGGGCTGGCTTGGTATATGTGTAATAACCGTCAAGAACCGCAAGACATTTAAAATCCCCTACCGTAAAAGGAAAAACCCTACCATCCATTTTACCACCTCCAAACCCAGAAATTTACCCTGGAGCTTTCAAATTAGCCTCTGATAAAGTCCCATAAATCCGGCCTCTTCTAGGGGTTCTTCGTTGTTCCAGGGTGCAGAAACAAAATACTCGGTTCCATTTTCAGTCCACAAATAATGGGATAAATTCCAAACCCCTGGTTCCGAGCCGCCTTTATATGCAACCCTCTCCCGGTTCTTTGGGTTTACCGGAACCGGGTTAATGGTCATTATATCGAGATCCCTTACTTCAAAAAAAATTTTCAATCTGGCGAACTGAGAAAAACCATTCTACATCAAGAGCCCTTGCCCGGTAAAAAATTGTAACAGGAGGCAGGTCTCTTTCGAGGTTTTCAAACAGAATCTGATATTTTGACTAATCTTCTCTCTCCCTGTATCGAGTAAGGAAGTCTTCGTTTTCCAGATCCTTCAAAACAAAAAATTCTCGAGTAGCCAAAAAAGGAGAATTATGGGGAGCAACTTCCTCCAGCTTTTTTCTGATTTATCATCCCCAACCCTTTCCAGTTATAGAGAAATCTCTTTTGAAAAAATGGGAAAACCATTCCAATAAAAACTTTTTATTATTGAGTTATTCTCTCAAAGCCTAATATAATTCAAAACCCGGCAATTTATCGTTCCTTATCAGATTTAACCTCTGTTCCAGGGTATTATAGTGCAATTCCAGTTTATGGCCATCAGGGTCCAGAAAATAAAATGATTCTCCCTGAGATTTGTTTTCCTGGAAAACCTGAACTCGGGCTTTCTCCAATTTTTCTTTCATTTTGGGGAAATTTTCCCGGGAGACATTAAATGCAATGTGGGTATAGTCAGAAACAGGCTTTTCTCTGCAGTCGGGATCCCAATTCAGTGCAATCCAGGTTTCCCCTGCCTTGAGGTAAGCTCCTTTCGCCCACCTTGCTACCAGCTCCAATTCCAGAAGTTCCTGGTAAAAATAAATTGACCTCCCGAGGTTGCTTACTGCAAAGGTTATATGGTTAATCCCATCAATCACTTTACCCCTCCCTCTCAGAAAACAAATTAAGAAAAAACAGTTTATCCAGGACTTTTTGGGATAAGCAGAAAAAAACTACCCGGTCAAAAGAGACAGAACTTCTTCTAATTCTCCCAGGAAATTATCAAGGTGTTTAATTTCAATATTTAATGGTGGATCAATTCGAAGAGCATTATGCCCGGGTCTAAGGGATACAATATATCCTCTGTTAAAAAGTTCAGTGTGAAAAAATTCTGCTTCCCGCTTTTCTACACCGGAAAATTCGAGGCAAATCATAAGGCCCCGGCCCCGGATTTCCTTAACAAAATCATATCCAGAAAAAATCTCTTCTAACCTTCTCAGGAGGTATTCTCCCTTTTCTCGGGATCGGTTTACCAGGTTTTCCTCGTTTATGATATCTATGACTTCTAAAACTACCCGGCAACCAAGGGGATCATTTTGATGTGACTGTTGATAATAAAACCCTTTTTCTTCAAGTACTGCTGCAACCTCTTTTGTCATAACCGTTGCACTAACGGGGTATCCATTTCCCAGGCCTTTCCCCATTGCAATAAGGTCAGCCTGAAAACCGTAATATTGAAAACCAAACCACTTACCCGACCTTCCCATTCCGGTGGTAACTTCATTTGCCAGGATAAGGCCACCATGTTGGCGGAATAATTTAACCAGGTGATTAATTAAACGTTCTGGGGGAAATTTAACAAGTCCACCTGCACTACCAGGTTCAAAAACAAATCCTCCCAGTTGGGAAAAGGGGATATCTTTCAAAACCGGACAATCCTGGTTACATTCTCCTTTTTGGCAGGTCTGACAATCTGTCCAGTCAAGGATTGACCAGGCTTCTTGTTGTTTATTCCCCGCAGCCCCATATGAACCTAAAAAAGAATCGTGCAGCCTCAATAACCTATTCCGGCCTGTTGCTTTTTTTATTGCTTTGATGCCAAACTCAACGGCTTCACTCCCAGAGGAGAGAAACACCCCTTTGCCTTTGGTTATCCCCGTTATTTTAAGTAAAGCCCTGGCTGCGTCGTCAACAATTTTATTTCCATTGTAATAACCACAGTGAATAATCTTTTCAGCCTGATCAGAGACTGCCTGGGTTACCCTGGGGTGGCTGTGCCCAAGGGGTGTAACCCAGACACCTGATTCCAGGTCAAGATAACTATTTCCCTCCTGATCATAAATAAAACTCCCCCTGGCTTTTACCGTGTTCTTAATTTTTAATTCGTGGCCTGTACACCACAGGATATTCTCCATTTTTCCCCTCCCGATTAACTTTAAATGATGGGATTTATTACCCGTAAATCAAATCCATATCCGGTTTTTCTGTGCAAAAATAATGAACCCATACATAAGCATGCTGGAATATTGCCAAAACCAGGGCAGCCTGTGAAGCGTGAAAAAGAGCAATTGCCCACAGCAGGAAAAACCCAAAAGCATACATTCCGTTACCCGTAAATCGAAAAATTCCTTTTTTTACAAGACCCTTTTCCCTGTAAAAAACCCTGAAGTGATCCCCACCCATTGCCCGGGTCACTCCAAAGTATTTAATAACCGACCAGAAGGTATATATCGCAGGTAAAAGAAAAATAAATCCCAGAATAATTCCTGTCTGGCGGGAAACAAAAAGGGTATCCTGTGTTGCCCTTGCAAGGAGCAAAACAAAAACCGGGCGGGCTGCAAGAAGGGGCAAGAAAACTATCCCCCAAAAGGTTAAATCATAAGAACCAAAAATCCTGGTCAAAACCGCCCAACCCAGTTGTAATCGAAAAACAATCCAAACAATTATCTGGTGTAATATAACCAGACTCAAGCCAATCCAAAAAATATCCCGGGCCCAAAAACCAAGGAAAAACCTTTCCCCCATTGCCGGAGAAGCCAAAACCCACGCCATAGGAACAAAGATCAATAAAAATAAAAAATGCCAGGGTTGACGGTAAAAAAAATATTGAAAAGATCGGGCTTCGGGTAAACAAACCTGCTCTACATTTAAAGTCATAGAAATCTTCTCCTTGATTAAAAAGCCTCTCAGCGGGGTTTTCTTCTCTTTGAATACCTTAAAGGATTTTCCCCATGTAGAATTCATCACCCCAAGAATCCCCAACTCGCAAGCATTGTTTACGCAATCCCTCTATAGAAAATCCCATTTTCTCATAAAGCTTTACTGCATTTTTATTATTGGTCATCACCGTAAGCTCAAGGCGGTGCATTCCTTTTTCCCGTGCCCATTTTTCCATCTGGGTAAAAAGGTTTTTCCCAATTCCCCGCCCTGAGAAGGCATTTAAAACACCAATTACAATGTAAAGAGTGTAATGGTTTTTTTTGAAATCCCCACCGACTGCTTCCAGGAACCCAACAAGTTGACCTTTTTCTTCGGCAACAAAAAGGTTTTTATTTTTTGCCTTTTTTATTGCCTCTATTTTCTTTTCAATTGCCTGAACCCCTTCAGGTCTTTCTCCGGGTTCTAAAAGCATAAAATCGGTTTCGGAATCTAACCTATTTAATAGTTCCAATAATTCGCGAGCTTCTTCCTGCCTGATTTCCCTTATTTTCATTTTCCTTCTCCTCCGGTCAGGTGTCTAACGGAAAATGCAGAACCCTTTTTTCAGTGTCACCGGTATTATTAACCCATTTATTTTCTCAATTTGAGTTCCTTATTTTCTTTCCCGGCAAAATCCTTTAAAAGCCCCTTTAATATTCTATTCCTGCCCTTTAAATCATCTTTCCCTATTCCCTTTTCCCCAATTTCTTTTTCTGCTTCCTCCAGAGCCTTCCCCAGGTTATCCAGGCAGAGTAGGGCAGCGGCCAGACAGAAGAAACTTTTGCTCCTTCCTTCATCAAAACCATCCAAAAAGGTTTCCAGGAATTCAATTCGCTGTTTTTGTTGGGCCAAAAATCTTTCCAGGCCATATTCCCGAATATTGTTATTATTTGGCTCGACTTTTTGGTGGGAAATAAAGGAATCCTTTTCAAAGGTTTCCCTACTGAATTTTGCACAGGGGTATTCTAAACACTCTCCACAGACTTCCAGGCCTTTTTCCTTAAAACAACAGTTTATTATGGAACAGGATGGATGTTTGTTCGCAAAATCCTCGCCGAAACAACCCGGGCATCGCGAAGAACCATGGGTGTAAAAGCGGGGACACAATCCACAATCAAGTCCACAACACCCAAGGGTAGGGAACCCTTTGGTCAAAGTTAACACCTCTTCCCTAAAGCCGACACTGCTTAAAATTTACTGTACGGCATCATTTAAAGCTTCTTCAATTGCCTTTAAAACTATAACACTGCTATAGGTAGCCCCTGATATTACATCAACTTTTAAGGATTGTGCTTCTATTACTCGGCCTAAAATTTCCTCGGCACCATATCCAGGCCCATGCCGATGGTTGATCAGGTTTATTCCAGTTACCCTTTCTCCTTCAACAGTTACTTCAACCTCGGCAGCAACGGGGAAACTACTGAATTCACCCTGATAGGTTCCGGCTATTAAAGAAGAAAAATCAATATCAATTATGGGTAACTCCACCAATTCATCCATGTTCTTTTCAATACTCCGGAAAACCCCGATCCCAACAACCCCCAGGCCAACAACTACAATAGCAATAATTGCCACAATATTTAAAAACCCTTTTTGCTTTCTCATTTCCCTTCCCCTCTCAAAAAGTCTTATCTCCAAAAAGTTTTTGGGTCAATTTAAAACTGGTTGCTGAGATTTTTAATACATTTGCTGATAGATTCTTCCCGCACTTTTCCATACCAGAAAACAACTTCCTTTCCTTTTACCTTTGCCCCCTTATTTTTACAGATTTTTTCCATTTGCCCCAGGGTCCTTTTTCCCCCTGTCCAGGAAAACGGGAGCTGTTTTGTAACAAAAAGGGACACCTCTTTCCCCTCCAGAGAAGTGATGTGGTTATTTAAGTAGGCTTCCATGGGAACAGCAAGAGAAAAGGCCTGCACGGGGGAGCCAAAAATAACCTTATCAAAATCCTCTATTCCGGGGATGTTTAGCATCCTGACATCCTTATCACCAGGTTTAACATCACCTTCAATAGTAACACGATCAAGGACCACTGAATGCCCTTTTTGCTCAAGGTTTCCTTTTAATCGGGAAGCAACCTCAAAAGTATTTCCTGTTTTGGAGTAAACAATAATTCCAATATTCATCTAATTTCCCCCTTAATACTATTTTTTCATTGCCCGTTCCTTTAGTTCTGCCGGCATCTTTTCAATTGCATACCGGAGAGCGGTTCTGGGCATTTGTTTTTTATTTTCCATTACGTAATTAAAAACCTGGGTCTGTTGAGATTGGCTGGCTACTTTCAATAACCACCCGTAACCCTTTTGAACAAGATCATCGGTATCTTCGAGCAAACTATCACTTATTGTTAATATTTCCTGTAAAAACTTACCCTTTCTCGCAGGGATAATTAATGTTACAGCAGCCCCCCTCTTTACCCAACGGTTTTTGGAGCCGGTCCATTCTTTCAGGTTGGATAAAAACCCCGGAAAAGTTTCAATAAAGGTTCCAATGGTGTGGTTACAGAGAATGTCACAGGTAGCCCAATTGTTCACGTAGTTTCCCAGCCATTTTTCAAAAATGTAGAAATCATCTGGTTTGTAATTATCCCGAAGATAATAAGACCAATTACAGGCGACAAAGGATTCCTCTAAAAAACCCGGCTTTAAAAGTTCTTCGCATAACTGGAAAACTTGTTTTTTCGAGATATTACTAATTTCCTGGAAAAAATTTCGGGAAATTTTTGTGACAATGCTGGTTTTAACCCCATATACTTCAACTTTTTCCTTAAAAAAATTTTGCGCAGAATTTTTTGTTTTTTCTTCAATGTTATTACTCAATTCTTCTCTCAATTGCCCCAAAATATCCATTGCTTCCTCCCCAAAACAAATTTTCCTATTTCTATAGCTTCATAAATTCATCTCTAACCTCCCGGGGAGTTTTTTCCAGGGCATAACGAAAGGTAACCCGGGGTAAATCTTTCACGTTGTTTTTCAGGTATAATAACACTTCGTCAGGATAGCTCAAGTACGCATATTTTAGAAGCCAGCCAACACCCTTTTGGACATGATATTCCCCATCGTTTTGCAGATTTTCAACAACCTTCAATACCTTTTCCATTGGAAAATTAACCCGGAAACTCCTCCCAGATTCCAGTAAAGAAACAGGTGCAGCCCTTCTGACAAATGTTTTATTTGATTTGGTCCACTCCAGAACCCGGGAAAACAACTGTGGGTATTTTTCTACCATGGGATTTAAAACTCTATAGCAGAACACATCACACTGCCCCCAGGTTTTTATGTTATTATGTAGCCATTTATCATAATAATGCCAGAATTCCATGGGATAAAATTTCCTTCTTTTAATCCAGGTTGTAACCAGCCAGAAAACACTCCAATCCCCGCTGCAAACCAAAAAATCTAATACCTTAATTAATTGATTCTTTTCCGGAGGAAGTTTGGGATAAACCCTTTGCGAAATTTTATTCATTGCCCGGGGATCTTCAAGATCATGCTTATTAAATTCATCTCTAATTAAATCAAGTATCTTCTGTTGCAAACTCCATTACCTTCCTTTAAACCGGGAACTAAATTTTTCAATATTTTTTTATTACCTCAGGTTTTCCCAGTTTATTCAAATTTGTGCTATTCTTTGCTTAATTATATCCCTTTTTCCGGCTTAATTCAATAAATGTTTAAAGTGGAAATTGCAGAGATAAGGATTAATATCTTTTCTTTTTATTCCAAAATTATGCAGATTTGTCCCCTGAAAAAATGGGTTTAGAAAAAAAGATAAAAAATCAAGGGAAAACCTCCTTCCTGCCGAATAAAGGGTTGTAACCATTAATCCAATTTATATTCCAGGGAAGAACAATTTGGGGTGAAATTATTTTCCCTGCCCTTCCCAAAACCTTAAAAGGAGTGAAAAAATGGAAGTTATTTACCGGGGAAAAACCAAGGATGTTTATGATAAGGGAGACGGAAATTATTTATTAAAATTCAAAGACGATGTAACGGGGACCGACGGGGTTTTTGATCCCGGAGCCAATACCGTTGGATTATCCATCGAAGGCGCCGGAAAAGCCGGTTTACGGCTTACCAAGTTTTTCTTTGAGAAAATCAATTCCGCGGGAATACCAACCCATTTTGTTGATGCAGATATTAAAAACTCCACCATGACGGTAAAACCCGCTGAGGTTTTCGGCAAAGGAGTAGAGGTTATTATCCGGTACAGGGCCGTGGGAAGTTTTTATAGAAGGTACGGGATGTACTGCACCGAAGGCCAAAAACTGGATTCCTACGTCGAAGTTACCCTAAAGGATGACGACCGGAATGATCCTTTGATTACCGACGATGCCTTGGAAATGCTGGAGATTATGACCAAGGATGAATACAGGGTTTTAAAAGAACTCACCCAAAAAATTGGAGCAATCGTCAAACAAGAACTGGCAAAAAAAGACCTGGAACTGTTTGATATTAAGTTTGAATTTGGAAGAATTGGATCAGAAGGAACCATCGCCTTAATCGATGAAATTTCCGGGGGTAATATGCGCGCCTTTAAAGGAGACCGCCAGGTAGAACCCCTGGAACTTGAAGAAATAATGTTGAGTGAAGGTTAAGAATCTATTCCCACAGGTTAAATAGATTTTTTTGGGCTTCTTAAAATTTTTTCTGAATACTTGGCAGGAATCTACCATCCCTTGTCGAAATATTCATTTACCGTTAGACTGGCCCCTTATTACTTTTTTAATCTTACAAGCTGGTTCCTCAGGAAAAATTTTGCCCGTCTACGGCAATAAATAAAAGGAGGAGATTGTGTTGGCCAAGAAAATGCGTCTGGTTTTAATTCTTCTAACCTTGCTTTTGGTTTTTTCCGGGACCAGCTTTGCTGATCAAGTAAACATCGGGGTTTATGAACCCCTAACGGGTCCCATGGCAGCAGGAGGTCAGATGACCTTAGAAGGCATCAGGCTTGCTCATGAACTATATCCCACCGTGTTAGGGAAAGAAGTAAGGCTTTTTGTCGAGGACAACAAAACCGACAAAGCAGAAGCAGCATTAACAGTGAGCCGCTTGATTGAGCTGCGCAATGTAGTTGCAATTGTTGGGACTTACGGAAGTTCCCTTGCTATGTCAGGAGGGCCCGTTGCGGAAACCGCAGGGGTTCCGGTAATGGGATGCTCTCCAACTCACCCACTGGTTACCCAGGGCAATGATTACTATTTCCGGGCCTGTTTTATTGATCCCTTCCAGGGCTATATTATGGCAAAATATGCCTACGAAACCCTGGGAGCCCGCAAAGTTGCCATTATCCAGGATATTGCCCAGGACTACAGTGTTGGGCTGGCCCACTTCTTCCGCCAGGCATTTGTTGAGTTTACAGGAGACCCCGCTTCCGTTGTTGGTTTGACCTCCTATCAGACTCTTGATACCGACTTTACTGCCCAGCTAACCTACCTCCGGGGACTTGGACCGGAAGCAATTTTTGCTCCTGGTTATTACGGAGACGTTGCTCTCCTGGTAACCCAGGCTCGGGAACTGGGGCTTGGAATTCCATTCCTTGGTGGAGATGCCTGCGAGGCTCCAGAATTTATTGAAATCGGTGGTGCCTATGTAGAGGGCGTTGCTATCAGCACCCACTACAGCGCAGATGCTCCAGTAACAGATGAATCATCCAAATTTGTTGCTGCATTTATTGAGAAATATGGATATAGCCCGAGCGCTTTTGCTGCTCTTGGGTACGATGCTTATCGGTTAATCCTTGATGCAATTGAAAGAGCCGGAACTACCGACTCCGGGGCGATTAGGGATGCTCTCGCCGAAACCTACAGATTTGAGGGTGCAACTGGCTATATTACCATGGATGAAGACGGAAACGCCGTTAAGACAGGAGTAATTCTGGAAGTAAAAGATGGCGAATTCGTATATGCTGGATCAGTAGAACCCAGGTAAAACACACTTCAGAAGGGAGTTGTTGGTATGACTCTTACCCATTTCTTTCAACATCTCGCCAATGGGGTTTACCTGGGGTCACTTTACGCACTGATTGCTATAGGTTATACAATGGTCTACGGTATTCTCCGGTTAATTAATTTTGCCCACGGCGAGTTGTTGATTGTTGGTGCATTCATCGCTTATTATGGAATCCTTATTTTTCACCTACCCTGGTGGTTTTCCTTCATTATCGCCATCGCACTAGGAGCTCTGGTAGGGATGAGTCTGGAAAGAGTTGCTTACCGACCTCTCCGAGAGCGTGGGGCTCCAAGGATTTCCCTTCTTGTATCTGCAATTGGGGCCTCCTTTTTTCTTCAGAATCTGGGCCTGGTTATAATTGGGGGGCGGCACAAGTCATTTTACCGCCCTCCTTTCTTTGCTCAGACCGTACAATTAGGTGATGTTACCGTTATGAATTTCCTTTTTGTCCTCCCCATAATCACCATTATCATTCTGGGAATTGTGTTCTTCCTGGTATATCGTTCAAAAACCGGGATGGCCATGCGGGCTCTTGCCAAAGATTACCCTACAGCCCGCCTGATGGGAATAAATATCAACAGGATCATCGCCTATACTTTTGCTCTCGGATCGGCCCTGGCGGCAATCGGGGGGATTATGTATGCCCTTCGTTACCCGGCTATTCACCCCCTGGCCGGGGTTCTTCCAGGACTTAAATGTTTTATTGCCGCCGTTGTCGGAGGAATTGGAAATGTCCCCGGAGCAGTCCTCGGGGGTTTCCTCCTTGGGATGCTGGAAATAATGGGAATTGCCTTTTTCCCACACCTTGCGGGTTATCGGGATGCTATAGCCTTTATTGTCCTGATTATTATCCTTTCCTTTAAGCCCACGGGGTTGCTGGGAGAACAAGTTGTGGAGAAGGTGTAGCCTATGACCAAACAGCGGAAAATTATTTTGCTGGTTGGGGCATTAATTGTCAGCGGCTTTTTAATTTATGCTAATTTTTTCTTTGATGCTTATGTGCTAAGGGTCCTGAACCTGATAGCCATTTACATGAGCGCTGCGCTCGGGTTAAGCCTGATCAATGGGTTTACAGGGCAATTTTCCCTTGGAATTGCAGGGTTTATGGCTATCGGTGGTTATTCGGCTTCCCTTTTAACCCTGCCTATTTCTGTTAAAGAATCAATTTTTTTCATCCGCCCCTTGATTTGGCCTTTCAACAGCCTTGAACTTCCCTTTATCGTTGGGGTACTTTTTGCGGCAATCATGACTGCCATTTTTAGTTTCCTGATTGGCTTCCCCGTTCTTCGCCTGCGGGGAGACTACCTGGCAATAGCCACCCTGGGGTTTTCCGAAGTAATTCGGGTGGTTTCAACCAATACCATCACCATTACCAATGGGGCCCTTGGTTTAAAAGGGATCCCTGCTTTCACCAATATCTGGTGGTCTTTTGGTTTTGCTGGATTTTCTCTTTTTGTTATTTGGAGGCTGATAAACAGTAGTTATGGGCGTGCTTTCAAAGCAATTCGTGATAATGAAATGGCTGCAGAAGCCATGGGAATTGCCCTTTTTAAGCACAAACTTCTATCTTTTGTTATAGGTTCGACCCTGGCAGGAATCGCCGGGGCCCTACTTGCACACCTTCTGACCGCAATCGATCCCGCAATGTTCCGGTTCTTTCTCACATTTAATGTTCTGCTGATGATTGTTTTGGGGGGCATGGGCAGCATCACTGGAGCTTTAATTGGGGCTTCAATAGTAACCTTCCTTTTTGAATTCCTGAGATACCTTGACTCCCCAATGGAACTTGGTTTCATAACAATTCCCGGAGCTCCAGGATTGCGCATGGTTATTTTCTCAACCCTTCTGATTGCCATGATCCTTTTCCGAAGGCAGGGCTTAATGGGGGATAAAGAGTTGAGCTTTGCCTGGATCGAGGGGAAAATCTCCCGTTTCTTTGGAAGAAAGGGGGGTGAAAATGTCAATTCTTAAACTTGAGAGCGTAACCAAAAGGTTTGGGGGGCTAGTGGCCCTAAGTGATTTCACCGTAACCATTGAAGATGGAGAGATTATTGGATTGATCGGTCCAAATGGTGCGGGAAAAACCACTGCCTTTAATGTAATAACCGGTGTTTATAAACCGGAGCAGGGTCGAGTTACCTTTAGTGGCAGAGATATTACAATGCTGAAAGCCCATCCCCGTACAGCAATGGGTATTTGCCGGACCTTCCAGAATATAAGGCTCTTTGACCAGATGACGGTCCTGGAAAACATTTTAGTTGCCATGCACATTCGGCTGAAAAAATCGATTTTTGCCGTAGTTTCAGGATCCCCGGGTTATCAGAAGAGGGAAAAGGAAATGAAAGAAGAGGCCTTTGAGCTTTTAAGGTACGTAAACCTCGACCATCTGGCCAACGAAAGAGCTCCAAACCTCCCTTACGGTCAGCAGCGCCGCTTGGAGATTGCCAGGGCTCTTGCAACCAATCCCAAACTCCTTTTACTCGATGAGCCTGCAGCGGGAATGAACCACCAGGAAACTGCCAACCTAATGGAATTCATAAATAAAATCCGGGAAGAATTCAAGCTCACAATCTTTATTATCGAACATCAGATGATGGTGGTCATGGGAATCTGCAAGCGGATTCTTGTCCTTGATTACGGAAAAACCATCGCCGAGGGCACTCCCCGGGAAATCCAGAACAATCCTAAAGTAATCGAGGCTTACCTGGGGGTGAAGGACAGTGCTTGAACTTAAGGATGTTCATGTATATTACGAGGGTATCCACGCCTTAAAGGGGATATCTCTAAAGGTTGAAGAAGCAACAATTGTCACCCTGATTGGGGCAAATGGGGCTGGCAAAAGTACAACCCTAAAGGCCATTTGCAACATGGTTCCCTATGAAGGGACAATTAGTTTAAGGGGACAGGATTTGCGTAACATTAAAACCCATGAAATCGTTCGCCTGGGGATGACTATGGTCCCGGAAGGCAGAAGGATTTTTACCAATTTGAACGTTATGGAAAACCTGCTGTTGGGGGCCTATGCCCGCACTGACACCAAAGGGGTCGATAAAGATCTGGAATGGGTTTTTTCCCTTTTTCCCAGGCTGAAGGAACGCCATAAACAACATGGGGGAACTCTTTCAGGCGGGGAACAGCAAATGCTTGCCCTGGGGCGGGCTTTAATGTCCAAACCCAAACTTCTTCTTATGGATGAACCCTCCCTGGGCCTTGCCCCGCTGCTGGTCCAGGAAATTTTCAGAATGATCCAGGCCATTCACCAGGAAAAAGTAACCATCCTACTGATTGAACAAAACGCCCACATGGCTTTAAAGGTTGCTGACTATGGTTATGTTTTAGAAACAGGAACCGTAGCTATTGAAGGACCCGGCAATGAATTGATTGACAGTCCCAAGGTAAAAGAAGCTTACCTGGGCCGAGAAGTTGAAGTTTAATCCCGGGGGTTGAAAAAGAAAACCCCCAATCCTGGCTCGATGAGAGGGGGGGCTTTGGTCCCTCCTCTCATTTTTTCCCCGGAGGGGGTCACCTGTTTAAGGGGAGGAGTGTAAAATGAAAAAACTGGCTTTAGTTGATCCTGAAGCCGCTAGCCTTGTTGAAGCTGAACTATACAGGCAGAATAAAAATTTGGAACTAATTGCCTCAGAAAATTTTGTCTCCGAAGCTATCCTGGAAGCCCAGGGTTCTATCCTTACCAACAAGTATGCGGAAGGATACCCCGGCAATCGGTATCACGGGGGTTGTGAACAAATTGATAAAATTGAAGATCTGGCAATAAAAAGGGCCTGTGATCTTTTTGGGGCAGAACACGCCAACGTTCAACCTCATTCCGGGGTAAATGCTAACCTTGCCGCATATATGGCCCTACTCAAACCGGGAGAAACCATCCTCGGAATGCTTCTGCAGCACGGGGGCCACCTTTCCCATGGGAGTAAGGCGAGCATAACGGGAAATTACTATAAGGGGATTTTTTATGGTGTCAGCCCTGATACGGAAATGATTGATTATGACGAGGTTGAAGAAATCGCAAAAAAACACCGCCCCCAGCTCATTGTTGCCGGAGGCAGTGCCTATCCCAGGACAATTGATTTTGCCAGGTTTAGAGAAATTGCGGATCTTGTTGGAGCTTTTTTTCTTGTGGACATGGCCCACATCGCAGGGTTAATTGCCGCAGGCATTCACCCGACCCCTATCCCCTATGCCGATGTCGTAACAAGTACAACTACCAAGACAATGCGTGGGGCAAGGGGAGGTTTCATTCTATCAAAAAAAGAGCGGGCAAAGGCAATAGACAAGGCTGTTTTTCCCGGGACCCAGGGTGGACCTATTTTACAGAATGTCCTGGCAAAAGCAGTTACCTTCCGTCTGGCCTCAACTAACACTTTCCGTGAATACCAGGCCCAGGTAAAAACTAATGCCGCATTTCTGGCAGATAGGCTCCAGGAAAAAGGTCTTAGGTTGGTTGCAGGAGGTACCGACAATCACCTGATGTTAGTTGATCTTCGACCTATTGGCCTTACCGGTAAAGAAGGGGAGGAAATCCTGGAAAGCGTTGGAATTACCGTTAACAAAAACCTTATTCCTTTTGATCCAAACCCTCCCGCTGTTACTAGCGGAATCCGAATAGGAACGGCAGCTATTACTTCAAGGGGGATGAAGGAAAGAGAAATTGAGGAGATTTCTGATATCATTTTCGGTTCCCTTACCAAGGATCCTTCCCTGAAAAGGGATATTTTCCGGAAAAAAGTTTATGACCTCTGCCAGGAATTTCCCCTATATCTGGATCCATTCGAATTTGCGTGTATTTAGGATAAATTTTTTCAAATAACTTATTCTTCTTTTTTCTCGGGGGAAAGAAAAAACCTAATAGCTCCAAGGGTAACATGAACCAAAAAATTCTCTCCGTCATCTCCTTTGAAACTCCCATCTTGCCTCTGCAGGGTGGATAAATAATTTCCAGCCCGGTTTATAAATTTTCTTCCGGGATCAATATCCAAAACTGCCCAGGAGTTCAAGAGCCAAACCAGTTGTCCTGCGGGAAGCTTCTCAAGCAAGCCCTGGAAATATTCTATTATTTTCTGGGCTTTTTGAACATAACCATTTCTGGCCAGCAGGGGAACAGCAAGCAAGTTTGCATGTATAAAAGTAGGAAGTAAACCTTCAGGGTTCAAATTTTTCACAAGGAATTCTGTGGCCTTTTGGGCTCCCTTATTGCCGGGACTCAACCTTTCCAGGGAAAACCCACAATTGGAAGTTAAATAAAGAGTTGATTTATATTCCCCCGGCCTTGCCCAGGGTGGAGCGATCTTTTCTAACGAATAATCCTCAACAAAAGAGCCATCCTGTTTCTGCCTTGAAATCAAAAAATCAAAGGCCCTTTTAATTATTCCATTTTCCTCTATCCCCATTTCTTCAAGCTGAGCAAGCTGAAAACATGTCCAATCAAGAGAACTTACTCCACTATGCCCAGGAAGGGACCACCCCCCATCCTCATTCTGGGTTTCCCTTGTTTCCAAAAGGTTTTTTTCTGGGGCAACCTCATCCCGGAGCAGAAAATTTAGCCTTGCTTTTTCAACTGGATTTCCCCTTGCTTCAACAAATTTTATCGCTTTATTAATCAAGCTTTTCGCCTCTCCATTTTTTATCCATGGTCTTTCCATGATTAATCCCCCCGAGGTTATTAAAAACAAGGTAGAAATGGAGGCACCCAATGTTCGATTTTAAGAATTTAACCGCCAAAGAAGAAAATCTTCGTGATGCAGTCCTTGGCAATTTTTTGGACCAAAATCTTCCCTCCTGGGTCCATCCCATCCACATTTCTCTTCTTCGCTATTTTATTTTAACCCTATCCCTGACCTATTACCTATTGTCTAATAAGCTTCCTTTTACCATTCTTCTCCTGGTTGTAGTTTTCTTATTAGTCTCCTTTGATGGTTCTCTGGCCCGGGTAAGAAAAAAAGAAACCAAGTTGGGGGCTTTCCTCGATCATGTAGGAGACTGGATCCTGGGTGTTTTCCTGGGGATTCTTGTCCTTTTAAATCAGCTATTAACTCCAATAATAATAACCTTAATTATAATCCCTCAGTTAATTATTATTGGAATCAGTTTCCTTAAGCAAAACCGTTTATTTAATTTTAACCCTTCAATTTTTTCCCGGATTCAATTTTTCCTGGTAATTTCTTCTTTTTGCTGTCTCCTGCTTTCTGTTGCCTGGGATAAAGTTTTATGGGCTCAAGTTGGATATATTCTTTTATACGGGGAAATCATTCTGGCCTGGCTTCTTGCCTTGAGTAGACTTTTTTAGTTTTCTTTTGGATCCTTTTACCCGGTTTGTTTTATTTTTTGTTCGGAAAAAACGACTCCATTCTTGGTATAACCAAATTTTTGTCTGCCTGGTTCTTTTTCCCCGGGTCTAACCCCGGAAAAGGAAACCAAAATCCTTACATTTCTTCGGCCCAAAAATGAGCAGGAATATCATCAATTTCCTCAAACCCAAGTTTATGGGCAAGGGCAATGGATGCTTCCCTGTAAGGCCAGGTTGCCCAGTTGGGGACAAGACCTTTCTGAAAACATTCCATAATAAAGGCCGCTGCTACTATACTTGCCAGGCCTTTTCCCTGAAATTTTTCATTTGTTTTAATATCAACCTCGGCTTCCCCTCCTCCAAGGAAAATCGAATAGCAAAAACTGGCAATTTCTTCTCCCTGGAGAAGACAAAAGCCAAAAGCATCCCCCGAAAAATCTGCTATTTCTTTCTTTAATCCTGCTTTCTCTCCAAGCATATTATCCATTTTCTCCAGCCTGAACCCCTGGGGGACTTCTTCCTTTATTTTCCTGTATTTTTCCATTAAATCAGGATTTATAGTTAGTTTGAACTGTTTTCTAGATATCCTGATCCCTTCCTTTTTCTGGAAAATCCTTTCAACCGCTTTCCTTGTCGGTTCAGAATATGAAAATAAAATGATTGCTTTTTCCTCCAGGTCGGACAGCACTTTCCCGAACAGAGTTCGGGAAAGGGTTTTTTCGTCTTGATCAAACAAAACATCCCCCAGGACAAACATGAAGTTAACCCTGGTTACAATTAAAGCAAAATGGGGATTATCCAACTTGTTTACAAACACCCGGCCGGGGTGTTTTTTTTCAATTACCGAAAAAATTAAAGCCCTGTTATTTTTTGCTTCTTCAGCAAGAAATTTTATTTTACCGAATTCATTTCTGGATAATTCTTTCATTAGACCACACCTTTAACTTGTTTTGGAAGACTGGGACGGAAAAGTCTATTCCTTTACAGGTTGGCAGCGGGGACAGAAATATACACTGCCTCCCATATATGATTGTTTTTCAATTTTTTCACCACACTCCGGACAGGGTGTTCCAACAGTATTTTTACTCATCAGAGTTTTATAGCCACCTTTATTGCCAAAAAGATCGACCTCAGTATCCCTCCCCCCCTTTTCTACCATTTCTTCCAGAGTTTTTTTAATAGATTGAAAAAGGTTTTCTTTATCCTTGGAGGATAAAGCTCTTACCTTGGTTTTGGGGTTAACCCCTGCCAGGAAAAGAATATCCTGTAAAACTCCATTCCCCAGACCGGGAATCCTCTGCTCCGTTGCCAGCAAAGCCTTGGCACTAAGGGTCGGTTTATTACCCTGGATTAATTTTTCCCAGTAGGAATAATTAAATGCTTCGGATAAAGGTGATGGTTTCTCCAGGGTAATTAAAAAATACTTGTTATCGATATCGGCATCATTCCTGCAGAAAATCATGGCATACATTTGGACGGTAACAGTTAAAGCAGCCCCATCTTTAAATTCAAGCAAGAGCTGATGTTTTTGCGGCAATTTTTCTCCCTGTTGATGAAAAGAAACTCTTCCACCATCGCCAATTAATAAAGAGGTATTATCACCAGCGCGAACCCGGACAAATCCACCACTTCCTTCAGTTTCTTTAATTTCCTTGCCTTCAAGCAAAGAAGGGTATTTTTCAGGTTCTGTAAAAAAAGCAAATTTATGTGGGGTATGCCCCACAACCACTTTTTTTATTTCCCTGCCCATAAGGGTTTCTCCCATCTGTTTTGCAAGGACTTGAGCTTCAGGAATTTCTAACAATTTCTTCAACTCCTTTTTTCCCAAGACTACAAGCTTTTTCCCAGTTCAATTTCATGGAGAATGGAGATGTTATCGAAACCAAATTCGGGAATCTGGGGTTTGATTTTCCTGGATTCTTTTATGGCATTTAAATGGACTTTTTCAATTACAAATCCTCGTTTTTGATAGAAACGTAAAGCCCGGGTATTATCGTTTGTAGTAATAAGCCAAAGCCTTTTGCAACCAGCTTGTTTTGCCTCGTTCTCTACAAGTCTGATTAATCTTTCTCCGATACCAATATTTTCCTGAAAACTATCAAGAGACACAATTTCACAATGCCTACCATCTATGTTGTAGGTAATAAGCCCTTTAATTTCTTTCTCATCCTGAATAAAAAACCCCTTTAAATTTCTTATATAATGTTTTTTCCCGCGAGTAACAATTAAGTCAGAACCCCATCTCTTTTTTACTAGTTCCAAAACCTTTTGCCTATTTTTTTCTTCAATTTCTCTATAATTCAATTAGACCTCTCCTCTTCTGGAAAAGGTCCCCGGGTTAAAAACAAACCTACCAACCAAAAATCATAATAATTCACTTTTAATTGGCTCACCTCTTATTGACCTAATTTTCTTAAATTTGGGGCTTTTAAGTACCTTTACTTTATCATATTAACGAAACAATTCCAATCAAATAATTTCCAAATAATTTTTCATTAATAGGCAAAGCTTAGCAGGAAAACCCAAAAGCCAGTAGAATTAAACTTAGAGAATAATTTCACTTATTAAAAAGGAGGTGTGTTAGTTTTCTAAGTTTTTAAATCATTACACTTTTTTAAGGAGGTTAAAATGAAAAAACTTACTGTTATCTCTCTTGTTTTTCTTGTAATGATCCTGATCAGTTCCTCAATTAGCGCTGCCCTCATCTCCCAGGAGGCCATTGATGCAATCAAAAGCAAAGGTTTCCTTCCCACGGTTGATGACGGTTCTTTAACCTATGACGAATTCAAAGAATTAATTGGAGCAGCCTTCCCAGGCAAAGAAACACTTATCTCAGGTGATGGCCTGGTAAAAAGATCTGATTTTATTGTCTCCCTGGTTGAAGTTTTAGATCTCCAGGAAGAAGCAGCAAAATTCCAGGAAGTTACAACCATGGCTTTTGATGAAGAACTGGTTCCTGAAAATGCCATCGGAGCTTTTTCCCTTGCCTTCCAGAGCAACCGGCAGCTTATGACTTACCGCTACGGGCATACACTCCAACCAACAGAACCAATAACAAGGGAAGAAGCAGCTCACGCTGTATACCTGGCTCTGAATCCCCCCATGCAAGGTGGTAGAGCTGTGACTGCCGTTACTGCTGACGCTCCAGGGTTTAACACTCTTTTTACTTCAGCGGGGCTGGTCTGGACCTTAAATAATATTATTGGAGACGGATATATTGGAACAAATCAGGATGGATATTATCACCCCCGGATGATTCGCAGAGTACCGACACTGGAAAATGGTTTAATGCAAATCAATTCCGACGGCACCATGTCTATTACCTACGAACTTCGGTCGGGGATGAAATGGCATGATGGCCAGCCCGTAACAGCCCATGATGCTAAATTCCAGTGGGAGGTTATGATTTCCGGAGCACCTGTTACCTCTTCTTACTATGAACAAAATGTAACCGCGGTAGAAATACATGATGATTTAAACTTTACCATCCACCTGGAGGATGTGGTTGGCAACGCCGAATTCGGTTCCTCTGGTTATGCTTATTACTTCGGGTGGTTCCAGCTTCCCGAGCATAAATTCAAAGACACTTTTGAAGAAGCTAAAGCTTCTGGCAATTGGGATGCTTTTGTAGATTATGTAAACCAAAATCCCATTATGACAGGCCCTTACAAGTTTAAGGAATATCGTGAGGGTGAAAGAATTGTCATTGAAGCCTTTGAAGACTATTTTATGGGCAGACCAAATATTGACGAAATCGTAATTAGAATTGTCCCGGATAGTGATGTAGTTTTTGCTTCTACCCTTGCCGGAGAAATTGATTTTGGAAGGTACACCCTTACCCTACAGCAAAGCCTACAGCTGGAAAGAGAACGCCCAGAACTATTCGAAACCTATTATACTCCCAATGTTGCCGTAGATATGGTCTTCCTTAATTTCAATGATCCCGATAACCTATCAGAACCCCACCCCTTGTTTGGTGATCCCAGGGTTCGCCAGGCAATACTCATGGCTCTTGATCGGGATCGGCTTAACCAGATTGTTTACTTTGAACTTGCTGATCCCGCTCATACCTGGATAACTCCCCTCCACTCCATGCGTGAAGCTCTGGATGGGGCAACTGAATATTCCTATGATCCCAACGGCGCCCAGGAATTATTAGCAGAAGCCGGCTGGGAAATGAACCCCCAGGGCTTTTTAGAAAAGGATGGCCGGGTTTTCGAATTTGCTCTGGCTGGAATGGCCGGAAGCCGGGAACAGGAAATTGCTTCCCAGCTTATCCAGGCAATGCTTCGGCAGATTGGAATCTCAGTAAAGGTAGACCTAAAACCTGCTCAGGTTGTTTGGGCCAATGTTATGCCTTACCGGGAATTTGATGCCCTTCTGAGTGGCTGGGGTTACGGGATTTCCTGTGAAGCCCTTAATTACTGGCACACAAGCAGCATTCCTTCCGATGCCAACTCCTGGGGAGGAACAAATTATGCTGGTTGGGCAAATCCAGAAAATGATGAAATAATTGAACGGGCATCTAGAGAACTGGACCCTGCAAAAAAAGCCGAACTATACCGGGAACATTTTGCCCTCTGGACTCATTATTTACCGGTTCTTCCACTATACTCAGCCCCAACTCCCCACTTCGCTAAAGCTGACATAAAAAGTTTCAATTCAGGCTACGACAATGGCCTGGGCTGGATAATCTACAACTGGTATTTCCAACAATAAATAAAGGGGGGGGGAAGTTCCCCCCCCTTCTATCACCATTTACTATTCATTCCATTGAAAAGGAGCATTAAGATGAATTTTGAACCCTTAGGAAAGCTTATTCCGGATTATTCCCGCTTTTTTACTGTGGATGAACACAATGAAAGAACCCTGGAACTGGTCAAAAAATATCCCGAAACAGTTCGGATTACCCATGAAGGAACCTCCCGGGCCGGAGACAAAATCCCTGTCCTGGAAATTGGAAGCGGTTCCCGACACGCCCTTCTTTTTGGCTGCCCCCACCCCAATGAGCCCATTGGAGCAATGATGCTGGATACCCTCTGCAATTTACTTGCCCGGGAGGAAGGGTTATTAAAGGAACTGGATTACACCTGGCATATAATCAAAATAATTGATGTAGACGGAACAAGGTTAAATGAAGGCTGGTTTGACAAAAAGGACTCTATTGAAAGTTATGCGGAAAATTTTTACCGCCCACCGGGTTATAAACAGGTGGAGTGGACCTTCCCTGTCCAGTATAAAACTTTAAATTTCCAGTCCCCCCTCCCCGAAACCCAACTCCTCATGGATTTAATCGAAACCTACCAACCAGATTTCATGTACTCTTTACACAACTCAGGATTTGGGGGAGCCTATTACTATATATCCGGAGACAGCCCGGAACTATACCCTCACCTGCATAATATTCCCAAAAAATTTGGGGTTCCCCTTTCTCTTGGCGAACCAGAAATACCTTTCTTTGAACACCTTGCTCCCGCAATTTTCAAACTTTTCTCCTCAAAGGAGCTTTACGATCATCTCGCCAAACACACCGACAAGGATCCCGCTGAAATCCTCCGGATGGGAGCGGGCTCAGATGAATATGCTGAAAGGATTTGTAAGACCTACTCCCTGGTTACTGAAGTCCCGTATTTTTATGATAGCCGTGTAGAGGACAAGACCGAGCTTGAAATCACTAGGAAAGAATCCCTGCTGGCTAATTTAAAAAGACAAAGAGAATACCTCTCCCTTTTAGAGACAATTTTGGGCACTGCAGGGAAATTTATAGATACAGAATCTCCATTTTTCTTCCCCATAAATGAAGTAATTGAAACGGGAACTGAAAGCCTAAAAGCTGATGAAAACTGGATCCAATCTGATGAAAAGCTAAACCGCCCAGCAACGGCTGCAGAGGATTTTGACAACCAAAATGTCAGTGCATTTTACCGGTGCCTTTACCTGGGAATGTTAAAACGACTTATGAAAGCGAGCAGGGAAAAATTCGGTTCGGAGGACAAAGTTATTAGGGCATCAAAAGAAGCAGACCTTGCCTTCTCTAACCAGATTAAAATCCTGAACGAAAATTTGAATTACGAGGCAATTCCCATAAAAAACCTTGTTGGAATTCAGTTATTAACAGGGCTTTATACTGCCAAATACATCCAGGAAAACAGGTGATTCCATGAAGAAATATTTAGTCCGTCGCCTAATTGAGGTAATTCCCATTCTCCTTTTTATTTCTATATTAATATTCGTTATTCTAAACGCAATGCCGGGTGATGCTCTATTGCAAATGCGGATGGAAAACCCTCGGGCTTTTGCCAATGACCCTGAAGCCCTGGAAAGGCTGAGGGCACACTATGGACTTGATCAGCCAGTTTATGTTCGGTATGGGGTCTGGTTGGGTAAGATGCTGCAGGGAGAGCTTGGTTATTCCAGCACTTACAGAGTACCGGTTCTGAATCTTTTAAAATCCCGAATACCCAATACCCTCATCCTAACGGTTACTGCCTGGTTCATTGGGTTGATCGTCGCTCTACCTATTGGAATTTACTCAGCCATAAAAAAATATTCACCCTTTGATTTTCTGGCAACCGGATTTGCCTTTGTGGGAATATCCCTTCCCCACTTCTGGTTTGCCCTAATGGCCATAATAGTTTTCTCTGTTCACCTGGGCTGGCTTCCCATTTCGGGTATGTCTTCCTATGGAATTACCGGAACCTGGGAGGCTTTAATTGACCGTATTCGGCATCTAATTTTACCTGCCTGCATCCTGGGTTTTGTTCAGGTTGCCTATTGGGTTCGGTACATCCGAACTTCTTTAATTGAAGTAATGAATATGGATTATATCAGGACGGCTTATTCAAAAGGGATAACCCGGAAAAAGGTAATTTTCAAACACGCTCTAAAAAACGCTCTAATTCCTATTATTACCATCCTTGCCCTTGATATTCCATATTTTTTCGGGGGAGCAGTTATTGTAGAAACGGTTTTTTCCTGGCCGGGAATGGGGCGATTAATGTACCAGGCGGTATTGGGAAGTGACCATAATCTCGCAATAAATTGCCTGATTTTCCTCGCCCTGGTAACCCTTATGTCAAACCTTATGGCTGATTTTCTGTACGCATTCGTTGATCCCAGGATACGTTACAACTAGGGGGTGTTTACCATGCTGGGAAAAAAACAAATAAAAGTGGATGAACCTGTGCACATAACCACTTACTGGAGGCTTGTCTGGAGACAATTCCGCAAGCACAAATTAGCATTAATCGGGGGAATAATTTTCCTTTTTCTCATTCTTTTTACCGTTATAGGACCTTTCCTGGTTCCCCATGAATATGGGGATATGAATTTCATGGCTATTTTTGCTCCTCCCCTTACCGAACAACACCCCATGGGAACAAACGAACTGGGGCAGGACGTTCTCGTCAGGGTCATGTATGGTGGAAGAATTTCTTTAATGGTAGGCTTTTTGGCCGCAGGTTTGAGTGTTAGCATCGGAACAACAATTGGTCTACTGTCTGGATTTTTCGGGGGAAAAGTTGATCGGGTTCTTATGCGACTTGTAGATGTAATGCTTTCTATTCCCATGTTTCCGGTGCTTTTAACCCTGACTCTTGTTTTTGGTTCCGGTTTAAGGAATGTAATAATTGTCCTCACCCTATTTGGCTGGATGGGTGTTGCTCGACTGGTCCGGGGGACCGTCCTTTCTCTGCGGGAAACGGAATTTGTTATGGCGGCAAAAGCATTGGGAGCAAAAAACTCTGGGATCATCCTCCGGCATGTCCTTCCCAATGTTTTACCAATTATTATTGTTTCAGCAACCCTGAACATTTCCTTTGCAATCCTTGCTGAATCATCCCTGAGTTACCTTGGTTTGGGAATTCAGCCTCCAACCCCTTCCTGGGGAAACATGCTGCAAAATTCCCTGAACTACATGTTAGGAACCGTCCAGGGAATAACCCCCTGGTGGTTAACCTTTTTCCCCGGATTCTTTATTTTCCTAACAGTCCTTAACATTAACTTTTTAGGGGATGGACTTCGCGATGCTCTTGACCCGAAGGTTATGAAGAAATAAATTAAAGAACCCCAAAGCAAGGGGTTCTTTTCCTTTAAAAACATTTAATTTTGGGAATTCCCTATTTCTTTTTCTCGTCAAATAAGCTGGGAGCTTCTCTCTTCTTTTTCTCCTGTTCCAGGCGATCTTTTCCTTTTTCTGTCAATATCCATAAACCTCTTTTGGCCTCCGAGGAAAGAAACCCATCGTCAACCATGGACTGGCGGCACCACATAGCGGTGCTTTCCCAGCGGAAGCGATCCGGGTGGGAGGGTATTGCTTTTAAGTCATAGTCATTTAACCTGTCCTTCATTTTCTCAAATACCTTTTGCAGGACTTCCTTTACCGAGCCTGCTCCTCCAAGTTCTTCAATAGTTTCCAGGATGGGAATAACAAAATCCTTCTCCGGGGTTTTAATTCCCCGGGGATAGGTTTTTTTCTTTTTATCCCTGCGCTTTCTTTTTAAGGGCCCCCTGGAGGTTTCCCGGAAAACCCCTTCCCACTTAATCTGTAAATTTTCGGCTTCATCCCTGATTTTTTTTATCTCCCTTACCCTTCCCATTACGGCTTTTGCTTTTTCATACTCACCTTTTTTAAGAAAACGCGCTCCATCTTCATTGAGGTTTTCAAAAATGGTTTCCATTTCATCAATAAGGTTATCAAATCTTTCGGTTACATCTTTTTCCCGCATGAGAAATCCCTCCCCGGAAATATCCTTGGTAAAAACCCGCATTCCATTTTCTTAATTCTCAGATTAATCCTTCTGTAAAATGACCCAAAAAACCAATCAAACCTGTTTTTTTATGCCTGTTGTGGAAAAATCTTAAAGGGCGCTGAGTTTGGAAAGAGAATTAATTTCCCTTTCAATTGTTCCTTCAATTTCCTCGAGCAGCCTCTCCCGAGGTTCTTCCATTCGTTCAATTAATTCCTTTTTTACATCCCTGGCCACTTTTTTCCTGGTTTTGTTGATGGTGTAATCAATCATCCGTCTGTTAAAAATCTTGCGGGCAACATTTTTCGGAAGTTTAATTTGCTTGATCTTTTCTTTCGATTTTCGAATCCCCAAAAATGGGAGCATCATTAAAACCAATATCCCGCTAACAAGGGCTACAGGACCTGTTACAACAAGGGTTTCAGTAAAAACAACAATTAGAATTATTCCCGAAATCCCCCTGAACATAATATCAATCTTTCCCAGGAGGCTTGCTTCGTAAATGTCAAGATCCTTTAGTTTCATCTGGTAAGTGGTTTCTTCATCCCTTGCTTTTATTGAAATGGGTTTAATCCCTCCCCGGGAAATAAACCAGTCTTTTATATCCCGGGAAAGTTTAAGCTGAAGTCTCTGGAGTACATCGGTGATCTCTCTATTTACAACCTCTCCAAGTTCATCCTTACTGGTTTCCATTTCAACAGACAGCTGGGCCTCCAGTTCAGAAATACTGCCGCCACTTTCCCTGAATTCAAGGAGTTTTTCCCGGATTTTTTCGTCTACTAAAAAGGTGGCAACTCGTTCAGATACACTTTCAACCATTCGCTCAATACTTGGTTCTATGGTCTCTTTCTTTATCTTCCTTTCCATCAGGTTGGGAAGATCCTTTTTTAATTCCTCCTGGGCTGTTTGCAGCTTCTTTTCCAGATTGGGTAGCAAGGAAAGACCCTGGGATATTACCGCATAGGGGTTATCGCTCCTTAAAATTGAATCCGCGGGTAAACCCATTGCTTTGTCAATTACTTCCGGGACAAATGGCCAGAGGGAACTTCCCCCACAGAGAATTACCTTTTCTACTGGAACATGGTGAGTTAAGGCTTTCTTCAATTCATCTTCAAACCATTCTATGAGATTTATTTTTTTATTCTCCAGGAGAATATGGTTTTCCCTACCCATTTCCCTAAGATAATTTCGGAACTGCTCTGATGGAGTATAGTTTTGAGCCCTTTCCAAAAATTCCTGCCAGGAAGCTCCTTTTATTTGACCGTAATAGGGCACCCTCCCCGACCAAAGTTCGTCTCGGTGTTTGCTCATAAAGTTGGAAAACCCTTCTTTCAGTTCCCGGCAGCGCTGCCAGTGGATAAAAAACTCTGCCCCATCCCTTCCCATTGCTGATAAGGCCCTGGGGTTATCCCCAATCAACCACTGGAAAAAAAGGTCATCAAAAAGCCGTCCTCCTAGCATGCTATCTCCCCAGGAATCAACAACTTCCAGCTCCTGCATCAGGGCAAAATCACATGTTCCTCCCCCGAAGTCTACAATTAAAACCCCTCCCAGGGTTTCGCTGGGAGTAATATCCTGAATTGACAGGTGGTAGAGCAAAGCTCCAACAGGTTCATCCTTTAGCCTGACATTGGAAAAACCGGCTTCTCTGGTAATGCTTTTAATGGTTTTCTTATAATTTTCCCCAATATTACTGGGGATCCCAATATAAACATCAATATTTTCTCCCGTTAAGGGGACACGACTATCCCCGGCATAACTTAAAAGGCCCGAGAAGAACTCTTTTGCCGATTCCCTTGCTTTTTCATTTAAGTGGATTTCAGGCTTGAAACCAAGCCTCAGGTCCATTTTCTTTCTTTTTTTGGGATCTTCGTTTCCCCAGGTCTGGATAGCCTGAGCTCCAATCATTGTCCTTCTCTCCGGTCTAAAAAGGACAGCCGTTTCAATTCCCAGGTACCCGCTTTCCAGAAGCACAGGAGTTGACTGCAAAGAATCCGGAGGACAGCGGCTGATGAAGGTATTGCTGGTTCCAAAATCAATGGCAACCGTACTTTTCTTTTGTTTTTCCAAAGCCCCTATCCCCCCTTTCTCCCGGGGATCTTTCGAACCATCCCCTTTTTAATGACTTCACCTTTGAAAATTATTGCAGGTTCTTCGATTCTAACCCGGTCCCCTTCCTCAACTTCTCCAAAGGAATCATAGTGTTCTTCAAAACCCGGAGACCATTTTATTACCTTTTTGTCGGTTCTCTCCTCTTCATTCTGCAGGAAAACAGGCTTACTTGATAGGCCTTCAAACCCCAGTTTTTTAGCTTCCTGGATTAATTCCTGGCAGGCGGTTTCCAGTTCATCCGCAGGTGATTGATGGAGTCTGTAGGTTGCTTTAATTACCGGTTCTGGAATTAAAAACCGGGTTTCCCCTCTTGAATCTTTCCTTGAGTTTGAAGTTATCATTCCCAGGAAAAAAATCGCTTCAAGCCAGGAAAAAACTGATGTTTCAATTATTTCTCCAACCTCTTTTTCATTGGGGTACACAATTTTAGGCCTGCTGATTAAGGCTAAAAAGGCGGCCAGGGGAAATATTAAAAAAGCCTTGCTTGCTTTTCTGCCGGATATAAATCTCCAGAAACCTCCCCAACCGGGAATTAAACCCATTATTTTCTTTGCTGCTGCAGCAACCCCTCCAACCCCAGCAACCACAAGCATAATATTGCGCCCTTTAGGGCTTCTAACCAGGTAGTTTATTCCCCAGGTGGTTAAAAAAGCTCCTCCCATTCCCGTTACAAGAACGATTTCCTGTTGATGAATTCCCGCCAGGCGTAATAGGGGGCCAAAAATTAAAAGCCCCAGAAAAACCCCAATTGCCGAAGCCAGGGGAAGCCTCCAAACAGGTAGCTGGGGGTTCCCATGGGGAAAGGGAATTCTTATCCTGGGAAGCTTTCCTTCAAGCTTCCAGAGGTTTAGATTTTCTATAATTTCATCCTCAGAATTATTTTTTAATATATCCAATAAGGAGTTAAAAGCATTTTCTTCGACATCCTTATTAAAATAATCCCAGGAAGTTTTATCAGCAGTTCCCCTTTTAACCCACCTTTCCGACCAGCGCAAACCTGTTTTTTTGGCCTCCTGGTTAAGTTCACTGCTTATCTTTTTCTCTTTTCTCTTATCCAAAAAACCACCCCCTGCGGGTTAAAACAAATAATTTTATTACAATTCCTTCAAAAAATTATTTAACAAACGGAGCAAAAATTTGTTAATTTATTAAAATCCTCAAGCTTAATTCTACCAGACTTTTGTTATTTAATAAAGGAGAGCATTTTACCCTGGAAACTCAATTACCGTTTTAAAATTTATCAAAACTGATTTTTAAGAGTAACCCAGAAAACAGACCGGTTTTTTTATTTTTTACACCATTTACCCATTTACTCCTTTATTTGTTTGGAAAAATAAAACCACCTTCCCCCTAATGGTAAAGGGGAAGATGGCCTGAGGGAATTCCTTTTTCGACAAAGGAAAAGATTACCCGGTCATGGAACTATCCGGACTCTGCACTCGACATAGGTGAGCATATAGCCCATTTGCTTTTAATAATTCTCGGTGCCTGCCCTTTTCAACAATTTTCCCTTCTTTGAGAACTATGATCTGGTCGGCATCTTCAACGGTAGAAAGCCTGTGGGCTATAACTATCGCCGTTTTATTTCTCTTAAGCCGGTTTAAAGCGTCCTGAATTAACTTTTCTGTCTGGGTATCAACAGAAGAGGTTGCTTCATCCAGTATCAAAATCGGCGCATCTTTAAGAATTGCCCGGGCTATTGAAATTCTTTGTTTTTGCCCCCCGGATAATTTAACCCCTCTTTCCCCAATTTTGGTTTCATAACCATTCTCCAGACCGCAGATAAAATCATGGGCATTGGCAAGTTTTGCCGCTTGAATAACATCCTCCTTTTTGGCTCCGGGATTCCCATAAAGGATATTTTCCCAGACGGTTCCGTTAAAGAGGAAGACATCCTGAGAAACAAGACTTACCTGCCCTCTGAGGCTCTGCAGTGTTATTTCTTTGATTTCCACACCGTCGATTAATATTTCCCCCGAATCCGGTTCATAAAACCTGGGGATCAGGCTGGCAATTGTTGTTTTCCCAACTCCAGTTGCCCCCACTAAGGCCAGGGTTTCTCCGGGTTCTGCTTTAAAGGAAATATTTTTCAGCACCGGAATTTCATCAACATATTGGAAACTTACGTCCCTGAACTCAACCTGGCCTTTTATATTGGTCATTTCAATTGCTCCCGGAAGATCGGCAATTTCGGGTTCTTCATTTAGAATTTCCACGACTCTCTCGGCACTTCCCAGGGCCTGCTGCAGCCCTTCGTTTATTCTTCCCAGGGCCGCTATGGGTTGATAGAAAATGTTCAGGTACAGGAAAAAAGCAACAAGGTCCTCCAGGGGGACCTGTCCCTGAAGGGCAAGCCTACCTCCGAAGAATATTACAATGACTGTTCCGATACTTGAAACGAATTCAATTCCCGGGTGAAAAGCATTGCTCAAACGAAGAGCATCAAGAATTGCCCGGGTATACTGAGCCAGGCTTTTTGCAGTTTTTTTACTTACCGATTCTTCCTTGGTAAAGGCTTTAATCTCGCGGATCCCGGAAAAATTGTCCTGGAGCAGGGCATTAACCTCTCCTATTCTTTCCTGGGCCTTGCGGAACCTGGGGCGGGATATTTTGCTAAATTTGAGGACCAGCCAGGCCAGAAGAGGAATCGGAATTAAAGTATAGAGAGCAAGGGTAAAGTTCATGTAAAAGAGAATAAGGGAGACTCCAACAAACATAACCCCGTTAACAACCACAGTGGGAATTGCATGGGCAAGGAGGACCTCAAAGTTCCTGGTATCATCAATTACCCGGGACATGAGTTCCCCGGTCTGTTTATCGCTGTAAAAACGCAAGGAAAGTTTCTGCAGGTGACCGTAAAGATAATGTCGGATATTCTCCAGCATATTCCAGGCAGCATAGTGGGATATGTATTCCGTTCCAAAGCGGGATACTGCCCGAACAATATAAATTATTATTACCAGGATTGCCAGAAAAGTAACCTGTTCCAGCCCTCCCTGACTTTCAACACCCTCAGTTACAGTGGCAATTAAAGAACGAATTGCCCAGGGACCTGCAAGGTTCATAGAGGTAACCAGGACCATGCAGAATGTTGCAAGTATTATCCACCATTTATAGGGTTTTGCAAAGGGGAGAAGCGCTTTAATTTCCCTCATTTGTTTTTTCCACCTCATTTTTGCCGTGTTTTAGTTTTGTCAGCAGTTTTTCTAATAAGACCAGTTCTTCATCACTTAAAACTTCCATTCTCCCCCTGATGTTCTCGTGGTGCTGGGGAAAAATTGTTGCCTTTTTTTGCTCCCCCTCCGGGGTAAGCTTAACAAACCAGACCCTGCGGTCTTCTGCAGAATGTTCCCTGAAAACCCAGCCATTTTCAATCATCCTGTCAATTAAACCAGTCATATTGCTGGCATTACACTGCAATTCTCCTGCCAGTTCGTTGGAAGGTATACCTTCTTTGGGGATATGATAGAGGGCATGGAATTGCTGCCAGGTTATCCCATGATCCTCTAATTTTTTCCTCAGTTCTTTTTTCAAACGACTGGCAGTTGTTTTCAATAACCAGTATATTTCTTTGTAACGAGCTGTTTCCATCTCCTTTTCTCCCCCCCATTTTACTCCACCTCTAAATATTTCATATGTGAATTATATACTAATTAAACACTTTGTCAAGGAAAAACCAATAAAAAAATCGGGAACTTTCGTTGTCTAAGTCACATCAACGAAAAAACCCGATCCTGGAATCTTTCCTAATAATAATTTCAACAATACAAGAATTTTATTATCCAACGCTCACAACAATATCCTTTCCTTTTTGCTTTCCTTTATATAGCGCTTTGTCGGCAGATGCCATTAAATCGTTTGCCCTTTCTCCTGATTGTAATTCTGCAACACCAAGGGTCAGGGAAATGGGTTTTTGCAGGGGAGAAAATGCCAAATTTTTTACTCTCTTTCTAATCCTTTCCGCTACCTCATTTGCTCCGGAAATATCTATTCCGGGTAAAATAATTGCAAACTCTTCCCCTCCAATTCTTCCTGCCATATCCTCGTACCTTATTTCTGTTTTAACAATTGACCCCGCTTCGGCCAGGACCCTATCTCCTACCTGATGACCGAAGGTATCGTTGACTTTTTTGAACTCATCAAAATCAGCCATTATTACCGAAAGGGGTTTTTCTTGGCGGTGGGAAAGAGCGACCATTTTCCCCAGGAATTCGTTAAAATGCCTGCGGGTGGCTAGTCCGGTAAGTTCATCCACTTTTAAAAGCTTTTCCATTTTTTCGTTTAACTCCCTTACCTGTCGTCCCTCCTTAATCCCTTTGACGATAAAGTAAGCGAGAATAAAATAAACGGGAGTAACAAGGGCCTGGAAAGTTAGGCGGGTGTAGATATTTCCCCAGATTGGGGTTCCATAAACCCAGTTTAATGCAAGGGGAAATCCAATGGCAGTTGTTACTATATACGGGACAAGTATAGAAGTAATTAAGGATTTCCAACTAAATTCGGAAAACATGTGGTTATAAACATAACCAGCAAGAAAACCTCTTAACATTACCAAAAGCCCAAAAACCAGGACATAGTTTTCCATCCCATGCCAGAGAAAAACCGAAACAAAATCTAAAATTCCTCCAACTGCAAGCCCCCATAAAGGGCCCAAAAGGATTCCTCCAAGCATTGTTATAAGGGGAGGAAAACCCAGGCGAAATCCTTCTTCCATATGCGGAATTGCAATAACTATGAGGTTTCCTGGCTGACCCAGAAAAACTCCCGTAATCAATAAAATCAGGCTGACTTTAAGGGCCTGTTTCTTTTCAAACAG
>SL_5KL_010_SEDDRAFT_10000158_pt1 | contig 40206 bp, 30 predicted proteins | sample SodLakKL_010_SED_FD_9118 | JGI IMG/M metagenome (IMG submission 9118)
CTGGCCGAAGCCCCAGTATTCGCCGTCGTCGTCAAACTCAGCGTAGTTGTAGTACATAAACGGATTTCTAAAAGTGCAGGACACAGCTGTCTTACCCCCCTCATCGACGGCTTCGACTCTGTATCTGTGGGTTCCGTAATTATCCTCTTCATAAACAATGGGAATACTCCGTACTCCGGATCCGGTCACTCTATGCGATGTCTCTTCCATCAAAACAGTGACAACATCTTCTGGAATCCCGGTATATCCGAAATCTCTTTTTACAGTATATGTTACTGTGCCTGAAGAATCCGGAAGCTCGGTCCACTCCAGGTCAAGAGCGCGACTTTCAAAATCCCAGCTTCCCGAAAGCCCTAAGCCCTGGTCTTGAGATAAGGCATCTGTGTTAAAAAGAAGGAGGCAGGCAACTATCCCTGAGGCGGTGAGCAAAACTTTTTTGACTGTTTGTAAATTAGATAAATAACTCATTTCTTTTCCGTACATATCAAATTTAATTGAAAAAATTATGTTTGTCAAGGTTTGTTTTTAAATGCGGGTTTTTTTGCACGAAAATGATGAGAAGCCGATAAACTTAAGAGCGCTGCTGTTTAGCTTAAGCTATAAGCTGATACCGATTTTTTTTACCGCTTTGGTAAATATATTCAAAATCCCCTTTTTACTGTAATCTTCAGTATTATCCGTAGCTGAAGGCTTTTTATCTGATATATAGACATAATCATTTCTTTTGGCTCTCCGGAGGAAACTGTTATCTGTCAGCACAGAATGAAGGAATGAACTGTATTTTTTCCTAATTTCTTCAATGCTTCCGTGTTTTTCAAGGTAAACCTTCATGTCGTTAAACAGCTCGGATCCATTTTGGTATCTGCTTGAAGGCTTCTCTTTAAGAAGCCGTTTTATAATATTAATCAACCCTTTTTCATTATACTCATTATGAAGGAGGTTAAAATCGATTTTGGCGTTTTTTGCTTTTTTCCACTTCTTCATATCGCTTCCCCCGCCGTAAGCCTTCTCTCCTGCTATAAGCTCATAAAGAATCAACCCGCAGCAGTACAAATCGGAGCGGGCATCAATTTCCCTGCATCTTGCCTGCTCAGGAGACATATATGAAACCTTACCCTGAATTTTATTCTGTTTGACAGAAGAGTTTCCTATTTTTGCAATGCCGAAATCCGTAAGCTTTACCCTGCCGTCATAATACAGCATTATATTTCCCGGTGAAATATCTCTGTGAACAATATCAAGCGTATCTCCGGTCAGGTTATCCCTGAAGTTGTGCGCATAATCCAGAGCTTTTACAATTTCCGCCATTATATGAAGTGCTATCACCGGCGGTATGGAAATGTTCTGCTGTCTGCAGCGTTTTAAAAGAAACTCCAGATCCACGCCGTTTACATAATCCATAATCATATAATATTCCCTGCCTTCACGGATTAAATTTACAACCCTGACAATATTTTCATGCTCCAGCTTTGCGGTATTGACGGCTTCTTCATAAATCATCCCCTCAAACCTGGGGTCTTCTGCCTTATCGCTGTGTATTTTTTTAATCGCAAAATACTTATTAAGCACCCTGTCCCATGCTTTATAGACAGTGGCCGCGCCGCCTTCCCCAACAATTTTTTCTATATCATACCTTAACTCTATGTCTGTTTTTTTTGCTGAAACATAGTTCATTATGAACAGTCTCCTAAAACTGAGAAATCAAATTGTCTCATTTTCGTAATCATTAAAATAAAAATTTATCGTCGCTGGTAAAACTAATGTAAACGTTATCATTTGTATAATATAAAAAACAGGGCCAGTTGGCAAATTTCCCCATAAATAATGTGTTATAACAGAATCAGGAATATAAGTATCAGGGCAATCAGTATCGAGGCATCCAAAACAGCATCAACAGCAGATTCTTCTTCCTCTTTTTCTCCCCCTTTTGCTGCAAGTTTTCTTTTATATTTGACCGGGTTGTTTATATTTGTGCTTTCTTCGTGAAACCGCTTGTCTATTTCGTTCTGGCCCTCCCTTTTTCCGGCATCCGAGAGCTCCTTAGTTAAAGATAATTTGAGAAAGTTCTTATACTCCTTTTTAATATCCTCATAGCCGCCGTATTTCATAAAATACCTTTTTAAGTCTATAAAAAGCTCTACAGCGCTCTGATACCTGGCGGCCGGGTTTTCCTTAAGAAGCCTTTTAATAATAGCTCTCAGGTACCTGCTTTTACACCTTTGCTGAAGCAACTCATAATCTATCTCAACTTTCTTTGCCTTTTCCCATTTCTCCATATTTGAATTTCCCGCATAGACCTTTTTACCGGTAATAAGCTCATACAGTATAAGGCCGCAGCAGAAAAGGTCCGCCCTCAAATCCACGCTTCCTCCCCTTGCCTGTTCGGGAGACATGTATGAAACCTTTCCGGCGATTTTCCTGTTCTTCACCCTTTTTCGGCCCATCTGAACTATGCCGAAATCGGCCAGTTTAACCCTGCCGTCATAATAAAGCATTATATTTCCGGGAGAGACATCGCGGTGAACTATATTCAGATACCTACCCGTGTTTTTATCTTTGAGCTTGTGAGCATAATCAAGGGCTTTAACCACCTCTCCAATTATATGAAAAGCAACAAGGGGGGGTATGGAAATATCCAGAACCCTGCATCTTTTTATAAGGTAATCAAGATCAACCCCATCGACATAATCCATAACAATATAATAGCTTTCATCTTCTTCAATAAAATTAACAACCCGAACAATATTTTCATGTTCAAGCCTGGCCGTATTTACCGCTTCCCTTTTAAACATCTCGATGAAATTTTTATTTTCTGCGTACTTGTCATGTATTTTTTTTAAGGCGACATCCTTGTTAAGAACCCTGTCCCGGGCTTTGTACACGGTAGCGATACCGCCGGATCCTATCTTCCGCCTTATATCATACCTGACATCCACTATTTTATTTTTAGATTTTAATGTTTTCATATATTCATATTATTTTAAATTCCCGCCTTGATTATATTAAATAAGGAAATAAGCCGCAACAACATATTCCGTGCCGGACATACGTGATGCGGGTTACCTGTTATTGGCCCTGATAATAAAGCGCTTTTTTACCCCTAAGGTTATGTCCGGAAGAACATTTTATTCGGTTTATATAGCTCTATACCTACATTATACCGCTATTATATGAAAATGATGAGTAATTACTGTAAAAAATATGTGAAATATAGTTTATTATTACCCGCTATAAAAAAAATGTGTGAAGCAGTTTATCTGCTATAGCATGAGGTAAATGCTTAATTACTGTTATTCAGTCAGCCTCTTCGGTCAGGCCTATATGTATTTCCGAATAACCTTCATACACGCTGCTCGGCTCAATTGTTATGTGGGCCTGCGCTCTGTCTGCATGGGCTTCTATAAACTCCCTGTCTTCCACCCTGGCTTTCTGGGATATACTCCAATTTCCCTTTTCCATTTCATTTTCGTAGTACTCTACAACTTCATCTCTTGCTGCTTTAACTGCATAAGCAACATCGTAAAAAAATTCATCACCGTCACTTCCGGACATAAAAGATATGCGAACTCCTTCCGGAAAAAGCGGAAAATTATCAGGGTCCTCTCCTTCTACTTCTTCAGGTTCCCTCTTAACCTCTTGCTGCTTTTCAGCATCCACCTGAGATAGGCTCTCGCGCCAAACCGCGCCTATTGTTTCATCGTTATACCTGCTGACAAAAACACTGATTCTTTCATCCCCCCGCTGCATCCTTGCGGCCTTCATGTCCTGTAAATATTTGGAAAAATGCCCTAACTGGCCGGGGGCATCAGAGACCGATTCAAACTCTTCCAGAAAAACCCATCCCTCTTCGCTGAAATAGTCTACAAATTTATTATACTTTTCATCGACCGGGGTGTCGGAACTGGATATTTTCAATCTCCCTTGCGCTTCCGGAATTTCTATTCTGTACGCCCTGTCTGTAAATTCGGCAGGAAGACCTGAATCTATCTCTTCCCCCATGAAACTGGCAATAGTATCAATCTCCACCCCGGCGATATTCATGGCACGGGGAAGTATCTTGTAGCGGTTAAAATAGCCATACACAAAAACTCCCAGTAGAATTACTGAAAAAACAGCGAAAATTATAAGGCATCCGGAGAAGCACCCTTTTTTCTTTGATTCCTTACCCCCGGTTTGCCTTTTCTGAGAAACCTCTTCCTCTCTTTTTCCCCTATTTTCTTCCGTCATATTATTCTCCTTTATTTTTTCTTTAGATCATCCCTGGAAAGAAGCGAAAGAAGCAACCCTGCCGAAAACCCTCCGACCGCCGCTATGATAATAATCACAACAACGGGAACATCTGCCGACATCCAGAGAAAACGCGCGCTGACATGGCCGGTATTTTGGATAATAAATGCAATAAGTGCAAGACAAAGAATCAGAACAGCTGAAATTTTTAGTTTCTTCATTTTGATGCTCCTTTGGAATTTAAAATAGCCCGACACCAATTCATATCGCCAAAACCATACTGCTTTTTTGTCAAATTGGTTTTATCTATTGTTTTTACTCAATAATAATAGATTCCGAATCTATTATGGAACAATAATCCTCCAGGGTGCCATCCGAAAGGCAACATTCAATTATTTTTTTTCCTTCGGGAAGAAGACCCGGTTCCAGAAATTTCTTTATCTGAGTTTTAAAAAAACCGCTCAGCATTTCATATCCCTTATCATATGCCTCATACCCAACCTCAGGCTGGTTTTCAACCCTCAGAAACTCTTTTTCGAGCATATTTCCCTCAATCATCAGTTTTTGGATGGCGTAACCAAGAAGGGGAGCCCTTGCAGGGGTTATCTGTTTTTCCGTAAACCACGCCCCGCCCCTCCGGGCAAGGTACTCTCTTGCAATCCACTGCGGCATAAATCCGACCTTCCATGCCCCGATATACTGATTAGGAGTCAATATATATCGTACTTTAGGAAACTCAATAATCTGCTTTAAAAGCAGGTTGGCCTGTTTTATTTTTTTTCCTGTCGCAAAAGGCCAGTACGATCCAACGCCTTCAGAACTCATGCCCTCAGAAACAATAATACTCGGATTTGAAGCGCCTCTCGGGGAGACAAGCCTCCACAGCCAGGCAAGGGCCGGAGGAAGAACATGGAAAAGCCCAAATATACCGTAAGTCGGGTTTTCTTTCGTGCATACGGGGGTCCTTACACCGAAACTCCTTATATCGACCTCAACCGGTTCATCGATAGCCTCCTCAACCGCTTTTCTTGGAAGAACAAGCCTGGGGTTGGGACACGGCTTGCCGGGCTCATCATGTATATGCTCCCATATCAACGCAGTACTTCCGGGAGCCACATCCAGGTTCAGAAAAAGCATTGGTTCCCTATTCATGCATGATATCTCCTCAAGATGGGGATCAGTTCCATAACGTTCTATATGATTCACACGCATAAACCAGGAGTTCTCCGCATCCTGGAGGGTAAGCTTCCCCCTGTTCTTCTGAATCTCGGGATTTGTCACCGCCATATCATCGGTCACAGGCCTTAGGTTACAACCCTGGGGAAGAGTTATATATCTCTCTTCTCCGGTAACTGTGTTGCGGCCCAGCAGCAGCCTTCCGCTTCTCTCCCTGTGCATGTCCTCAAGCATCTCACTCTTTCCGCTCCCGCTGGCTCCTTCATGGGAAATGTTGATTTTGTTGTCATAAGGGGTTATCACCTGAACCGTAGAACAGTGAAGCGTAACCCATTCTTCAAATTCACCCTGGTTTATAAGCATTCCGTAAACACCCTTTTTTGCGCTGGGACCGGGATAAAGGTTATAACTGAACATTTCATGAAAATCATTCTTTCTTCTGTGAACCACAACCTGTTTTCCATCAAAATGGGTGTGCCTGAAAGGTGGCGCCACAAATATTGCGGCACCGGCTTTAAACTCTTTCTCCAACTTTGAAGTATCAACCACCCCCTGAAGAAGCCCCAGCCCGAGGGCGAAAAAACCGGCATTTGCCGGAGCCAAAGCTATAGCGTCGTTTCCAAGGTTTTTAGGGCCCGCTTTAAATAAAAAGACACACAGTTTCTGGCTTTTAAGCCATTCAACGGTTTCATCTCTGAGCTCCTCAAAATCATACCCGAACCTTTCATCGAATTTTTCCTTGTCCGTAGGAAAATCGTCAGCCACCAGGAGGCTGTCGGGATCACGGCGCCTCATATAGGCCTCGGTGTAATTCGCCGCCACCCCGTTTTTTACTTTGCAGACTCTGGCTTCGGTATACCTGCCTTCACCGGGAATTTCATAATCTACGTCATGCCATCCGTTGTCAGATGCCCCCGCGCAGGAAAGCTCTACAAGTTCCTCTACATTATTTGCCAGCACATACTCCGGGCACTCTGAAAGTATTTCTTCTATTACTTTCGGGAAAATTATTTTATCTGTTTTCTTCATCTTTTACACCTTTCCATAAAATTTTTTTTATTAGTATAAATCAGTATTTTATGTCATTTTTTTCAGGTTTTGTCAAAAATTAACGAAAAAAAACTATATGAAATGATATTTCACGCGCAGTTCATATGTATTTCGCCTTTATTTCACAAAAATAATGTATATTTTATTAAAGGAGAGAAAAATGAACAGGAAATCAACTGGCACAATACTAATATTATCAACTTTTATCATAATACAGGCGGCTATTTGTTTCGGCAGTATAAACGGCCTCCACAGCGGGGTTGAGGATATAATGCCGGAATCAAACTCAAATTCATGGGAAGCACCCTCGGTAGAAAAAAACAAGGAAGAAGAAAGCCAGCCAGAAAGCAGCAGTGAAGAAAACCAGGATGAAAGCAGGCTTCCCGAGAACAGCTTTGTTGTCTCCTCCGGTGTAGACGTATCGGGATTAATGGGCATCGCTGAAAGACTGGAAGCCTTCCCCGGAATAAGAAGAGCTGTCTCCGCTGCAGTAACAACAATACTGTCAGTAATAAGCAGGGACTCCAGAGGCCCCGCGCTTCTTAAAGCAGTTCAAAAGCCTGTAATGACTTTCCTTAACAACTTAACCGAAAATATCGACAATGCACTCAGAATGCTGGGGCCGCTGGCGCCGTCAATAATGACCGGTTCGGGAAATAATGTCCCTGAATTCGTGGAAACCGAAAAAATTTCTAAAGAGGAAAAAAAAGAATACTTAAACACGCTGGAAAATCTTCAAACCCCCCAGCAAATAGTGGATTTCCTTAACGGGGAAATTGACGGAGATAAAACCGAGTACGTTCTTACAGCACACAATGTTTTATTTGGGGACCCTGAGCAGCTCTTTTTTTCAAGGAAGGCCGTATGCACCGGTTTCTCCCGGTTTGCCCAGGAGGCTCTTGAGAGCATGCCGGAAGGCAATGAGCCTTATGAAACCAAATTGATAGTTGAAACGTATGACGACCTGCCCGTGCCTCACATAATGCTGGCTTACAGGGAACCGGAAACCGGGAAGTGGGGGTTTCTGAGCCCCTGGGAAGACCACTCTCCCGAAACGATAGAAGACGCCGGAATATCACCTGACGGCCCCCGGGCAATAGTCGAATACATAAGCAGCGAGCTTGGAGGAAGAGAAAGAATTACTTTTTTAACGGATAACACTTTCAGGATATTTGATCAATCTTTCACAATTGATGAGGAAGAAAACATACGCAAAGAGAATTTTCTGGAAACACTTCTGGGCCGTTTTACAGCTTAATTTATCAAATGCATCAGCTGAATTCTTTATCCGGATAACTCAGCTTTACATGGGAGATGAAAATCAGGGACAGTATCTTAATGTAGCCTTCTTTCTTTTTTAGAAAATTGCATATTTTCAAGATTTCATCCGCTGTATATTCCAGTTTATGGTCCAGGCCAACATTATTTACTGCCTCGCTGATTAAATTTTCAGCGCTTGCGCTTCCGACAGACTGACCGTAATGTTCAATAAGCTTTCTTCTTCTTACCTTTTCTTCAGACATTTATCTTTTCACCTCTTTGTTATAATACATTATTTCCACCTTGCCAAAACAAACTATGCCGGTATCAAAAGCACCACTGTTGTGGTTTGATGAAAACCGCTTAACTGGCTTATTTCTTTTGCTATTTCGCCATATGTCTCAAACCCTATTAAAGGAACATTCAGCGTCTTTTTAATTTCACCTACGGCTTTTGGAAAATCATCTCCGAGAATAAGATTTCTGCAGGCGCAGTCAAAAACCACGGCTCCGGCAATTTCTGTGTTGCCTGCGGCCTGAAGCGCTATTTCGGCAGCCTTTCTTGCAGAATCAATCTGGTCCTGCTTCGGGCTTTCCATTACCCTTATAACCATACCCTCGCTGATTGCCCCGGGAAAGACCAGGGGCCCATCGGTCTTTTTTGTTCCCCCCAGGAACCTTATTTTATAGCCCGTACCGATATGTATTCCCGCCTCGAACCTGACAAAGAAATCCGTGAGAGTTTTTTCCGTAAATTCATCCACATCAATTCCCGCTTTTTCAGCCTTTTCTCTTGCATATTCCTTCCATACTTCCAGAGCCGGTTTTCCATCAATCTCACAAATCGTATTTCCCCTGGTTTTGGTAATTGTAAGCGGCGGGCTTATGGGAGAATGACCGTGCTGTACCCCTATCGCCACCGGAGCCTTTGAAGCTATCATAGCCATACCAGCCATATCAGCAGAGCTCTCCTCATTATAAAAAACCCTTGTGCTCTCAAACTTAAGGTCATCTCCTGCAGCTCCCCCGGCAATTTTCACATTAGGGCCCATTGCTTCCCCTGCTGACAGGACCACCTCATCACCGTTAAAAGTCAAACCGTCCATCATAAGTATTGCAGAATTGAAAGGATAACCCTCCACTTTGGAGGGAAGCTTCTCAGCGGCTTTCTTCATTCCCTTCAACTCATTTCCCTTTAAATTATCTGCCCTGCTAAGAAAAAACCTGTGAGTATCCCCTGAAATTACCGCACATCCGACGCTTTCTTTGCTTGCTTTTTCTTCATTGAACTCCCCGGCGGAAGATGCCCCGATTAAAGGAGCATTGCCGGTAGCCTCCTTCACACCTCGAATTACCTCACTGTAATTATATACACTGGAGGCGAAAACCAAGGACAGGTTAACTTTCTCTGAACCGGCCTTCTTCATTGCCTCTTTAGCCGCCAGGCTTCCGGCCTGAAAGCTGTCAGCTTCTTTAACAACCGCCGTACCGAATTTTGTCCCCATCTTTTTCTCCTTTGCAATAATGATATGCCCCTTAAACAGTTAATTATAACAAAACAATACTAATCGCAGATTCATAATTTTTCAAATAAACAGTATTGTAAACTTTGCTGATTTTAAGGCTTATTCTAATTTGCTTACGAACAAGGAATGTATTTACAGAAGGCTTTTAATATACAACTGATACTAAAATCAATTAACTGATTTTCTAAAAAACAAATTCAATAATCAAATGAAACATCAACTTCAAACTCATCATCCGAGGGACCCCGGCTTATTTTAATAGTCCAATCATTTAAACCCTCTTCTTGCCACTTTAATTGATTTGCTAATGCATTCCATCTGCTATCAGTGGTACTTGAATCAATAATGTAAGACTCATTGCCTTCATCCAGGTGTTCCCTTATTTCCCTGGAGTTCCATGCTATCCATAAATAGGTAAATCTCAATGCCGACAGCGACGCATAAAAGGCTTTAGTTCGTTGCACTTCATCACCCCTAACACCGGTGCCTGTATGCTGGATTGTATTAAGTAATGCTAATCCGCTCAACGTCATAATAAGTGAAACAATTACTGCCAATGCAAGCACAGAACCTTCATTTCCCTTTTTAATCATCACATATCCCCCAGCATTGTCAATCCAGTGCGCAGCTGAAGCTCTTCTCTTCCGTCTTCAACACCGATTTCCAGAACTAAAAAGTCACCTTCCAGCTCCGCATGGAAATGAGTTACATTTTCCGCAATTGTATTCCAATCACCACTATCGTCAGGATAACATTCCTGAAACTTTCCATCGTTTAATCGAAATGAAACGACTCTGTCTACACCTTCATCCTTATGTTTAGAATGATAGTAGTGTCCTCCTCTAATCTCTGCCGAAAGCTCATTTTCATTTTCATCAAAACTGACTGTTGCCGGTATTGCAAACATCAATTTGCCGTTCAAACCTCGCATTGCGGTTCTGGCGCCCTGGGTTTTATCAGAACGCTCTATTATAGTCGTTCTCATTGTATGCTCATTTACGAAATATGCTCCTATAGTTATAAAGATAATCCCGGCTATGACCATAGCTGTCATAAGTTCTGTAAGTGATATCCCGCTGTTACTTCTTTTTAATAATCTTGAGCTCATTCTTCCTCTGATATTTCAACGGATACTTCAAGCAGTTTATAACTGCCTTTATCTTCAATTTGATACCTTCTTGCTGCATTCACGAAACTTCCGAAATTGCCAGCTCCGGGAACTGGATCTTCACCTGACTCTTCAATCCAATCCTGGGGCATTCTCCATGTAAATCTTTCCATTGTCTCTTTCGCCAGATTTACGCCTTTTAAGTCAGATTCAAAATCAGTTACAAACTGACTGCTGCTGAAGAGAAAAAAAATCCCTCCCAATGCCGTTATCCCAAGAATTATAATTGCAATCATGGTCTCTATAAGCGTAAAACCACGGGAATTCTTTACTTTTTTATCTCCCATTTGACATTTTACATTCTTTGTGCTATAATTAGTAGTAAAAAACATTTTTTACCCTCTCTTACTAAATTAATAACACAGATTCACAAATTTTTCAACATAAACTTGTGTGAGTTTTAAGCTCTATTCATAGACAAAAATAAAATTAAAAAACCCCTTAGCTTTTACCGACCGCACATACAGTCTTTAATTCGGTTTCATTATCACAATGGGAGGGTTGGCTTCGGCATACGAAAAAGAAACGTTTATCACCATCTGAAAAATTAATGTTTTAAGAGAAATTCTAACTGCTTTTCCTGCGACTCTCCACATACTCATAAACCACAGGAATTATAAAAAGGGTAAGGAAGGTGCCAGCCACAAGCCCGCCTATCACCGACTGGGCCACGGATGTTCTAATTTCAAACCCCTCCATTCTGTTGAGGGCTACCGGGATCATGGCAAAAACAGTGGTCATTGCGGTCATGAGTATTGGCCTGAGCCTTGTTTTTCCCCCTTCAACTACCGCATCTCTCAATATCATGCCGTGCTCACGCCTGAGAAGATTAACATAATCTATAAGCACAATCGCATTATTTACGATTATTCCAAAGAGTATGAGGCCCCCCATAGCCGATGGCATTGATATAGTGGTGCCGGTCAGGGACAGTAAGAGTATTGCTCCCACAAAAGCAAGGGGGATACTGAGCATCAGTATAAGAGGATGAATAAAAGACTCAAACTGTGATGCCATTACCATATAAACAAGAAGCAAAGCCAGTGCAAAAAGCTGCGCCAGCGTAACAAACATTTCCCGCATGTCTTCAACCTCACCCCCAAAATCCAGTGAGTATCCGACAGGCATTTCAATGTCTTTTAACCCCCTTTCAACCCTGTTTATCGCTTCCGACAAGCCTATTCCCTCGTAATTTGCTCCTATCATAACTTTACGCCGGCGGTTTTCCCTCATAAGCCTGATCGGACCCTCTTCTTCTTCCAGACTTGAAAACTGCAGAAGGCTTATGTTCCTCCCGTCGGGAGTAAGAACAGGAAGATTGGCTAGTTTTTGCAGATTATCTCTGCTCTCTTCTTCGAGAATAACCTCTATATCATACTCTTTTCCCCCCTCCCGAAAGATTGCGGCTCTCTGGCCGGCAGTGAGAATATTTATCACCCCGGCCGCTTCGCCGACAGGCACCCCGAGCTCCGAAGCCTTACGGCGATCAAGCCTCACGGCGATTTCCGGGCGGCCCTCTTCAATAGTAGAAGAAATATCATACACACCCCCAGCCTCCCCCATAACCTCAACAACCTGTTCGGAAAGCGAAGTTAAAACATCCAGGTCCGGGCCATATATATTAACCTGCAGCGGCTGCTCAACACCCCCACCGGCTATCATAACCCTGCCAATGTCCAAAGTGCGCACATCAAATTTCGCATCAGGAGGAAGCCCCCGCCTTATATTATGAAATATTTCCTCATTACTCCTGTCTCTTTTGTCGGAGGGTTTCATGCTTACATACAAAGACGCCTCATGAGGGCCTGCAGGGCCGATTCCCATCATTGCATCTATTTCAGCCCCCTCAACCATACCCACTAAACTGGCGTAACTATCAACTTCATCAATTTTCAGTAGCTCCTCCACCCTTCCTACGACCCGGGAAGTCTCTTCCAGAACCGTTCCTACCTCGCCTTCGACATCTATCATCATAAGCCTCTGATCTATGGTGGGGAAATATTCCCTGCTCATAAAGGGGAATACCGCCACCGCCACAGCTATTACTACGGCCGCTGTAATCAGAACCCTTGCCTTATGGTCCAGGGCGTACGTTAAAGCCCGGCTGTAAGAATTCTTCATGCTCTCTATCCACTGGCTCTTTTTCAGCGCCGACTCTCTCCGCATCAGCTTTGATGTAAGCATCGGTATTATCGAAAGAGCTATAATCAAAGAGCATATAAGCGAAGCGCTTACGGTAAGGGCAAGCTGGGAAAAAATTCTGCCCACAATGCCCCGTGTAAAAAAAAGCGGAAGAAAAACCGCCACCGTAGTAAATGTTGAGGCAATTAAAGCCACGCCAACCTCTTTTGCTCCTTCCGCAGAAGACTTTACGGGATCCGAGGTCATTTCAAAATGGCGGTAAGCATTCTCAATCACGACTATGGCATTGTCCACCAGCATTCCCACCCCCAGCGCAATTCCTATAAGTATGACAAAATTAATGTTGTAACCAGCTGCAAATAGAGGAAGGAATGCAGCCAGGCCCGAAAGGGGAATGGCCACTGCAATCACAAGGGTAGCCCTCGGCGAGCGCAAAAACAGCAGCAGAATTAAAACAGCCAGAACACCTCCCGTAAGGGCCGAAGTGAGTGTCACAGTCAGTATTGTTGTAATTAAATCCCCTATATCAAGAAAACTTGTTATCCTAACATCTTCGGGTAGGCGCTCCTTAAGGTCTTCAATCTGGGACTCTATTCTTCTTGCGGTCAAAACAGGGTTTGCCTCAGACTCAGCCATCGCCATCAATACGGGCCCCTCTCTCCCATTTATTCTGGAGAAAGCCCTTTCTTTTTTTAAGGTATCCTTAACATCGGCAATGTCTCGAAGAAAAACAGCCTCACCTTCCACAAAACCCACCGCAGTATTTTTTATGTCATCAACGGTTTCGTACTCACCTGTTATGCGAAGAGTAAATTCCCGGAAGCCTTTTTCTATTCTTCCCCCCGGCATTGAGGGTGAACCGCCGCCCACCGAAGCCACTACCTCGTTTACCGGTATCCGGTACTGAAGCAGTTTACCGGCATCAAGCTCAACACGTATCTCGCGCTCCTGAACCCCCCATGTATATACCGCAGCGGCTCCGTCGGCCTGCTCTATTGCAGGTTCTATTTCGTCCTCCACCAGCCTTGCCAGCTCAAGAGGGTCCATATCAGCGCTGATGCCGTACCCCACCACAGGCATCATGGCAGGATCAAACCTCATAACCTGGGGAGTATCCATATCAGCAGGCAGCATATACCTGATCATCTCAATTTGATTTCTTATATCCTCGGCAGCCCGGTCTATGTCAGTTCCCCAGCTAAACTCCACGATAACCCCGGATACACCCTCCATCGTAAATGAATTAATATTGCTCACCCCGTCAGCGGATGAAGCGGCTCTTTCAATTGGCCTGGTAACCAGCGTTTCCATATCCTCGGGGGCTACCCCTTCGTAGCTGGAAACAACAGTAACGAGCGGAAATGTTATATCAGGCATCAAATCCAGACCCATGCGAGAAATAGAAAGAATTCCCAAAACCACAACAATAAGTATCATCATGGTTATGGTAACCGGTTTTTTTACTGAATAATCAGGCAGCTTCATTCTATATCTACTTCAATACTTCCACCGGCCTGCCGGAAACCAGCCCGTAGTGGCCATCATATGCAACCCTGTTTCCTTCCTGAAAATCCCCCTCTACTGCCGCATACTCATCCCCGAGAAGTAAAACTTCCACAGGATACCACCGGGCATAGTTTTCTTCACCAATAATGAATACCCCCTTCTCCCCCTCCCTCTCTACCACGGAAATAAGAGGAACGGCCTTTGCCCCATCAATTTCATCAACCGCAATTCCAACCTCACATACCATATAGGGCCTCAATCTGTCTCTCTCGTTATCGACACGTATTTCAACTTTTCTTTTCATTGTTTTCCGGTCAAGAGCAGGTTCGATCTCATAAACAGACCCGGTAAATTTTTCCTCTCCCAAAGCCTTTACCCTCAAGGAAACACCCTGCCCCTCTCTTACAAGCATAGCCTCCTGATGGGGGATATGAAGCGTTATTCTCATTACAGAGGTATCGGCTACCGAAGCCACCGGCTGCTGAGGTGAAACTCTTTCTCCTATATCAGGGATTATCTCCATTACCCTTCCGCTCACCGGAGACCTTACCCGGGAGTATTTATATTCAACTCCCTCCTCATACCTGTCAACCAGAATAACAGGGGCATCCTTCTCTATGGAAGACCCCAGAGATACCGGCTTTTCCTTAACCACACCCGGAACTGACGGAAAAAGCATAACCTGCTTTATGCCTCTCATCTTTCCGGTATACCTGTAGGTCCTGACAACATCCCTTCTTTCTATTTCCTCTGTCCTAATCCTGCTTAAACCTTCAGGTTCAGGCACTTCCGCCTCATCCGCCATCTGCACTCTGACAATCTGTATCACAAGAAGCGCCGCCAGCAGTATCAGTATACCCTTTACCATTTTAATCTTCATATTATCTTCACTCCTTGTTTACTTTCCCGCCGCAAGCAGCATTTCCTCTAAACCGACAATATAATCATAAAGCGCAGAGGCATATTCCCGCCTGGCTGAAGTGTAGTCAAGAATTGCTTCGTTTAGTTCAATGTTTGTTATCCGTCCCCTGTCATACTGCCTGCTGGCAGTTTCCAGGTTCTCCCCGGTGATATGAAGGTTTTCCCTCATTATTGAAACCCTTTTATGCAGAAAAGAAAGATTCCGGTAACTGTTTTTCACCTGCAGTTTTATTTTTCGCTTCTGGTCCTCCGCACCTGCCTGCGCCTCTTTTAAACGGGCGTTGACCTTCTTCATCTGTCCAGGCACCGAAAAGGGAGGAAGAGACATTTCAATCATGCCACCGACAACCAGAGAGCCGCCCCACTCATCCTGCATTGACTGATCCGGACGCTCATAACTGTAGGAGGCAAAACCATACAGATGCGGAAGGTTCTGAGCAAGTTCAATATCCCTTTGTTTTTCAGCTATCCTAACACTTCGCCGGGCTATCTCCAATTCCTTTCGAAGGTCCATCGCATGTTCCAGAACTTCTTCCAGATCCAGGTCATGCTCAACATGCTTGAGATCCCCCTTTAGTTTTTGCCCCGTGTCCTCAATCACCGCCATACTGAAAAGAGATGCCCTTGACTGGTCAAGAGAGCTTTGCGCTTTCTTTACTCCGCTTTTAGCCTCCAGGCAATGAGAACGAACGCGGTTGACATCCAGGTTTGAGACTTTCCCCGCTTCAAAGAAAGCCTTTGTGGTTTCAAGGTTCTCCTCCATCAGGGCTTTCTGTTTTTTTGCTGTATCCAGCATCTCCTGCGCAAGCAGCACCCCATAAAAAAGTTTAGTTATCTCCGTCTCAAAAACATCCCTGCGGAGCTGATAGCTAAGCTTCTCAATTTCATGGCCATGTGCTGAAGCGGTATATCCCTTGCTTACAAGCCCGAAGGTGAATACAGGCTGACGCAGCTGCAACTGTAAACCGTATGACTTATCCTGCCCCATTTCCATGGCTATCTCTTCATAAAGAAGCTCTCCGGTATCCGGATCCGCCCAAACCGGCATTGCAAAATCAAGCTCAGGCACCGTATCGGTATATGTTCCCCTGAAAGAAGCGGAAAGAGAAGGGAAAAAGTTGCCGTAAGCCTCCATACTTTCACCGTAAGCAGATAAAACCCCCTGCCTTGCCCCTTTAATGGAATGATTTTTTTCCAGGGCAGATTCCACGAAATCCTCAAGTTCAAGCTGACCGGAAAAAGACCGACCGGGTGTAAAGAAAAACGCCAGGATAGCTGCTAAAAAAACCCTTGTAATTTTCATGTTCGCCCCTTTATAACCACATGGTTTTCGCCTGCTCTTCTTATAGTTTTCTTAATTACAAGAATGTAAAGATTATGATATTAAAAATGGCTTATGATTTCAATTTTCCGCAGGAAAACTACATTAAATAAATGATATGTAATTAAAGAAGCCATAAAATAAATAACTTCGTGAGGATTATTAAAAACACCCGTTTTTTAAAAGTTATTATAAAAGACGGTGTTTTTTGGATAGTTTCTACAGATGCCTTAAAGCCGCACCCTCTGTTTCTTTATCCTGCCCCTTACAGCAGGAGGTTCATATTACCGGGATTTTATAATTTCCTTCAGTTCCGTTAACTCCTGTTTTAATTCTTCAATCTTCTGCTGCTGCTCCCTGAATGCCTCCACAACATATGCATTAAATTCCCTGGGAACATTGTATGTTTTTGCTTTTTCCGAGTCGGTTATAAGATTTTTGTCTTCCCCTCTGGGCTTAATTTCCCTGACCCATTCCGGAAAAACTTCTTCGATTTCCTGGGCTATCATGCCGGCTTCCACACCCTCGCTGTGCAGTGAGGGGTTAACCCATTCGTAATTAACTCCCCTCAGCTTCAATATCTTGTCAAGCGCACCGGTCAAGGGCTCCACATTTTTCTTCAGCCTTGCATCTGAGTCTCCGTCATTATAAGTTACCTCACCACTATAAGTTACCTCACCACTATAAGTTACATCACCACTACCATAATCAATACTTAAAGCCTTATGGAATTTCCCTCCCCCATAGGTCATAAATTCCCACGAATTACCACGCGTTGCTAGCATGACTCCGCCCCTCGGGGCGATGCCAGAAAGATCAGGAAGCATTGCCATTCTTCCCCAATTGCCAGGTGCACTGCTTTCAGTAGGGCCTATAATTAAGCCAAATTCATGCTGAACACCATCAAAAGCCGAAAAACCACTTGTATCTCCGATATCCAGCCATCCCAAAGGCTCGTTTGTTCTTACGCCGATATTTCCCTCCGGCTTAATAGTCATCGCCGTGACTGCGTCGGAGGTATCATTCCAGGTTCTTTCCTGCATAATCCTGATGTCTCCCTCTCCCTGGTTACAAATGAGTGCATCACCGGCTTGCACGAAGCCTTGATTGACCCATTTGTCGTTCCGAAATCTATTTGATTTCCCAATAGCAAAATATCCCGAATCAGGAGACTGTGCAGCAATAGCCGTCCATCCGCTGTTATCCTTATTTAAAATTTCCATTGAAGCAGGCCCATCTCCAACCTCACGCGCCACACTTAAAGCAGCTCCGGCTGATTCAGACGGCATTGTTCCCATGCCTATATTTCCGGTATCATGCCTCATACAAAAATGGGGGTCCGGAAAGTCATACCACTCTCCATTGTAGTATGACGTTAAAAAAATGTGATCCTCACTGGCGCCGAGAGCTGCTGAGATATCTTCGTTTTGCCATAATTCAATCCTGCTCAGGGCTTCCGCACCACTATCTCCCGTAGGGCCCACTAACAACCCCGTCGTTCCTCCAGCATTACTGTTTCCCCTGAGATTTCCTACCGAAAGCATGGATTTGGGAAGTAACTCGCCCACATTGGACGGATCAGTATCATGAACGCTATGCCCTATACCGACCCTGGGATCATTCCAGTAAGGAACATATGCCCTTAGTATCTGGGCCTGGCCGAAAGACTCCCCGGTGTGTGCTTTCTGCCGCAGCGTAAAACCCCAGTCAGGCTCATAGTTAATAAAACCGCCTAAATTTCCCGGGTGAAACTTTAGCCTGGTATAATCTTGATCTTCGTCTGCATCATCGGGGGGCAGCAAAAGAATATTATCATCGCCATAATTATCAGTTCGGCCAACATTAATCAACGCTGCATCAACCTCGTCGGTACCGATGCCCAATCTTCCTCCAACCAGCAAACTGTCTTCAGGAATTTCAATTTCACCGTAATCCCAATCATCATCATCCGGTTTATCGCCTACAACGCCCCTTTCTACTCTGAGCACGCTCTGATCCGGCATAATGGTTCTTAAGTTAATCGATCGGCTAAAGCCTAACATGAAACATACTGATACAAAAAATGCAACAGCGAGAAACAATCTTGAAGTTTTTAAAATTTTAACATACATTTTATTTCCTCCTTCGGAGTAATAATTTGCCTATTTATAAATATGCCTTTCAGGCATAAGGCTTCCTTACTAAATTAATAACACGGAAACCGATTATTATCAACATAACCTTGAGCAGCTTTAAATAAAAAAGCGCTGTTATCAGCTTACGTTATTTGGAGTCAAATATTCCCTCTTTACTTATAATGATAGTTTTATTTAAAGATTCCTTTCTGAAAATCTAACATATCGCACTAACATAACGCAGAGAATTTCCATTAAAAACAGACCTTAAACTCCGAACCTTCTCCTTTTTCACTTCTTACCTCTATTTTCCAGCCGTGAGAATCAACTATCTCCTTTATTATGGCCGTACCCAGCCCAACCCTCTTCTCCTTTGTGGTGTAGAGCGGCTCGAAAATATTCTTAAGCTCCTCTTTTTCCATGCCTTCTCCGCTGTCTTTTACGAAAAGACATATTCCGGAAGAGGTTTTTTCCGTTTTTATCTCTATTTCTCCCCCTTTCTGTGTCGCTTCGACGGCATTCCTAATGAGATTCTCCAGCAGCCTCTTAAACTTGAACTCATTAGCTTTTATCCCGGAGGCCTCTTGAGATATTCTCTTCCTTATTTTTATATTCGGATCAATTTTCATCTTATCAATAACCTCATCAACAGCCTCTTCAATACCAACCCTTGATATTTTCATCTCCCCGGTCTTTGAAAAATCAAGCATTGACGTCAAGATATCCTCCACGCGCTTAACCTCGCTCTTTAATATGTCTATATATGCCCTGGCTTCTGTATCTTTTAAATCAACATACTTTTCAAGGTAATAGGCCGTGTTTTTTATGCTTGAAAGGGGCGTCCTTATTTCATGGCCCAGAGACCCCGACAGGCGCCCGATGGTTGCCAGCTTCTCTGTACGGTTAAGCTTTCTCTTCATCTGCGCATTGCGCCTTCTTGCCTCTTCTTTGACCAGATCCTCCCTCATCCGGGCCTGGATTCGGTAAGACTCTTCAAGCTCCCTGCTCTTTCTTATGCTGTCTCTCATGTCATGAGCCACTATCACTATGCCTGCCTCAATGCCTTCCCTGTTTTTTGCCACCGAAGCAGTAAAGGCCACCGGAACACTGCTGCCGTCTTTTTTAACGAGCGAAAACCTGTCAATCTTAACCGACTTTTCCTCAAAAATCCTTTCCGTTAAAGAAGGTTTTTCTTCAGGAAAGAGTATATTGGCTTCCTTTTCTTTGAGTTCTCCCCCGGTATATCCCAGAAGCTTCTCGGCAGCCCTGTTGACTAATAATATTTTTCCCTCCCTGTTTATAAGAAACAGAGCCTCACCCATTGAAGATATAATATCGACAGCGGCGCTTGCCGGCGTAATACTCAGAAAACCATACCTTGTAATGCTGTAAACAAGCCCGCCGCCCCATACAAGGGACGTTACAGACCCCATTGCCGGAATGGAAGTCAACCCAATCTCGGGAAAAACAACATCCGTAAGGGTGGCAAGTAAAAATGAAATAAAAAGTGTGGAAGAAATTATAAGGGACTGTTTTTTTCTGTATACATACTCTGTTTCCCGTCTGAATTTTAAAAGTAATATCAGTGACAGAACAAGAAGAGTAACATAATAAGTTAAAAAAAGAGCCGGCCAAACCGTATCCGACCATATCTGGCTCCACCCGAAACCTGTTTTAATAAAATCATTCGCGAGATATCCCGTATACTGCCTGTATATCAAAACAAGCGGTATGATTATCAGGCCCAGAAGCGTGATTTTCTTTTTAAGGATTTTCTCTTTTTTAACTATAATTAATGTCTGCCAGAGAAAAACGCTGGAGAACCCTATCCATCCTATTGAAGAAATATTCAGCCAAAACATTGCAAGGTTCTTTGTCGCAGCAATCCTCATGAACATTGCCCCGAAATTCCATATCAAAAGAGTAAAGAGAACAAGAGCGCATACCCTGTTGAGATTTGATTTCGGCCTTTTGAAAAAAACGTATATCATAAGGCAGAAATAAATCAAAACCGTAACTAAATGAACAGCTGTCAGTATTCTCACTATAATATTACCCCTCTGTATTTATATGGCCTGTGGCATTACCTGCAGGAGCTGTCCCCGGCCCGCCTGATTTACCCCCGGAAAGGTTTAACAGAAATCATCCGCATTCCTCTCACAACACCACCTGTTTTAAAGAAACAAACAATTATCAATATATTATTAATAGATAACACCCGCGCCGCATTTATTCCAATCCGGCTTTCTTTCAGGGTAAGAAGTAAGGGGGGTCAAGCAGCACCCAGTGCCACATAAGAATCTTTTCCGTCTTTTATCTTCACTCCCCCGAATCCGGCATAGAGTAGAATCTTTTTCATCTTCCCGTATGAGGGAATACGATCCATACCGACCGCTCCACCGATACTACGGTGAAGTGAATTTATTTTCTTTCTCGAAGACGTGTGTATGATATTGAGCTTTCCTCCGGTTTTGAGAACCCTTAAAAATTCCTTAAGCGCCTTTAACTTGTCCGGGAAGTGCGGAAAAGAAGAATAACAAATTACCCTATCATAAGTTTCGCTTTCTGCAGGAATGCTCTCCGCGCCGGAAACCAAAAATTTCGCAGAATGACCGAACTTTCTCCTGGCCGTGTCTATCATCTTTTGAGATATGTCAATTCCCGTAACTTCCGCTTTTTTATTAGTAATTTCATCCAGAAAAGGAAAAAGATACCCGGTCCCGCAACCGACATCCAGAATCTTCTCACCTGCAGATATTCCGAGACTTCTCAGTATTCCCTTGAGCTTCTCCCCTTCTTCGGGAGTTTTCATGCTGTCCCAGTTCTCTGCGTGGCGGTCAAAAAACTCCCTATGATCCAGCATATACCCGGTTTCTCCTTTTCGGTGACAGCGCCAGAGAAATGACGAAAATAAGACCGGAGGTGATTATTATCGCAGCCCCTGAGCGAAGGTCAAAGACATATGAAAAAAACAGCCCCGCAAGACAGGAAGCCACCCCGAATACCGCAGACAGAAGATGCATCATCTTAAAGCTGTACGTTAACTGGTAGGCAGCGGCCGGAGGGGATATAATCAGACTGAAAATTAAAATACCCCCTACAGTATTTAAATTCACCGTTACCGCAGCGCCGCAGAGAAAAAGAATGAGATAAAAAACCGCTTTATCGGCAACCCCGGCCGCCCGCGCAGTAGTCCTGTCGTAAAGCACCGCCAGTATTTCTTTGTAAAACAGCGCCAGAAAAAGAAATATAAGAACCGCCGTCACCAGAAGGTATACGGTATCAGCAGCTGACACGGTCAGTATGCTTCCCCATATGTACCTCATGGCATTGGCCTGCGGGCCTTCAATCATCCCCATGAACAAAAATGCGAGCCCAAGAACTATCGAGAAAATTATACCTGTGGAAAGATTGGGCTCAAAATCCCCCCTGTCTGCAACCGGACCGATAAACGAGGCGGAAAGCAGGCAGAAAATAAAGCCCGACAATACAGGATCAATTCCCACCAGCAGCCCAAAAAGCGCGCCGGCAAATGCGGCATGAGCCATGGCCACCCCCACAAAAGGAATCCCCAGCATTATCACCCACACCCCAACTATACCGCAGCTTGCCCCGCCAAGTACGGAAGCCAGGACAGCCCTGCGCATAAACGCATACCGGAAAACATCAAACATACTCAATCTCCGCCGTAGAACTCACCGGTTCATTTCCAAAACAGCTCTCAGATATTCCATAAAGCCTGCCTATAAGGCGAGGGCTGTATGTTCCCCTGTGCTCCCCCGACCATATAATGCGCCCTTTTTTCAACATCACCGTATATCCGCAGGACGGCGGGATATGCTCCAGAAGATGGGTTACATAAATAACAGTAATCTTTTTCTCCCTGTATATTCTGTCTATTATATTTACAACCTCTTTTCTGGATTTTAAATCAAGACTGCTTGTCGGCTCATCCATCAGCATTATATCCGGCTGCTGGGCAAGAGCCCTGGCTATGGCGGCCTTCTGCCTTTCCCCCCCGGAAAGCCTGCCCACCGGCCTGTTTCTTAGTTGACTTAACCCCACGCTCTCAAGCGCATCCATTACAGCCCGGCGGTCTTCTCCGTTTAGCCTGCGGAAAAAACCGCGCCTGCCCGTCCTGCCTATTGCTACCGCCTCGTAAACTGAGACAGGGGTTCTCGGGTCGTAGACGGACTCCTGTGCAATATAGCCAATATTTTTTCTTACCGACCGCCCATTTTTAAAATCCAGGTTCTTCCCCAACACACTGATTCTGCCGGAGGTCTTCCCTGCAAGCCCGTTTATCAGTTTAAGAAGTGTTGTCTTGCCCGCACCGTTGGGCCCTATGAGAGATACAAAGGACCCTTTTCTAACGGAAAGATTTAAATTACTCAGCGCCCTGCGCCCCCGGAAAGAAACAGTGACATTGCTTATTTCAACCGCATTCATATTAATCCGTCTCATATAGAAGCGCTTCCCTAATCTCCTCAATATTATCTTCAACGGTCATGACATAGGAATCATTCAGCGGAAAGTTTGATATCACAGCATGTTCTATACCAAGCTCCCCGGAAATAATCTTTCCGTCCGAAGATCCGCTCTGCAGGTTATCAATCACGGCAACTGCCTCTTTATCCCTGGCGATTTCAATAATCCTTTCCCAGTCTCCCGGGGACATATCATCCGCCCTTTTATAAGTTCCCGCCACTTCAACTCCGAGCCATGACAGAAATCCCTTCTGATGTTCGGAGGCTACAACCCTTAAACCCCGGATATCCCCGGAATATTCATAAACAGCCCTTTCCATTTTTTCTATTTTTTCAATGTAGCTTCCAGCCTTTTCATCATACGAAGAGCTGTTCTGCGGATCAATTTCCTGCAGTATCCCTTTTACCTCTCTTGCCGCTTCAGCCTGACCCGAAGGAACCATCAGGTTCTCATCCGCAAGAACAGTAAACCTCCTTAATTCTTCATCGGCCTCCTCCACGAGTTTGTTTATCCACGGCTCCCACCCCTGGTAAAAGACCGCATCTGCGGAAGAAAAAGCCGCCATGTCAGAGGGTTTTAAATCGAAATGCCCCGGACACATCCCCCCCGGTAAAATAACCTTCAAGTCAATATTATCACCCCCCACTTCCTTCAGGACCGTCCCTATCTGCGTGGTCGATGCCACAACTGAAATTCTTTCCGAAGGCTGCAATTCACATCCGGATAAAGAAATAAACAGAAAAGAAAAAAACGAAAATAGAATATTCCTGCAGACTCTAAAACGCATAGCTTATTCCTCCTGCCAGGTTTCTTCCGGGCATAGGATAAACCCCGGCGGAATCTCCGGGCAGGTCCGCGTAAATACTGTAGGAGGAATCAAGAAGATTATCAATTTCGGCAAAAATCTTAAGGTTATCAAAAAGCCGGTAATTTGCCCTTAAATTTATAGTTAAATAATCATCCAGCTTTCCCTTTTTCTCGTTTTTCGAATAATAAGAAGAAACATATTCACCCCCTAAATCAAAGTATAAATCTCCGGGAGAAAAAGAAAGAGAAGCCCCCGCCTTATTTCCGGGCCTTCCCATTGTATGCTCACCCGGATCCAGGTATGAGTAAGAGACCCTAACTGAAGACAGGTCCCATAAACCAGCGGATACCGCCGCTTCCGCTCCCCGGAACTCAAACTCTCCCTCATTTTTAAAGATGCCGGGGCCATCACCGCTTCTTTGAATAATATCTTCGCCTGTTTTCCTGAAAGCAGAAAGGTCAATATCAATATTTTGACCTATCCTATGCCTTAAGCCGACCTCATAATTCACAGCTTTTTCCGGTTTCAAATCCTTATTAGACGCAGGATACATGTAAAGGTCATTTATCTGGGGAGACCTGAAGCCCTCGCTCCTTGACGCCCTGAAGGTGGTTCTTCGGGATAAATTATAAACAGCCCCCAGTTGAGTTGAAATATTGTTATCCGTCTTTTCATCAATATTGTATCTAGCCCCGGTAAAAAGGCTCAGCGCATCGGAGAACCTCTGTTCATACATTAGATAGAAGGCGTATTCGTTTTTTTTCCACTCCCCGCCGAACGGGCCGTCTTCAAACTCTCCGGCCTGCTGCCTGAATTCAATACCTGAAATAATTCTGTTACCCCCCCAAACACGTGATACTGCGTTAAAAATGAGCCCGTTGGTGTAATCCTCAGATTCATAACCCCCGGAAAACTCATGGTCCCCGAAATTCCTGTAAGCCTTTACTCCGAATAAAGACCTCCCGGCCGCCATCTCATAATCCATCTCGACTGCGCCCCTCTCATATGTCTGCCACTCATCAGCCAGATGAGAAGGCTCCCCCTCCGGCGCGGGCTCCTCCCTTGTACCGCTGTAATACCGGACATTTAAATCCATGCGGGAGTTTTCTCCAGGCTCTGTTCTCATCCTTAAAGAGTAATCTGCTGATTCATACCCCGAATTTTCCCGAAATCCGTCAGTCTGAGAACCTCCTGCAGTAAAAACATATCCGAACCTTTCAAAACCGCCGCTCTGCATAATCCTCAGCTGCTTTTTACCGAAAGAGCCCACTGAAGTACGTATTTCTCCGCCAAAGCCCTTTTTCTGATCACTCCTGGTAATTATATTAACAGCCCCGCCCATGGCATCCGAGCCGTAAAGAACTGAAGCAGGGCCCCTTACAATATCCAGTCTCTGAATGTTATCAACGGGAAGCGTCTGTGTAATACTGCACCCGAAAAGACCCATTTTTGTCGGCCTGCCATCCACCAGTATCATAACCTTTCTGCCCCTGTCCCCGAGACCCCTCACAGCTATATCAGACCTTCCGAAATCCCCCGTCCTGTGAACATGAATACCCGGCTGAGAATTAAGAATCCTGTTATAAGAAAATATATTATCCTTCTCGATTTCTTCTCTTTCAATAACGCTAGAAGAAAAGGGAAGACCCTCTATACCGCTGGTCACCCCTGCAGGACTTACAACAAGAACCCCCAGATCCAGGTCCGGAACTTCCGCCCTCAAGTCTGAATAAACAAAAACAGATACAGCCAGCATAACAGAAATAAATATTGACTTCATAATAAATCCTTTCTATTTTTAAAAAATCACCCCAAAAACCGCTGATTTCCAGCCTTGCGCTACTAGCTGAAAAGACGTGTTACGATTATGATTTTTATAACATTATTAGGTTTTAAAGTCAATTTAACCTTAACTTATGAAAAGATGACACATCAAAGAAAAAAAGGACTTACCGGTTAGATTTTTACTTCAATCCTGATGTGTAAGGAATCAGCGCATCAGATACTTTGGCACGGCGGTATCATATGAATCGCTTTATCTATAATCCGAAGAAAAGCCGCTACCCTTTTCCGGGATTCCCAAATAATCTAAAGTAACAATTGCTCTATTATTTATCTTACAACAGAGAATTTCCGGGTTTTTACATTTCCTTCACTTTCTACAACCATTATGTATACACCCGATGCCAAATCTTCAGCCTTTTCCCACCTATAGCTTTCAGCTCCGCCTCTATGGGTGAAACTGTCCACAAGCTCTCCGGCAATATTAAATATTCTTATGTCCGAGCCGCCGGGGAGGTTGGCGATAATAATTCCCTTATCACCGTATGCGCCTCCGTAATCGCTGTCCCCGGGCTTAAACGGGTTGGGATATGCGAAAACTTTATCAACATCGGTAAGTTCAGCTTTATCCAATACCAGTGAAAACACTGAGAGCCGGTCAAGTTTGGCCTGTATGAGCAAATCCTCCTTTATAAGAGTCGTTTTATTTTTTGGTATAAACTCCCATTCCTGCTCATCCTCTTTAAGGCGGACAACCCTCAGCCTGTCAATTTCCGAATCCGAAAGTGTCTCAGGGTATTTAAACTGTATGACAATCCTATCCCCTTCTTCAAGAACATCTCCATAATCGTATATAGGGCTGCCATCGGTATACCTTAAAAGAAAATTTCTGGGAGTTACCTGTATTGTTTCTGCCCCCTCAGGCAGATTGTTATCCGCATTATCAGCTTTTTCTTTCTGATTCTCATCCATCTCCCTAATTTCGGCTACTGTCGGCTTAACTGTCCTAACGGTCATAGTGATATTCGGATCATCAGAATCTTCTACGGTAGCTTTTACCGGGTCATAGTCTTCCTCCACGCTTAATGTTTTCACTGATTGCGTAGAAGACCACACAGTGTTTCCCGCCACATCTTTGAGCTGCACCTTAAACCAGTATGTAGTATCGTCGTTAAGTCCGGGCCACATATATTTATTTGAGTCCAACCAGTGAGTTCTCTCCGGCGAAGCGCACTGACTGTAAGTACTCATAGCAAACATGTATGGATTCTCGGCAAGGCCGCTAAAATAATCTGTCGCTGATACAGTAAGGTTCGTATGATAATAATCTGCCTCTATATCAAAATCCTCAATAACCGGAGAAGTATTATCAATCAGCACAGCCTGTGTGGAGCTCCACTGAGAATAGTTCCCGGCCCGGTCTTTTGCATTAACGCGCCACCAGTACGTGACCTGGCCCAGTTCTGTCACCTCAACTTCCCTATCGGATGTAATGGATGATTCATATATGCCAAAACCAGCTTCCGTGGATACCTGCAGCTCATATAAATCCAATCCGCTCACTCCGGCATCTACCTCTTTCCAGCGGAAAGTAACTGTTGACGAAGACCAGGATAAATCAGCCGGGGACTTCAGTTGAGGCGCATCCGGCGGGGTTGTATCCACAGTCAAATCAAAAACTTCACTCCAGGAGCTCCAGAAATTATCCGAATTTTTTCTCTTTACCCGCCAGAAGTAGTTCCCGTTATCCATACTTTCTGAAAGTTGAGTGGCTGTATTGGAAGTTACAGCATCGGTAGAATAATTTACCGAACCAAACTCAGAATCCGTAGAAACCTGTAACTTAAACTCAACCTGTTCTTTTCCCACATATGCCCACTCAAATTCGGGTTGGTTATCAGATGTAAATTCTCCCTTGGGCGGTGAAACAGGCTCCGGCGGTATGGGGGGTGTGTAGAAACTTAAAATTTCTCCTTCTTTCGCCTCTTCCCCGGCTTCGACCAAGGCCTTAAAATAATAGGTTGTCTCCGGCAAAAGAGAACTTACCATATACGAAAAACTCCCCGGCGAGCTTACCATCTCCCCTTCAGTAATATCCCATTCTTCCTCCCCATCCTCTTTCCATTTGAAATATACTTCCGCCTGGGAATAATCGCTTATATAAACGAGCTCCCCGGATAAGGTCGCAGTACTGTACGTTAATTTTTCTAAGCCGGCTGTCTCCACGGTAAGGGGAGGATACTGCAAGGCCAGTGCGGGATAACCTGAATAGGGGCCCTCTTCGGGAGCCATGCTGTCAGCGACACCCTCGTACTGATCTTCATTCCAATCTGTTACCTGCCATACAGTTTCAAAATCCCAGCCTTCATAGGTCTCTTCATCATAAGGAAAGATCATTTCTTCTGTATCTCTTCCTTCTCCGCCCGTTGATCCTCTCTGTCCTGAAGTTTCTTGGTTGTAGTATGAATAATTTACTTCTCCGGGATTGTACCCGACCAAACCGCCGGCCTGCGTATCCGTGTTTTCAACTTTACCGGTACTGTATGAGTAGTTTATCTTTCCGCCATTGTACCCGACCAAGCCGCCTCTATTACCCTCTCCTTCAACCTCTGATGTACTGTATGAGTTGTTTATTATCCCGCGATTATCCCCGGCCAAGCCTCCGACATGTGCCCCGCCCTCAACTTTACCTCTGCTGTATGAGCTGGCGATTGTCCCGCCTTCCAGATTATACCCGACCAGTCCGCCGGTTTGAGAACCTCCTGAAACTTCTGCGGCAGCGTATGAGTTAGCAATTGTTCCTAAATTGTTTCCTACCAGTGCTCCGGTATAGTAATTTCCCGTAATATCCGCGTCCAATAACCCAACATCATTTATTTTTGAGACTTCCGCTATGTCACCGAACAATCCCACGCGGTTCTCGTCGTCTCTGTCTATATACAAATCGCTGATGGTATGCCCATTTCCGTCAAATGTTCCTTCAAACGGGTCAAGATATTCACCTATGGGCTCCCAGCCTTTACCCGCATTTGCGTTAGAACTTGCATAGTCTTCATAACCGTCACTTCCACTGTCCAGGTCTGTCTTCAATACATAGTTCTCGCTTAAATCATATTTAATATTATAAAGATCCTCCCAGCTGTGTATTTCCGTAGGGGCGACCTGCATCGTAAAACTAACTGTCTTAGAAGTTTCTTCTACCTGAAAACTGCCCTGGTAATCAACGTATCCCGTCGTTGAGACAAAAAAGTAATATGTGCCGGAAGAGAGCTCTACTGTCACTTCTCCGCTTTCATCGGTGAGCTGTCCTGGTATTACTTTTTCTTCATACCCCTCGTCTTCATATATATCAATCTCAACACCCTCTAAGCTGTTTTCTTCGGCAAATGTTACATCATATAAGTCCGGATATTCTGTAGCGTAAATTAGCCATACGGAGGACTCCGCTCCCTCCTGCCAGGCAAGATAAGGATAACCGTCATATAATTCTTGTTCAGTTTCTATATCTATATCCCAGTCGCCGTAGTAGTAGGTCAGAAAATCCTGCATCTTCTCGGTTGGTAGAGCTTTCACATTGTCTATAGCTGCGTGGGATGCAGTTCCGACCGGATCGTCTTGACCGGTGGTTTCCTCGTCAGAGAACGAATTCGTGATTTCTCCATGCCAGCTATACCCGACCAGACCCCCTACAGTAGAAGTTCCGGTGGTGAATCCGATACTGTAGGAGTCATGAACTTCCCCCGACCGGTTCCGTCCGACAAGCCCTCCTACATTATGAATTCCTGAAACTTCTCCGGCGCTGTATGAGTCATGAACTTCACCATACCAATTTCGCCCGACAAGCCCTCCTACGTCGTCGCCTTCAGAGTAAACATCTCCGGTGCTGTATGAGTTTCTGATTTCCCCAGTTGCGCCTAAACTATCGCCATCATTCCGCCCGACCAATCCCCCTACGCTAAAATAGTCACCCGTGCTGGAAACATCTCCGGTGCTGTATGAGTCAAGAACCTCTCCCTCGTTATTCCCTACCAACCCTCCCGCATTTCTACTTATTCCTTCGGGCTCTATATCCCCGGAAACCTCCACGGAGCTATGCGACTTAAGAACTTTGTCCTGATTATCCCCAACCAGCCCTCCTATATCCTGCCTGCCTGAAACATCTCCGGTGCTGTATGAGTCAGTAATTTTCCCCCAATTGCTTCCGACCAGGGCCCCGGTATAATCCTGTCCAGTAATATCTGCATTCAATAAACCGATGTTCTCCACAGTTCCCTCTGTGTTCCCGAACAAACCTACGTAATCCTCTTCGCTTCTGTCTATATACAAATCGCTGATGGTATGACCGCCACCGTCAAATGTCTCACGAAACGACTCAGAGTAGTCACCGATGGGATCCCAGCCTTTGCCGTCATTTGCATTAGAACTTGCATAATCATCATAACCTTCGCTTTCGCTGTCCAGGTCTGTCATTAATACAAAGTCCCTGCTTAAATCAAATCTGATATTATAAAGGTCCTCCCAGCTGTTTATTTCCGCGGAAGGAACCGACATTTTAAAGTTGACTGTTTTAGGCTCCTGTTCAACCTCAAAACTTCCCTGGAAATCCACGTAATCCGGCTTTGAACCCGAATAATGGTAGGTGCCGGACAAGAGGCTTATTGTGGCTTCCCCGCTCTCATTTGTAGGAAGTCCCGCTACTAATTTTTCTTCAAGCTCTTCATCTCCATATATGTCTATCTCCACTTCATCCAGGTTGTTTTCTTCGTCAAATGTCACTTCATATAATTCAGGCCATTCTTCGGCGTAAATTATCCATATATGCGAATCTTCACCGTCCTGCCAGGCTAAATAGGGGTAACCGTCGTTTAATTCTTCTTCTGTATCTATATATATATCCCAGGTGCCGTAAATATATGTCAGGATATCTTTCATCTCTTCGGTGGTCCTGGGGGTACCTTTGCCTTCGTCGTCATTTTGACCTGAAGTTTGCTTGTCGTAATATGAGTTAATAACCTCCCCCCAATTATTCCCGACCAGACCCCCGGTATTCTCATTACCTGAGACTTCTCCTATGCTGTAGGAATTAATAATTGTTTCTCTATTCCACCCGACCAATCCCCCCACCTTACTGTCTCCGGAAACCTCTCCGGTGCTGTATGAGTTAGAGACTTCTGCGTTCCAGCTATACCCTATTAATCCCCCAACTTCTTCATTTCCCTTAATTTCTGCGGAGCTGTATGAATTACTGATTTCTCCGTTTCCGGTAGCCATACCGATCAAGCCTCCTGTGCTATCCTCTCCTGAGACATCTCCGGTGCTAAAGGAGTCGGTTATTTTACCCCAATTGAGCCCGGCCAGAGCCCCGGTATTATCCCCTCCCGTAATATCTGCATCTAATACCCCGGTGTCTTTTATTTCCGCATCCGATCCGGCAAACCCGAACAATCCCACGCGCTCCCTTTCGCTCCTGTCTATAAATAAATCGCTGATTGTATAACCGCTACCGTCAAATGTTCCATCAAACGAATCATCAAAGTCACCAACGGGATTCCATCCAAGAACCATATTTTCATACTCTACATAAACGTATCTTTCTTCCGTGTTTTCTTCTATGGTAATCGTGGGATAGTCTATTGTATGGTTTATAGAGTTTCCTTCATCATCTTCAACTGATAAAATCGAATCGTATTCATACTCATCGAAAGGTATATCTATCGTATCGCCTTCATCCCAAGTTTCTTGCCATCCAGCATCTTTTTCAGATTTATAGTCCTCTTGTTCAGTATTGTGCTCATCATAGCCATCGCTTTCTTCGTTTAAATCATTCATTAATTTGAAGTGTACGTTACTGTCATTTAAGTAATCATTCATTTCCTGGAGCTCGCTCCAGTCGGTGATTTCGTAGGGGCTTTCTTCCGTACCCTCGCCATCACCCGAATAACCTAAAAGCTCGGCTGCACCCGAATGTATAAAACAAAAAACCAGCGGCATAACAACCGCTGGCTTAATTAATCCTGCCAATCCTTTTTTTCTTCGCATAAAACCTCCATTCAAACCTGCCCTAAAGTGTACCTTTTTAATTTGAATTATAAAACAATATTAACTTAATTTCAAAAAACCAACAAATTTCTATTTCTATTCCAATCTGCCTTTTTATTTCCCCCCTAAGGTTTTCTTTCTTTATAAAACATGCATATAACAAAATATGATTTGTCCTATAAGATTGAATATCAAGCCAAGAAATTTTTAAATAGGCTTACATATCGGGAATTTCAACATACCATCAGCCGGGCATACATATATTTTGTGGCAAAAAAAGTGGGAATTTAATTAGAAGAGATAGGGAATAAAACGATAGGGAACTGTCTTTTTATATTCTTCATATTCTTTCCCATATTGCTTATGAAGCCAGTCTTCTTCCACAAAGACTGTCAGCAATAAGAAGATTATGTGAAGGGCAGTTAAAAGAATCATTAAGATTGAATAAGTCATCAATACCGCTCCTGCAAATTTAATTATTATGCCTGTCGACTGGGGATTGCGACAGACTCTATATGGACCCTCAGTAGAGAATTCTCCTTTGAGCCCGAATGTTGTTTTAAAGTTAAGAATTAAAAAAACCCAGACAAATAAAACTAAACCGGATAAAAACATAACTGTCCCTATCCAGGAAATAATGTTAAATTCGGAAAAAGGTTTCAGGGTAAATATCATAACTGCCAGAGTGGAAGTATAAAAGATTATCCACAAAGCCCATTCGGTCACGCTTAAAATATTAACTTTCGTGTTGGGCCAGATATTAATTTTAGAAACTTTTATATTAAGAATTAAACCTATAATTAATATAAGGCCAGAAATTACAGATGCATAAAAACCAACTAATTCCCACCTCATTTTTTACCTCCCGATTCCGATTTAATTCTTTCCTTAACTATGTGTTTTTATCATCTGTGTTAAAATATTTCAATAACCTCAAAGAATTCAGGGTTTTTCTCCCCCCCCGAAAAATTCACCAACCCTTGAAGAAAAAAGCCTTACTCCCCACCTTATATCTCTGAAAAAATTAGAAACCCGTATGGCTAGATTTTCCAAAAACCCTCTTTCAACAGGCGGTTTTGTAAAAGAATCCGCATATGCAGGTCTTTCCCCGGATTCATACTGTGTATTGTTATCTTCCTGCATTTCAGAAGGGCTCTCCCAGGAATCCTCATATGACGGTTCAATTCTCCTGCTCTCTGCAGAACCATAATTATAACTTCCCCGAGACAATTGCATAAACGAAAAACAAAAGACGATACTTAAAACTGCAATTTTTCCAAATATGTTCATAATTACCTCCATTTGAAAACCCTTATACTTTTAAATTTAACAATAATTTTCAACTATATTGCTTTAGTATAAACTAATTATACCATATTATTATGTAATTTGTGAAAAAAACATGTGAAATTAATGTGAAATTGAAACCTGACATAAACTGTGGCCTGAAATGTATGTGGTCTTTTGATATTTATACATAACTTAGCTGGTTTAATAAAGTGTCCATGTGTTGTCATTTTTTTTATCTTTCACAATAACAAAACATTTATTCGAGGCCTAAATGATTTTTTCAGTCAGTTATTTATTTTGACATTTTTCTAAAAATTTAGTAAAGAAAATATACCGCTCAACGAAGAGCCTGCCGTAAAGAACAAAGATGTTCTCCATCACAATGAAGTTAATTTCGATAAAAGGAGATGGAGAATGAATACAGGAGAACTTATTAAGGAATTGGATTGCAAACTTAAAGCCATAGCTTTTAAGCTTGCCCGTCAGTATCAGAATTATGATTCTGAAGACCTGCTACAGGAAATGTATTTATACCTGTGGGAAAATTATAATCAACACAGCGGAGAAAACTTAACCAACAGCTATATTCTTCAGGGATGCTGGTTCCACATAAAGAACTTTATAAGAAATTCTAATAAGAGCTTTTCTCATTACAGCCTGGATTACAGCCCGGAAAAAGGCGAAGGCTGCCTTGGCGATAGTATTCAGGAAGAAACCGAGGAGGGCCCTTCTTTTGACTTTAATTATTCTGTTTACGAGGTTATGAATAACGGGCTGTCTAAAAGAGAAAAAAATATTTTTAGCTTAATACTTGAAGGATACACTTTGAGAGAAATTGGAGAAAAACTCCAAATTTCGCATGTAATGGTTTACAAGATAAAAAACAGAATCAAGAATAAGACCGAAAAGCATTTTTTCTGAAAAGGGGTTAACAAACAGCCCGGTTTTTTACTTGTATAGTTAAAAGACAAGACGCGCCAATGAAGGCGCGGAAAAAGATTAAAACGAAGGCGTTTTATTTACTTTCAATAGGTGAAAGTATTTAAGACGCCTTTTTTTGTTGGTGGTTAAAATAAAAGGAGATGTATTATGAAAAAATCAGTTGTTTTGTTTGCTTTGTTATTATTTCCCGGGGCAGTTGCGGCCGGGGGAATTTTAGAAGGCACGGGTCTGGGTATAAGCGCTGATATGGGAGTTTACTCCAGCTTTATATGGAGAGGGTTCGAAATTAGCGAAGACCCTGTTCAGCAGACACAAATTGAGCTCTCTTACGGGCCTCTAAGCGGTGGAGTATGGACAAGCGCAGACCTTGCCAGGGAAGCGATTAACGGGGAAATTGACTATTATCTGGAGTTTAGCAGGGATTACGGGGATTTTTCTTTTTCAGCGGGGCACATATACTATGTATTTCCTGCGGATGAATCATATACAGCCGAGTTTTTCCTGGGAGCTGCTTACGATATATTTTCTTCGCCTTCCTTTACCCTGTTCAGCGATTACAAGGATGGTGAAGGAAACTATTTCTTATTTGACTTCACTTTTCCATATACACTCAGCGAGCTGGTTTCAGTAGATCTACTGCTGGCTGCCGGGATTAACGACGGGTTGTTTTTAGATGGAACAGGAGGCGACATAACAGGATCTTTATCCTTTAATATGCCGCTATATGAGGGTCTGGATTTTATACCCTCTTTAAGCTACGTTGTTCCTTTCGGCGACCTGGCGGATGAGGAAGAAGACTCCTTTTTCGGAGGATTTTCACTGGGCTACGGCTTTTAAAGGAGGTTGCTGTAAAGTAAGAACTTTCACGGGAGAAAAAAATGCAAGAAATTATAATGGAAAACAAGGTAATACTTGATACAATATGGGTTTTAATTGCCGGGGCTCTGGTCTTTTTCATGCAGGCGGGCTTCGCAATGGTCGAGGCCGGATTTACCAGGTCAAAGAACTCTGTCAATATACTGATGAAGAACCTTATGGACTTCAGTGTAGGCACAATAGCTTTCTGGGCAGTAGGTTTTGGTCTTATGTTCGGGGCAGGCGGGCTTTTTATGGGTACCAGCGGATTTTTTCTAAGAGACAGCGGGAACACTTTTGCTTCACTGGACTGGACGCCGGTGCCTCTGGTGGTTAAATATTTCTTTCAGCTGGTTTTTGCAGCTACCGCAGCCACAATTGTTTCAGGCGCAATGGCTGAAAGGACAAAGTTTAAATCATACCTTGTCTACAGCGCTTTTATTACGGCTGTTATATATCCCATATCCGGGTACTGGATATGGGGAGGCGGATGGCTGGCTGAAATAGGAATGTGGGATTTTGCCGGTTCAAGCGTTGTACACTCCGTAGGAGGGTGGCTGGCGCTTGCCGGAGCGATATTGCTGGGCCCAAGATATGGTAAGTATAACCGCGACAGATCCTCAAACGCCATACCCGGGCATAACATACCCCTGGCTGCCCTTGGAGTATTTATACTCTGGCTGGGATGGTTCGGCTTCAACGCCGGAAGCACAATGGAGGCTGTCATAGATATAGGGCATATAGCCGTAACTACTAATATAGCGGCTGCCGGGGGAGCCATTGCAGCTATGATTACAGCATGGGTCATGTTCGGAAAACCAGATATAAGCATGACCTTAAACGGAGCCCTGGGCGGACTGGTTGGAATAACTGCAGGATGCGCTTTTGTTTCCATAAGCAGCGCCCTTTTCATAGGCCTCATTGCAGGAGTAATAGTTGTTCTGGCGGTTATATTTCTTGATCAGAAATTAAATATTGACGACCCTGTGGGAGCTGTATCCGTTCACGGAGTCTGCGGGGCGTGGGGCACTCTTGCCCTGGGCTTGTTCGCCCAGGAGTCAATAGCTCCCGGAACTACGGGCAACGGGCTTTTATTCGGAGGCGGATTCCGGCTGCTCGGAGCGCAATTTGCGGGAGTCCTTGCGATATTTATCTGGTCAATGGCAACCGGACTTGTTCTTTTCTCCCTGATTAAAAAGTTTATGGGACTGAGAGTTTCAAGGGATGAAGAGCTCAAGGGACTGGATATCGGAGAGCACGGAATGGAATCTTATTCGGGATTCCAGATTTTCACAAACGAATAAGGAGGTTCATATGAAACTTATAACCGCAATGATTCAGCCCCATAAGCTCCCTGACGTAAAAAAGGAGTTATATGATAAGGGCATTTACAAAATGACTGTCACCAACGCTCTGGGAGCGGGACAGCAGAAGGGATACACCGAAACCTACAGAGGAGTGATACAGGAAGTAAACCTTCTGAAGAAAGTAAGGCTGGATATAGCTGTAAACGAAGACTACCTTCAGCCGGCGGTGGATGCCGTTATAAAAGGGGCTAGAACGGGTGAAATAGGAGACGGTAAAATTCTTATTACAGAGCTTAAGGACTGTATAAGAATAAGAACAGGAGAAAAAGGTCCTAAGGCAATAGGCTAAAGGAAATAAACTCAGAGGAGGAGTTATGAGAAAAAGAGATTATTCGGCGCAGGATGTGCTGAAAACTGTAAAAGAAAAAGAGGTGAAGTTTATCAAGTTCTGGTTTGTGGATATACTGGGACAGGTTAAATCCTTTGCGGTAACGCCAGACGAACTTCCGTCGGCTATGGAGGACGGAATGGGTTTTGACGGCTCATCTATTGAGGGTTTCGCAAGAATTTTCGAAAGCGACCTGATAGGAAAGCCCGACCCGTCTACATTTACTATACTGCCCTGGCGGCCGGGTGAGAAAGCCGTGGTGGGAAGAATGTTCTGCGATGTTCTGACCCCTGACGGCAAGCCCTATGAAGGATGCCCCAGGAACATTCTTAAAAAGAACCTTGAAATGATGAAGAAGGCAGGGTTTGACGCCTTTAACGTGGGGCCTGAACTGGAGTACTTTTACTTTAAAAACGACAAGAGCCCGGAAGTTATGGATGAGGGAGGCTATTTTGACCTGATGCCCCTTGACCTGGGACATGACCTCAGGAGAGACACCATTCTTGCGCTCCAGGAAATGGGAATACCGGTTGAATATTCACACCATGAAGTGGCTCCGGGACAGCACGAGATAGACCTCCGCTACGGACCGGCCCTTGAAATGGCTGATGATGTAATTACCTACAAGGCCACCGTAAAGGCAATAGCAATGCAAAGTGATGCTTACGCGTCTTTTATGCCCAAACCCATATCGGGCGTAAACGGCAGCGGAATGCATACTCACATGTCTCTTTTTAATAAGGGTAAGAATGCATTCTATAAAGAAGGAGAGCCCTATCATCTATCACCGGAGGCAAGGCATTTCATGGCCGGTGTTTTAAAGCATTCGGCAGAAATATGCGCCATAACCAACCAGTGGGTTAATTCCTACAAGCGCCTGATTCCCGGTTATGAAGCTCCGGTATATATAGTGTGGGGACAGAAAAACCGTTCCGCATTAGTCAGGGTTCCCATGTACAAACCGGGACAGGAAAAAGCTACAAGAATAGAGCTCAGGTTTCCCGATCCGGCATGCAACCCCTACCTGGCCTTTTCTGTCATGCTGGCTGCCGGACTGGAGGGAATAAAAAACAAATACCCCCTGAAGGATGCCTCGGAGATTGATATGTTTAAGCTGAGCCCTGAAGAGATGAAGAAAAAGGGTATAGACACCCTTCCCGGAAGCCTGATAGAGGCTATACATGTTGCCGAGAATTCGGATTTTCTCAGGTCAGCTCTTGGAGAGCATGTGTTTGAAAAGTTCATGGAAAACAAAAAAATAGAATGGGACAGATACAGGACCCAGGTCAGCGACTACGAGCTGAACGCCTATCTTCCTATTTTATAATCGAACCTATGATGAAAAATGAAAATCGCCTGAGGCGCCTTAAGGGTTTCATAAGAGAAAATGTGAAGGCTGCCGGTAAAAAAGGAGTAGTAATAGGCGTCTCGGGCGGCGTGGATTCGGCAGCCTGCTTATATCTTGCAGTATCGGCCCTGGGCAAAGAAAACTGCCTGGCATTTCATATGCCCCATGACGGAAGAACAATGAACCCGGAGGTGAAACTGATAACAAATAAGCTTAAAGTCAGTCTCAGCACATATGACATAAGCCGCATTATAAGTATTTTTTCAGGAATGACCGGAGAAACAGACCCTCTTATGATTGGAAATTTTGCCGCACGCATTCGCAGCGCTTTCCTGTACAGAGAAGCGGCCTCAAGGAATATGCTGGTTATGAATACCTCTAACAGAAGTGAAATAATGACCGGGTATTTTACCAAATGGGGCGATGAAGCTGGAGATATAAGCCCATTCGGAAATTACTACAAAAGCGAGGTTTACGAAATGGCCTCATCCCTGGGAGTCCCCGAAAAGATTCTTCAGAAACCCCCTTCCCCTGATTTTTTCCAGGGGCAAAGGGACGAAGAAGAACTGGGCATTTCATACCGGGAGCTTGACTGCGCCCTGGCCTGTGATGGAAAAGGAGAGGAGGAAAAAGCAGATGCAGAGCTGCTTTTGAAAGTCAGAGAACTGAAAGAAAAAAGCTCTCACAAGAGAAATTCCCCTATCAGGGCTTTAAGATTTGATTAGCATATTTTTATCAGGTCCTGTAAACGCAGATAAGCTTTCTGGATATAATATCCGAAAGGAGCTTCATCTCTTTTCCTGATACATCGTAAACCCCGATAACACCCTTAAATTTTTCCTGACGGGGCAGCAGCTTGCTTAAAGTGTTTTCAAGAGAGTTCAGAAAATCCCTGTCCGGTCCCCGGGAGCCCTCTTCTCCTGAAAGCCCGGCGTAAAAAATATCTGCTTCAACGATATCCTGGAAAAAATGGGTGCCGAATGAGAATTCGGGCATAACGCCCTCTTCCGGAAGCGCTGTCTCAATAAGAAAGCTAAAATTATTGATTTCATAGAAGTTTACGCATACCCCCAGAGAAGGGGTGGTGGTTCCCCACCTTCCGGGACCTATAAGCATGGAGGGGGTTCTGTTTTTGTCTATTACCCGGTTCAGTCTTCCGATTATCCTGGCGGTTTCATATTTATCTTCCCGGTTCAGGTTCATATAAGAGCGGGGATTTACATATATTATTCGCTCTACAGGCATTGAAACGTTTCCCCCTATAAAGTTTCCCCTGGATTTGAAGAATACGCCCATATTTTCCGAAGCCGATTCTATGGCTATTCTTTTTCCTGCAGCTTTTGTCTGAAGGGGCCTGCACTGAAGGAGGTTTATGAAAAAGCGCTGCTCACCGAAATTTAATGTGAACTCTATCTCTACGGGATATTCATAGGCCTTTTCAAGTGTCTTGAGCATCCCTCTGAATGCAGATACAATATCTTTTCTTTTTAAAAGCCCGTTCAGGGTAAGAATCGGATAGCTCTTTCTTTTCAGAGCCCTGGCGGTCTCGTAATCGTTATCGCACATCAGTTCAGTATCTATACCCTTTAGCTGATCCGACAGATCCAGAAAATTTAAAGAGGAAAGAGAATTCTTTTCGATATTTATAAGATCAACCTTCCTTTGAGAAAACCTTTTGAAGTCATCCCTGGTTGAGTAGGGGCGTATGCCGGGGTTATCAAGAGCGGCCATCCGGGGGTAGTCCCCTTCCACCCTGTTTACAGCCCTGGTGCCAAGGCCGAATACAATCCTCAGCATCCCCGCATCCGGAGAGAGCTTTTCGTTCCATACATAGGTATTATGGGAAAAACCCACCCCTGCAGCGTCGGGAAAGAAATATCTTTTATGATGAGAGCCGGAAACACGCTGCACCAGAAGCGCCATCTGCTCACGTGATTCATGCAAATTTTTGACTTTGCGATAAGTAAGAGCATCCCTGCTCATTGTGCTGGCATAAACCTTTCTTACAGCATCTTCAAAGGCCTCATATCTTTGGGAGGGCGTTCCGCGATTGGCGCAGAATATGCTTTCATACTTCCCGGCAAAAGCGTTTCCAAAAGCATCCTCCAGGAGAGAGCTGGACCTTACAATTACGGGAGAAGCACCGAAGTATTCAACTATCTGCTGAAACTGCTCTTTAACCTCGTCGGGGAAAAAGCCCTTCAAAAGTCTCTCTTGCAGTTCCTCCCCCGACTTAAAATAACTATCGAGGTTTTTCTGCTTCATGTGAAGCTTCCACAGCTTGTTTTCAACAATATAGGAATTGAATATATCCGAACCCACATAAAAAGAATCATGGGCCTCTGATATATCATCCCATTTAAGCTTTTTATCCCGGGAAAGAATCTTTCGCGCCAGAAGCATGCCGGCGGACTTTCCTCCTATAAAACCTGTACCTATAAAACGGTCCTTTATCTCAAGTAAATCCTTTAAGCTGAGGTATTTCTTTGCAAGCGACAGTATACGGGGGTTTTCACTAATCATCATCGAACATATCCTGTCCCGCATTC
>SL_5KL_010_SEDDRAFT_10000159_pt1 | contig 40199 bp, 34 predicted proteins | sample SodLakKL_010_SED_FD_9118 | JGI IMG/M metagenome (IMG submission 9118)
CGATCGGCGCCAGCGGCTTGCCAGGAAAACGGGTTGAAGCATAACGGGCAGGTATTATGGCAGCAATCTGCAAGATTAATCACCTCTTTTTCGGAACAGGACCTGCTCCAGTCGAGATTCAAAGCTGTCGACTTCAGGAAAATAACTGGAGAACTCCATTCTGATTTCCAACCGCAGAAGTTCAATCTGCTTGATTTGCAAAAAATCAATCAGCTGCTGATCAAATTTGACCATATCCTTCCTGGTGGTGATCAGAAAATCGACAGCAGCATTCTGCTGAAAAAAATTCACTATCTGCCTGAAATCCTCCCGGCTGTACTTGTGATGATCGGGGAACTCAAAATGACGGAGCACTTCACAGCCCAGCTCTTCCAGGGTTGCCAGAAAACCAGCAGGATTGGCCAGTCCGCTGAAGGCCACCACCCTGCTATTCTCCAGAGATAGCAAATCCAGACGTTCTCCCCGAAAGGACTGGAGACCGGATGGCATATGCCGGGAAAGATAGATAAAATCTGATTCAAAATGAATTTGAATTCGGGAAACAATTTCTTTGATCTTCTCCCGGGAGACAAGATCACTTCTGGAGATAACAATGCCATCCGCCCGCTTCAGAGCTGATTCCGGTTCTCTCAGAAGCCCCCGGGGCAGGAGATAATTATAACCAAAGGGGTTGGTGGCATCAATTAATACCAGATCAAAATCTCTGTCCAGCTGGCGGTGCTGATAGCCATCATCAATCAGCAGAATATCCGGGGTCAGCTCCTGGCAGGCAAACAGAGCTGCTTCTGCTTTATCCCGACAGATAACAACTGGAATATTATCCAATTTCCGGGCCAGCATGTAGGCTTCATCCCCGGCTATATCAGGGCCCACCAGCATCTGCCTGCCCTTTGAAATCAGCAGCGGTTTGATATTCTCCCCCCGGTATCCCCGGCTGATCACCACCACTCTTTTCCCCTGCTCTTGAAAATAATCTGCCAGAGTAGCCACTGCTGGTGTTTTGCCGGTCCCTCCNGTGGTAATATTGCCCAGACTTAAGACTGTCGGTGAAAAACCCCGGGATTTCAATAAATTATAATCAAATAAAAAATTTCTCAGAAAAATNACTCCGTGATAGATCCAGGATAAAAACCTGAGANCTGCTCTGAGAGGTAAGGTTAAAATCCCTGACCTCTCNCCCTTAATCAATCGATNGAGATAATTATAGATAAATATTTTGATATCTGCCACAAAAATCACAGCCTTTAGTTTCTATCATGCCATTCCCTNTTAAGACCANACAAAAATTATCGGTTAAATTCCTGGTTCCAGGATATCTTCGCTAAACTGACGGCGAAAGAGTCGGGCATAGATCCCCTCCTGATTGATCAGGCTTTTATGATCTCCTGCTTCAACAATTCTACCCTGCTGGAGAACTACTATCCGGTCGGCATTTATAACGGTGCTCAAGCGATGGGCGATGATAAAGGTTGTTCTATCTTTCATCAAGTTCTCCAGCGCCTCCTGAACCAGTTTTTCTGAACCGGCATCCAGCGAGGAGGTTGCCTCATCAAAGATTAAAATAGCCGGATCCTTTAAAATAGCCCTGGCAATGGCAATTCTCTGCTGCTGACCTCCGGAAAGCCCAACTCCTCTCTCTCCAATTTCAGTCTGATAACCCTCGGGAAGTCCCTGGATAAAATCATGGGAATTGCTGGCCCGGGCTGCTGCCCGGATAGCCTCCTCTCCGGCTTTCAGGTTGCCATAGGCAATATTATCCTGGATGGTGCCGGAGAATAAAACCGTCTCCTGGGGTACTATTCCAATCTGCCTGCGCAGAGAATTAAGCTCTACCTGGCGAATATCATGATTATCTATCATAATCCTGCCAGCTGTAGGGTCATAAAACCTGGGTATCAGATCTGCCAGGGTTGATTTGCCGGCCCCGCTGGGGCCCACCAGCGCAACAGCTTCACCGGGTTTGACATCAAGGTTAATTTCCGAGAGCACTTTTTCTTTTTCATAGGCAAAACTGACATTTTCAAAGGTAACCCTGCCTCTGATACTGTCAAGCTCAACGGCAGATTCAGGGGACTCAATAATCTGACTGCGGTCCAGGGTTTCAAATATCCTGTCTGCTGCTGCCAGGGCTGTCTGGATGGTGGCATTGACCTTGGTAACAGAACGCAGGGGGCCGCCCAGAGTAATCAGCATGGTAAAAAAAGCGATCAGCTCAGCCGGACTCATCGTCCCCCTCATAACTTCCAGCCCTCCAAACCAGAGAACCAGGGTGAATCCCAGAGCTGAGGAAAATTCCACCAGCGGACTTAAAGCCGCCTTGTATTGGGAGTTTTTCACGGTTGCTTCAAAGTTAGCCTGATTTTCTCGGGAAAACCTCTCCTGTTCATATTCTTCCCGGCCAAAGGATTTAACTACTCTGATAGCAGAGAGCGTTTCCTGGAGGATATCCGAAACATCGGCAATCTTCATCTGAACCTCCCGGCTTTTATTTCGAATTTTCTTATTAAAAGTCAGGACTATCAGAATGATCAGAGGAAGGATTATCACCAGAAAAATAGTCAATCTATAATTCAAATAAACAAGATAGATAAATCCTCCAATAACAGTCAGCATTTCATAAATCAGGGAGACAGTACCCCTAACGATAGCATCCTCGAGAACCTTAACATCGTTGGTTACCCGGGAGATTATTTCTCCAGTTTTACTGGCATTATAGAAACTGAGAGAGAGGTTCTGCAGATGGGTATAAAGGTCATCTCTCAGATCCCGCATCACTTTGTGGGAGACATATTTGCTGAGATATTTCTGGCCGTAATAGATAATACCTTTTAAAAAATAAATCAGGATCAGCCCTGCTGCTATTATTGAGAGGGTAACCAGCCCTCCCTCCTCCACGGAGATATCAGCTATTATTGCCTCCAGCAGTTCCTGAAAAACCCGGACAAAAAATACAGTTAAAAAGGCATGCAGTATCATACAGATGATGGCCAGCATAAAACGGCGGCGGTAAGGTTTTACATATTGATATATTCGCCTGATATTCTCCATTAAAATCAACTCCCGCCATCTTTCCAGAAAATAAGAAAAACAAAGATTTGAGGCAAAATATAAAACTTAATAATTAGATATCCTGCTGAGGAAAAGGTATTTATCTAATCCAGATGGGCGGTACAGTTAAAGGAGCGGAGTACCGGCTGTCGATCATAAAAGAGAACCCGGCTGATACCGGCATTGCTTACTTTCAGCCGGCGGTAATCCCTGAGATCCATTCCTAAAATATGGGTAAGATAGACCATAATAACTCCGCCATGACAGACAATCAAAACGGTCTCTTCCTCTCTCTCAAGAATATCCTGACAGATCTCCACCACCCGGTCTCTAAAATCATCGAGACTTTCACCTCTGGGAGGCGGATTTTTTACAGGGTCATCCAGCCATTGCTGATAGGCTTGCAGAGATTCTTCCTGAATAGTGGGATAATCTTTACCCTCCCAGATACCAAAATCCATTTCCCTTAATTCCTGACGGAGATTGACTTTAAGGCCTGTTTTTTCACCAACAACCCTGGCTGTATCACGGGCCCGATCCAGATCACTGCTAATAATCAAATTAATTTCCCGGTTCTCCAGCAGACAGGCTGCCTGCCGGGCCTGCTGTCGGCCCCTTTCGTTCAGACCGATATTTAATGAGCCCTGATATCTTCTCTCTTTATTCCACTGGGTTTCTCCATGTCGTAAAAATATCAATTCTTTTTCCACATTATCACCCCTGAAACAGGATTAGAATCAGCAATATAACTACCTCTGTAACTTCATTGATCGTACCATAAACATCACCGGTCAGACCTCCCAGCCGGGTAATAATCACCCGGGAAATCACATAAAGGACCAGCAGGCCGGATAAAAACTGCAGTAAAAATATGTAGCGGGGCATGAGAGCTGCCAGCCAGAGAAGCGATCCAACCAGCAGCGGCACCACAGCTGCCAGCATCAGATAGACCCGGGGATAATTTTTGCCAAAGCTGCTGGCCAGACTGCTGCCTTCAGCCACCGGAGAGCGATACATGGCAACCACCATAAAAAATCGGCTTAAAACCGGAAAAAAAATCAAACCTGGCAGCCTCCAGGAACCAGCCAGCTGCCAGAAAATAGTGAATTTAAGCAGAAGATAGAGTACTGCTGTAATATTGGCAAAGGAACCGTTGACACTGTCCCTCATAATACTCTGCATCTCCTCACCACTGCGGCCGCTGAATAAACCATCCATGGTGTCGAGCAGGCCGTCCAGATGCAGACCACCGGTCAGATAAATATAACTTATCAGCAGCAATACCGCTGCCACCGGCAGAGGCATAAACAGACGGAATAGATAATCCAGAAAGATCAGCAGCACTCCTAAAATCAGGCCAACCAGCGGAAAAAATACTGAAGCTCTGGCTGGCAGCGCATCATCATATTCAATTTCCAGCGGCAGAGGGATTCTGGTAAGAAAAACCAGAGCAAAACCCAGAGCCCTATGAGGGGCCTTCAACATGACAGTTCAACATCCTTTTCCCTTCTGACATTCCCAATTATTGTTAAGTAATTATTTCAGCTTAACTGATTTGCCTGTTATACATTATACTATGTTTTTCCGCCGGTGACAAACTCTCCAAACCGGGCAGCAAAAAACCCCCGCTGCAAGTTAGATTAGCGGGGGTTTAAGCACCAGGTTATTTATTGTAACTGTCAGGTAGCAGACTAATTTTATCAATCTTTAAATCCTTAAGATCCAGTGCCATTCCAGCCACCACCAGATAGCTCTCTTCAGACCGGGCGGCCAGCCATTGATTAATCCAGCCGCTTAGATCCCGAAATTTTCGTCCCAGTGGGCTGGGAGGAACAACCCCCAGTCCCACTTCATTGCTGACTGCCAGGAGAAGATATTCTCTTTTTTCTGACAGATCAAGCAGAGCTTCCAGTTCCTCCTGAAGCTCCTTCTGGAGTGCTTCCAGCTCCACACCATTTTCTCTGCTCTTGCCTTCAGCTGCAGCGGTATCCTGAGCCAGCAGACGGTTGCTGATCAGCAGGGTGACACAATCTAGAATAATTGTGGTTCCGGACGGCAGGCCGGCATCTTCTACTGCAGCAGCAGGGTTCAGAGGCTCCTCAATCGTTTTCCAGTCAGCAGGCCTCCGCTTCTGATGCCGGAAAATCCTCTCCTCCATCTCGGCATCTCCAGCCCGGGCGGTTGCCAGATAGCAGACCGGAGAGTGGAGCTCTTTTTCTCTCCTTCGAGCAATTTTTTCTGCCAGGCTGGATTTGCCGCTTCTGGCCCCCCCTGTCAGGAAGATCAGCATTATATCCCGGACAGCTCCTCGGCCAGTTCAGGATAAACAGCACCGGCCAGCTCAATCAGACCATCGATAATCCGGGGAGAGGGCCGGTTAACCTTATCCTCATCAATCAGGTGCACTCTATCCTGCTGGATAGCTGTCAGAGCATCATAATTTTCTCTGGCAGCAATCTCTTCCAGCAGTTCTTCGCTATCCATTTCCGGATCATGGGGGCTGGTTATATAGACATCAGGATCCTCAAGAATCAGGGTTTCCTGATCAAACATCGGCCAGCCTTCACCGGCCTGTGCTCCCAGATTTTCAGCCCCTATGATATTTAAGAGATCATCAATATAGGTATTAGAACCTGCAGTTGTCAAAGGATCATGCCAGATTTCATAAAAGACCAGGGGAGTTTCATCCTCTCTGGTGGCAGTAAGTTCCAGAATCTGATCCAGCCTCTCCTGCATCTCAGCAGAAACTGCCTCGGCGGTAGACTGCATGCCGGTCAGCCTTCCTGCTTTATCAAGCAATTCAAAGGTAAAGTCCAGGGTAGTCGGGTCCTGAAAACCTGCTACCGTCACTCCCAGATCCTGAAGAGCTTCTATTTTATCTATGGGGTTGATTCCGGTAGCCACAACCAGATCAGGATCCTTCTCAACTATTGCTTCAATATTGGGTTCGGTTATAGAGCCAATGGTGTCAACCTCCAGAGCTTCCGGAGGATAATCACAAAAAGTGGTTACCCCAACCATTCGATCTCCCAGATCCAGGGCAAAGAGAAGTTCGGTAATNCTGGGAGCCAGAGAGATTATTCTTNTGGGAGTCTCGTCGAAATTCAGTTCAGTGCCAAAATCGTCAACCACAGGCTCAGGACCCTCCGCCTGGGCCAGCATTCCGGTAAGAGTTAGAGAAAAAATCAGTAGAGCAGCCAGCATCCCTGACAGCAGCAATCCTTTGGTGACAGCTTTTTTCAACCTAAGGTTTTCTAAGCTTTTTCCAGTCATAAGTTTTCTACCTCCTGAATTTTTTGTGATATCTTTGCCAGAATTAAAGTGTAATTTATAGCGTGAGCAAAATTATTTTTCTGGGGCCAGACCGAATAACTGTCAATCCTTCTGGCCTCTTCGATATAAATATATGGCCAGTCCCAGAAAAATAAACCCCAGAAGAATTCTTAATCCACTGGCAAAATCCATTTTATCCCTCCGCATTATCTTCTCTCAGTTCTGACATTAATTAAATGACAGTCTCAAATTCTTGACAGGCTTAATCATGTCACCTGTGATATTAACTTTCCTTCACTTTCTCCAGATAATATTAAATTTATTAAAGACTATTTGAGCAAAAACTAAACTGTATTGCTGTTAAAGTAATTCAACTTTTACTTGAAACTTCCTGGGAAAGATAAAGAAAAACTTCCGACTGCAGGTGGCCAGACCTGCAGCCGGTGGGAGGGTGAAAAAATAAAACCCCGTCCTTAGAAACAAGACGGGGTTGGTTATAAAAACCCAAGTTCAAGCTGCTGCAGCCAGGAAAAATACCATTAAAAAACAGCTGCCAGCGGGCCTAAACCGCTGCATTATAACCCTACCCTTCTTGCTGCCGAAGGTATGGTAGGTACATTTCCAGGCAGGTCTCCTGACTTCCAGCAATTATCCGGCTCTGCCTTCCCTGCAATCTGCAAGTGGCTGAATTGAGCCGATTTTGCCGGTAACAGTGGCGGGCCCGTTCAGGATTTTCACCTGATTCCCTATTCTCTCCCGACCGTAAACGGGAGCACCTGAAAACGCATTTTCTTAAATTTTTCTGAGATAATTATGCTCTATACTAATCTTTCTAGGTCAAAGCAATATCTCCTGCCTGATCCTGTAATTTTTTTGAGAAATTCTGGAGCTCCATGAGAGAACAGAATCTGAAAAAAGTTGATGGAGGTCAGCTGGTTAAATCCTCTCTTGCCGGAACCGGGGGAGGCTCCAGTTTATGCCGGTTATTTTTCTGCATCTCTAAAATTTTTTTCTCCAGATCAGCCGGCAGACCCTTTCCCAGAATATAACTGTCCAGCTCAGCATAACTCAATCCCATTTCCCTTTCATCGGACTGCCCTTCCCAGAGGCCGGCAGAGGGTTGACGGTTAATGATTTTGTCAGGCAGCCCCAGATAATGCGCTACTTCCCGGACCTCGGTTTTTACCAGCCTGCCGAGAGGAGCGATATCAATTCCTCCATCTCCATATTTGGTAAAATATCCAACTGTCAGCTCACTCCAGTTATCGGTTCCCACCACCAGATAATCCTTGCGGGCAGCAAGATAATAAAGAACGGTCATCCTCAATCTTGGTTTAATATTGGCAGCCGCCAGACTATCCTCTCCGGGAACAAGCTGTTTCAGCTTCCCCCGAAGGATGTCAAACACCTCATCCAGTAAAATCTCCTGACATTCTATACCGATTTCTCTAGCTGCTAGCAGAGCATCCTGGCGATCCTCAGAGCTGCTGTGACAGGGCATGATTACTCCCAGAGACTCTTCTCCGCAGGCTCTCTTAACCAGGGCAGCGGTGACGGCAGAATCAAGACCTCCGCTCAAACCCAGAATACCACCTGATTTTCCAGCAGAGGTAACTTTATCAGCTATCCATTCAGTAAGATAATCAACAGCTTTTTCACAATTAATTTCTATCAGCTCAGCAGACATCCTTTTCCCCCTTTGCTTAAATCCTGAACAAGCTAACTCTGCTTTAGCCGCCATCTTCGGTCTCTTCAAAATCACCGGTTATAATATCCTTCATAAACCCTGATATTCCGGTGATCTGCCAGCGTTCATTAATGATATTGAGCCTGAGATAATCCCGGGCTTCCAGCTCTATTTTGCCTTCTTCCGTATTGAAAAAAAATTGATAATCTGCCCGAAAAATCAACTCATCCTCCCTTTCCTGCTCAAGTTCCAGCTCCAGATCTTCTACCCCAAAAAGAGTCGCAAATTCTTCACCATCAGGTTCATCTGCTGTCAGCTCATCATCTGTCTCCTCCGGCACCTGCATCTCATAAAACTGACGGACAGTCTCCATAACATAAGACTCTGATACCATCCTTCTCAGACGACCCAGATCCACAACTGCGGTATCATCCAATAGGGTTAAATTCTTATCATTGATAGACTGATAAAAATACCGGGTAACTTCCTCAGCAGAGTGGGAAGAGGTTATTTGCTCTTCAACACCGGTCGAAAAAAACATCAGGGGAATCATGATAATTATAACAGCAGCCAGCAGCAGCAGATGCCAGCGTCTTTTCACATTAAGCTTGAGAGACTGCTTGAGATTGAATAATTTAATCCGGCGCTCAAACTTGCCGCTCTCCTGCCTGTAATCTCCAGGATTAAGTTTCAACCTTCGTCCGGAAAGGGCCTCTATTTTTTCCTGAAGCTCAGCGATTCCCGGCCGGTCCTCTGGCCTGGAAGCCAGACAGCTATCCACCAGCTCTCCCAGAGCCGGGACAATTTCCGGACTTAAATTTCGCAGCGGTAATCGGCTGTCAGTGATAATTCTGTCCACAACTTCGGATTTATCCCTACCCTGAAAGGGAGGGCTGCCGGTCAGGAAATAATAGATTATCACCCCCAGAGAAAAAACCAGTGATTTTTCGCCTGCAGCCATACCCCCTTCAATCAGTTCCGGCGGACGGAAATATTCCTCAGCCATCTGCACTTCAGCATCCCCATATTTTAGTAAAATTTCAGAAAGTTCCGGTGGCAGCAGTCTCACTGCTGATTTTTGATAACCAGAACTGGCAGAGGAAAATCTCAGCTGATCCAGAGTAATAAATCTCCAGTCCAGTTCTGCAGCCCTGATGTAGTCCAGCGTCTTCACCAGCTGCTGCCACCAATCCAGCACTGTTTCTGGCTCCAGTTTCTCAGGCAAATCCCCGGCCTGCTGCTGCCAGTCTCTGTCCCGGCAGAGCAGATAATATCCCTGATCGGATTTATCAAGCTCAACAAAATCAACCAGAACATTTTCAGGATCGGCAGGATATTTATCCAGCACCTTCTCCACTTCCTGCTTTATCTCATTGAGGACCCGGGAACGGGGCTGCTTTTTGGTAAAAATATTGCGGCCATAAAGTACCTCGCCCTCCCGTTCAAATCTTTCAAATAAATTAGCTGAACTCAATAAATTTTCACCCCCTGATAGCTGCCTGAAAAAATCCCTGCAGGTTATTTTTTCTGTAATCACCGGTTAACGACCAGCAAAATTATTGACCCCTGCCAATAATTCAAGTCAGCCGGCATTGAGTTAATTCTGATAAAAATTTTATATTATAATATCAGCTCCGGATCAGGATCTGACCAGTCTTTAAATTCTGCTTTTTTATCCTGATAACCTTCCCGGCCCAGAATCCCGTAGGTATAATTCTTTCCCAGCTCGACTCCGGGCTGATTGTAGGTATTGATATCAAAAAGTTCGCCTACAAAGGCTGTCTCCATCTCCAGCAGATAGAAGAGCTGACCCAGGGTGAAAGCTGATACTTCAGAGACTTTAATTGTAGCATTGGCCCGCCCCCTTTTAGTCAGGGCTCTTTCNGTAGCCTGTTTCTCGGTATTGAGCAGTCTGGCCAGCGAGTGACCTCCCAGATAGTTAANCCCATCGAGATCCCGATAAAGCTCAGGCATCTCAAGGTTTCTCNGATGATTTTCTACTTCAATAAAGGTGATTATCTTATCATAGGGCCCTTCCATATAGAGCTGAACCTGGGAATGCTGATCGGTGGCTCCCAGAGCCTTGATAGGGGTGGGTCCTACATTAACCCGCTCTCCCCTGCGGTTGACTTCCTTTCCCAGTGACTCAGCCCAGAGCTGGCGATACCAGTCAGCTAGATCCTTAAGGGCATGGCTGTAGGGCATCATTACCGACATAATTTTACCCTCTTGATAGGCAAGATACTGCAGAGCACCATGAAGATAGGCTGGATTTTCCCAGATATCTTCCATCCGGCAGCGTTCGGCCATTTCTGCCGCCCCGGCCAGCAGTTCAGAAATATTGACCCCGGTAAAAGCGGCCGAGAGCAGGCCGACCGGAGTTAGCACCGAGAAACGCCCCCCCACATCATCGGGAATACTGAAAGAGGGATAACCTTCCCGCTCAGCAATTTCAATCAGATAACCTGAATCCCTGCTGGTGGTGGCAATAAAATGCTCGGCTACTCTCTCCTGACCAACCTCTTCTGCCACCGCCTCCCGGGCAAGCAGATAGAGGCTCATAGTTTCTGCCGTGCTGCCTGATTTTGAGATCACATTAAATACTGTCCTTTCCAGATCAAGTAAATCAAGCAGGGCAGCAAACCTTTCTGGATCGACATTATCCGGCACAAAAAGCCGGGGGTAACCCTCTCTTGAACCAGTATTCAAATTATAATAGGGATCATTTAATGCTGTCTGAAGAGCAATATTACCCAGGGCCGAGCCTCCAATACCAAGCACAACAAAGTTATCATAATCTCCTGCTCTTTCATCGGCCATTTCTCTAATTCTGGAAACCACTTTGTCCTGGCGGTAGGGTAATCTGGCAAAACCGGGCTTCTGCTCCTGGATCCTGTAATGGACCTCCCGGGCCCGGGGCTTTAATTCCGCAACCTGTGATTTTCTAATTCCCTGTTCTTCACCCAGCCTTGCTGCAAACATGTTATTAACATCCAGAGTAATTTTTCTACCGGGTTCTGCCTGCTTATTTTCAGGATTATTATTTATCGTCATGGTTAAACTTTCACCACCTCAAAAATTATAAGAAATGAAAAAGTAAGAAATGCAAAGGAGTTATTTTTAATGGCTGTCAGCCAAATAGCAACAGTAAAAGGACAGCAAAAATCTGTCATACTTCTATATCATCCTGGAATTCAATCGCCCATAATCTCCAGATTATGATGGGCTACAGCGGTCCTGGCTCCCAGCCTGGCATTACTTTTTAACAGTTCTATATTAACCTTCAAGCTCTGTCCGGAGGATATTTTTTTAATTCTATCCAGCAGAAAGGGTGTCAGAGCAAAACCCGAAATATCTTCATCCCGGGCTTCAGCCACTGCCTTCTTTATCTCAGGCTCAATTTCAGCCAGCGGTATCTCTGCCTCCCGGGAAATTGGGTTGGCAACCAGGATTGCGTTTTCCAGTTCAAGCTCATCTCTGGCCCTTACAATCTCAGCAATATCTTGAGGTATATCAACCCGGATTTTCAGCTTCAATCCGCTTTTTCGGGAATAGAAGGCTGGAAATTCATCGGTCTGGAAGCCCAGCACCGGAACTCCTTCAGTCTCCAGCTTTTCCAGGGTCAATTCCAGATTAAGGATAGCTTTAGCACCTGCTGAGATGACAGTCACAGGTGTCCTGCCCAGCTCACTTAGATCAGCAGAGATATCAAAGCTGTTTTCTCCTCCGCGATGGACCCCGCCAATCCCTCCGGTAACAAAAAACCTGATACTGGCCCGATGAGCAGCAATCATTGTGGCAGCTACTGTGGTAGATCCATAAAGCCCAGCAGCTACAGCCCAGGGGATGTCGCGGCGGCTGATCTTTTCAACATCCTCTCTATCAGCCAGATCCCTAATTTCCTCCCGGGAAAGTCCCACCTTGATTTTCCCCCCCAGAACTGCTATCGTCGCCGGCACAGCCCCCTCCTTTTCGATCAATTCTTCAACCTCGAAGGCGGTTTCAATATTCTCGGGAAAGGGCATCCCGTGAGTGATTACCGTGGATTCTAAAGCAACCACCGGCCGCCTGTCATATTTTGCCTGCTGAATCCTGTCAGCTATGATTAAAGATTTCACTTAAAATCCCTCACTTTCTGATTCCCAGTCCCCAGCCAGCCGCTTGGCCAGATTATCTACCACCGTCTCCCGGGACTGAATGGTAAGCAGAGCAGCCTGCTGGCCCAGAGCTGCAGCCTTTTCCGGCTCAAATCCCAGCTGCAGCCCCCGGATAAAGCCGGCTGTTAGGGCATCGCCTGCTCCAGTGGTTTCAATTACTTCTCTTCCCCCGTCTCCCGGAGAGGGTTGATAAAAATCCTGCCCGGACCCTGCGTAGATCACTCCGGCAGGACCCAGGCTTACCAGAACTTCGGTCCCGGGTGTTAAACTTTTTCTGCTGCTGGTGATAATTTCTTTTATTCTCTCAGCACTCCCTCTGGTGACAGGTTCTCCCCTGGTATTATTTTTAAGGAAGCTCTCCAGTTTCAGTTCCTGATCCAGGCCGTAGAGATAAAAATATTCTTCCAGATTAGGAGTTAGATAGGCTATTTTTCCGATTAAGTCTTTAATTTTACCGGCTTTCTCTCGAGAAACGGGATCTGCAATTATCGGGACGTCAAAATCGGCAGTTAGCAGCCATTCCAACACAGGAACTGTCAGATTGGTATCGGCAAAAATATAGTCAGACTGACTGAAGAGACTGGAAATATCTTGCAGGCTCTCCGGTACTATTTCCCGGATTATCTCCATATCTGCCACAGCAGCTTGAAGCTCCCCCTGATTATCCAGCACCGCCAGATAGGTGCCTGTTTGATATCTGCCGGACTTTATAATATATTCCAGATTAACCCCGCTATCTCCTGTTTTCTTAAGAATCATTTCTCCGTAAAAATCCTGACCAACTGCCGTAATCAGGTAAACCCGGGCGTTTAATTCGGCCAGATTGGCTGCCGTATTTCGAGCAACTCCCCCGGGAGTGCTAAAAATTCGGCCGGGATTTGAGGTTCCCGGGATAAAGCACCTGTCAGGATAACCTTTAATATCAAGGTTGGCTCCTCCCAGAGCTACCAGATAGCCGTAATCTGACTTTTTATCAATAATACTTCTTTTTTCTTTCAAGTTCTTCCCCCTTGAAATTTTAAGAATTTTTCCAGGCAAAACCCTTTACTCCAGGCCGGTCATCTTTTTGAGTAAAAATTCCTGAATATTTTACCCCGAGACAAAAATAGCCCCGAGCCTGATAACCAGACCGGGGCAGTTAATCATGCAGGCTTCTGCCAAAAAATGGTACCTGCTGTAAATTAAATCTAAAAAATTTTTATTCTACAGTTATTTCATGACTGGATTCCCACTGGCCATGAAGATTGCAGCTTTCAAAGGCTCTTAAAGTGGCGGGCTCTTCCAGTTTGACATTAAAGGTTACCTCTGCCTTGGCTTCTGGGTTAAAATCGGCCCGGGCTAGCTGGAAATAATCGGCATAGAGAGCTACATACTGGATAAAATGACCCTCTTCCATGGGATGATCGATTTCTTTGCCCATCCTGATTGTCACCTTAAAATACTCACCTTTTTTGACCTTGTCCGGCACCTCAACAAAATAGGGGACATGTTTCTTCTCCAGAGCGGTCTTGTCAGCTGGATCCTGCAGCGTTTTAATTTGATACTTTGACATAATTTTGCCTCCTTCTCTTTTATTTATAACCGGTTTTACAGCCGGTCATTTTCTAACCTGCATTCCAGAAAATTATCCAGTATCAGGCAAATATCTTAAAACCTTCTTTGCCCTCTCAACATACGGATATTTATCCGGGGCTTTGTCTATTATTAAAACCAATTTTGTTCTAGAATAATCTAAATAATCTTTAAGTAGAATGAAAAAATTTACTTGAAAACATAATAACACCTGGAAATTTTTTTGTCAAGCAGGAATAATTATTAATATTTCACCAGAAGTTCAGCCTGATCCAGCTCTGAGAGGACAAGTTCTAACTCTCCGGCCTGGTACTTATAATTATCTTTAACTTCTTTTCCATTTAATTCAACGGTCTGAGGGGCTGCTTCCAGCCCTGCCAGCCTGATTTTACAGTGCTGTATTCCATCGGAATAGTTATGCTTTTCCCTTTCCAGTTCCAGTTTCAGGCTGTCCTCGGCCGATATTAGCTGATATTTAAAGAGATTATACTCTCCCTCCTGATAGGCAAAGCTGATACCATCATCTTCATAGATACTGCCGAAAGAGCTCTTCTCCCCCCGGCCGGGATAAATATTTAACACCAGTTCAGAAAAACCTTCTCCAGTGTGGAGTTGATCTTCATCGGTGGTCAGCAGCAGTGAGTTTTCTGCCACAAAAATTGGCATCTTCTCCAGCGGGGCTGCCATTAAATAACTTTCACTTCCCTGATAATAATTGCCGCTCCAGAAATCATACCAGCCCGTACCCGGCAGATAAACCCTCCTCTCCCTGCTGTCCGGTTTTACCACCGGTGCCAGCAGGAGCGAGTTACCGATCATAACCTCATCGGAAAGATTGTGGGTTTCAGGATCCGCGGGATAATTAAGCACCACCGGCCGCCAGACAGGGAGACCCTCTTCAGACTGTTGATAAAAGAGGTTATAAATTTCAGGAAGCAGCTGATAGCGCAGCTTAATATAGCGTTTGATGATGGAAGTGTATGGTTCTCCAAAGGCCCAGGGTTCCTGATCTCTGGTATTGAGAGAGGTATGATTGCGGAAAAAGGGCATAAAGGCCCCCAGCTGAGTCCAGCGGGTCAAAAGCTCTCCGTTAACATCACCGGTAAATCCGCCTACATCGGCTCCAGAAAAGCCGAGACCGCTCAGGCCCAGATTGGCCAGCATCGGCATCACCAGTTCCAGGTCTCTCCAGAAACTGCGATTATCACCGGTCCAGGCAGCAGCATATCTTTGAATGCCGGCAAAACCGGCCCGGGTCAAAACAAAGGGGCGTTCCTGCTGATATTCTTTTATAGCTGAACTGGTAGCCCGGGCTTCCTCCAGTGCATAGAGGTTATGAAATCTCAGATGAGAACCGGGATCGCCATCATTCAAATGCTCCACCTCTTCAGCAAGCGTCAGCTTTTCATTGAAAGCCGCCGGTTCATTCATATCGTTCCAGAAACCCCGAATTCCTGTCTTCAAAAAATCCCGATGCAGGCTCTTCCACCAGCGGCGCACCTCCTCTCTGGTAAAATCAGGGAAGGCTGTTTCTCCCGGCCAGACCTCCTCCCGACAGAGTCTGCCATCGAGGTAACGGCAGAAATAGTCCTTTTCCTGACCGGTGCGATATACCTGATATTCTGGATCAATTTTCACACCGGGATCTATAATCGTTACCGGGTTTATTCCCTGTTCCTGAAGTTTTTCAGCTAATATCTCAGGACGGGGAAAACGATCCTGATCCCAGGTAAAAACCCGGTAACCATCCATATAATGAATATCGAGATGAAAGGCATCACAGGGAATACCCTGTTCTCTAAAGTTATCAGCCAGCTCCAGAACCTTCTCCTGAGGGTAATAACTGTAACGAGATTGATGATAACCCAGTGACCAGAGCGGCGGGAGGGGGGTTCGGCCGGTAAGCCAGGTATAGGACTTTATTACTTTCTCAAGTTCCGGACCGGCCAGCCAGAAATAATCCAGACTGCCTCCTTCAGCCCGATAAAAAAGCCTTCGGGAAGAGCTGTGGCCGATATCAAAATGAGAACGGAAGCTGTTGTCAAAATAAACCCCATAACTGTTGCCGGGAATGAAGCCCAGATAGAGGGGAATAGAAATATAAAGGGGGTCGGTTGAGGGCACATGAGGTTCATAGGCATCGGTATTCCACATAGTATAACTTCGCCCTCTTTTGTCGAGAAAGCCAGTCTTCTCTCCCAGGCCATAGATTCTCTCCTCCGGCCTTAATTCTTTCTGGCAGCAGATCTGATTGCGCCACCAGCCTGCCGATCTCCCCGGGATATCCGCCTGGATGGTCTCCCCCTCGCCATTCAGAAAATTCAAAGAAAAGGGTTTAAGTTTAACCCTGACACCAGACTCCGGCCCCTGAACCAGCACCGAGCTGGCTTCCTCCTGATAACTTATCCCCTCTCCTAGCTTATCGGGAACAAACTCCCTGCAGACAGCTGGAGTTGTCTTTCTGGTAAAGTTCCTGCTGTCAGCAAAGATCACCCTGACAACTCCGGACCGATACCAGAGCAGCTCCAGTCGATGATTTGTAAAATTTATTCTCAGTCCCCCTGGAATTTCTTCAGCTGATATAACCCTCTCCGGATAATGAAATTTCTCTTTTAGCAATCCTTCCGAAGCTTCCTGCTCCATCTGTTCTACTGCTTCAGGTTTAATCTCTGAACTATTCACTGTTATCATCCCCCTCAGGTAAAAACTGACTGCTGGCTGAATTTATTTTCTCGATTTTGAAATCCAGGCAATTCCATTCTGTTAGCGGCCCAAATTTGTTTAGTTAATCTCAAGATAATTGGCCAGGTTGGCTTCCCGGGTGATTTCTGGCTGGATTATATCTTTTTTTGAAGTCATAATAGTTGTGACTCCAGGACCATGCCCCATGATAATGCAGTCAGAATGAGCTACCACCCCGATACTTCCAGCCCCGGAAATATACTCCCTCCCATAGGTATTATCGCAGTCTTCCAGATAAACCAGATCTCCCAGTCTGAGATCAGTCAGATTATGTTTTTCAAGCTCGGCCTTATCACCGGTAGTTATATCATAGTCCCCCAGAGCTGCTGAGGAAGCGCCGATACCGGATCCCATTAGATGCCCGGGGACCACAGCTGCTACCGGAACTCTGAGCTCCTTTTGCTGGCTGGACTCCTCTATTCCCAGCTGCAACAGAAGTTCAGGTTCAATATTGAAAACCCGGACTTCAGGATAATCTTCCAATTTAAGGCCCTGACCTCGAGCCTTAACCAGAATACTGTCTCCTACCTTCATCTTCTCCATGTCTTCAGGGGCAAAATCTACCAGGACATGATTTATCCCGCCATGAAGCCCGGTAACCACTCCCTCTGCTCCTTCAGCATCACCGCTGACTACTCTGGCCTGATTTCCGATACAGGCCAGCAGTCCCAGCCCGTAGTTTTCATATTGCTTGTTATCATTGGTAATCTTAAGGCTGACCGCAGGTTCAATATGGTCACCGGCCCAGCCCATTGCCGGATCTCCTACCCTGACGTTATAGGTAATTCCTCCGGTTCCGGGAAGATTATGGCCCCGGCCCTCGCGATCCAGCCGGTAGGGAAGGCGGCCGGATCTGGGATGAGAAATATTGCCCTGAACAGACTGCATAACAATCCGATCCTGATTTGTTCGCATCTTTTATCACCCTTAAATTAGTATTTTAGTTACAAAATTTATCCCCGTTAAACTGTATTTATTCCTTATTTATTCCTGTTAAACCTTAAAATCAGTAAAATCTGATGCTGCCAGAAGTTTCTCCACTGCTTTCTCCAGCATATCCTGATCCCGGGAGGTAAACCGGGCTCTAACCGGGCTGTCTATATCAAGAACGCCGATTATTTCCCTATCCAGCCAGATAGGTATAACCAGCTCGGATTCAGATTCACAATCACAGGCGATATGCCCGGGAAATTCATGAACATTATCTACCAGCTGGGCTTCTGCTTCGGCCACTGCGGTACCGCAGACACCCCTGCCTGGAGCTATTTTGCTTACAGCCGGTTTTCCCTGAAAGGGACCCAGCTGCAGGTCCTCACCCTTCCTTCTGAGATAGAAACCGGCCCAGTTAATCTCGGGCAGTTCCTGATAAATCAAAGCCGCTAGATTGGCCATATTGCTGAGCCAATCACTCTCAGAGCTCAGTCGGTCTTCCAGTTTGGCCAAAAACTCCTGGTAATCTTCTCCCTTGGCTGCTGCCATTATCTCACTTCCTTTCATCCATATTTCGAGCCTATTTTACCATAAATACAATTGCCCTGCAAAAGTCTAATTTCTGCAGGAATTTGGTTGCGGAAAGAGAATTAATGAATAGGGAGGTATCTTAAATGGCTGAAAAAAATCAAATGGATTTTAATCTCAACAAAGACAGGCTGAGAGAAGATCTGCACAATTATACTGAAGATTTTGTGCTGGAAAAAATGGAAGAAATCTTGAAAAATAAAGAGGATTTTAATGATTTCTGCACCTGTGAAAACTGCCTGCTGGATATAGCTTCCTATACTCTAAACCGAATCCCGGCCAAATACATTGCCAGTCCCCGGGGAAGTCTGCATGCCAAATTAATAGAATTTGAGCACCAGGTAAATGTTGATATAGTATCGGTGGTAACCAGAGCTATCCGTATTATCTCAAAAAATCCCCGCCATAACTCCGGTGAAGTTTGTGAAGACGATAACTGACGGCAGGGAATTACCTGGAAGATTAATGCATCAAGAGACTGAATTTGATAACAGGCTGCTCCATTTTTAAATAGAAAAAGAAGGGCTTGCCAGCCGAGAAATACCGTGAAATCTAAAAGGACATCCGAGCGGTAAACTCTTCCTGGAATTTCATGCTGCTGGATAGCTCCAGATATCTGGTTCTCTCCTTTAATTCCCGGGCTTTTTCGGCGAAATTTCGGTTCAAGAGCATCATCCGGGCCCCGGCTCCGGCGCCATTGCCGGCCTGCTGAATTCGATCGCTCAATACCTCAGGCACCATACCAATCCGGCAGGCCATTTCCGGAGCAAGATAGTTGGCAAATCCCCCTACCAGATAAACATCCTTTATTTCATCCTTGGATATTTCAGCTTCCTGCTGCAAAATTTCTATCCCGGCCCGGATGGCACCCTTGGCCAGCTGAAGCTGCCTGATATCCTTCTGGGTGAGATATATCTCCCTGCCACCCCGACTTTCCCCTTGAGAAAAGAGCTTTAAGGCCTTTACCTCTTCCAGTTCCTGATATCTATTCCGCCAGAACTCCGGCATATTATCAGACTGCTGCAGAGCACCTGTTTCTGTGATAATATCGATTTCCAGCAGACCTCCGATCAGATCCAGCAGACCAGAGCCGCAGATTCCCCGGGGTTTCTCCCCTTTTATGGTGGTATATTCCAGTCTATCCTTAAAAATCTTAAAGCTGTCAACCGCTCCGGGAAGAGCTGCCATACCGGAGCTGATATTACCACCTTCAAAGGAAGGCCCGGCTGCTACAGAACAGGCATAGATCTTATCATTCCGTCCCAGCGCTATCTCGCCATTGGTTCCTATATCAATCAGCAGCTGATATTCCGGACTGTCTCCCACTCCGGTGGCCAGCATATCAGCAGTGATATCGGCACCAACGTAGCCAGAGATTGAAGGCAATAGCTCCACTTCACCCCCGGGATTCATTTTCAATTTGAGAGCCTCAGGCCTGAAGCTAAGCTGCTCACTAAATAGAGGAACAAAGGGGCTCCGGGCAATTTTCTCGCAATCCTTTCCCAGCAGGGTATGCAGCATGATGGTATTGCCGGCCAGAGTCAGGCGATAGATATCATCAGCTCCAGACCCAACTTTAGCAGCAGTTTCAGCCAGGCCTTTATTCAAAGCCTTTACCAGAGTGTCCCGCAGCTCATTTACCCCCTCAGGATTGCCCTGGGTATGCTGGACTCTGGTGATAACATCGGCACCAAATTTTTTCTGAGGGTTATAGGCCGAGTCAACTGCCAGCTGTCGTCCCGTTTCGAGATCCAGCAGATAAAACACCAGAGTAGTGGTTCCAATATCAACAGCAGCTCCCAGCAGCCGACCCGGGCGATCAGCCGGTCTGAGGTCTACCACCCTGTCACCCTTAATAACTGCGGCCAGAGCCTGAGAAGTCTTTGAACTACCGTTATTATCCGAAACTCTACTCTTCGATCCAGACTTATCCTCAACTATATCCTCCAGTCTTTCCAGAGCTCTAGACTCAATACTGCTGCATCCGGCTTTTTCAAAAACCCTGGTCAGATAGCTGCGCTGATCATAGAGTTCCGGCTCCTCTATTTTAAGATAGCTCTGCTGCCAGCCCGGATTCAAGCTGCAGCTTACCTCCTCTTCTCCGGTTAGGATGTTAATCTCTCCGCCCTCTTCAATTTCAACCTCTAGATCAGATTCTACCTGATGAAGGCAGGCCAGTCTTACTCCGGCCTGAAGTTCCTGACTGCTGAGCATTTCTCTCTCTGGATCCTTTGCTTCAGGCTCGGGGCGCATTAGGACCCGGCATTTGCCACAGATACCCTGACCTCCGCAGTAACTTGGCAGATAAAAATCACTTTTATTTACAATCTCCAGTAAATCTGTTCCTGCCTCAACCTGAAAAACCTCTTTTCTGCCGGACTGATATATGGTAATCTGGTAGCTCAATTTTAACACCTTCCCGNATCGGTTGATAGTTATATCTGCTAGAATAACTGCCAGTGGTAGTGATTATTGGTTACCATAGTAAAAAATCAGAAAACCTTTAAGACAATCCTTTNATTTAANCTAAATGTTTAACCGGGCAGCCTGAAAGCTGCCCGGTTTTTATCCTGATCATTGCTGAAGGCTCCTTAAAGCCTGCCGGCAATAATTCAGTTTGTTTGATCTCATACAGCTCTGAAGAAAAAACCGCCAGCTGCTAAATCCGCTAAAACCTGTAAACCATGATTAAAAGAGGCCGCTAATTTTGCCGTCAGCATCAATATCAATCTCTTCTGCAGAGGGCACCTTGGGCAGGCCGGGCATGGTCAGTACCGGTCCGGTCAGAGCTACCAGAAAACCTGCACCGGCTGAGACATTAATCTCCCTGACTGTCAGTTTGAAACCGGTAGGACGGCCTTTCAGGGCCGGATTGTCGGAGATAGAGTTCTGAGTTTTGGCCATGCAGATTGGCATTTCATCATAACCGTATTTTTTGTATTTGGCAATCTGCTTTTTGGCTTCATCGCTGTACTCCACTCCATCGGCTCCGTAAATTTCAGTGGCAATGGTTTCAATCTTCTCTTCAATGCTGTCCTCCAGATCATAGAGGAAATCAAAATCTGCTTCGCCTTTTTCAAGAATATTAAGGACCTCTTCAGCCAGCTCTTCGCCTCCTTCGCCACCCCTGGCGAATACTTCAGAAAGGGCAACGTTAATACCCATCTTTTCACAGCGTTCCCTGACAAGCTCCAGTTCGGCTTCGGTGTCATCGGGGAAACGGTTGATGGCTACTACCAGAGGCAGACCGAATTTCTTCATATTTTCTATATGCTTCTCGAGATTCTCTATACCTGCGCTCACTGCATCTAAATCCTCTTCCTTAAGTTCTTCCAGTTCTTTGCCGCCGTGCATCTTGAGAGCCCTGACAGTTGCTACCAGAACGACAGCCTTGGGATCCAGATCAGCAAAGCGGGATTTAATGTTGAAGAATTTCTCGGCACCAAGATCGGCACCAAAACCGGCTTCCGTTACAGTAATATCACTGATAGCCATGGCCATTTTAGTTGCCATTACACTGTTACAACCATGGGCGATGTTGGCAAAGGGGCCTCCGTGAATGAAAGCCGGGGTATTCTCAAGAGTTTGAACCAGATTGGGCTTGATAGCCTCTTTCAGAAGGGCTGTCATCGCTCCTTGAACATTGATATCTTCAGCTCTGATTGGCTCATCATCTTTAGTATAACCAACCACTATCCGGCCAATCATTTCCTTCAGCTCCGTGAGATTATTAGCCAGGCAGAGAATGGCCATTATCTCTGAAGCCACGGTAATCATGAATTTATCCTCTCGAGGCACACCATGAGCTTTGCCGCCCATACCCACAACAATATTCCTCAGAGCTCTATCATTCATGTCAACTACCCGGGGCCAGCTGACCTGGGTAGTATCAAAACCCAGTTCATTGCCCTTCATGATATGATTATCTATAGCTGCTGACAGCAGGTTATGAGCCACACCGATGGCATGAATATCACCGGTAAAATGCAGATTAATATCTTCCATAGGTACTACCTGAGCATACCCTCCACCGGCAGCTCCACCCTTAATGCCCATGGTCGGTCCCAGTGAAGGTTCTCTAATAGCAATTGCAGCATTCTTGCCCATACCACAGAGAGCCTGTCCCAGTCCCACAGTTGTGGTGGTTTTACCCTCTCCGGCAGGGGTGGGGGTAATGGCTGTGACCAGAATCAGATCAGAGTCCTGTTCCATTCTGTCCAGTACATCCAGATTAACCTTGGCCTTGTACTTTCCATACTGTTCAATATCATCAAGTTCCAGTCCGGCTTCCTCAGCAATTTCTGTAATCAGCTTCATCTTAGCATCCTGAGCAATTTCAATATCACTTCTCATACATAATTCCTCCCTTAAATAATTTTTGTTATGTTAGCCCGGCTTCTGCCGGGCCTTCCTGTCTATTCTGTCTTGCTCTCAGGACTTAATTATCCCAAAAATTATCCCAAACCATCAATATAATTCTCGAGCTCCTGTTTAATTCCTGCAGGCAGCTCTGGAGATTTGAAGTTTTCCAGGACTTCCTGACACTTTTTCTGAGCCCGGTCAGCCGCATTGAGCTGCTCTCGATCACTGAAATATCTTTCTCTGACGCTGAGAATTGGCTGCCTCATATCCTTCATATGCTGGAAGGTATGCTCTGAGGAAATAAAGTTGCCTCCACTGCCAACCTCATTAATCACCTCCACAGCCAGAGTCTCAGCATCAGCTTCAAGTCCGGAAGCCACATTTTTCACAACCCCCAGAATCTCTTCATCAATGATGAATTTTTCATAGGACATTGACATGTAGTTTTCCAGCAGTCCAGCGGCATGGAGCATAAAATTAAAACCGCTGTTGATGGCAGATAATACATTAAGCATCGATTCATAACCAGCCTGAGCATCGGGGAAAATTGAATCGGTCAGAGCCCCACCACCCCGGGAGGGCACCCCATATTTTCTGGCTATCTGAGCAGTCCCGTTAAACATTTTTGCTGTTTCAGGGCTGCCCAGGGCTAAATCTCCGGTTTTCAGATCTACCACACTGGAGGCTGAACCATAGATTACCGGAGTCCCGGGATTAATAATCTGGGTCAGGCAGATACCTGTTAAGATCTCTGCATTCTGCTGAACCAGAGAAGCAGGTAAAGTGGTAGGCGATGTGGTTCCGGTCATGCTCAGTGACGCTATCACCATAGCCTGCTGATTTTCAGAATAAACCATCAGAGCATCACTCATCCGCTCATCTATCTGCAGCGGGCTATTGGTATTGATCAGCGAAATCAGTACAGCATTATCCCTGACAAATTCTTCGCTCTCAAAAACAATAGCAGCCATATCGAGACATTCCCGGGCCTTCTCAGCTCCCATAGCGCTGCCCATCAAGCACTTATCGCTGAGAGTAACAGCGGTATGGAGCATTTTTCCGTGCCGGACACGATCCTCCAGGTCGGTGGGCTCTACCAGTACTCCTCCCACCACATCAATATTATCACTCCAGTGAGCCAGTTTGGTAAACTTCTTGTAATCTTCAAATTTTGAATTGCGCCTGACCTTATCTGGATATTCCATCACAAAGGGAGAACCATACCCCGGCGAAAGAACAGTATTTCTGCCGCCTACCAGAACATTGTTTTTCGGGTTCCGGGCTTTGAGCTCAAATTCTTCGGGCGCCCAATCTGTATACTTATAAATCTCTTCTTCTGACAAATGAACATGACCATTTTCTACCCGAACTCCTGCTTTGGTAAAGTATTCCCGGGCCTTAGCAGATACAACTTCCACACCGGTTTCCTGGAGCACTTTAATCGTGGCTTCATGGATCTTTTCCAGATCTTCAGCCGTGAAAACATCATCACCAACCTTATTTCTGGTGATCATTTTTTGCACCCCCTAGGCATTTTCTATCTTTCAACGTGTTTTTTCATAGATCTTTTGACATTACCGGAGTGTTCGCTGAACTCTAACCTTAATTAAATGGCAGTTTCTCAGTTTCTGCCTTTTAACCTGTTATTGCATAGATCTTTTGGTATTACAGGGTTTCTGTCTAAAATTCATCAGGCATTTCCAGCAGCTCCTTGTAGCTGTAAACAGGACCATCCTTGCAGACATAGCGGTGACCGATATTGCATTTGCCGCATTTACCCAGTCCACAGGACATTCTCATCTCCAGAGTGGTAACAATATCCTCAGGATCAATACCGATATTAACCAGCTCATTGGTAACAGCTTTTATCATTATCGGCGGACCGCAGGTATAGTAGACTGTATCTTCAGTCTGACAGTCCAGCTCTACCTCAATCAGATCATGGGGAAAGCCTACACAGTGTTCCCAGCCTTCACAGGGACGGTCGATGGTGTACTTGACAGTGGTATCAGGCGTATTTTCCCATCTCTGCTGTTCATAGTCATAGAGCATATCTTCTGGAGATCTAAAGGCCTGCAGCATCTGAACCCGGCCAAAATCCTGGCGGTGATCGGGATGAAGCACATAATCAATCAATGAACGGAGCGGGGCCAGACCTATGCCACCGCTGATAAAGACAACATCCTTGCCAGAGGTTTTCTCCAGAGGAAAACTGTTGCCATAGGGTCCTCTAATGCCCACACTGTCGCCCTCCTGAAGTTCATGGAGGGCCGAGGTGACCTTGCCGGTCTCCTTGACAGAAATAATAATCTCCTGACAGTCAGTGGTGGGAGCACAGGCCAGGCCAAAGGGAGCTTCGCCCACTCCGTAAACAGTTAGCATCAAAAACTGACCGGGTTTGAAATCCATCATCTCTTCTCCATCTGTAAAACTCAGATGAAAGGTCTTGATATTTAAATTAATTCCGGTCTCCTGGACTACTTTTGTGATTTCAGCTTCTCTTGGCAGATAATTATCAACTTTCATTACCTTTCACCCCTTCCCCGGCCAGAGTTTTTTCCACCCGATCCAGCACCCTTCTGATATCAAGATTAACCGGACATTTGCTGACACAGCGTCCGCAGCCTACACAGCCCGGACTGCCCTGATAGTTGGTGGGATGGTAGGAAAACTTATGCAGCAGCCGCTGGCGCCAGCGTTGATCCTGAGTTTCTCTGGGATTGTGTCCCGAAGCGTGGGCAGTAAAAAGCGAAAACATGCAGGAATCCCAGGCTCGATTCTTCTCTATCTCCTCCCAGAAGAACTTAAAACAGAAGCAGGTGGGACAGTAAAAAGTACAGACACCACAGCCCAGACAGCTGGCAGTAGCCTCCTCCCAATCCACCGAAGTAAAGGCTTCCTTTTCCGGAAAGGGGAGACCGCGCTCCAGAGAAAATTCATTTTCCGAAAAATTCTTCCGGTTTTCTCTCACAATTTCCTCGAGCTCAGAACTCTCTACCTCCGGTAATTCTTCAATCATATCAAGCATCTCAAATCTTTTTAAAACCTCCTGATCCTGAACCTTTAAATAAAAACCTTCCCCGGCATCATAGAGCATCAGGGGGACATTTTCATTTTCCAGGGGGTTTATTCCTACCTCCTGACAGAAAGAGTTATCTGCCGGCTCCTGACAGGAATACCCGATGATCAGGCTGTTATCCCGGCGCTGCTGGTAGAAGGGGTCGACAAAATCGTTTTCAGTGAAAACATCATCAAAGAGTTCTATACCAGCTATATCACAGCTTCTTACTCCCAGAAAAAGCCTGGGATAATCGGACCACTCCTCGGGCTGACAGTCAGCACCGGCCGTCTCCTCACCGAGTCGATCATCCCGGGGGAGAAAATACTCCTTGGGTGAAGCATCGGGCTGTTCCTTGAGATAAATTGAACTCAGCTGGTCCTCGGATTTAACCGGCTGATAAAGCACTTTGGTCAACCGGCCCTGTTTTACCCGAAAGGGGGCAATCACCAGGAATTTCTGCCGGAGCTCACCGAGCAATGCTTTCAGTTCTTCTGCTGTTAATTTTTTAATCATTGGCTAACTTCACCTCCTCTTACAGAAATCCTGGTTCGCTGTCTTCTTTATCAAAATCGGAAAAGAGCGTGGGCTGCTCCGGTGAGATTCCAGGTCGATAGTTATACAGCTCTTTGGCTCTATGATATAGGTGGGTGGTCATCGACCTCATTTCAATCCCTTCCGGACAGGCCATTTCACAGGCCCCGCAGTTAACACAGCGCCCCGGCATATGCATGGTCCTCATCAGATGAAAGATCATATCTTTATCAGCTGAACTGCCCTCTTCCAGCCATTCAGGCTGATTGCTCTCAACATAGCAGTGGTCACAGTAACAGACCGGGCAGGCATCCCGGCAGGCATAACACTGTGTGCAGCGGGAAAATTCACGGCTGTAATGTTCCTTTCTTTCAGCAGGCGTCATATCTTCCAGAAGATATTTAACTCCCTCCAGTTCTGCTTCCAGTTCCTGCTGAGACATCTCTTCACCGACGGTATAATCCGCTATTACCGGATTTCTGGTATCGCATTCCTGACAGGCAGTATTTCCTTCAATCCCGGGGCAGCCATTGATTCCAATGATAACCAGGTTGTCCCGGCTGATCTTGCCTTCGGATATATAATAGGCTAAAGCTCGGCTGTCACAGGGTTTGGCTACCACTGCCTGAAGATCAGGTTTGTATTTTAACAGGTATTTAGAGAGCATGGGAGCAGCATCATCCTGAAATATTAATCTTTCCGCCTCTTCTGGGTTCTTCAGAAAAACCGGCTCGGTCAGGCCGGAAAACTCTCCCCGGCCGAAGCCGACCAGATGCTTGATCTCATGTTCAGCAAAGACCTCAGCTGCTATTTCCTGCAGTTCTTTGGTGATTTCTTTATAGGAATTCGCCATCTTCTATTTCACCTGCCTCTTTTTCTGCCACAACATCAGGCTCTGACAGAAAGCCCTGCCAGGGGCCAACAGACTCAACCCGCTCCACAACTTTTCTGACAATCTCTGCAAAACGGCGACCTTCAGCTGCAGAACACCAGGTAAAATTCAACCTTTCCGGTTCAACTCCGGAAAATTCCAGCAGATCCTTCAGCATGGTAAAGCGCCGGCGGGCGTAGTAGTTGCCATCAATATAATGACAGTCACCGGGATGACAGCCGGAAACCAGAATACCGTCTGCTCCCTTATTTAAGGCTTTAATAACCAGCAGGGGATTGAGCCGCCCTGTACAGGGTATTCGAATCGTGCGTATATTGGATGGATACTGCAGTCTGCTGCTGCCGGCCAGATCTGCCGCGGCATAACTGCACCAGTTGCAGAGAAAGGCAATTATTTTAGGATCAAATTCCTTCTGCTGAGCTTGCTTTTCTTTTTGGGCGGTAGCCATTTACACCCCTCCTGACTTGGCCAGCTCACTGTCATCTTCAGCAAGCAGGGTTTCTATTTCGTCAATTATCTGCTGATTCATAAAACCATGGAGATCGACAGCATGGGGACGGCAGACACCGGTACAGTTGCCGCAGCCCTTGCAAAGAACCCGGTTAACCTCAGCAACATCCTCTTCTTCGTTAACTTCAATGGCTTTGTAGGCACAGACCCTTTCACAGTCCCCGCAGGCGATGCAGAGTTCTTTATCAACCTCAGCCACAGTAGCCTGGGTCAAAAGATACTCCCGGGCTAAAATTGAAGCCGCTCTTCCTGCAGCTGCCCTGCTCTGAGCCAGACTTTCCGAATAATTCTTGGGTCCATGGGAAAGACCGGCCAGAAAGATTCCGTCGGTGGCAGAATCTACCGGACGGAGCTTGACATGGGCCTCCAGGAAGAAATTATCTTCATTGAGCGGAGTTTTCAGCATCTGACTGAGCTCCAGATTATCCTCCCGGGGCAGGATGGCTGCAGCCAGCACCAGGAGATCGGGCTCAGCCATTATTTCCCTGCCGCTTAAGGGCTCTTCATACTGCAGGGACAGCCGCCCATTATCAGCGGTCACCAGGGGTTTATTCTCCACCTCATAGCGGCTGAAATTAATCCCCAGATCCCGGGCCTGACGGTAAAGATCTTCATAGTATCCGTAGCTGCGCATCTCCCGGTAAAGGATGGTAATATTAGCTTCAGGGTTCTCTTTTTTGAGTTGCACGGCATTTCTTAAGGCCTGACTGCAGCAGATGCGGCTGCAGTAGGGACGATCCTCCTCCCGGGAACCAACACATTGAATCATATAAATTTCCTCTAAATCTTCAGGTTCAGCCGGCATGCCATCAGCCTGACCCAGCCCCTCCTCCAGTTCCAGCTGGGTAATAACCCGGTCGGAATCCCGATAGCTGTATTCCTCAGGCTCAAATTCCTGACCTCCGGTGGCAACAACTACAACTCCACCTTCGATCTCCACCAGATCATCTTCCTTTTTTGCTTCCTCAGGAATAGGAGGAATTAATTCCAGCTTATAGTTTCCCACAAAACCGGATATATCTTTGATCTTATGACCGGCATAAATATCAATTAGTTCATGCTCCTTAACTTCTTTGATTAAACGCTCCAGATGGGGTTTTACCGGACGTCCTTCCAGGCTGTGTTCCAGCTTGGTGGCATGACCGCCTAGTTCAGTCTCCCTTTCTACCATCGAGACCGGAAAACCGAGCCTGCCCAGTTCCAGAGCGGCCGTCAGTCCTGCTGCTCCTCCGCCAACTATCAGAGCACGGGCAATATTATCAACCTCGCCTCTTTCCAGAGGCAGAGCATTCTTAACCCTGGCTACCCCTGCCCTGACGAGCTCATAGGCCTTCCAGGTAGCTTTTTCCGGCTCATCTTTATGGACCCAGGAACCCTGATCCCTGATATTGGTCATCTCCAGCAGATAGGGATTAAGTCCGGCTTCGGCAATGGCATCCATAAAGAGCGGCTCGTGGGTTCTGGGGGTACAGGAAGCCACCACAATCCGGTTTAAATTATGCTCCTCAATTCTCTCCCCGATAAGCTCCTGACTGTCCGAGGAGCAGAGGTACTTAACATCTTCGGCATGCTCAACAAAGGGAATTTCTCTGGCCCGGCGGGCTATTTCTTCCACATCTATAACTCCCGCAATATTGGTGCCGCAGTGGCAGACAAATACCCCCACCCGGGTTCTCTCGTTCTGGGTAACCCGGAACTCCTGCTTACCGGCGCTTTCCACTCCCATATCACTGACATCAAGCACAGCATGCTTCCCGGCCAGAGCCGCTGCCCCGCTGGCATCCATGACAGATTCCGGGATATCCCGGGGGCCGTTCACAGCCCCACAGCCAAAAATTCCCTTGCGGCTGGTGCTTAAGGGATTAAATTCATCAATATCGATGAAACCGTATTTGTTGGTGCGGACTTTGAGTTTCTGCAGGGTATCGGTAACTTCCTGGGTAGGAGCCAGTCCGCTGGCCAGCACCACCAGATCATACTCTTCTTCGGCAAAACCATTATCACCATCGGTCACCTTAAGCTTAAGATCTCCCGGCTGACTGCCGGCCTCTATCTCTGAGACCCGGGAACGAATAAAGTTAACACCTTCGGTTTCCTGAGCCCGGTTATAGTAGCGCTCAAATCCCTTGCCAAAGGTTCTGATATCCATATAATAGAGATCTACCTCGGTATCTTTGAGATGCTCCTTGGTGATTAAAGCATGCTTGATGGAGTAGGTGCAGCAGACCGAAGAACAGTAATTTTTATCAGTCCGGCGGTCCCGGGAGCCGCTGCAGTGAATAAAGGCAATTCTCCTGGCCTCTTCCCCATCGGTAGGCCTAACAATATGACCATCGGTGGGACCGGCGGCATTTAAAATCCGCTCATACTCCAGGCTGGTTACGACATTCTCATGCTCTTTATAGCCGTATTCGCTGACCAGATCGCCGGCAAATCCTTCATAACCTGCGGCATAAACAATCGATGCTGCCTGAACTATAAACTTTTTCTCCTTCTGCTCGTACTCCACGGCATCAAAATTACAGACCTTCTCACAGACCCCGCATCTGTCTTTGGTCAATTTCAGACAGCGTTCGGGGTCAATAGCTGCTACATTGGGAACAGCCTGAGGCTGATATTTGTGGATGGCACCGTATTCTGACATTTCCATATTATATTCATCAGGGATGCTGACCGGGCATTTATCCAGGCAGTCTCCGCAGCCGGTACACTTCTCTTCATTTACATAGCGGGGCCTTTTCTTTAAACGCACCCGAAAATTGCCGGGCTCACCTTCCACATTAATCAGCTCGGTCATGGTATAGGTGGTTACATTTTCATGATTGTAACAGGAGGTAATTTTTGGAGCAAGAATACAGGTTGAACAGTCATTGGTCGGGAAGGTTTTATCAAGCTGGGCCATCCGCCCTCCCAGACTGGGGCTCTTTTCTACCAGGTATACCGGTATGCCCATCTCAGCCAGATCAGTTGCAGCCTGGATGCCTGCTATCCCACCTCCGACAACGACTACAGGATCCGGCATCTTAATCACCACCTGCTTTCAGTTCAATATCGGAAAAATCTTTCTCGCCGGTGAGCACCTCTTCCAGGCTCTCAAGCCTGAAGCGCAGAACTTTTTTATCAAAGTCATCCAGGTTGGCTTCCAGATCTTTTTGATAATATTCCTCTTCAACAGCCAGTTCTCTAAGAACTCTAACTATATCTGCAAAACGAACATTCTGGGGGCAGGCTGAGACACATCTCCGGCACTGAATACACTGCCAGATCTCCTCACCGGAGAGAACCTCCTCCTGGAAACCGAGCAGAGATTTTTTTATAATCAGCCGGGGATTAAAACTCTCCACCTGTTCACTGACCGGGCAGGTAGCCGTACAGCTGCCGCAGCTATAGCAGAGGCTTAAATTTTCTCCTCCTGGTCTGCCTTTGATAGTCTGTTTAAACTCCTTATTCATTTCCTCTTACACCTCCGGTCGTGGATATAAATTGGCTTTTTCTACAACTACCGGGGTTATTTCTTCCCAGGCAACCGGCATCAGATGGACTCCTCTGACACCTTCAATTTCTTTTACATGATTTATTATATCAACTGCCATCTGGACTCCTTCTGCCTTTTTATCTTCGGCAGCTTCCATTCTTTCAATTGTATAGTCCGGGACATCCATGCCGGCAACAAATTTTTTCATCATTCTCAAGGCTTTAACAGAGCGCGTGGGCAGAATCCCGGCCATAATATGGCACTTCTCATGCAGCCCCCGCTTTCTTACCTCTTCCATCCAGTAATCAAATTTTTCAATATTATAGATACACTGGGTCTGGATGAATTTCATGCCGGCTTCGATTTTCTTTTCCAGCTTCAGCATATGCATTTCAAAGGGGTCGGCGAAGGGATTATGGGCTCCCCCGTAATAAAGTCTGGGTGGTTCAGTTTTAAGCTCATTGCCATTTATCAATTTACCCTCTTCTGTCATCTGCTGGCAGGCTTTGATGATGCTGACCGAATCCAGATCAAAAACATTTTTGGCATCCTCATCATTGCCAAAGCACTGATGATCTCCTGTCAGACAGAGAACATTGCGCAAGCCCAGGGCGCTGGCACCCAAGAGATCACTTTGAATTCCAATGCGATTGCGATCCCGGCCGGTAACCTGAATAATCATTTCCAGGCCCTCTTCCATGGCTATCCTGGCAGCAGCAATACTGGACATTCTGATGATTGCTGTCTGGTTATCGGTTATATTTACAGCATCAACATAGCCCTTAACATCATCACATTTTTTCCGGATAAACTCAGGATCCGCTCCGATCGGCGGCCCCATTTCACTGCATACTACAAATTCTCCCTCTTCCAGCAACTGTTCCAGTTTAGATATATATTCAGCCATTACCTATTCCCCTTTCACTCACTGAAGAACTCCGGATTTTTGTGACTCCGGACGCCGCCATCTCGATAGGTAGACCAGTCTTTAGGTCCCTCATAGGAGAGCAGCCGATCGAGTTGGCCGATTTCCTTGGCCCTGTTATAGATTAAATCCCAGCCGCAATCTATTTCATCATCGACCTCACATTTTCCGTCCTGAGATCCTCCACAGGGACCATTGATCAGACTTTTTGAACATCGGGCTACCGGACAGACACCGGCAAAATCATCCAGAATACAGTCGCCGCAGCCCAGGCACATCTCTTCCCATTCTCCAACATCGGAATTTCGTCCGTAAAAGGTGGTATTGACACCTGGCAGAATCATCTTACCGGGATGTTTAATGCCCAGGTGCTGAACTCCAACCCCGCAGGCCAGTGACAGCACAACATCATGTTCTGAAATGGCCAGCTCTTCCGAGTCAATAAATTCATCATCGCACTGCCTTTTAATTGTGGCTGTATTAACTTTCACATCCCGCCCCTGGCTTCTGAAGTAGAGCTCAAGCAGATCACGCAGAGACTTAGCCTCCCGCTCTCCTCCAGCCAGACTGACAGAAACGCAGGTTCCACAGCCAATAATAAAAAGGCTTTCCAGGTCCTCCGGCAGCATATCTTTTATTTCAGCTACATCTTTTAGTTTTCCAACAATCATTGCAGAACTTCCCCCTTCCAGTCAGCCAGATAGGCCGATAGATCAGCAGCCATTCGGGGAGATAGCCTCTGATAATTAACCCGCTCGGGATCCAGATCCAGCTTTTCCAGATCTGATTTCGCTGAGCTGACAACCTGTTCACAGCGATCATGGCCGGTTAAATGCTTGCAGGCTTCAGAAATGCAGCCCAGAATCAGGAGATCGCCTTCACTTCCTGCCAGTCGCTGGTAAATATGCTCCTTTTTCACCGTGCTGACGCAGGGAACCTCGGTTACCTCCAGGCCGGCCATTGGATCGGAATCAGCCTTTTCCCGGGCCAGAGCAGCAGAGTTCTCACAGATTATTACCTGACGATCCGATTGAGGCTGTTCTTCAATTTCTCCGCTCCTGGTAATAGCTCCCATGGGACAGCGGCTGATACAGAGATTACAGGACTGACAGGCCAGCGGCATAATCTGCATGGAGTTCAACTCTTCATCCCTCTGAATTGCTCCATGAGGGCAGACCCGGTAACAGGTATAGCAGACCACACATTTTTGATCATCAACTGATCTTTCCTCTTCATCCAGTTCCTCAACTCCGATCAGATTGCGCTTAATCTCCTGCAGGGTATATTCTCGCTCTTCCTGCTGATAGGTCAGAGCATTTGGCCCCCTGGCGCCGCCCAGCACATATAAACCCCGTTTACCGCTCAGGGTGGGCTGGAGATAAACATTATCGACCTGGAGATAGCCCTCTGGTCCCCGGGTAATATTAAAGATCCGTGCCAGCCTCTCAACCTCTGCAGCCGGCTTTAACTCCGGTGCTACCACCAGTTTTCCACTTAGATTTAATTCAATATCCTCCCGGCTGTAAAAGACCTCACCATCCTGAGAAATTTCCAGCTCCCCCAGGTCATGCTTGAGAAAAATTACCTCCTGGCGCCGGGCTTCTTCATAGAGTTCATCGTTATCATCCATAAAGCGCATGGCCTGATAGAAATAATAAACTTCCCTGGCTGGATCTTCTGATTTAGCCTGAAGGGCCAGCTTCAAACCTCTCTGGCTCAGAGCCGCAGCTGAGAGTTCCTGATAATCCTGAATTATAATCAGCGGCTTATCTCCATCCGCTTCAGCCAGGAACTCATCCCCAACCCCGGTTAAAGACAGACACCCTTCAACCGGTAATTCTTCCTGATGGGGCAGATTTATCACAACATTACTGGTCTGAATCTGATCCAGTTCTTCTTCTGCCTGATAGCTCAGAGTAAAATTACCTATTTCACCCCGGCATTCTGTCAGGGAAGAGGCAGGCAGGGTAACCTGGGACAGCTCATTTTCCTTAAGAGCCTGGCCAATGTAGGCAACATCGTAGTGTGCTATTGACCCTGACATTAAAAAACCTCCTTTGTTTGATAAAACATTTTCATTAAACCTCAGCCCGATTCTTTCTGGTTTCCAGCAGGCGGTAGGCCATTGTCTTGCTTTTCGCTATTGTGGTAGCTATATCGCCAGGACTGGTAACGGTGCCGGCCAGATATACTCCACTTTCCTCGGGAGACCAGATCGGCCTTAAAAAACCATCCTCTGTCTGCTGCAGGTTAAAAATTCTGGCCCATCTCTCATGTTCGGGACCGGGGTGAATACCCTCGGAAAGGACCAGAAGATCTGTTTCAATGGTAGCCATTTTGCCGGATTTTTGATCCTCATAATGCATTGTTAAAGAATCCTCGCCCCGCTCCAGCCTCAGTGGTTTGCAGTTATAATAAGCAATTTCCCTTTCCTGTAAATCTTTGCGGGAAAGATTAACTAAAAAACCGGCTTCCTGCATGTCAATGAAAAACATGCTTAGTTCCATTTCAGGAAAATTCTCCCTCAAAACCCTGGCAATCCGATAATTATAACCACAGCAGACCCGGGAACAGTACTGAGCCTTTTCCTGCAGACTGCGGGAACCATTACATTGTAAAAAGACAGCCGACTCCGGAGCAAAGCCCAGATCAAACTCCAGGGATTGACCGGAAAGCTGGTCCTGTCTTTGTTCCAGCATGTCTTCAAAATCACTGGCCCAGATTATTCTTCTGTCCTGAAATATTTCGGGAGTGCCTGTTTCCAGTTCCGACCATCTGGTATGACCGGTGGCCAGTACAACTTCAGAAATATCATCAACCTCTTTTTCACCTTCGTCCCCAGAGCTTATCAGGGTAAAACCTCCCTGCTCCTGCAAAGAATCCACAACAGTTGTGTTATACATAATATCAATAGCCTGGCTTTCCCGGACCTGATTAAAGACGGAATCTACCAGACAAAGGTTACAGCGGGTACATAAACTATCAGCCTTACAGCCATAGTTTTTAATGTTCCCCCCCAGGCTGTCCTCTTTTTCCACCAGCAGTACCTGCTGGCCGGCTGCAGCCAGTTCGGCTGCAGCCGTGCAGCCTGCTATGCCACCTCCTATAACAGCTATTTTTGACATTTTATTCGCCCCTTTAATTTGCTTAATCCAGTTCTCCAGCTCTAGACGCTTTGAGATAATTCATGGCATGCTGGTCAGCATTGGTGAGCACCTCGGCAGCCTTAATCAGTTTCATCATCTGATCATCTAAGGGATCAATTATGGCCGAGTCCATGCCCCGGCTGATTCCCATTACAATAAAGGCCTGGTTCAGAAGAGAACGATGCGGCAGTCCAAAGGAAATGTTGCTCAGGCCGCAGGTTATATGGATATCCTCGTTATAATTGGATAGCGTTTCGATGGCTTCCAGAATCTGCAGACCCACTGTACCATCAACGCTAATGGGATTAATGATGGGATCGACAAAAATATTTTCTGCCGGTACCCCATCCTCAATCAGTTTATCGACCAGTTTTTTGCCATAATTAATCCTGTCTTCGGCATCATCAGGCATTCCCTCATCGCTCATGCATAGAGCAATCACCTTGGCATTAAATTCCTTGACAATAGGCAGCACATTGGCATACCGTTCTTCTTCCAGAGTAATGGAATTAATCATGGGAGTACCCTCATGCTTTTCAGCCGCAGCCTTCAAAGCCTTGGCACTGGGACTGTCCAGAGCGAGAGGTTTATCGACTGCCTCCTGAACAACCTCAACCAGCCAGAGTAGATGATCGATCTCCTCTTCCACAAAGGCCCCGGCATTCACATCAATATAAGAAGCACCTGCCTTCTCCTGCTTTTGGGCTACATCCTGGATAAATTCCTTATCACGTTCGGCAATTTTTTCTTTAATCTCATCTCTGGTGGAATTAATCAATTCACCAATAACAATCATAATTATCTACCTCCTAATTATTTAACTTTTTTCAGGTAATCTGATTAAAACAGCAAAAGTTCTCCGCTCTGGAGAAAGTTGCTGTTATCTGGAATAATGAACTTCAGGGCAAACACTCAAGAGAACAAAAATCTGTACTGTCCTAACCGGACTGATGTCAAACCAAATTGGAGCGCAAAACCAGCCTCCCTGGTGAAAAGTGAGCAATTTCCTGATTTTCTTCCCCCCGCAGCAGCTTTTTGAGTAAATCAGGAGATCCCTGCTGCTCGAAGTATTCCAGTCCGATAAAATCAGCTACTCTGCGAGCATATTCCCGATACTCGATCAGCTCCTTCTCCGGCAGCCAGGTGTTGATAAAAACCAGTCTGGTATAATTGCGATACTCCATTTCTATGGTTTCCCGGGCTATCTCCTTACCCACTACCTCTAGATAGTTATCATATTCACTTAAGGGATCCCCTCCAAATTCTATCCATCCCCGGGAAAGGTAAATAGTCCCAGGAGAAGCTTTAAATTCTTTCAGATAACTCTGAGCAGATCCTAATAATAATGAAATGCAGTCATGAGCTCTGGGAATAATCAGAGTAGCACTTTCTCCACTCAAACCGGATGTGCCATGGGAGCAGAGCCCATAGCCCAGCCTGATGCACCTGTATCCCTGGGCTTCCCCCTGAGAAATCGCCTGCTGCAGAGTATTATTCAACTTATCCGGAGTGCGGTGTAAGCCGTACTCCATAAACTGACAATCCATGCCGGGATCCAGTGCTTCAATTTCAGGCCTGATAGTAGAGCAGGCTATTATTTTATCCACTTCTTATTAACCTCCTGTTTAGGCAGTCCAGGGTTTGCCGACTGCTGAAAATTCCAGCCTGGTTTCTATAAATATTTTATCATCCTCCCGAAAAGAGGAAAGCCTGCCGTATTTATCTTCCCTCTCCATATTAATCTCTAAATCTTTACCCCCGGCCTCCCGGCCTCGTTTCAGAACATATTCCCGGCCAATTCTTTCAGCCTCAGCCAGGGCAGCTTCCAATTCCTTAAAACCCAGTCTTTCTTCTGGAGTATGAACTGCATATCCAGCGCCGACTTCATCTGGCCTGATTATTACAGTAACCCGTTCAATTATTTTCCCCATAACAGTGCCAACAGCATTGGCCACTTCAGCTGCTTCAGGCAGTTTCAATTCAGCACCCAGCATTCTGGCAATTTCCGGAAAATAAGCCCGGACCGGGGCTCCAACCCCGATCAGTGGTTTTTTCAGCTGCAGCATCAACTCCAGAAACTCACCATCAGGATTAACCAGCATCCTGTCAAGCAGATACTCAACCTCCCGGGATGAAAAGTCCAGTTCAGCTCCCTCCTGCTCCAGAGCTGCCTCTACCACCAGTAAGGCAGTTCGATAATAGACCAGAAAAAGCACATCTTCAGCCAGCTCCTCCTCTGACTGCCCCCGACGTTCTGCCATAATCTTCAGAGCCAGCTCGGCAGCCTCCCGGTTCCAGTCAGTATAGCTTCCCTGCCAGTGCAGGATATCTGTGGGAGTGAGAGAAGCCCGATGCAGACAGCCGGTTTCTACCAGCTTCTCCCAGGGAAGCAGCTCAGCATCAACCTCGAGTTTCCTGGCCAGCCTCCAGATAGTATGAGGTTTTTCTTTGATTTCTTCCAGAATTTTTTTCTGCAGGCGGGAAAGGGAAAACTTTTCGGGATCTCTGATGTGAACCAGAGCACTCACTGGCTGATAGGTCAACGGATAGGGGGCGAAACGCTCAATCTGCTTGAGCTCTTCCAGCAGGCTGGGATACCTGGTTGTGGCCCAGGATAGGGGAAAGACTCGTTGAGGTCCCAGATCAAGCTCTCCTTCCGAAGAAATTTTTACCAGACTGTCTCCGCCAAGACCAATGGTTCTGATATCGGCAGCCTTAATTCTGGTATGCCAGCCACCAACTCTGGCTCCCTGGGGATTTATCCGGGGAGAACCATCCTGTAAAACAGCCAGATCGGTGGTTGTGCCGCCCATATCAACAATAATACCGTCCCGAACACCTGCCAGCTGACGGGCCCCGACAACGCTGGCAGCAGGACCTGATAAGGATGTTTCCACCGGTCTTATGCGAGCTTCCTGCTCGCTGATAAGACTGCCATCTCCCCTGACGACCATCAGGGGGGCATTTATCTCATTTTTGCTAAGCATTTTTTTGACACTATCAATCAACCCGGTGATTAGAGGTAAAAGCCGGGCATTAAAAACTGCGGTTGTTACCCTTTCCTGAAAACCCAGATCAGAGCTTAACTGATGAGCAGCAACCACCGGATAACCGGTGGTTTCTGTGATAATCCTGGCTGCCTCTTTCTCCTGAATAGGATTTCTCATACCCAGATAACCGCAGACAGCATAGGCATCAACTTTTTTCTCAAGCTCCCTGGCGGCCTGGCGAACCTCCTCATCATCCAGTGGTTCTTTTATCTTGCCCTTGATCGTGCAGCCGCCGGCTACCACCCGCTGGTGGCGGGTAGGCAGGTCCTCCTCCGGATTAAAGCCTATCATAATGGCCCCGACCTCAGCACCCTGGCCCTCTACAATGGCATTGGTGGCCAGGGTGGTAGAGAGCGAGACCAGCTTAATGTCATCAGTTTCAACTTCGGGAACGGCAAGAAGTTCCTGCAGACAGTTCCCTATCGCCTGAGTCAAATCACTCCGGGTGGTAACTGTTTTTGTGCTGGTAATTATTGCCTCATCCTTTAGATCAATCACTACTCCATCGGTAAAGGTTCCTCCGGTATCGATCCCCAGAGCAAGATTTGCCATCTTCCTGCCTCCTCCAGCTCAACAGCTGAAACCTCTAGTTTCAGCAGTAACATCTGAGATGAAATCTAGGATTTTTATTTAAGACACTACTATAACTTATTAAACATTGACCGGAACAATTCCTGCATTTGCTTTTACATTTTATTTTCAGCACGCTCAACAATTTCATCCAGCCTCTTGACAACATCATCAGGAAGAGGTTCAGGCTGGTAGTTTTCCAGGATATCCTTAACCTTTTCATTGGCCCTATCAAACAGGGTTTTTTCACCGTTCATCTCCCAGTTATCATAGAAAACCCTCTGGAAAAGTTCCGGATACCAGGTTTCGCTCTTGAAATATTTCATGGTGTGTTCATCACCCAGGAAATGTCCGCCGGGGCCGACTCTATCAATCACATCGGTAGCCAGAGTATCATCATTGACTTCAATTCCCCGCACTATCCGGCGGGCATAACCAATCAGCTCATCAGAAATTACCAGATTTTCCAGAGAAGCGGCATTGCCATGCTCAATATAACCGACATCATGGTTGAGATTGGCTCCCGACTGGGCGGTAATTAAAATCGAAAGAGCATCCTCAATGGCGGCCTGCTCATCTACAATTTTGGAATCGGAGCAGCCGCAGGTACCGAACATCGGAATATCCAGATAGTTAGAAACATCAGCCAGAGCAGCCTGCATCAGATCAAATTCAGGAGCTCCATAGGAGAAAATGGTAGTATTCATATCCATAATGGTAAAGACTCCACCCATTATGAAGGGATTGCCGGCATTGGTCTGCTGATTTAATACCAGACCGCTCAAGCTTTCTGCCAGCCCGGTTGCCATCGCTCCAGCTAGAGTAGCCGGTACAGTTCCTCCAGCCATGATACAGGGTGTATAAACCACCGGCAGTGATTTTTTGCCGGCCAGCACCAGTTTCTGAGCAGCATCTTCAGCATGCTGCAGAGGAGAGATCGGTTCGGCATAAAGAGTCATAAAGGGATTATTTCTCAGCTCTTCTTCGCCTCCCACGACTGCCTCACACATTTCTATTATATCAGCATAACCGGCCACATCATTGGCCGTAATAACTATCGGTTTCGAAGTATTGAGCACCATCGCCTGAAATTGATGGCGATCATAGACAGGCTGAGGAACGTCCTGGACAATCCCCAGAGACATGACAAAATCCATGTTTTCCAGAGCATCTATGGTTTTGGTTGCCATGGCAACAGTCTCTTTGCTGGCAGTTACTCTATCACCGGTATAGGGATCGATGAACTTCGGAGTATCAGAGCCGGTGCCGAAATAGGCATTATTGCCGGTCAGTTCCATTACCCGCTCCCTGGTCCGACTGTTGCTGAGAGTCACCTTGCTGGGAGCTGTTGATATGGCCTGATCTACCAGGCGGGCTGGAATCCTGACTCTATTATCTTCAACAAAGCAGCCGGCATTCTTCATGATTTCTATAGCTTCTTCATCATGATAGACAACCCCGGTGCTCTCTAGAATTTCCATGGAGGCTTCCAGGATCTTTTTTATCTGATCTTGAGAAAGTACCTCTAAAACAGTTCCTGCATTAACTTGATAACTGCTTTTCATGATTTACCCCCCTGACCTATTTATCTTCCAGAAGTTCAAAGGCAAGATCCTTGGCTGAGGCAGCATCCGGTGCCCAGCCGTCTGCTCCTATCTCATCGGCAAACTCCTTGGTAAC
>SL_5KL_010_SEDDRAFT_10000160_pt1 | contig 40109 bp, 35 predicted proteins | sample SodLakKL_010_SED_FD_9118 | JGI IMG/M metagenome (IMG submission 9118)
ATCATCATTGGCGGCGACGGTGCCGACCGGGAAACTGCGGACAAGTTAAGCGCTTTGGAAGCAAGGGTGGAAGAACTCGAACAGTTGGACGCTTTAAGCGCTTTGGAAGCAAGGGTGGAAGAACTCGAACAGTTGGACGCTTTAAGCGCTTTGGAAGCAAGGGTGGAAGAACTCGAACAGTTGGACGCTGCAGCCGGTCCACGTGTTTCGTTTGTCGACGCGGAAGGGTTGTTCATGGAAGTGTTCCGCCCTCAGGTGCAGGATGAGCGGCAGGCCAGGGATGAGCAGCAGCAGGCGTTGAACGAGATTCGGCAGCGCTATGCGGACAAGTTAAGCGCTTTGGAAGCAAGGGTGGAAGAACTCGAACAGTTGGACGCTGCAGCCGGTCCACGTGTTTCGTTTGTCGACGCGGAAGGGTTGTTCATGGAAGTGTTCCGCCCTCAGGTGCAGGATGAGCGGCAGGCCAGGGATGAGCAGCAGCAGGCGTTGAACGAGATTCGGCAGCGCTATGCGGCGGGCGAGTTGGACGACGAAGCGTACCAAGAGGAGTTCCTCATCGGGCAGACCCGAGTGCTGCAGGCCGAACTGAACGTGAACATGACGATGCTCGACAAGATGCTCGCCTCGGACGGATTTGACGTTATCAGGGCCGAGCTTCAGAACATCCAACAGCAGGCGCAGCCGCTGGAGGGAGAACTGGACAGGTTGTTGGAGCAGGCGCGCGCCGGCGTCCTCGATCCCGAAGCCTACATGTCGCACCTTCAGACTGTGCACTCCGCTACGCAGCAGATCGACCAGATTCTGACGCAAGTGGCAGCGCAGAAGATCGTTGAGATCTCCCAGCGTGTGGCCCGCGATGAAGGGTACGACCTTGCTTTGCGCAAGAAGGAGGTCGTCGTCTACTGGGACGAGGACACGGTGGCCGATATCTCCGGGCAGGTGAAGCCGCAGCTGGAAGCTTTGTTCGAGTGAACCCAGGACTGCGTTGTGGATAGCGAGACGCTTAAACGCCGACTTCCCCTAGGCTATCCGTACCTGTTGATCGATCGGGTGACGGACCAGGGAGATGGGCACGTCACGACGCGCAAGTGCGTGACCGTGAATGAACCGTTTTTCCAGGGGCATTTCCGTCCCCCGTATCCCTCGGTAATGCCCGGAACGATGCTCGTGGAAGGGATGGCCCAGACCGCCGGGTTGCTCATGGAAGAGGGTTCGCTGGCTTGGTTGGCGGGCGTGGAGAGGGCCCGATTCCACCGGCGGGTTGTCCCCGGCGATGTCATCACCTATCACGCGGTCCTTGAACGGCGTCGGGGTCCGCTCCTGCGAGCGCAGGTTCGGGCGGAGGTCGATGGAGCAAAGGTCGCCGAAGCGACGATTCTGCTCATGGAGCATGGAGAGGACGATGTGGGACAAACTGGTTGAGTGTGTGCCCAACGTCTCCGAGGGGCGTAAGCAGGAGGTAGTTGAAGAACTCGGTGAGGCAGTGCGGCGTGTCCAGGACGTTGTTCTCCTGGATGCCGGCTCCGATGAAGCACACAACCGTTCGGTGTTCACCATGGTAGGAAAACCGGACGGGATCGAGGAGGCGGTGCTTGCTCTGTTTGAGGCGGCGGTCCCGCGTATCGACCTACGCCAGCACCAAGGTGAGCACCCGCGCATGGGCGTCGTGGACGTCGTGCCGGTCGTGCCGGTACGCGGGGTGTCCATGGGCGAGTGTGTGGAACTCTCCAAACGATTGGGGAAGGCGATTTGGGAGAGGTTCGAGGTACCGGTCTACTTGTACGAGGAATCTGCATCTGCGCCCGAACGGCGCAACCTGGCCACGGTCAGGAAGGGCGAATTCGAAGGATTTGCCGAAAAGATCAAGCAGGAAGGTTGGGGCCCGGACTTCGGCGAGCGTCGCGTACATCCATCGGCCGGGGTATGTGCTGTGGGCGCTCGGGAGTTTCTGATCGCCTACAACGTCAACTTGGGTACCTCTGATTTGGAGGTGGCGAAAGACATCGCCAAGGCGGTTAGGGGTTCTTCAGGGGGGTTTCGCTACGTAAAGGCCCTGGGTGTGGATCTCTCCGACAGAGGCCTGGTACAGGTGTCGATGAACCTCACGAATTACAAGAAATCGCCTATCCCTCGAGTTCTCGAGTGCATCCGTCAGGAAGCCGCTCGACGGGGAGTCCCGGTTGTGGGCACGGAGATCGTGGGGCTGGTGCCTCAAGCGGCCCTGGATGCAGTGGTTCAATACTACACGGTGCTGAAGGATTTCCGACCGGAGATGGTCCTGGAGCGGCGCGTCCAACAGGAGCTGCGCTAGACAAGAAAACTGAAGAACAGAAGGGCGATGGGGTGGACAGGTTCCCGTTCGACAAGGTGACGGTTGTCGGATTCGGGCGCACCGGGCGGGCCGCGGCCGCTGAGCTTTCCAGTCGTGGCACGGAACTGTTTGTCTCCGAGGCGGGCGCGCTGCGAACGAGAGAGCGTCGGCTGCTTACCCGAATGGGGATACCCTGGGAAGAAGGTGGCCACACCTCGGCTGCCCTTGCCAGCCAACTCCTGGTGGTAAGCCCCGGGGTTCCGCCCGCTGCCCCGTTGATGCAAGAAGCCCTTGCCCGGGGGATACGTGTGTGGTCAGAGCTGGAGCTTTCCTATCGTCTGGCTGACCCTGAGCGGCTCATAGCCGTGACCGGTACCAACGGAAAATCAACCACTACCGCTTTGGTGGGAGCGATCCTGCGGGCTGCGGGGATGCGCCCGGTTGTTGCCGGTAACATCGGCCGGCCGGCTGTGAGAACTGTGCGCCAAGTCAGCCGTCGACCGTGGGTGCTGGAGGTGAGCTCGTACCAGCTTGTGTTTACCGCCGAATTCCGCCCAGACGTGGGAGTATGGCTGAACTTCGCTCCTGATCATCTTGCGTGGCACGGCTCGCTGGCAGCCTACTTCACGGCTAAGGCGGGCTTGCTGCGGAGGCAACGGCCTTCCGATACTGTGATCCTGCCACCACAGATCTCGTCCCGAGTGGTTCCGTTGGCCCGGACCGTGGACCTCGCGACGCAGAAACTGCCGTCCGGTTGGGCGGAGACCATGGCCGAGCATCGATCGGTCAACCTGCGAGCTGCTTGGGGGGCGGCCACGGCAGCCTATCCCGAACTGGAGAGCAACCCACCGCCCTGGGAACAGGTATCCCGAGCGCTGGGACGGCCGCACCGGTTGGAGGAAGTGGGCCAATGGAAAGGGATCCGCTTTGTAAACGATTCGAAGGCCACCAACCCCAGTGCCACCGTACATGCACTGTACAGCTTCTGCGAGCCGGTGGTGCTGGTCCTCGGAGGGCGTCCCAAGCGGGCCGGGTACGAGCTTCTTCAACCGGCCCTCTGCAGTCGCGCCCGGGCATGCGTGCTGTTTGGTGAAGCGCGGGACATGCTGGCGGGGTTGCTCGACGCATGGGGCGTATCCCATGTGACGGCGCCGAGCCCCGAGCAGGCGTTGACATTGGCTTACGAGATGGCTCAGCCGGGGGATGTGGTGCTGCTTTCCCCAGGTTGTTCCAGCTTCGACATGTTCAAGGACTACGTCCACCGTGGACGTGCTTTTCGGGACGCGTTCTACCGACTCCTACTAACCACCAACCTTTAGCCACGCTCCAGCCACCAGCACATCGCGTGTCGAGGGGACAGCTGTCCTCTTACGACAAGAACGATAGCCGTCTTGTGCTGGCCTTGAGTCCTATCCCTTTGGGGACATATGCGCAACACTGACCACCGGAGGTGGCAGTGGACCGGCTGCAAGGGAAGATCCTGGTGGTGTCCGTTTTCCTCCTATGGACAGGACTGCTGTTTGTGTACTCAGCATCGTTCCCGTTGTCGGTACGGGTCTTTGGACACCCTTTTGGTTACCTGGAACAGCACTTGCTGGGCGGGGTCGTCGGGGTGCTGGCGCTGACGATTCTGTGGAGGGTGGACTATCACCGCTGGGCACAGGTGGACGACATTTTGCTGGGCGGGGTGTTCCTCATCGCGTTGTTGACACTGGTCCCAGGGGTCCCGGGGGGCACGCGGTGGGTGAGCCTGGGGCCGATCACGTTTCAACCGACCGAGCTTGGCAAGCTGGCGCTTGTCCTCTATATGGGGTCGTCCCTCGTACGCCGCGGCGAGGGGATAAGGGTCTTCCGGTCAGGGGTTGGCCCCTACCTGTGTGTCCTAGCTGCGTTCGGCGTGGTACTGGTGCTTCAGCCCGACCTGGGGATGCTTGTGTTGTATGCCTGTCTTGTGGGATTCCTGCTATGGGTTGGGGGCGCCCGGGTACGCCACCTGTTGGGGACAGCGGCGGGCGCGCTTCCCATACTGGCGGGCTTGACGGTTGCCGCCCCCTACCGAATGGGAAGGTTGCTGGCATTCCTCGACCCCGCTGGTTATCAGGAGACTTATGCCTATCAGGTTTACCAGTCGATGATGGCGATCGGTGCCGGCGGCGTGGTCGGCCGTGGCCTGGGAGCCTCCCGGGCAAAGCTGTTCTACCTGCCCGAGGCGCACAACGACTTTGTATTCGCCGTAATCGCCGAAGAGACAGGATTGATCGGTGCCCTGATCATCGTGTCGATGTTGGCGAGTTTGATGTGGCTTGGCTATCAGACCGCACGGCGCGCGCCGGATCGGCTGGGCGCGTTGTATGCCCTCGGGGCCGCGTTCGTCCTGGGCGTTCAAGTGGTGCTCAATTTGGGCGTCGTCGTAGGTGTGCTTCCTGTAACGGGGCTGACGCTTCCCTTCTTGAGTTATGGAGGTAGTTCACTGGCTGTGACCCTCGCTCTGGTGGGCCTGATTTTGGGCGTGGCACGTCAATCACGCATAGGAGAGGAGGCGCGAATATGAGGGTGATGGTGGCCGCGGGCGGTTCGGGGGGGCACGTGTACCCGGCAGTTGCGGTGATGGAGGAGCTGAGACGGCGGGGCGACCTCACACAGGTTGCCTGGGCAGGAAACCCTGATGGTATCGAGGCCGAGTTAACGCGCGAGTATCCTTGGGTGACGTTCATGCCCCTTGCCGGACAGGGTCTGCCGCGCAATAAGCCGTGGCGCTGGCCGTGTGCTCTGCTCGCTTCGCTGTGGAGCGTGGTCAGAGCGATCAAGTTGGTGAAAAGCTTTCGGCCTCATGTCGTGCTGGGGATGGGCGGATACCCAGCGTTTGCTCCGGTGGTGGCCGCGGCCTTGCTAAAGGTTCCCGTTGTGGTTCATGAGCAAAACGCCCGCCTGGGCCTCGTGAACCGAGTGCTGAGCGCCTTCGCTGATGAGGTGCTTATTTCGTTTCCTGAGACACAAGGGGTGGGACGAACGCCGGCGCGAACTACGGGGAACCCGGTGCGGGAAGAGATCGCTGAGCTGGGGCGTCGTCCTGGGTTGGGAAGGGAGTTCCTTGTGTTCGGCGGTTCGCAGGGGTCCAAAGTGTTGGTGGATGCGGCATTGCAGGCAGCGCCCCGGCTGGCCCAGCTCCCCGATATGCGGATGCGGGTGGTGGTCGGGAAGGCATCCGAAAGTTCCGAGGTTCGCCGAACGTTGCAGGACTCGGGCCTGCTCGACGTGGATGTGGTGGATTACGAGCCGGACATGGCTCGCGCTTTGGGGGAGGCGCGGTTGGTGTTGGCTCGGGCCGGGGCTACGACTGTGGCTGAACTGGCTGCTGCCGGCCGTCCAGCCATCTTGGTACCGTGGTCGGGAGCGGCAGCCGGTCATCAGGCGTGCAACGCCCGTGCCCTTGCGGACCGCAAAGCCAGTGTACTGCTCAGCGACGAGGAGTTGCCGCGGGTCAACCTGGGGAACCTCGTGGCCCGTCTGTGGCAGAACACAGAAGAGTTGGAGGCGATGTCGGTTGCAGCGCGCACCATGGCCAGTTGCGATGCCGCCGGGCGGGTCGCGGATGCGCTTGTGCGCGTGGGAGGGAGACGTTGATGAGGCAGCTGGGCAAGCAGGTCCACCTGGTGGGTGTTGGGGGTGAAGGGATGGCCGGCCTGGCCACGCTGCTTGTACAGGCCGGATACCGGGTATCGGGATCTGATCTTCGAGCATCGTCGAGGCTCAAGTCCCTGGCCGCATCCGGGGTGCAGGTATACGAAGGGCACGGACCGGATCACCTTCCTCCGGAGACCACCGACCTCGTGTACTCGGCGGCGGTGCCGCGGGACAATCCCGAGTTGCGGACGGCTGCTGCGCGGGAGGTGTGCCTGTGGCCAAGGCTCCCCGCGTTGGGCAGCATCACCCGATCCCGGCAGCTGTTAGCGGTGGTGGGCACGCATGGCAAGACGACTGTCGCCACGTGGGCCACCCATCTTCTGCGGACGTTCGCTGGGCCGGTAGGGCATTACCTCGGGGGGGCCGTATCCGCATTCCCTGCGGCCGAGATGGGTAGCGAACCACTGTTTGTGGCTGAGGTTGACGAGTCCGATGGGCAGTTCACCGCACTTCGGGCGGATGTCGCGCTCCTTACGGCGGTGGATAGTGATCACGTGGAGACCTACGGAAGCGTAACGCGTTTGGAAAACGCCTTCCGCACATTCGTCCTACGAGCTCGCAGAGCTGTGTTGTGTTTGGACAATCCATCGGCCGCAGCGCTTCAGGAAGCCAGGCCGGATGCGTTCACGTACGGGCTGCATCCCGGAGCCCGGTTGCGGGCAACAGGAGTTGAATATCATCGCAGCTGGAGCACGTTCGAGGTACGGCTGGACGGGAAACGGTCAGGGGAAGCGTGCCTTGCCGCTCCCGGCGCCCACAACGTGCAGAACGCTCTTGGAGCACTGTCCCTGGGGCTGATGGCGGGTGTGCCGCTGAGGGACATGCTCGATGAGCTGGACCGGGTACCAAGGCCCGGCCGACGGCTGGAGGTGCTTGAGGAGAACGGTTACGTGGTGGTGGACGATTATGCCCATCACCCGCGGGAGATCTCGGCGGGGTTGTCTGCGCTCAGAGAGGGGTGGCCGGATCGGAGAATCATCGCTGTATTTCAGCCACACCGGTACACCCGCACCGCTCGTTTGGCCTGCCAGTTCGGTGCGGCGTTAACAGGGGCGGACCATGTCATGGTGACTGACGTGTACCCAGCGTTTGAGGAGGCTCTGCCCGGCGTAAGCGGGGCACAGGTCGCCGAGACGGTCCTTGGCAGGGGTGGGAAGGGACAGTTTTGGCCCACGCTGGAATCCGCCGGAGAGGCGGTCGCGGAGACAGCACGCCCTGGGGATCTGGTGGTGTGCTTCGGAGCGGGGGATATATGGCGGCTGTCGCACAGGATCTCGCAGGCGCTGTTCTTCAGGGCCTAAAGGGGCTGCCGGGCCGGCTGGCTCTCGGTGAGCCTCTGGAGCGGCATACGACTTTTCGTATCGGCGGGGATGCCGAAGTGATGTACTGGCCCACCGACCCGGACGCTCTGGTGGAGGCGGTGCAGTGGGCGCAACGGGTGGGTGTTCCTTGGCGGGTGTTGGGTGGGGGTTCGAACGTATTGTTTCTCGACCGCGGCTTCCCGGGGATTGTGCTGTCCACGGGGTGTCTGCGTGCTATAGAGGTGAATAGAACCGAACTGCGTGCACAGGCGGGGGCGCCTTTGGCAAGGTTGGTCCGGTACGGTATGGGGGCGTTGGCCGGCATTCCCGGCTCGGTTGGAGGAGCGGTGGTGATGAACGCCGGCACGCGCCACGGGTGTATGGCCGAACACCTGCGCTGGGTGAAGGCCCTGGATGGACGTGGCAGACTGCGTAAGCTGGACCCGGAAGAGTGTGCGTTGGGCTACCGTGACTCGGTACTCCGTCGGCTTGGGTGGCCTGTGTTGTCGGCCGGTTTTCGAGCGGCTGAGCACGGGATCGAGCCCCAGGTGGTGCTCCAGGAGCGGCGGCGCTCGCAACCTATGGGTCTTCCTTCCGCCGGATGCGTGTTCCGCAATCCCGCCGAAGGTCCGGCGGCCGGGTGGTTGATCGAGAAGGCGGGTATGAAAGGTTACCGCGTGGGGGATGCCATGGTGTCCGAAGTCCACGCCAATTTCATCTTGAACGCCGGTGGGGCGCGTGCTTCCGACGTGCTGGCGCTTATTGAGCGGATAAGGTGCCGGGTGCAGCAGAGATTCGGGATTTGGTTAGGGTTGGAGATGGATGTGGTCACACCCCCATGAAGGGGATTCGACGGGCTTCCCTGCTGGTTATCGCGCTTCTGATCGGGTTTACGATACTGCGTTGGAGTCCGTGGATTCGGGTGGATGGAGTACGTGTACAGGGGGTTCACCACCTGTCTTCCCAGTATGTGTCCCAGTTGACTCGGATTGTTTTGGGTGCTAACATGCTCCGCTTGGATCTTCGGGGGGTTCGGGACCTCGCAATCCGTAACCCGTGGGTCGCGGATGCGCAGGTGAAGCGAGATTTTCTGTCCCGAGTGGTGACAATTGAGATCCGAGAAAGGGAACCGGTGGGACGGGTCCAGCTCGAGGGGGGAAGGACGGTTTGGATTGACGCTGAAGGGGTAGTGCTCGGCCCTGCACAGAACGCCGTGCTAAGCGGGGCGCAGGCTGCCCGGGGGCGTGTGTCCCCCGAAGTGACAGAGGCTGCCGTTGCCCTGGAAGCGTGGGATGACACGTTGCTCGATAGGTTCTCCAGTTTTGATGTGTCTGATCCTAACTGTGTCGTTGCCCAAGGGGCATCCATGCCTACGGTCCTGTGCGGTCCGATTGGCGAACTCCCCCGCGCACTTGCTACCCTAGGCCAGCTCTCCCGGGCTAAGGACCTGAGTGACTTCCGGGAGGTGGATCTACGATGGGGCAGCGAGGTGATCCTGAAGCCTTGATGAAGGTGGTGAGGCGATGAGGCGGGAGAGGCTGGTGGTAGGGCTTGATGTGGGAACCACCAAGGTATGTTGTCTTGTGGCGAACGCGATGGAGGGCCTGCTGGAAGTGATCGGCATGGGGATGTCGCCCTCCAGAGGCCTGGAGAAGGGTGTCGTCGTGGACATCGGCCGTACCATCCAGTCCATCAAGAAATCGGTGGAAGAGGCCGAGAACATGGCCGACATGCGAGTGGACAATGTGCTTGTCGGGATTGCAGGCAAGCATATCCGCTCGCTCAACAACACGGCCACAGTGTCCATTACACGACAGGATCGAATTATCACGCAGGAGGACGTAAGGCGGGTGGTAGAGGCCGCCCAGACGATCTCCTATCCGCCGGACATGGAACTCATTCACGTGATCCCCAGGCAGTATGTCGTTGACGGGCAGGAGGGGATCACCGACCCAGTGGGCATGACCGGAACGCGCCTGGAGGTGGACGTACATCTTGTGCTCGGTTCAGTTACCGCGGTGCACAACTTGGTGCGTTGTGTGGAAACGCTGGGCGTCCGGATCGGACAGATCGTGCTCGAGCCACTGGCTTCGTCGATGGCTGTGTTGTCCTCGGCGGAACGCGAGCTGGGCGTCGTCCTCCTGGACATGGGCGGCGGTACGACAGATATCTCGGTGTTTCGGGGTGGGGACATCTGGTTTTCCAAGGTCATCCCCATTGCCGGAGAGCACATCACGAACGACATAACCGTAGGCCTCCAGACCCCGATAGAGGAAGCGGAGAGGATCAAGAAGGAATACGGTACCTGCCTGGTGGACGCGGTGGGGGAAGAGGAAACCGTGGATGTGGCAACCATTGGGGGAGACGGTACCCGGGCGGTCAAACGCAAGAAACTGGCGAAGATCATCGAACCGCGGGTGGAGGAGATCCTCGATCTGGCCATGCAAGAGGTGGAAGACGCCGGGTATCGCGATTTGGTGCCTGCAGGGATAGTGCTAACCGGCGGGACGGCCCTGCTCGACGGGATGGCTGAGTTCGCCCAGCAGCGCTACGATCTGCCCGTACGCCGGGGAAGGATTCCCCAAGGCATCCACGGCCTTAGGGACATCGTGGAATCCCCCATATACGCCACGGGGATCGGCCTGCTGAAGTACGCCGTTGAGGGACGGGATTTCGCTCGCACAAGAACGCATTCGCATTTCGGCTCCAGAGGCCGCTCAGGCGGAATGCTTGGGAAGCTGATGGGGTGGTTCCGCAAGTTCCTGCGGGGGTGAGGATGATCGGCGACGGCCTGGCCAAGATCACGGTGTTGGGTGTGGGCGGCGGCGGCGGCAACGCCGTCAGTCGCATGTGGCGGGCCGGTTTGGACGGGGTTCAGTTGGTCTCGGTGAACACCGATGCTCAGGTGCTTTCAATCATGGAAGCGCATGAACACCTGCAACTCGGGAGAAAGCTCACCGGGGGCCTGGGTGCGGGAGGAGATCCAGAGGTAGGGCGAGAGGCTGCTGAGGAGTCCCGCGAAGAGATCAAAGACCTGCTGGAAGGTTTGGATATGGTGTTCGTTACGGCGGGGATGGGCGGGGGGACGGGAACTGGTGCAGCGCCGGTGGTCGCGGAGGTGTCCAAGGCTTTGGGTATCCTCACCGTGGCCATCGTTACCAGGCCGTTTTCCTTCGAGGGAGCGGCGCGCGCGGAGAGGGCACGAGCCGGCATCGAACGGCTTTCCCAACATGTGGATGCGTTGATCACCATCTCCAACGATAAGCTACTCAAAGTGGCTCCACCAGACATGCCTTTGAGCCGGGCGTTTGAGATGGTGGATGCCGTGTTGCTGCAGGGAGTACAAGGCATCACCGAGCTGATCACGGTTCCCGGACTCATAAACTTGGACTTCGCCGACGTGGAGTCGGTCCTCCGGGGCGCGGGAACGGCGATGATGGGTATCGGGGACGCCGAAGGGGAAAACAAGACGCGGGAGGCGGCCAGGCGCGCCATCTCCTCGTCTCTGCTGGATGCGCCGGTCAAGAACGCGAGAAAGGCCATACTGAATATCGCCGCCGGGGAGGATCTCACGCTGGAAGAAGTGACCGAGGCCGCCCAAGTGGTACAGGAGGCATTGTCGGATAAGGCGGACCTCATCTTCGGGGCAACAATCAGAGAGGGTTCGGAAAAGGCGCGCATTACGGTCATTGCTACTGGTTTTGCTGTACAGTCCGAGGACGAGCTACCCGAGTCGGATGAGGCAGCGTTGCTGGAGCGCATCGAGAGGGAAGGAGTGGTCCGAGACGATTATGATGTACCCACCTACCTCCGGCGCAGCCGGCGCAACGAAACCCCGTGAGCAAACTGGCCGAACGTCGGAGCCGCGCTCCGACACTACGGGGGTGTGTCTAGGTCGCTGTAGCGGTGGGTGACCGGCATGCGGCGTCCCGTCCCGAATGCCTTTGGACTCACCTTGATGATCATGGGTAGCTGCCGGCGCTTGTGTTCAGAAGCTTGCACCCGACGCAGCACATCCGCAGTGAGGGCTTCCCCAAACTGTTCGCTCAGCTCAGACGGGGGCTTGTTATCCACGAGATACGCTGACAGCAGTGGATCCAAGATATCGTATGGGGGCAGATCTTGGTCGTCGCGTTGGTCGGGCCTGAGCTCGGCGGAGGGAGGCCTGCTGAGCGTGCCCTCGGGAATCAGTTGCCGTCGATGGCGGTCGTTGAGCAGGTGCGCAAGCTCGTACACCTCGGCCTTGAGAAGGTCGCCGATCGGCGCGAGGGCGCCTACAGTATCGCCGTACAACGTATTGTAGCCCATGGCGATCTCGGGTTTGTTGGATGGGCACAGGGCCACACGGCCGGAGGCATTGCACAGCCCCATGAGCAGCAGCCCGCGCACCCTGGCCTGAAGGTTCTCGCCCACCAGCCCGTCGACCGCGGCGTGTCCGGACAACGCACACGACAAGGTGTCCAAAGGCTCGTGGATGGGGATCTCCACAAGGGGAACGCCGAGCGCTTCGGCCAGGGCCACCGCCTGGTCCCGGGACTGTGTTGCGGTGTGCGGACCGGGAAGGAACACTGTGGATACCCTGTCCGCGCCGAGGGCTTCCCAAGCCAGCGCGGCTACTACGGAGGAGTCCAGCCCACCGGATACGGCGACCCACACGCCTGGCAGTTCGTTCTTCTCTACGTAGTCGTGGATACCGGTGACGATGGCCCGGCGCACGCCCTCCGTTCCCAGCGACGAGGGGGAGGCCACCGGGGGGGCGGCGAGATCGAAACAGTACACTCCGGAGGCGAACGCCGGCGCTTCCAGGATGTACTGCCCGTCAGGTCGAACGGCGAAACTCGCCCCGTCGAACACGAGTTCATCCTGTCCCCCCACTAGGTTTGCATACACCAAGGTGGCATTGGACAGCTCCGCCCAGCGTGCGGCCAGCTTCCGACGAAAGGTGAGCTTGCCCTGGAAATACGGAGAAGCGGAAACGTTGATCAGCAAGTCCGCTCCCCCTGCGGCTTGGTCACGCAACACGCCTTCTTCATACCATAAGTCCTCACACACCGAGAGCCCCACCCGGAGTTCTCTCCACTGCACCACTTCGACTGAGCGGCCGGGAGCGAAGTAGCGACACTCGTCGAACACGTCGTAGCAGGGGAGGCAATGCTTGTACTGCCGTCCTACGATAGTTCCATCATCGGCAAGCAGCACGGCCACCTGCAAGAGCTGGGCACCACCGAAATCCCTCGACGAGGGGTCGGCCATGTTGGCCGGGCGGTTGCCGGTCCGCAGGACGTGGCCAAGAGCGAGCCCCATCCCCTGTGACGCGGAGAGCACAGTGTCCAGTGCGGCATCGGCGGCGTCCAGAAATCCAGGGCGGTACAGAAGGTCCTGCTGAGGATACCCTAAGAGGGCATACTCCGGAAGAACCACGAGCCTTGCTCCCGCGCGGCGCGCGGATTCGATAGCCTGGCAGGCTGCTTCAGTATTCCCCCCGATATCCCCCGCGGTAGGGTTCAGCTGAGCTACTGCGATGCGCATGGACCTCCTATCCGAGGTTCGGGCAGGTCGCGAACGCCGTAGTCGGTTACGGACAACATGGCGCCCTTCTCATACCTAGGGCGCAGTGGTTTGTCAAGGGAGCTAGGGCTAGAATCTTGATGGCAATGGAACTGTTGAGGGAGATCATCTTCTGGATTGTGGTGACCCTTATAGCGGGGTTCGTTGGATATGTGGGACGATACGGTGCCGAGTGGCTACTCAAACGACGAAAGCAAAAGCGTAGTGGAGATCCCGGCGGCCAAGGAGATCGAAACAGGGAACAGGCGAGGCTAGAAGCCGAGCGCGTCCGCGAGGATGTGGCCAAAGAGCAAGCCAAGGTGGAGAAGAAGAAAGCGAAAGCAGCCGCCAAGGCTGAGAAGAAAAAGCACGGGGACTAGAAGTGCCCCGGCCGGCCTAGTGTTTCGAGCAACCCGCCGATAGCCGGTTTCCCGTTTCCCTCCTTGGTTGGAGGTCGCACGCAGTCTTTCGTGTGCGAGTGAGCACTTGCACAAGTTCACCCTCGGCCGCATGTTGTCTAACGGGGGCCGGGCAATAACATCGAACTATGGCAGACGCGCTCCACGGGTTGAACGACGAGCAACGCTGGGCGGTGGCCCATGGTCAAGGGCCGGCGTTGGTGTTGGCAGGGGTCGGCACGGGAAAGACCACAGTGATCGCCCGCCGGATCGCCTTCTTGATCTCCGAGGGGCTGGTACAGCGGCCCAGTCAGCTTTTGGTGTTTACGTTCTCTCGGTGGGCGGCCGAGGAGATGCTCGATCGGGCGTTCGAGTGGGTAGGATACGGGGCGCTGGACGCGTGGGTGGCAACCTTCCATTCCGTGTGTGAGCGCATCCTGCGCGAGAACGCGCCCCTAGCAGGGCTCCCGCCCGATTTCTCGGTCCTCGACGAGTGGGAACAACGTCTGTTTCTCCTTGACCACCTGTGGGAGCTTCCATGGGGGAGGCTTAGGCCTCGCGTGGCCCGACAGCCCTTGCGCATGATCGGCCCAGTGCTCTCCCTTCTGTCCAGAGTCAAGGACGAGGCGGTGTCGCCGGAGGCGTTCTCCGCTTGGGCGGAACACGCGGATGAGAACGATGACGAACCCCTGCCTGCCCGGGAGTTGGCCGCGGTGTACGGGGAGTACCAGAAACTACTGGCCGCAGCAGGTTCGGTCGACTTCGGTGATCTGATACTGCACGCGGTGCGACTGCTGGAGGAGAACCCGGGGCTCTTGGCTGAGTATCAACGTCGGTTTCCGTATATCCTTGCCGACGAATTCCAGGATACGAGCCGGTCGCAATTCCGCTTGGTGCAACTGCTCGGGGGGCACAGGAACATCACCGCCGTCGGAGACGATGATCAGGCAATCTACGGGTTTCGGGGTGTCCCCTGGGACAACCTGCGGGCGTTCCTCGCCCACTTCGCCGAAGCCCGCGTAGTGGTGCTGGGAAGAAACTACCGGTCCACTCAGGAGATATTGGATGCGGCGGGCAAGCTCATCCGACACAACCAGTATCGCTTGGAGGCGCTATCCGAGCGAGGCGAGGTGGAGCTGCCGAACTCCAAGGAACTGCGTTCGTGTGCAGATCCTTCCACGGGGCCGGAACCTGTACACCGTCACTTTCCTAGCGTCTTGGAGGAGGCGGAGTTCCTGGCCCGTGAGGCGGCCCGGTTGGCGGCGGAAGGAATCCCCTACCGGGAGATGGCGGCCCTGTATCGGAACCGGTACCGCCCTGACCCCTACTTGCGTGCTCTGTCCGAGCAAGGTGTGCCGTGGGTGCTGGGGGGCCGTTCCGGGGAGGGGTTGTTCGACCAAGAGGATGTCAAGCTGATCGTCTCCTTCTTTCGCCAGGTATCCGATCCGTATGACAGCCAGGCATTGCATCATATAGCCGGATCGGAGCTCTATGGCGTCCCGCCGGATGATCTTGTCCAGCTTACGTCCATGGCCGGTCGGGAGCATAGGGCCCTGGTTGAGCTCATCACCGCAGCGGGTCGAGGAGAGGTCGTGTGTTCACCCGAGGGGAGGGAAGGCCTACAGAAACTGCTAGGGGATCTTGCCCGAAGCAGGGATCTCAGCCGGCGGCGACCCGCCGGACAAGTCCTGTACGAGTTCTTGACGACGCAGACGGGACACCTGGAGCGGTTGGCTGCAGCGACGGACCAGGAGGCCGTGCGGAGGTTGGAACACGTGGCGCAATTCTTCGAACAGGTCATCCGACGCTTTGAGCAGGTGGCCCGTTATGATCGAGTTCCATGGTTCGTCGGTTACTTGGAGAACCTGCTGGCGTTGGGTTACAACCCGCTGGTGGGTGAAGCGGAGCCCGGCAGCGAGGCGCTTCAGGTGTTGACGTTCCATCAAGCAAAGGGGCTCGAATACAAAGCTGTATTCTTGACCGGGTTGGTCGAGGATTATATGCCCGGCCGCGCGCGCCGACCGGCGTTTCCGTTGCCCGAGGAGCTGGTAGGCGACGACATCGCTCCCGATGTGGCCCACTTGGAAGAGCAGCGGCGGCTGTTCTATGTAGGCGTGACCCGAGCCAAGCACCTTGCCTATCTTCTTTCCGCCGCCGATTATCGGGCGCCAGGGGAGCCGCCGCGCAAACGTCCGGCAAAGGTGTCCCGGTTCGTCACGGAGGCATTGGGGGAGGAAAACCTAGACCGGCAAGCGGCACCGTTCCCGCCCGGTTTGCGTATTGCGCGAATGGCGATGGACTCGGCCCGTGTGGAACCGTCTCCCGCCGCGGACAGCCTCGTGAGGTTAAGCCACCGGCGGGTTGACGATTACCTCACGTGCCCGCTGAAATATCGCTATGTGCACGTGCTCCGCGTCCCCATCACGCTCCATCATACCGTGGTGTTCGGGAGTGCCGTGCACCGGGGTATCCAGGCCTACCACATGGCTCGTTCACAAGGTCGGAGTTTGCCTGTAGAGGACGTATTGGCCGTGTGTCACAACGCGTGGCGGTCGGAAGGTTTTCTTTCGCTGGACCACGAGCGCGAACTCTATGGCCAAGCTGAGGAGGCGCTGCGGTCGTTCTGTGCCTTCGAGGAAGCGGAGTGCACGGCACCGGCCGAGGTGGAGCGCTATTTTTCCTTTGTGGAGGGCGGTGCGCGGGTGATCGGTTACTGGGACCGGGTGGACCGTGACGCCGACCGTACCGTGATCATCGATTACAAGACGAGCCTGGCTCGGCCGCGCGATGCCGACCGCAGGGCACGGGACTCGTTGCAGCTGGCAATCTACGCTTTGGCTCACGAGCGGCTGTACGGTGCCCCTCCGGATGAACTACAGCTTCGCTTTCTGACGCCGGAGGTCGTGGTGGGATCAGCTGAGCCCAAGTCGAGGTTGCTCGAGAAGGCCATGCAAGCTATCGCCAAAGCGGAGGCGGGCGTGCGGGAGGGTGACTTCTCTCCGCAGCCCTCGCTGTACGCCTGCCGCCCGTGTGCCTATCGCTCGATCTGCCCGGCGGCCCATTCGCTGTAAGCTGCAGAGTTCCCCTTTACAATCGTTGGCGAAAGGAGCGTTACATGAGGAGCGACCGTTGTGGAGTGCTGCGGGGGGAGGATGTGGGGCGGCGGGTGCGGCTGGCAGGTTGGGTCCACCGACTGCGTGACCTGGGGGGTATCACGTTTGTGGATATGCGTGATGCGTCGGGCATTGTGCAGGTGACGTGCCGCGACCTCGATCAGGCCCACCGCCTGTCGCGGGAGGATGTGTTGCAGGTGGAGGGAACGGTCGCTCTCAGGGAGGCGGCAAACCCCGAACTTCCTACCGGGGAGGTGGAGGTGGAAGCGGATGCCGTTCGGGTCATCTCCCATGCGTCGCCGCTTCCGTTTACCGTCGATGAGGAAGCTACAGGAACAACCGAGGAGACGCGGCTTAGGTTCCGTAGTGTCGACCTGCGGCGCCCGCGCATGCAGAAGAATCTGGCCCTACGCCATCGGGTGTGCATGGGGATTCGCCGGTACCTCGATGAGCAAGGCTTCATCGAGGTCGAGACCCCGGTGCTGACCCGATCCACACCGGAGGGAGCGCGGGACTTCTTGGTTCCTTCGCGTCTCTCGCGGGGGAGGTTCTACGCACTTCCCCAATCGCCGCAGCTGTTCAAGCAAATACTGGTCTCCGCGGGCGTGGAGCGCTATTTTCAAATTGTGCGCTGCTTCAGAGACGAAGACCTGCGGGCGGACCGCCAACCCGAGTTCACGCAATTGGACCTGGAGATGGGTTTCTTGGACGACCCGAATCCTCTCCTTGCGCTCCTGGAAGGGCTTATGGCCTATGTGTTCCGCGAAACAATCCGGACGGAGCTTGCTACACCGTTCCCGCGGCTCACATATGCCCAGGCGATGAGTCGTTATGGGTCGGACAAGCCCGATCTGCGGTTCGGCATGGAGCTTATCGACCTATCGGACTTGTTCGCCGGCGCGGGATTCCGGGTGTTCGCCCGGGCGGTGGCCGACGGGGGACAGGTGCGCGCGCTACGGGTCCCCGGCGGGGCGGAGCTGTCCCGGGGAGAACTGGACAAGGTGGAAGAGGAAGCAGTGTCCTTAGGTGCTCCGGGACTCAGCTGGCTCAAGCGGACCGAAGGGTTGAGCTCCCCGCTGGCCAAGTTCGTGGGCGAGGAAGTGCTCCGGGAGGTTGCCGACAGAATGGGCATGGGGGAGGGCGATCTCGTACTACTGTCTGCCGGCACTCCGGGATCGTTGAATCCCGCCTTGGGTGAGCTGCGGACCCGGCTGGCCCGGTCCCGGGGCCTGGTGCCGGAGGGACAGTGGGCCCCCGCGTGGATCACGGACTTTCCGTTGTTCAAACCGGGGGAGGATGGCGGTTTGGAATCCGAGCATCACCCTTTTACCTCGCCGCATGATGAGGATATCGACTCGCTGGAGGCCGAGCCGCTGCGGGCGCGTGCCAAATGCTACGATCTTGTGTTGAACGGCGTGGAGCTTGCCTCTGGTTCGATCAGGATCCATCGCCGCGATGTACAGCAGCGCATCTTGTCGCTTGTGGGCATCGATGCTGAGGAGGCCGAGAGGAGATTCGGCTTTTTCCTGCGTGCACTGGACTACGGCGTTCCTCCCCACGGGGGGATCGCCTTTGGGTTGGACCGATGGGTGATGATGCTCGCAGGGGAGAAAACCTTGCGCGAGGTGATCGCCTTTCCCAAGACGGCAGGCGGCGCCTGCCCTCTGACAGGGGCCCCCGCTCCTGTGGATGAAGCTCAGCTCGATGAGCTGGGTCTGGTGGTGAAAGGATGGACAGAGGACGAACCCTGATCGCAGGGCTTCTGCTGGTGGCCCTGATTGGACTCTTATCCATCGGATTGCGCGATGCCCAGTTCCGGGCCGGTAGGTTCGGCCGGATCCCCCCGGTGGAAGAACAAGTTGCCCCGCTTGAGGAGCATATCCCCCCTCCTGCTCCATGGGCGGAGGCGTTCTTCCGGATCCTGGCGTGGGTGTTCATCGGGGGAGGGGGCCTGGGGCTGATCGTGGCGCTGGTGCGGAAAGAGCACCGCAAGCACGTACTGGCCAGCCTGGTGGGGGCGGCTCTCGCGGTGTTGCTTGTCATGGTGGCGGGTGACCTATTCCATTGGTGGTACGAGAGTGATGAACAGATCCCACAAGTGCAGGAGAACGACGATGTGGTAGGCCTGCCGCCGGGTGATAGGCCCCCCGAGGTGGGTGAGTCCCCTCCGCCGGGCGCGGCCGAACCGCCGGCCGCCGCCGGATGGACTGTGTATGTGACAGCCGTCGGCGCGGCCGCGTTGCTGGGCGCCGGAGGCCTCTATCTGTGGGGACGGTGGGGAGCGCGCCTGGCCAAGCGGCGGGAGGAATCGGAGACCGAGGAACTGCTGAAAGCGGCGCAGGATGCGGCTGAGGAGTTACGGCGAGGGCTTCCTGTGGAGGAGGTCGTGATCCGCTGCTGGGAGCGGATGGTGGAACTCCTTATGCCCTACGCCGAGGCCGACAGCCGCCTTCACGCGGTTACCCCAAGAGAGCTGGCCTCGCTCCTCCGGCGCCGCGGGGTTGACCACCGTGCCGTGCACGAGTTGACTTCCCTGTTCGAGGAAGTGCGCTACGGACACATGGACGCCGCTCCGCGGCGGGAACGGGCGCTGGAAGCGCTTGCTGCGGTGGAGGAGGCCTATGGTGCGGCGTAGTCGTTGGGTTGTTCTGGGTTCTGTATTGGTGCTGGGCGGAATCGCCGCGTTGCTTGCTGGGGCGGGTGGTGGAGCGTTCGCCAGAGCACTGGCCACCGAGGCCATCCGCGTGTGGTGGTACATAGATGCGGTGCCGGATGTGGTCCTGTGGATTGTGGTTGTGGTAGCGGGACTGTGGTGGGTGGTGCGACCACGGCGGCCTGCGGAGCGGCAAGTTGCCGAGGGAGCGCGTGCAACGCGAACCTCGGTGCAGGGAGTGGACCGCTTGGCCGGGAACATCCGTGCCGCGCGAAGGTCGACGGGGGCACAACGCCTGGTGGGCGAGCGGGTCGGGCGGTTGGCCGTCTTGCTCAGATCCGCAAACGAAGGGGTTCCTCTTGAGTTGGCGATGAGTGAAGTACATGAGGGGCGCTGGCCTCGGGATGAGAGGCTTGTCCGTGTGCTGCGCCCGGCCCGTTTTGCGGGACTCCGGCGGCACTACCTCGCTGAGTTGGAGACGGCGCTGGAGGTGCTTGAGAGCATGGCAAAGGGGGAAAGCAGTGACCCTGAACGAACTGGCTGAGCGGTCGCAGGCGGTGCTGGATCAGGTAGAGCGCCTTGTCGTGGGCAAGAGCGAACCGTTGCGCCTGGTGTTGATGGCGGTGTTGGCAGGCGGGCATGTGCTGCTGGAGGATTATCCTGGCTTGGCCAAGACGCTGGCGGCGCGGTCCTTTGCCCAAGCACTGGGGCTGTCATTCAAAAGAATTCAGTTCACACCTGATCTTCTGCCTACGGACATCCTGGGGACCTATGTGCTGCACCGAGAAAGAGGGGAGTTCGAACTCCGCCGCGGGCCTATTTTCGCCCAACTGATCCTCGCCGACGAGATCAACCGTGCCACGCCTCGTACACAGTCGGCACTGCTGGAGGCGATGCAGGAGCGGCAGGTCTCCCTGGAGGGGCAGACGCTCATGCTCCCCCAGCCGTTTGCCGTGGTAGCTACGCAGAACCCCATCGAATACGAGGGGACGTTTCCGCTACCGGAGGCGCAAATCGACAGGTTCCTGATCCGTGTGCGCTTGGGCTACCCGGGGACGGAGGCCGAGGTGGAGATGCTTGAACGGCGCATCGCGCGTAGGGTGGAACAGGTTACTTTGGAGCCGGTATGCGATGCGGACGAACTGTTGTCGATGCAGGCGGCGGTGGAGGATGTACGCGTGGATAGAGACCTGCTCCAATATATGACCCAGCTTTCGGAGGCGACCCGAGAGCACGCGTCGGTGGAGGTGGGCGCGAGCCCGCGGGGGACGCTGGCGTTGCTCTCCCTCTCCCGTGCACGGGCGGCGATGGAAGCCCGAGATTATGTCATTCCCGACGACATAAAGCAGGCCGCGGTGCCTGCGCTGGCCCACAGGCTGATCATAAGGCCTGAGCTCTGGCAGCGGGAGATCAAGCCGGAGGAGGTCGTGGCGCGCGTGGTGGACAGCGTGGCCGTCCCCAAGGCGGAACGGTGGACAGCGCGCGCAGGCTGAGGGTCGAGCTTGTTGTGCTGCTTGGCTCACTGGCGGCGGGGCTGTTGGCGCGCGTGCCGGAGTTTCTGTTGCTGGCTGTGGTGGTTGCCACGCATCTTGTGCTGGGGGTTGTGCTCGCTCACGGGGGACGGTCGCCCCGCTTGGTGGCAAGGCGGTGGCTGTCCCAACAGCGCGTGGTGGAAGATGATGCGATCGAGGTTTCGGTGGAAGTGCAAAACCATGGTCCGCCGCTTCAGCTTGTATTGGTTAGTGACCACGCATCGTTGGCCGAGCACGTGGAGGAGGGCGAGGTTTCCGGGGGCCGCGGCTTGGCCAGAGGGGAGACATGCCATATCAGCTACACATGCCGCCCCCTGCGGGGCGTGTACCCCCTGTCGGATGTCCATGTGGAAGCCCGAGACTTGCTCGGATACACGACCTGGCAGGGTTCTATCTCCTGTCCGAGCCAAGTGAGTGTAGTTCCGCGGCACGAGCGGCTACCGAGCATCCGGCTCTCCCCGCGCCGGACGCTTGCCACCCCCGGACCGGTGCCTGCTCGCCGTGGGGGGGCGGGCATCCAGTTCTTTGGGGTACGCGATTACGTTCCTGGAGACGATGTACGGCGGGTCAACTGGAAGGCGCTGGCGCGCCTTGACCGGCTGGTGATCAACGAGTTCGAGGAGGAGCGGGCTACGGACGTCGCGTTGGTGCTCGACGGGCGGAGGACTGCGTACGAGAGCTCCGGCGGGCCCGAGCTCTTCCAGCAGGCCGTCCGTGGCTGTGCAGCACTCGGCGACAGCCTGATCAGGGAGGGCCACAGGACGGGCCTCATGATCTACGGGGAAAGGTTGGACTGGCTGCCGCGCGCGTGCGGGCGGGTTCAAAGGGAGCGCTTGCTGGGCAAGCTCGCTGCTGCACGGCTCGGCGACTCGGATGTGTTCGCCGAGTTGTCGCGCCTTCCCACCAAGCTGTTCCCTTACGGTTCAGTCGTGCTGCTTGTGTCCCCATTTGTGCTCGGGGATGAGGAGGCTCTGGGAGTGCTTTCCGCCCGCGGCTACGAGGTGCTGGCGCTTGTGCCACGGCAGTCCGAGGACAAGCCGGACGGGACCGTACACGGAAAGCTGGCTGCGCGCATCGTTGCTCTGGAGAAAGAGGCTGTGCTGCAGGAAGTGTCGGCGGCGGGGACGAGGGTTCTGGTATGGGATGTGAGAAAGCCATTGGCTCCATTGGTCCGCAGTGGGTGGAGGGAAGCAAGGTGACGCTGGCGGCGCTGGCGTTTGCCGCCGGGGTGGGCTTGCTGCAGTGGGGCCTTAAGGAGTTGGGGCCGTGGTCCGCTTTCGTGTGGGTGCCTGCTGTTCTGTGGGTCGTTGCCCTATTGTCCCGGTCAGCGAGAACGTTAGCTGTGGGGCTTGTGCTTGGCTTTGCTGCATGTGGCGTGGTCGCTCAGGCGGGCCGTTTGGAACTTGCCGTGGTGGCAGCGGTGGTGCTGCTTTGGGCGTGGGACATAGGCTTGCTGGGAGTTCGCCTGGCCCGCGTGGATCAGGTTGTCGGCCGCGAGGAGCTATGGAAGTCTCAACTGCTTCGGGCGAGCCTTCTCGCAGCGTCAGGGGGTGCGGTGGGCCTTTTGTTTTCGCGTGTTCGGCTGGAGCTATCCTTCTGGCCGCTCCTCGGAGCACTGGGTGTGTTATTCATCCTCTTGCGGCGGTTCAGTCAACAGGTACGTAAAATGGGCTCTCCTCACCAAGTGTCGGGCGGCGACTCCAAGGGGGAAGGATCCTCATCGTCACCCCCTTCGACGGGGTAAGGGGTCCGTGGATCGTGCTTCTCCCAGTAGTTTCCACGGTCTTCACTGTGGAAGAGGTTTCCCCCTTCGGAGTAGGCCGGCGTGTAGCACTCCAGGAACGCGTTGCCCGCCACCGTATTCCCCTCGGAACCCAGGTCGAGTCGGACTCCTACATGGCACGACCGAAAAGTAGAGTCGCTCAAGGTGAGCGCGGTGACCCCCGACGCCCACAGTCCGATCTGTGCGTGGTGGATACGGGCGCGTTCGACCTTTATGTCGGTTGAATACAGCGCTTTGATCCCGTCATCACAGTGGCGGAGCGATATATCGCGCACGGTGATGCTGGAAGCGAGGGTGACGGATACTCCGATAGCACAACCGGCCACCTCGACGTCGCGGACCGTGCCGTATTTGGTCGATGTCAGTCCGATTCCCGCCTGACGGGCTCCTCGAACGGCCACATCTTCTATCATGAACGGCCGGGTGGTGTGATGGACCAGGATCCCAAAGCGTTCTCCCCCCGCGTCAATGTCCCAGCCCGCGATGACGTAGGGATCCCCCACTCTACCTGTCCCGGCGATCACCCCGTTGTCAGCGGTGAACTCGCTGTTGGAGCTGATTCGGATAGGCTCTCGCGAGACACGGCCCGCTGCCCCGGACAGGGCCACTGCGCACACCACCAACAACGCCAGAGTCGCTTTGCTCATCGTCCATCACCCGCACCCACGCTAACCGGAATCTTCTACCGCTCACAGGGCCTTTGTCCCCTTCGGGGGTAATATCCATGACACTTCTGCGCCCCTTGGGTCAGGCACGACTGTCCCGTGTCCACAGCGCGAACCCCGCAGCCGCGACGAACGCAAGCGATGCTATGGGTCCCCACATGAGTGAGGGTGCCCCGGTCCTGCGGACCATCCCAAGGCCCTCAACTGATCTATGATACCGACCGGCGAAATCGAGGATCCTCTTACGTGTGGCGTTCAACAGCCCCTCCCTCTCTCGGTCGCTTGGCGTCAGGCCTGGTCGGTCTTGCCCTCGGGTTCCGGGAGATACCCGACAACCCCCAAGGTTATGGGCCCAGCAGCCAAACTGAAGCGTCGCGAGCGTAAAGGGTATCGGGGGCGTATAGGATCAACCGCTCGGAAGGTCGATGATCTCCGCTTTCAGCGAGGCGAGATCGACGACAGCGCAGGTGGCCCTTCCCGAAAGCCAACCCGAGCACTCCCCGGGATTCACTACCAGTGGAGGTCCTTGCTTGAGCTGGGGCTCGTGGAGATGGCCGAACACCACCAGGTCAAAGTGTGCTGAATCGATCAGTGCATCCAGCGCATAAGGCTCATGCATCAGTACAATGGATCTCCCATGCACCGAGAACACATGCGGTCCGTGGTGTAACTCTCCGACATTGCCGAACCGCTCGGTCAGAAACAGTTTGTCCCCGTCGTTGTTCCCGAACACCCCCACCACCCGAAGACCTGTCTCCTCGAAGGGTACAGCAGTGAACGGGGCCACGAAGTCCCCTGCGTGAAGGACCAACTCCGCTCCCCGGGCGCGAAACGTGGCCGCCGCCTCGCGAAGTCGGGGCAAGTTATCGTGTGTGTCCGCCACGATTCCGATGATCATCGCTCCAGGATACCGGGCACCGGCCTGTCCGCAAGGGAACCCCGCTCGGCAGGCTCCATCGGGTATGCCCGCCTTCCCCATCACTTTTCCATAGCAGGAGTGCTATCCTCTGCCATCTGTAGGAGGTTGGTATGAGACGCAGACGCCCCGTTGTCCGTGTTCTGAGCGGAGCCTTGCTGGCACTTGTTGTTGTGGCATTTCTTTCATCCGTACAGGTTGCCGCGGGGACCGAGAGGTTTCCCTGTGCAAAGGAAGACGAACGCTCGGCGGCATCACCGGAGCCGGCCCAAAAGGAAATCGGTACGGAGACAGGGCAGTTCGCTCCTGATTTCACGCTGCCGGACTTGGACGGAGATGAGTTGTCCCTTGCTGAGCTACGCGGTTGTGTGTTGATCATCGAATTCTGGGCCAGCTGGTGCCCGCCGTGTTGGCAATCCGCCGTTCATCTGGACGAGCTCAGCCAACGTTACGAAGACGAGGGACTGGTGGTGATCGGAATAAGCCTGGATCAGTCACTTGGTGCCATCGAAGGCTTCCTAGAAGCAACAGGCGAGCCGGACATCACTGTGCTCTGGGGCTCGTACAGCGCGGCGGTTGAAGTCGCCGAGGAATATGGGGTCCGGGGGATTCCCCAAGCCCTGGTGGTTGATAGAGAAGGAGTGATCCGATATTCGGGGCACCCGGGGTTGATCACTTCCGACACGCTGGCACCTGTGTGGTGAGGACTCCCATGCGGGTGGCCTGTCCGAAGCCCGGGTTGACAGGCACTCCCGCTGCAGCCTAGCATAGCGTATGAGACTCCGGCGCGCCTGCATAGTCCTGCTTGGGCTGTGCGCATTGGCATCACAAGCTGCTTACGCGGAAACGGTCTGGGTCCTCGAGGTGAGGGAAGAGATCGGGCGGGGGATGGTAAGCTACCTCCGCTCAGGCATCGCCGCCGCAGATGAAGCGGGCGCGGCGGCGGTTGTCGTGGACTTTCTGACCCCCGGAGGGCGGCTGGATGCAGCGAGCGCGGCCCGGGATGCGATCATGGCCTCGCCTGTGCCTACGATCGCCTACGTTAACGGCGAGGCGTTGTCCGCGGGGGCCCTGCTTGCGTTGGCTTGTGAGAAGATCTACTTCGCCCCCGGAGGGGTTATGGGGGCGGCGACCCCCGTATATCCAGGTATCCAAGGGATCGAGGAGGCGCCGGAGAAGGTGGTGTCGGCGGTGCGCGCCCTGTTTAGGAGCACGGCCGAGGCAAGGGGGCGAAGGCCGGACGTCGCGGAGGCGATGGTGGATCCGGCAAAGACGGTAGAAGAACTGGTGGGCTCTGGGGAGCTGCTCACCCTTACGGCAGGAGAGGCTGCCCAATGGGGCTACTCCGACGGGGAGGCTGCCAGTCTGGAAACGCTGCTGGAACTGGCCGGCCTCGCCGGGGCGAGCGTGGAGCGCTACACGGTTCGCTGGACGGATCGGGCTCTAGAGATCCTGACTTCCCCTTGGATGGCGGGCCTTCTGATCATGGTCGGGATGCTGGGGCTGATCACGGAACTGGTCACGCCGGGCTTGGGCGTTCCGGGAATATTGGGAACGGCTGCCCTGGGGATGTTCCTGTGGGCACATTTCTTGGTAGGAGTTGCCGGGTGGGAGTCGCTGCTATTCTTCTTGGCGGGTGTGGTGGCCATCATGCTGGAGCTGCTGGTGTTCACCGGCAGCGACTTCGGTCTGTCCGGGATCCTCGGGCTTGTGTTGATTGGGTTGGGTTTCTATCAGGCGATGGTCGGGCCTCTCACGCGTCCCGACGAGGCGTTTTGGGCGGTGGCGGCTGTGGCCCTTTCCCTGGTTGTCTCCCTGGTGGCGACGGTACTGCTTATCACCCGCCTGCCCAGGAGCCGCCTTCGACTTGGCGGGATCATCCTGTCGGGTAAAGTGAGTGGCAGGGCGTACGATACCGAGCCCCAGGCGCAAGTTGGCCAGTTGTGGATCGGCAAAATCGGGGTGGCCATGACCGATCTGCGCCCGGTGGGCGTGGCGTTGATCGACAAACAGCGGGTGGATGTGGTGTGCGAAGAGGGGTATCTGCCCAAGGGAACCAACGTGGTAGTGGTGCGGGACGAGGGATACCGCAAAGTTGTGCGTCGCTCCGACGCTGCTGAACGTGCTATGGAGGTGCCAGGATGAGTCCGCTTGTGTTTGTCATTATCGGTGTAGCAATCGTGGTCCTGTGGCTGTTCTTCTACTTCATTCCGGTGGGGCTGTGGATCTCAGCCCTTGCGGCTGGACTTCCCATAGGGCCGACTACGTTCATCGGGATGCGTTTACGGAAAGTGAGCCCGCACAAAGTGGTGAGCCCGATGATCGCCGCCTGGAAGGCCGGGCTGGAGCTTTCCACCTCCGACCTGGAGGCCCACTACCTTGCCGGCGGCAACGTGGACCGGGTGGTGCGGGCATTGATCTCGGCGGACAAGGCCAACATCGCCCTGGACTTCCAACGGGCGGCGGCCATCGATCTGGCGGGCCGTGATGTGCAGGATGCCGTAGCCATGTCGGTGAACCCGCGGGTCATCGAGACCCCCCGGGTAGGGGCGGTCGCCGCGGACGGCATTCAGCTGTTCGCCGTAGCCAAAGTTACCGTGCGGGCGAACATCGAGCGCTTGGTCGGTGGGGCCACCGAGGAGACGATCATCGCCCGCGTAGGCGAGGGCATCGTGTCCGGTATTGGATCTGCGGAAAACCACAAGGCGGTGTTGGAGAACCCCGACTCCATCTCCAAGCGTGTGCTGGAACGGGGGCTGGACGCGGGGACTGCGTTCGAGATCTTGTCCATCGATATCGCCGATGTAGATGTAGGAAAGAACATCGGAGCGCAGCTTCAGACCGACCAAGCCGACGCCGACCTGAAGGTGGCCCGGGCCAAAGCCGAAGAGCGGAGGGCCATGGCTGTCGCTCAGGAACAAGAGATGAGCGCCCTGGTGGAAGAACGCCGGGCCGCTGTGGTGGAGGCCGAGGCCGAGGTGCCTCGGGCGATCGCCGAGGCGTTCCGCACTGGGCAGCTCGGGGTCATGGACTACTATCGAATGCGCAACATCCAAGCCGATACCCAGATGCGTGAGGGACTATCCCGTGAGGAGAAGGGCTACACTCAAGGCACGGAGGACACGCGGACGCAGAGACGGCCTAACGAATAGGAGGGCTGATCAGTGGCCAAAGGGCAACTACCGGCGGAGATCCGGAAGATCCTCGGACGGGATCCGCGGGTGGGGATCGTGCTGGCGGAGATCCTCTCCCCGCCCCCGGCCGCGGAGGACGCTCCGCCCAAGCCGTGGGAACGCTGAACTAAACAGGCATGCGGTCAGGGAGAAGCTAGCGCCTCGACCGCCTGTTCCAGGCCTATGCGCCGGGAGCCCTTGACCAACAGCACGGCGGGGCTCCCGGCCAAGTCTTGTTTGATGAGCTGTAACAGGGCTTCTAAGTCCTGATCCTCTGCTGCACCAGCGCCGGGCCACTCGCCGAATGCTGCGCTGGCCCGCTTTCCGAAGCAGTAGAGACTGTCCAATCCGTGCCAATGAGCTTCCTGTATCATCCGTCGGTGATACCTTTCCTCGTGAGCTCCCAGGTCGAGCATGTCTCCCAGGAGCGCCGCTCTCCTGCCCACGGGGAGGTGCAACGAGGTCACGGTTTGCAACGCAGCTCTGACCGACAGCGGGTTGGCGTTGTAGGAATCGTCGAGGATCCACCCGAAAGGAGCGCTCAACAGCTCCAGTCGATGGGGTACCGGGCGGGCGTCTTCGAGCGCACAGGCGGCAGCCTCGGGTCGTACGCCCATGGTCCAAGCCAATGCCAGTGCTCCGCACGCAAGCGTGGCCACGTGTTCTCCAAGCATGGGGACACGAACCGATACTTCTCCGGCCGGGGTGGCAGCACGGAAGGAGATCCCTCGAAGATCCCCCTCCTGGACATCGAACGGGCGGAAATCGGCCTGTCGGTTACGCCCGAAACGCACGACAACAGCTTGGCAGCGTTCTATACGCGCTCTTAGCTGAGGATAATCCCAGGCCAACGCGAGTTGTCCCTCCTCGGGTATGGCCTCCGCCAGTTCCCACTTGGCCTCCGCCACGTCTTCTACGGAGCCCGCGGTGGCCAGATGAGCCTCACCCACTCCTGTAATGATGCCACCCCAGGGCTGCGCCAACTCCGTGAGTTCACGGATCTCGCCGCGAGCGGTCATGCCCAGCTCCAGCACAACGGCCTCGGCATCGTCGGGCACGGACAGTATGGACAGCGGCACACCGAGTTCGGTGTTGTAGCTTTCCGGTGCGCGATAGGTTCGGTAGCGAGCGGAAAGGGCTGCGGTAAGGAGTTCCTTGGTGGTGGTCTTGCCAAACGAGCCAGTTATCCCGATCACCGGTACCCCTAGCTGGCTTCGTCGCCAGGCGGCGAGTTCCCACAGGGCACGTTGCGTGTCTTGGGTCAGCAGAAGGTTGTGCCCCTTGAGCGACGGGCGGCTGATCAGCGCCCCGGCCGCGCCGCGAGCGAAGGCCTGCTTAAGGAACTCATGCCCGTCGTGCCGTTGGCCGGGGAGGGCGACGAACAAATCACCCGGGCGCACCTTGCGCGAGTCGCAGGTTGCCCCCGTGACCGCGCATGGTTCACGCAATTCCCCAAGCTGGGCGCCGATGGCCCGCGCCGCGTCCCGCAGATCCCACATGTCAGTCGTCCTGTTCCAAGGGGATGTGCACGGACACCTCGCCGAAGACCACCGAGTCAGGCACCTGTAGTGTCCGACCGTCGACACCCACTAGGTGTTCCACTCCTGTGAGCGCGGTCAACGGATCGACGGCGAACAACTCTACGGTGAGGGTATCGTTCCCCGGCACCCGCTCGATGTAGTCAAGCAGATCCTCTAACGACTCGATTACCGGGGGGGCCTCTCCCTTCTCCAGCGGTCGGGGACCGCCGTAGGCGCGGAGTTCGACGTAAGGTCCGTCTACGCCCGGAGGGATCCGGAGCTCTCCAGTCCATGTGTGCTCTTCTCCCCGCCAGTCCCGCCCGCGCACGGTGAACGGCACTGTGTCTCCGGGGGCGAACTGCTGTCCGTGCACCGTAAGACCGGTGACTTCGGTTGCGCGTAGCTCTTTGGTAACTTCCGCTTCCAGGCGAACGGTGGTCAGCTCGGGATCCTGGAACTCGTTGTACTGCAGTATGTTGAGGATCATGGCTGCTTCCAACGTGGAGAACACGGCTACATCCTGGGTGCTCAGGAAGACATTGTCCAGGGAGAGGGGCCTCGGCATGCCCTCGCCCTCGATTTCGTAGCTTACGGAAACCGTTCCTTCGCCCATGCGATCCAGTCCGCGGTCGGTGGCCTCAAGCCCCGCCAGGTGTAGCAACATAGGCTGCAGTCGAGGCTCACGGGCCATGGTCGCCTGCAGGGAGGACGTCTGTTCTTCCGGGTGGGAAAGGTCACGCAGCAGCAACGCCACATCGATCCCCTGCGGCGTCACATCGCTACGGCCGCCGATGGCCGCCCACCGGTCGGCATAGATGCCGCCTTCTACGTCGCCCAGCATGCCGAACTTGAACGGGGCATCCAGCGTCTGCACTGTGTCGAGAACTTCAGCCTGGGTCAGGAAGTACCGCGAAGGGCCGGAGAACAAGAAATGATGTCCCATGGCCACCAAGGCCTCGCCGTCCACTTCGGTGACCGTACCCAGCGCTCCGATGTGCATGTCGCCCACCATCAGGCTTACCCCCACCGGCCCCCCTGGTCGTAGGTCCCATGTGGTGCCTGCGGCTACTCCCGGGGCGTCGATAACGGAGGAGATCCCCAACTCTTCAATACCGGGGAAGCTGCGCGCCCACGCCGGCAGGAGGTCGGCCAACGGTGTGTCAAGAGCATCCAGCCGGAAACCCTCTTTGAGCGTTCGTATGGCGCGCGACGAGAGCCCTGCAGCCAGCACCGGCGGTGCCTGCAGCGGCCAGTGAACAAGCGCCGCACCGTACAGCTCGCCATCAACGACGTCGGGAGCGACTTCCTCCGGGCGCGTCGGTTCGTCCGGGGGGAAGTCCCTCTCAGGGAGGTCGTGAGCTCTCACTTCGTCCAGCACCTCCAGCATGTCTTCTATAGGGGTTACAAGGCCCAAGGGCCGCTCCGGTGTTGCCGCCCAAACGGCAGCCCTGGACAGCGCCCCGGCCAGTCGCCCATCCAGGTACACCGGGCTGCCGGACATGCCTTGGGCAATGCCTCCGGAACGCTCGATCGCCTCCCCCGAGGCGCGGATGGCGATGAAGCTCTGCCCATCGCCTGGAGCGTTGAGCACTCCAACGACCTCTACATCAAAGCGCACCAGCTCGTCCCCTGCGACTACGGTGAGTCCGTGTCCGGTCATGCCCGGGGACACTTCATCGAGTCCGATGTACGCACCGCCCGCTCCCGCGAGGGCTGTGACAAACAGCGCTGCCAGCACCAAGACAGTACTTCGGATCATGACTCCCCCTTCGCCAGGGCGACCGCCTGGGTTGCCCCTTCTTCCATCGTCGCCACAGGCACCAGACCGGCCTCGCTGAGGATGACGCGTCCTTGGGCGGCGTTCGTCCCGGTGAGCCGTACCACCACCGGCAGTCCCTGCGGAATGTACCCCTTGGCATCGATGATCCCTCTTGCCACTTCGTCGCATCTTGTGATACCGCCGAACACGTTGATCAGAAGGGCGCGTAGGTCCCTTTCGCGGGTCACGATATCCAATGCTCTGGCTACCCTATCAGAACTTGCCCCTCCTCCGATATCCAGGAAGTTGGCCGGGCGGCCGCCGGCCTGGGAAACCAAATCCAGTGTGGACATAACCAGGCCCGCTCCGTTTCCGATGATCCCGATGTCGCCGTCCAGGCCCACGTAGTGGAGGTCTGCCTCGGCGGCCTCAGCCTCCAGCGGATCGTGGTCGGCCTCCGCCAGGCCCTCGAATTGGGCGCCGGGCCGATGATCGTCGTCGATGATCATCTTAGCGTCAAGCGCCAATAGGCCCTGATCGGTCTCCGCCAGGGGGTTGATCTCCACGAGCTGGGCTTCATAGCTGGAGAACATGCTGAACAGCTTGCCCGCCACCGCCGAAAGCTCCTTGCGCAGGTTGCGGGGGGCAGGCTCGAACAGCCGGCGCAGCCGGAACGGAAGCAGTCCTTCCAGTGTGGGTACAGTCACTTGTCGCACGCGGTCCGGCGAAGTTCGCGCAACGTCTTCGATGTCCACGCCCCCGGTGGGCGAGTAGATGAACACCGCCGACCGGCGACGTCGATCCAAGGTTAGGCTCAGGTAATGCTCAGCCTCTACCTGTGCCGCAGCGACGACCATCACCTCATGCACTGGATAGGATCTGATCTCTGAACCCAGGAGTAGTTCTGCAACCGCTTGGGCTTCGTCCGGCTCTGTGGCTGTGCGGATTCCGCCCGCTTTTCCCCTGCCTCCTATGGGCACCTGGGCCTTGAGCACCACTGGCGCCGCGATCTCTTGGGCCACCCGGCGTGCTTCTTGGGCACTTCGCACCACATCCCCTCTTGGTACCGGGATGCCCGCCTGCGCCATCAGGTCTCTGCCTTGCCATTCCAATAGGCGCACGGAACCTCCTTTAGTTCATCACCTGAGCTTAACGCTCAACCCGGGGACGGACCAGGCGGCGGGGTGGCATCGCGCGGCACGGTTGGGGCATGTAAAGCCCGTTCTTTTGCGGATTTAACCTGGACTGGGTACAATCTGGCTTGAGGTGGTGACCGGTGCCGCGGGGGACTGAAGGCTACGACTACGACGCAACTAGGATCCAACTGCTCGAGGATATCGACGCTGTACGCAAACGTCCGGGTATGTACATTGGATCCACGGGGCCGGATGGACTCCTTCAACTCATCTACGAGGTGGTCGACAACGCGATCGACGAGGCGTTGGCCGGTTACTGCGACTGGATCGGGGTCACCATACACGAAGACCTACGCATTACTGTGGAGGACAACGGCCGGGGCATCCCCGTGGGGATCCACAATGAATCCGGAATCAACACCGTCGAGCTCGTTCTGACAACCTTGCATGCGGGGGGGAAGTTCAACACCCAAAGCTACAAGGTATCCGGCGGGTTGCATGGGGTCGGAGTGTCGGTGGTCAATGGGTTATCCGAACATCTCACCGTGGACGTCCACTGGCGCGACGGGCGGGTGTACCGGCAGGAGTTCGCCCGCGGGTGCAAACGCATGGAACTTACGCCTATAGGAGACACTGACCGTACCGGTACCACCATCACCTTCCTCCCGGACAAAGAGATATTCGGAGACATAAAGTACAACTTCTCCAAGCTGACACATCGATTGCAGGAATTGGCCTATCTTAATCCTGACCTCACGATCCAGCTCGACAATCGGGTGGCGGAAGTACAGCGAACGCTTCACGCTGAGGGGGGCATCGTTGCTTTTGTCAAGGATCTGACCATGGGGAAGGAATCCCTCCATCCCGAACCTATCTACCTGGCGGATTCCCGGGGAGAGCAAACGATGGAGGCGGCACTCCTGTTCACCGACTCGATGGACGAGGAGTTGTTCAGCTTCGTGAACAACATCAACACCCGGGAAGGGGGTACGCACCTTACGGGATTGCGTTCGGCTCTTACGAGGGTCTTCAACGATTATGCCCGCGAGCGGCGCCTGCTGCGCAAAAGCGATGACAGCATCCCGGGTGAGGCCATTCGCGAGGGGCTGGTGGCTGTATTGTCGCTCAAGGTGCAGCAGCCGGAGTTCGAAGGCCAGACCAAGACCAAGCTCGGAAATCCGGAGATCAGGGCGTACGTCGACGAAGTGGTGCGCGAACAGCTCGGCCAGTACTTGGCCAAGAACACCGGGGTGGCCCGTGCCGTGGTCGACAAGTCGCTGACGGCGTATCGGGCGCGGCAAGCTGCAGCCAAAGCGAGGAAGCTCGTGCGGCGGAAGGGAGCGCTTCTGGCCAACGGCCTGCCGGGCAAGCTGGCCGATTGCACCTCGGAGGATCCGGCCAAGAGCGAGCTATACATCGTGGAGGGCGACTCGGCCGGAGGTTCGGCCAAACAAGGACGAGACCGAAACTTTCAGGCTATCCTCCCCCTTCGAGGCAAGGTCCTTAACGTAGAGAAGGCGCGGTTGGGAAAGCTCTTGGAGAACCAAGAACTGCGGGCGATCATCACCGCCCTGGGCACCGGTATCCGGGAAGAGTTCGACCGGGGGAAGCTGCGCTACCACCGGATCATCATCATGTCGGATGCTGATGTGGATGGAGCACATATCAGGACCTTGCTGTTGACGTTTTTCTACCGCAACCTGCGTCCGCTTGTTGAACACGGACATGTGTACATCGCGCTGCCTCCTCTGTACCTGGTCAAACGCGACGGAAAGCGGGTGTCCTTGTTTACCGAGCATGAGCTGGCCCGTTACCGTGAACAGAACCCGGGAAAACTCAGCATTCAGAGATTCAAGGGGTTGGGAGAGATGAACCCTGATGAGCTGTGGGACACCACCATGAACCCGGAGACGCGTACCTTGGCCCAGGTGGGGGTGAGGGACGCGCTGGAAGCGGACCAGATATTCAGCGTGCTTATGGGAAGCGATGTCGCCCAACGCCGCGACTTCATCAAGGAGAACGCCCACCGCGTTGCGGTGCTAGATATTTAGCATCGGCCTAGTGTCCCAACAGTTGTGTTTCCAAGAAGTCGGCGATCTCCTCTTCATCGGGGGGTAGCACGGGCACATCGTCCGGAATGCGGGGACTCCCTTCGGCCACGACGGCCATCACCGAGATGTGTCCGGCCAGCGGCTCGCCCTTGCGGTACACCTCGATCTTGGGCAGTCGTGAGTGTTTGAACCCTTCCAAGAGGACCAGGTCCAAGTCCCCCATGTACCGCTCTATATCCAGTTCGACCGCGAGGCTCGCATGGTCCCACAGCAACGCACCGCCGGCGTCCGACAACACCAGCACACGCTCGGCCCCCGCGCGGCGGTGGATGTAGGAGTCCTTTCCCGGGGTGTCGAGTTCCACATCGGGGGCCACATGCTTGGCCGTGCCCACCCGCAGAGCCCGTGCCCGCAACACGGGGATCAGGCTCCTGATCAACGTCGTCTTCCCCGCGTTGTGGTGCCCGATAAACGCTACCGCGTGCATGGCTCGGTCATCGAGCGAACCTGTCCGCTAGATCGGCGAGGCCCGCTTCTCGGAGCCGATCCCCGGTGGGGCCGGAATCGTCCCACCCGCGTTGTTCGTAGTAGCGACCCACTTCTTGGCGGAACGCCTCCCGGTCGATCGGGCGGTCGGCGGAGGCACCTCGGGGCAAAGACTCATGCAGACGATCCGGCAGCCGGTCGTGCTCGGAGCGGTAACCGCAGAGAGACGAGTAAAGTCTCAATAGGTCAAAGTTGCGGGCCCCAATCTCCAGCATCCGTTGGGCGCTGATCTCCTCCCCGGTGGCCGCCTGCAGAAGCTCCCGAAGTTGGGGGAAGTTGTAGGCGGGTCCGGTCATTGGGGTGGTGAACACGCACATGACCAGTGAGTTGTTGAACGAGCGAAGATTCTCGTACAGAACGGCGATCGATGCCTTGTCCTCTAGTTGGAAGCGATCGACCGGCCGGTTCACACCCAACTCCGCTGTAGGTGCGTCCTTCTCCAGCATGGTGTCGTGCACCCCCTCCAAGTGGGTAGCTCCGCGTGGACTGATGGCGTAGGAAAGCCCCAGGGCGACCTTCCCGCGGGGCTCGTGCATCGGCAGTTCCACGCCCTTTATGGTCATCACGTAGTCCGCACCCACCGCGCGGGCCCAGCGCTCCAAGCCCACCGCTATATCGTCCCCGAGGCCTTCCCGCTCGCCGATCTTGCGTATCCAGGTCACCAAGGACTGGGGATCTCCCCACGGGATGCTTTCGGTAATGAGTCCCCGCTCGGAGGCCTCCATCAACGTAGCCACCGCCACACCGGCAGAGATCGTGTCAAGCCCGTAGGCATTGCACAGCTGATTGCCCAACGCGATCGCTGATAGGTCCGACACCCCACACAGGGATCCCAGCGCCCCCAGGGTCTCGTACTCCGGCCCTCCGTAGGCCGGGTCCACGTGCTCGCCGCCGTAGTTCGTCTCCACCACCCGCTTGCAGCGAACAGGGCAGGAGGTGCAGGTGTCCCGTTCGGTAAGGATCGTCTCTGCCATACGCTCCCCGCCGATAGCCTCAGCAGAATCGAACAGTCCCTCGCGGAAGTTCTCCGTGGGCAGGATTCCCGTCTCGTTAAGCCCGGTCAGCCCTCCTGCAGTGCCGTACTGACCCAGTTGCTGGGCTCCCTTGTTTTCTGCGAGGGCCCGGCCGAACGCCATCCTGAGCCGGGAGAACGTGTCCTTGTCGTTGAGCGGCTTGTCAACAGAGCCTTTGACGGCCACGGCCTTCAACTGTTTGGCTCCCATGACCGCCCCGAGGCCGGGCCGGCCCGCCGACCGGTTGACATCATGGATGACACAGGCCATTTGCACCCGGCGTTCTCCGGCCGGGCCGATGCACGCCACGCGCACTCCGGGATGTCGCTGTTTGAGTTCTTGATCGACCTCCAGTGTAGGCCTTCCCCATAGGTCTGTCGCAGGTCGCAACTCAGCCCCGCCATCATCGATGACAAGATAGACTGGCTTAGCGGAACGTCCGTGGAATACCACACCGTCGTAGCCCGAGCGGCCGAGTTCGTGACCCCAAAAACCCCCCGCGTAGGAGCAGGCTATAGAGCCTGTCTTGGGAGACACCGCCATCACGACATGCCGGCCTGCGCCGGCCAATCCAGTTCCCTGAAACGGCCCCGTGGCGAACACCAACGCGTTCTCCGGCGCGTAGGCATCCGTGCCCGGAGGCACCATGTCCAATAGCAGCCGTGCAGCGATGCCCCTCCCGCCGAGGTGCAACCGATACCATTCGCCCGGGATCTCCCGGTCCCGAATCTCCCCGTTTGTCAGGTCCACTTGAAGGTATTTGCCGAACACGCCTTGCATATCATGTCCCCCTTTTCACCTTCCATTCTACCTCACTTCGCCCGTCGGCCCAGAGCGCGGGTATTCGGTACCATCAGCACAGGCTTCGGGAGGCTGGAACGGGGAGGACGGGTGATGAAGGCACTGGTTACCGGAGGAACGGGATTTCTTGGCGCAAACGTGGTCCGAGCGCTCTTGGAGGAGGGGGTCGCCGTCCGCGTGCTGGCCCGTGCGGGCTCGGATCGCCGTGCCCTTCAGGGACTGGATGTGGAGATCGTGGAGGGAGATCTGTGCGACACCCCCTCGTTGAAGCGAGCTCTTGATGGCTGTCCGCTGGCATTCCATGTGGCGGCGATGTACGCGTTCTCCACGGCGAGGCCTCAGCAGGTATACCGGGTCAACGTGGACGGTACTCGAGAGGTGCTGGACGCGGCTTATCGAGCGGGAGTCGAACGGCTGGTGTATACAAGCTCCGTGGCCGCGCTGGGTATGCGGGAGGACGGCGGTCCGGCCGACGAGGAGACCCCGGTGCGGCCGGAGACCATCATCGGCCATTACAAGCACAGCAAGTACTTGGCCGAACAAGTAGCACTCGAGTACTCCCGCCGACTGCCTGTGGTCATCGTCAACCCCAGCTTTCCCGTAGGGCCGTGGGACGTAAAGCCCACCCCCACCGGGCAAGTGATCGTGGACTTCTTGCGGGGCAGGATGCCGGCGTACGTGGACACAGGGATGAACGTGGTCGATGCCCAGGACGTGGCAAGGGGACATGTGCTTGCCGCACAGCGGGGGCGCCCGGGAGAACGATATATCCTCGGGGGTGAGAATATGACCATGCGGGAGATGCTCGGCATATTGGCCGAGTTGAGTGATCGTTCGGCACCAAGAGTACGCTTGCCCTACGCGCCTGTGCTGGCTCTTTCGTACCTGAACGCGCTTTCCTTGCGGTTCTTGGGGCGGGGTAGCGGCAGGTTGCTACCTGAGACCATCCGGATGTCCAGACATAAGATGTTCTTCGACCCACGTAAGGCCGTGGCGGAACTCGGCTTTCCACAGACTCCGGCTCGAGAAGCCCTGAGCAAGGCGGTGCGCTGGTTTCAAGAACATGGCTACGCTCCCCCGACAGCTTCAGCTTGAGTATTGCTCGTTGGCGGTAGAATAGGGCCGCGCAGCCGGGGCGCGGGGAAGCCCCGTGCGTAAAGGGGAGGTTCGATTGCAGCATGGCCAGCGAGCGTCTAACACCGCTGTCTGAGGATTTCAGCTCATGGTACAACGAGCTCGTCTACCGGGCCGATTTGGCCGATCTTAGCCCTGTGCGGGGGAGCATGGTCATCCGCCCATATGGCTACGCACTGTGGGAGAATATCCAAGACACGCTTGACGGTATGTTCAAGGCTTCGGGACACGAGAACCTGTACTTTCCGATGTTGATCCCCGTCAGTTACTTCGAGCGAGAGAAACAGCACGTGGAGGGGTTCTCCCCCGAGCTGGCCGTTGTCACCCATGCAGGAGGCAAGGAGCTCGAGGAACCGCTGGCCATTCGCCCCACCAGCGAGACGATCATCGGGGAGATGTATAGCAAATGGATACAGAGCTATCGCGATCTCCCACTGTTGTATAACCAGTGGTGCAACGTGATGCGCTGGGAACTGCGAACGCGGCCTTTCTTGCGCACTACCGAGTTCCTGTGGCAGGAGGGGCATACCGCCCATGCGGGGGCCGAGGAGGCGCTGGAGGAGGCGTTCCGCATGGTCAACATCTACGCCGAGTTCGCTCGTGACCATGCGGCCATCCCGGTAGTCGTAGGGGAGAAAACGGAAGGTGAAAGGTTCGCCGGGGCATTGCGGACGTTCGCCATAGAGGGGCTGATGCGCGATGCACGGGCGTTGCAGTGCGGCACGTCGCACTACATGGGTGAGAACTTCGCCCGGGCGTTCGATATCACCTTCAGCGATGAGCACAACCGTTTGCGGTATGTGCACACGACAAGCTGGGGGGTATCCACACGACTGATCGGGGCGGTGATCATGGCGCATGGGGATGACCAGGGGCTGATCATGCCGCCACGGCTAGCTCCAATCCAGGTGGTTGTGGTTCCCATCTTCCGTGGGGATGAACCGGAGGTGTCCCGGCAGGTCCTGGACGAGGCACAGGGGGTGGCCCAGGAACTGTCCGCCGCCGGAGTGCGGGTCAAGGTGGACACCCGAGAAGGCCTCAGTCCGGGATGGAAGTTCAACGATTGGGAGCAAAAGGGTGTCCCCCTTAGGATCGAACTGGGCCCCCGTGACCTGAAGGCGGGACAAGTCGTGTTGGTGGAACGGATTGAGCGAGGGAAGGCTTCCCTGGACCGCAGCGAGGTGGCGGCTGCCGTGCCTGCCCGGCTCGAGGAGTTCCATCGCGAGCTGTACGCCAGGGCGGGGGAGTTTCGCGATGCCCATACCTTCACGGTCGATGACTACCCGTCGTTTCGTCAGCGTGTGGAGCAAGGATGGGTGTACGCAGTCCACTGCGGGCGGCCGGAGTGCGAACAGGAAATCCAGCAGGATACCAAAGCCACGCCCCGCTGCATCCCGTTTGATGGACCCGCGGGCGAGGGCAGCTGCGTGCGCTGTGGTGAGCCTAGCGCCTACCCGCGGCGGGTCATCTTCTCACGCGCCTACTGATCGGTCAATCCGCGGAGTCTTCTTCGATACAGCGTTCTCTGCAACCCATGCAGCTAATGATCCGGGGGCAGCGGCCGCTCTCCACAAGAAAAGAGCGAGCCGCCGGATGGGCACGCTGCGCTCTTGAAGGATCGCGCAGCAGCACGGCGGCTCGCTAACACGCACACACTCTACGCGGCACGGTGTCGGCCGCAAAGCACCCGACGCCGGCGACGATGGTCAGTATTCAGCGGGGTGTGGCGTTCTTGGCTTGTGGACCCTTGGGCCCCTGTTCGATCTCGAACTCCACAGACTGCCCCTCGCGCAGGCTCTTGAAGCCAGGCGCGTTGATGGCTGAAAAGTGCACAAAAACATCGGGTCCGTCATCTTGCTCGATGAAACCGAAGCCCTTTGCATCGTTGAACCACTTAACTTTGCCGATGGCCATGTGGTGTATCCCTCCTTGCATAGTCGATTAGACCGTCTACATGTTTGCTCCGGTTCGCTGAGGGGTACCCAACGGCCACGCAATTACATTTCGTACGGTTCTGTAAATGCCACTATAACCTATGGGGAGTACTTGTCAAGGCCACACGCGCCTTGGGCAATATGCGCTTCCCCGCCCTGTACGCCGGTCGGCGCTCCGGTGGCACATGAGACAGGGTCCGTTCTGCTCGTTGCAGAGCGCTCACAGGTACTGTTACAGTAGCCCAGGGAGGAGCGGATGGGCAACGAGCTATCCTGCAGGCGCTGTGGGAAGAGGCAAAGCGTCGACGATCTGCGTAACTGGGACGAACGGAAGGCGCAGACGTTTCTGGTCGGAGAAGGATGCCCGCTGTGCCTTGCTGAGCAGAAGAGTCCGCCGGATACCTCGGGGACGACGGCGCGGTCGCTGGAGGATTCCGGCGCGCAGGATGCAAGCGGAGAAGTTCGGGGGAACACGCAAGTCGGCCCGCAGGGCGGTCCAATGGTGGAGCGCATTCGCCGCCTGGCACAACCCAGGCCCTATAAGGAGAACTTCTACGGGCTCGGAGCGCTGGCCGCAGCGGTCGCAGCGCTGGTTTTGCCCACCAGGCCTCAAATGAACCTCGTGGTGGCTCTCGTAGGAGTTGCCCTGGGGCTCTTGGGCCGACGCCGAACCCGGCGCCACCTGTTGGCCACCGCTGGGTTGCTCCTATCCGCGGTTGTGGTGTGGGTGGAGGTGGTGAGGTTTGTGATGGGACACTGAACGCAGCCGCTTCCCGCTCCTCACAATCCGAGGCTTGCCGGTACCTCTCCGCCTACTCCAAGGCTGCTGACCAGACTGAGGCGAACTTGTCACGGGGCGGCAGACTGCAGGGAGGCTTAGGACCAAAGCTTGAGAGGTGCGCTCCCTGAGCGGTCTCCAGAAGAAGCTCACGTGGTGAGGGGAAGGCTTCAGCTCCTATCAAGCAGCGCCGATAGATCGGGGCTCCAAGCGTTGCACTCTAGTGCCAAGAGCCACGGGTTCAAGTCCACTCGGGCGTACCGACACGCACTTTCCCGCTGCACTAGCGGAGATGCCTCCCGCCCTGGTCAGTGTAGAAAGCCCCGACGACGGTACGGCGACGTTTCTCGTGCGGATTGCC
>SL_5KL_010_SEDDRAFT_10000161_pt1 | contig 40099 bp, 35 predicted proteins | sample SodLakKL_010_SED_FD_9118 | JGI IMG/M metagenome (IMG submission 9118)
GGGTGGGGTTTGAGCCCGGGGCCTTTGACGGGAAAGATGGCCAGAATAAAGGAGAAAACCATTCTGATAAAAATGGGCGTTTTGTTCCCTACTCTTGAGTTTATCAGTTGGACCCCTAAAATGAGCATTTCGTTGCCACAAACCCTCTAATAAAGCCAAAGTAGTTTTTCGTCTCCGGAATTTGTAGTGGCAATTTTTATTAAATAAATATCCTCAATATATAGACTTATCCCTTTTTTTGTGGTATAATAATACCATGTTTATTAAAGTTACTACCTCAGGAAAATATCAATACGTTCAGGTCGTTGAATCCTTCAGAGATAAAGAAGGTATTTCAAGGCAAAAAACTATCTTTAACCTCGGCCGCCTTGATCAGATCCAGAATAACCCCAGCTTTCAAAACATTGCCCTAAAACTTTTACAACTCTCAAAAGCCAAAGGGGTTGTTCAATTAGACGATATCTCTGAAGCGAGGATTGTTAAATGGGGCCATGTTGTTTACAAAAAAATATGGGAGGTGTTTGGTTTACATGATCTTTTGCCCCAGATAACAAAGGACACCAAAGTTTCTTTTGACCTTAATGCTGCTACTTTTCTCATGACTGTGCAGCATCTTTTGCAACCCAGAAGTAAACTCCAAACCTTTCAAAAACAAGATGAATATCTGGGATTGGCGGAAGTAAGCTTAAACCACCTTTATAGATCACTGGATCTTTTAAGCGAGCATAAAACCTTCCTGGAAGAAAAGCTCTATGAAAAGAACAGATCGTTATTTAACATGAAGATTGATGTGGTTTTTTATGATGTAACAACCTTCCACTTTGAGAGTGTGAAAGCAGATACCCTGAGAGATTTTGGTTATAGCAAGGATGCCAAGTTTAAAGAAGTTCAGGTTGTTCTGGGGCTTTTAATTGATTGCGAAGGAAGGCCGATAGGTTATGATCTCTTCCCCGGAAACACCTTCGAAGGCCATACCCTGGAGAAAACCCTGGAAAAAATAGGGCAAAGATTTGGGATCAGAAATGTAATCATCGTGGCCGATCGGGGCATCAACAGCAAGCTGAATTTAAAGCGCATCAAGGACAAAGGATATAATTATATTGTAGCTTCTCGGGTTAAGAAAATGAAAAAAGATATCCAGGAAGAGATGTTTGATCCGGAAGGGTACAAAGCTATCAATCCTAAAGATAAGGACGATCCTGAGAGTAAAATTTTATACAAGACCATAGAATATGTTAACCAGGTCAAAGATGAAGACGGCAATAGTTATGAAATTGAAGAAAACCTTGTAGTTACATATTCTCTAAAGAGGGCTAAAAAAGACAAGAGTGACAGGGAAAGACTGATTGAAAAAGCAAGACGCCTTTTAGAGAACAAGGGTCAAATTAAGACTACCAATAAAAGAGGTGGAAAGAAGTTTTTGAAGGAAATCCAGGAAAAAAGTTCGGACTGGATTTTAGATGAAGAAGCCATTGCTAAAGATGAGAGGTTTGATGGGTATTATGGGATACAGACAGATAAAAAGGAAATGCAACCTAAAGAAATCATAAGTGCTTATCAAAACCTTTGGAGAATTGAAGAATCTTTTAAAATAATGAAAAGCACACTTGAGGTAAGGCCGGTATTCCACTGGACTGAACCGAGGATAAAAGGTCATTTTGTTGTTTGTTTCCTGGCTTTTCTCCTGGAGAGAACTTTGGAATTCAGGTTGAAAGAAAACCAGGAAGATGCATCTCCGGAAAAAATTCGAGAGGCTTTGAATTCAATCAGTTTCTCTGAGTTCGAAGTAGATGGAGAAACTTATTTCCTGAAAAACAAAGGCCCAAAACTAAGCAACAAGATCTTGAGGTTATTCAGGATAGGGCCCCCAAAAAACATTGTCAGGAAGGAAGATTTTCCGAGTATATAGTACAAAATCAGAAAAGTAGTGGCAAAATGCACACGTTTCATTTTAACTATTTCGGTACCATGCGGGGTTTGACGATTCAACTGATAAACTCAGGAAAAAGGGAAGGAAACCAGTTGAATTTCTTGGAAATCGGGGAGGTGTCCTATTTTGATTGGGGGAAAAACGGAAAAAGCTTTAATCGAGCTAGCAAAAAGAGAAGCCCTTGGAGATTATGTTCTGCTGGAAAACTGTATTCCGCTCGTTGAGGATCTGGTTCGGGGGATTGAGCAGAGATTTAAAGAACAGAAAAGTAGAAATGATGTTAAACACTTTCTTGCAGATCGCCTTTCTTCAGAAGAACGGCTTTTAGGGATCTGGGTGGGGTTTGAGCCCGGGGCCTTTGACGGGAAAGATGGCCAGAATAAAGGAGAAAACCATTCTGATAAAAATGGGCGTTTTGTTCCCTACTGCTATCGGGATGATAAAGGGGAAATTAATACAATGCCCCTTGAAGAAATTGAAAAGGAAGAATTTTATTCCCAACCCCGGGAAAATAAAAAAATTACCATTCTAAAACCCTTCAGGTTTGAAATAGAAGGGGAAAAAGTTTTAATGACAACAGTTGCCAAACCAATTTATAACAAGGTGAAATTTATTGGGGTTACAGGGGTGGATATCAGGCTGAAAATTGCCAAGGAAATCTTCGAAGACATCCTTTATTTCAAAACCGGTCTCGGGAGCGCCTCTACTGGAGAGTTAAAACAAATGGCATCCAGAGGAGGGAAGAGGGGAAAGAAGGTCCTGAGCCAGGTTGTTCAGGTATTAATAAGCAACCAGAAGGAAATAATGGCTGAAATTCAAAAAGCTGCCGAAGCAATTTGGGAGGCTTCGGAAAAAATTGCCGGTTCCACCGAGGGGCTCTCTGCAAGTACTGAATCCCAGGCGGGATCTGTAGAAGAACTTACTGCTACAATGCAGGAAATGGGGGCCTCAATCCAGGAAGTTGCCGATAATATTCAAAAGACTTCGGAAAATGCGGAGAAGGTTTCAGGATCAATTATAGAGCTTAATAGATCGTTAAATGAAGTTGATCAGAACGTGGAGACAATAGCCGGAGAAGTTGATGCTGTTAAGGATGCTGCTGAAGAAATGGAAAAAACATCAGCGGAATCTTCGGGGAAAACCCGGGAAACCAACCAGGAGATGCAAAAAACACTGGCGATAACCCAGGAAGGAAAAGAATACCTTCAAAAAACCGTTACCGAAATGGAAGGGATAAACCAACTGGTAGGGCAGATGGCAGGTGCTGCAGAAGAACTGGGTGGTTCGGCTGGGAAAATAGGGGAAATAGTGGAATTGATCGATGACATTGCCGAACAAACCAACCTTCTTGCCCTTAATGCGTCCATTGAAGCTGCCAGGGCCGGGGAACACGGTAAAGGTTTTGCTGTTGTTGCTTCCGCGATAAGCGATCTTGCTGATCGCTCCCAGGAGGCTACCGGAGATATAGGCCACTTAATTAAAAGGATTCAAAAAGAAGTGGAGAGTGCTGTAGAAACCAGCCGCAAGGGTAGCGATAGGGTAAAACAGGGAAGCCAGATTGTAATGGAAGCAGGGGAAGCATTTGCTCATATCCATGGAGCGGTAAATGACGTTACAGAAAAAATGGGGGAAATAACCAGGAATATTGAAGGCCAGAATAAACAGAGCATCAGGGTTAAGGAAGCAATCGAGAAAATTAATTCCTTTATGGAAGATATAACCACCAGTACCCAAAAACAGGTGACTAACACAGAAGAAGTGGTGACAATGGTGGAAAAAATGGCCGACCTTGCCCGGGAAGTTGCTGCGGCTTCAGAAGAACAATCGGCTTCAAGCGATGAGGTGGTAAAAACAGTTGAGAATGTGAGCAAAGATGCCGAAGAAAATGCCCGAGCAAGTGAGGAAATTGCTGATTCAGGGGATGACTTGAGAGGACTTTCTAAGGATTTGCTCACCGTTTTAAAACAATTTGCTGTTGAGTAAGAGGAATAGCCAAAAAGATGCTCCCTTTTCAGGGGGCTTTTTTGTTTTCGAATATTGGAATCTCCAGTTTTTGCAGAGAAAAAAGGGGTTTTCAATAAGGCAGATAGTTAAAAAAACAGGCAGGAAAATTTTAATTTTTATTGAAGTCTGATAATAAATATTAACTATAACTTTAAATAGGGGGGGCAAATAAAAATGCAGGAACTGGTTAAGAAAATTGGAGAAAAGGCGAAAAGCTATGAGCAGGATATGGTTCAGTTCTTGCGGGATATTATAGCCATTCCAAGTGAGAGCTGCCAGGAAAAGGAAGTGATCCAGAGGATCAAAGAAGAGATGGAAAAAGTAGGGTTTGATGAGGTAAAAATTGATCCAATGGGAAATGTTCTTGGCCGGATTGGGTCAGGACCTCGGGTAATAGCCTACGATGCCCACATTGACTGTGTAGGTGTTGGTAACCCCGATGAATGGCAGTGGGATCCTTTTCAGGGGAAGATGGAAGATGGAATTATTTATGGAAGGGGAGCCTGTGACCAGAAAAGCGGCATGGCTGCCATGGTTTACGCTGGCAAGGTAATTAAAGACCTGAAATTGCACGAAGAATTCAGCCTTTATTTCGTAGGAAGTGTCCAGGAAGAAGATTGTGATGGCTTATGCTGGCAGTACATTGTCCGAGAGGGTGGTCTTCAGCCGGAATTTGTTGTTATTACCGAACCAACAAACCTTAACATTTACCGGGGGCAAAGGGGCAGGATGGAAATGAAAATTATTACCGAAGGAATTTCCTGCCACGGCAGTGCCCCCGAGCGGGGGGTTAATTCAATCTACAAAATGGCTCCTATCATTCAGGGAATTAAGGAGTTGAATTCCCGCCTGCATGAAGATGAGTTTTTGGGTAAGGGAACAATTGCCATGACCCATATTACCAACGAGACTCCCAGTCTTAATGCGATTCCCAACAGGACAATCGCCTACCTTGACCGTCGCCTTACCGATGGTGAAGATAAAGAATTGGCCATTGGACAGGTTAAAGAAGTTATTGAAAAAGCAGGATCGGAAGCCAGAGTAGAAATGCTTCATTATGATACTCCCAGTTATACGGGCCTGGTTTACCCCACAGAAAAATATTATCCTACCTGGGTTGTTCCCCCCGAACATCCAGTTATCGAAAGTGCAACCAATGCTTTTCAAGAGATGTTTGGGAAAAAACCCAAAGTGGACAAGTGGAATTTCAGCACTAATGGGGTTGCGATAATGGGACTATTAGATATTCCCTCAATTGGTTTTGGTCCGGGAAATGAAATTTACGCCCATACGGTCAACGACCAGGTTCCCATTGAAGACCTCTGGCAGGCTGCTGCTTTTTATGCACATTTGCCCCATAAAGTATAGGGAAAAAATAATGGAGGTGTTTGTATGAATTCAATTTTTAGAGGAAAAGATTTTATTACCACCCAGGAGTGGTCCAAGGATCAACTGGAAACCGTATTTGAGGTTTCCAAAGATTTAAAAATGAAATTTGCCCAGAATGAATACACAGATCACATGCTGCGGGCAAAAACCCTTTTTATGATGTTTTTTGAGCAATCAACAAGGACCAGGAACTCAATTGAAGCGGGGATGACCCAGCTGGGAGGTCATGCCCACGACCTTACCCCGGATAAATTACAGATTTCCCACGGAGAGGTTGCAAGGGATACAGCAAAGGTCCTGTCCCGTTTTGGGCATGGTATCGCCATTCGTTATTGTGATTATGGCATCGGCAACAAGTACTTACGGACCCTGGCTGAAAACTCTGAAATTCCCATTATTAATATGCAGGATGATTTTTACCATCCCCTGCAGGGGCTTGCCGACCTGATGACAATCAGGGAAAAGCTTGGAGACCCGAAAGGTGTTAAGGTGACCATTTCCTGGGCTTATGCCACAAGCCATGCCAAACCCCTTTCTGTTCCCCAGACCCAGGCCCTTCTTTTTACCCGCTATGGTATGGACCTGACCTTTGCTTATCCCAAGGAGTTTCCTTTGATGGAACCAATTATGGAACAGGCAAAAAGAAATGCCGAGGAAAATGGGGGAAGCTTGAAAATAACCCATGATATGGACGAAGGTTTTGCCGACGCCCAGATTGTAATCCCCAAGAGCTGGGGAGGATTTTTGGGAGTAGAAGATCCCTACAGTGAAGAAGGAAAAGCCCAGATGAAAGAAAACCTGGAAAAAAATAAAGACTGGATCTGTGACGAGCGGAGAATGGGCCTTGCTGATAAAAATGCCTATTACATGCATGCCCTTCCTGCCGACAGGGGGAACGAGGTAACGGACCCCGTAATTGATGGGCCCCAGTCCATAGTTTACGATGAGGCTGAAAACCGTCTGCATACTGCCAAAGCAATAATGGCTTTAACAATGGGGGGCAGACCATGAGAATTGATTTAACAATTAATCCTGAAGGTCGGAAAAATGCAATCCAAAGGGCCCGAGAAAAGCAGGTTTTAATTCCCACCATTGCCCAACAAAAAAACCCGGAGTTGGTTCCGGAAAAAATCAAGGAAAAACTCAGGGATGTTGGCCTTTGGGATGTAAATAACCTTAATCTTTTCCGGATAACCTGGAAAAATGAACCAAAGGAAGAAGGAGGCCTTTACGGGGGAGTCAATTACCTGGAAATTCCCCCCGAAATTTCTGGTGTGTCCGCCCGGATTATTGGCCTGGTAGGTAAATGGTTTCCCACAGGGGCCCACAAGGTTGGAGCAACTTTTGGGTGCCTGGTTCCCCGCCTGATTACCGGCCAATTTGACCCAACCAGGGAAAAGGCAGTCTGGCCATCCACCGGAAACTACTGCCGGGGGGGAGCTTATAATTCCGAGCTTTTGGGTTGCGAATCCATTGCAATCCTGCCTGAAGGGATGAGCCGGGAAAGGTTTGAATGGCTTTCACGTATTGCCGGGGAAGTAATTGGAACCCCGGGTACTGAAAGCAATGTTAAGGAAATTTTTGATAAATGCTGGGAACTGCGCAGGACAAGGGATAACGTGGTAATTTTTAACCAGTTTGAAGAACTGGGAAATCACCTCTGGCACTATGAAGTTACCGGAAACGCAATGGCCGAAGTTCTCCGCGAAAAAATGGGACCAAAAGATAGACTTGCGGGGACTATCGTTACTACCGGCTCAGCGGGAACCATGGCAGCGGGAGAGTACCTCAAGGTACTTTACCCGGAAAGCCGTCTGGCTGTAGGAGAAGCCCTGCAGTGTCCTACCCTTCTCCAAAATGGTTATGGAGAACACAGATTGGAAGGGATCGGTGACAAACATGTCCCCTGGATCCACAATGCCCGAAATACGGATATGATTGTTGGAATTGATGATAACGATGTTATGGCTGCAGTCCGGTTATTTAATGAAGAAGAGGGGAAACGCTACCTGGAAAAGCAGGGGGTTAAGCCGGAAGTAATTGAAAAACTCGAACTAATGGGAGTTTCCAGTGTAGCTAATCTTGCAGGGGCAATAAAGATGGCCAAGTACTATGAATTGGGCAGCAACGATTTTATTATGACAGTTTTCACCGATTCCATGGAGCTATACGGATCACGCCTGGAAGAAATGAGAGAAAAAGATGGTGATTTTGATGCTGAAGCAGCAGCAGTTGCCTATCACCGGAACCTCCAGGCGCTGAAAACTGATTATCTTGAAGAACTAACTTATGTTGGGAAAAAAAGGATCCACCAGCTAAAATATTTCACCTGGATCGAACAGCAGGGACGAGAACTGGATGAGCTAAATGCCCAGTGGTACGATTACGATAATTACTGGACGGAATTCAGGAAGCAGGGAGAGGAAATTGACCGTGCTATAAGGGAGTTTAATAAGGAAACCGGACTTCTTTAAGGAAGGGGATATTATGCAGTACGTCGAGGGACTTAGTTGTATTAATTGCGGTAAAACCTATAAACCTGAACCAGAACGTTATCTCTGTACGGATTGTGGAGATAACGGTCTTTTGGAGGTTGGATATAATTATTCAAGGATTAGAAGGGATTGGGATTTAGAAATCCTGGCTGAAAACTCTGATAATACTCACTGGCGTTACCTGCCACTCCTTCCAGTTTATCCGGATACCCCCCGCCCACCCCTTCGGGTGGGGGGAACCCCGATCTACAAAAATAGGCCCCTGGGAGAAGAACTTGGGCTTCAGGAAATATGGATTAAGGATGATGGGCTAAACCCAACCGGGTCTTTAAAGGATCGGGCCTCCTCAATTGCTGTTGTAAAAGCCAGGGAAGCAGGAGTCGGAATTGTTGCCTGTTCTTCAACGGGGAATGCTGCATCATCCCTTGCTGGAAATGCTGCAGCAAGTGGTTTGCAGGCAGTTATCTTTGTACCCAAGAGGGCTCCCGCAGGAAAGGTTGCCCAACTGATGGTCTTTGGAGCCCTGGTTATTTCAGTGGAAGGGAGTTATGGAGAAACTTTTGAATTGTCGGCTTCCTCAATCAATCGCTGGAATTGGTACAATCGAAATGCGGCAATTAATCCATATCTGGTGGAAGGAAAAAAAACAGCAGTCCTGGAATTGCTAGAGCAAATGGGCTGGCAACTCCCCGATTGGATTGTCCTTACTGTTGGTGATGGCTGTACCATTGCAGGGGCAGGAAAAGCCCTAAAAGATCTTAATGAACTCGGCTTTATAAAGAAAAAACCGAGGTTGTTAGGAGTTCAGGCTTCCGGTTGTGCCCCAATAACAAAGGCCTGGAAAGATAATAAACCTCTCCAGGTTTGTGAGGAGAATTCCCTTGCAGATAGCATAGCCGTTGGTAAACCCCGCAACTGGAGAAAGGCAATTCGGGCAATCGAAGAAACCGGGGGAGAAATGGTCAATGTCCCCGATGAAGAAATCCTTGAAATGATGAGCCTTTTGGGTAGAAAAAGTGGTATCTTTGGTGAACCTGCTGGGGTTGCGGGGCTAGCGGGAATAAGGCGAGCAGCTCAGGAAGGGATTATTGGGAAAAAAGAAAAAGTTGCTGTAATAATAACGGGCAACGGATTAAAGGATATTGAAAGTGCCCGCAAAGCTACCTCCGAACCTTACAGTATGCCTCCAGATCTTTCCCGGATGGAAGAAGTGGTGCTGAAGGAGGGATTATCGGAAAAATGAAAAATGAACAGCTGGGGGAGAGGATAAGAGAAAAGAGGCGGGAAAAAGGCATGAGCCTGCAGGATGTAAGTAAAAAGATTGGAAAAACCTCCAGCTTTTTATCCCAGGTGGAACGCAATCTTGTGGAACCCTCCATAACCTCTCTTAGGGAAATTGCCAGGGTTCTTGAGGTACCAATTTTTTACTTCCTGATTGATGATAAGGAATATGACCCCGTGGTCCGGCGGGAGAAAAGGAAAACCCTGCAGTTTCCGGATTATAAATTAACCTTTGAATTACTCTCCCCCGATCTTAACCGAAAAATGGAAGTCCTTGAAGGGCGGATCCCTCCTGGATCTTTTACCTGCCCCCAACCACTGGCTCACGATGGGGAAGAGTGCACCCTTGTAATCAAGGGAAAAATGGAAATTCAAATTGGTGATAAGGTGTATTACCTTGAAGAAGGAGACAGTATTTATTATTACGCTTCAATTCCGCATAAAATAACAAACGTTGGTGAAGAAGAACTTGTATTTGTTTCCTCAATTACTCCACCCCATTTCTAAAGGAGAGGGATGTCGGAAATGCTTTTTAAAAACGGGGAAATTGTCAGCGGGAGCAAAACAATAAAAGGAGATCTTAGGGTTACAGGAGAAAAGATTTCCGAAATAGGCAAAGGGCTAAAACCTTTTTCCGGGGAAGAAATATATGACCTGGAGGGATGTTTCCTTTTCCCCGGGATTATTGACAGCCATACTCATTTTTCCCTGGAAGCAAGGGGCGAAGTAAGTGATGATGATCCCCAAAATGGAGGGTTTTCCGCCCTATGGGGAGGGGTAACAACGGTTATTGACTATGCAGATTTTCTTCCGGGAAGATCATTTAGTGGAAGTATTGAAAAAAGAAAGCAGATATTTAAAGATTGTCCCGTTGATTACCATTTTCACCTGGTATTAAATAAACATTTTGGGGAAAACTGCCTTCAAGGCCTTGAAGAAATCGTATCAATGGGCATTACTTCCCTGAAACTCTTTACAACCTATCCTGAAGCCGGTTATATGCTGGATGAAAATTTGTGGCCCGATATCCTTAATAAATGCAAGGAAATCGGGCTTTTGGTAACTGTTCACGCTGAAGATAATAAAATTGTGGAGGAAAGAACCCAGGCCTACAGGAAGGCAGGTCTTTTGGATTTTAAATTTCATCCCCGCCACCGTCCGGGGGAAGCAGAAGTAGAGGCGGTTAAATGGCTAAGGAAGATGGTGGAAAAAACCCGCTGCCCGGTTTATGTGGTCCATATTTCTACGGGAGGAGCCTGGGAAATAATAAATGAAGCTCGAGAAGCGGGACTGCCCATGCTCGGAGAAACCACCCCCCATTACCTTCTTCTTGATGAAAACCTTTTAAACCATCCCCGGGCTGCCAGAAATATTATGACTCCACCACTCCGGCGGGGAGCAGACCAGGAAATCCTCTGGAAAGGATTGAGTTCGGGAACCATTGATGTTGTTGCTACCGACCACTGTGCTTTTTTGGAAGAACGAAAATTAAAGGCAAAAAACGCCCTGGAGGTCCTCCCGGGAATTCCGGGAGTAGAGACCCTCTTACCCCTTACTTATTCTTATGGGGTTGAAAGCAAACGGTTTTCTCCGCAAAAATTGGTTCAGGTATTAAGTGAGAATCCCGCAAAAATCTTTGGCCTCTACCCTGAAAAGGGAAGCCTGCAAAGGGGAACCGACGCCGATCTTGTGGTTTATGACCCTAAAACCCGCTGGGTTTTAAGAGACGAGGATCTCCATTCTCAGGCAGGATATTCACCCTTTTCAGGGTTGGAAATAAAAGGAAAAGTAAAATTAACAATGCTTAGGGGGGAAGTTAAGGTCAGGGATAATTCCTTTGTGGGAGAAAAAACAGGTGGGAAATTCCTTCGGGGGCAGCGCTTAAGCAAGGAGGGAAATCTTTGAGTACACTGTTATTGGAAAATATAGATTACCTGGTTACGATGGACGAAAAAAGAAGGGAATTAAGGAATTACAGTCTTTTAATCGAGGATGGCGTGATAGTTAAGATAGAAAAGGAAATTCAGCCAGAAAAAGGCTGGGAGGTAATTGATTGTAAAAATAAATGGGTTTTTCCAGGGTTAATTAATACTCACCACCATTTTTACCAGGCTCTTACCAGGTGTTTGGGTGAAGTTCAGGGAGCTGAACTTTTTCCCTGGCTTAAAACCCTTTATCCAATCTGGGCACGGCTAACTCCGGATGGGGTAGTTGCCAGCACTAAAATTGCCCTGGCAGAACTATTAAAAAGCGGTTGTACAACTGCCAGCGATCACCATTATGTTTTTCCCCGGAACCAGGACCCCCACCTGATTGATTGCCAGATTGAAACGGCAAAAGAAATGGGAGTTCGTTTCCACCCGTGTCGGGGGAGCATGTCCCGGGGGGAGGATGAAGGAGGACTGCCGCCCCGGGAAGTCGTCCAGAAAGAAAAGGATATTTTAGATGATTCCCTGAGGTTAATTAACTCCTTTCATGACCCCGCCCCTTATTCCATGTGCCAGATTGTCCTTGCTCCCTGCTCTCCCTTTTCCGTTACTCCAGAACTGCTCAAAGAAACGGCTGTCCTTGCCAGGCAATATGGGGTCAGGTGTCATACCCACCTTGCAGAAACAAAAGATGAAGATGATTACTGCCAGAAGGAACTCGGGATGCGCCCCCTGGAGTTCATGGAAAAAATGGGCTGGACCGGCCAGGATATCTGGTATGCCCACGGGATCCATTTCCGGGAGGATGAACTGGAGGTTCTGGCCAGGACCAAAACCGGTGTTGCCCATTGTCCGGTTTCAAATCAGAAACTTTCTTCTGGAGTGGCCAGGATCCCGGAAATGCTGCAAAAGGGAATTCCGGTAGGGCTTGCCGTTGATGGAAGCGCTTCCAATGACGGATCCAACCTGCTGGTGGAAATGAAAAGCGCCCTATTAATGCACAAGCTGTATTGGGGAATAGATTCCCTGGACTCCCGCCAGGTTTTAGAAATTGCAACCAGGGGAGGAGCCATGCTTTTGGGGAGACCTGACCTTGGTAGTCTTGCTCCCGGACAGGCCGGAGATCTTTTCACGGTGGACCGCATGAAGGTGGGATATGCGGGGGGACAAACGGATCCCGTGACAGCACTTTTAACCTGTGGAGATAGCTTCCAGGCCGATATGACAATAGTTGGAGGGAAAGTCCTGGTCCAGAAAGGAAATTTAAGGAGATTCGATGAGGAGGAGTTAAGCCGGGAGGGCATAAAGCAATCCCGGGCAATGTTAGGGAAAGGGTGATATTATGCTGATAATTGGAAATGGAACTGTGATTACCAACGATCCCGAGCACCCAATAATTGAAGATGGGGGAATAATGATTCGAGACGGGATTATCCAGGAACTTGGACCTACCCACGAGCTAAAGCAGCGCTATCCCCAGGCTTCATTTATTGAAGCAAAGAATAAGGTTGTAATGCCGGGAATGTTGAATTCCCACATGCATTTTTACAGTTCCTTTGCCCTGGGCATGGATTTAAAAACGTCTCCTCCAAAGCATTTTACTCAAATTCTGGAGAAGCTCTGGTGGAGGTTGGACAAGGTTTTACAGGAAGAGGACATATACTATAGCGCCCTGGTTGCAATAATTGATGGAATAAAAAACGGAACCACAACAATTTTGGATCACCATGCCGGCCCCGGGGCAATTCCCGGATCCCTGGACCAGATTGCCAGGGCTTGCACCGAGCTGGGAATCAGGGCCAGCCTTGCTTATGAGGTTTCGGATAGGGATGGAGAAAAAGTTGCGGAACAGGGGATAATGGAAAATGTTCGCTTCTTTGATCGCTGTCAGAAAGAACAAAACCCTTTACTGGCTTCTTCTTTTGGTTTGCACGCTTCCTTTACTCTCTCGGATAAAACCCTTGATAGATGTCTGGAGGCAATTGGAACCAGGGAAATTGGTTTCCACATTCACACTGCCGAGGGAAAGGCCGATCGAGAGGCGTCCCTGGAAAAGCACGGAGTTCCCGTTGTGAAAAGGCTTGACAATTGGGGAGTCTGGAATGATTTAAGCCTGGCAATTCACGGGGTTCACATTGACGAGGAGGAAATGGAAATTTTGAGGGAAAGAAGTACCCCCGTTATCCATAACCCCGAATCGAACATGGGAAATGCTGTAGGAAGGGCTCCGGTGCTAAAAATGCTGGGAAAAGGCCTCCTTGTTGGGATGGGAACAGATGGTTATACAACTGACATGTTTGAGGGAATTAAGGTTGCCAATCTTTTGCATAAACACGGGGAAGCCGATCCTTCTGTTGCCTGGGGAGAAGTCCAGGAAATGGCTTTCACCAATAATATTGAAATAATGGAAAGGCAGTTTGACCAGAAAATAGGAGTAATTGCACCTGGGAATCGGGGAGATGTTATCGTTTTGGATTATACTCCTCGAACTCCAATTACTGCAGAAAATTTTTACATGCATATTCTGATGGGGATATCGGGACGGATGGTGGAGACTGTTCTTGTTGATGGTAGAGTAATCCTAGAAAACCGGGAACTTGTTGGCATTGATGAAACAAAAATTTTCCGAAAAGCCCGGGAGAGGGCAGAGCGGGTTTGGAAGGAAATATAGAGGGGAGAAGTGATTAATGGAGGAAAGAAAGAGGCTTGATGAAAAGGCCATTGTTCTTTACAAACTGGAGGATAGACCCCCATTAATGGAGACAATTCTTCTTGGCCTCCAGCACATGCTTGCAATGTTTGTGGGGATTATTACTCCTCCTTTAATTGTAGCAGGAGCAATTGGACTCGATACTGAAACAACTGCTTTTATTGTATCAATGGCTTTAATTGCTTCAGGAATAGCCACCTGGCTGCAGATTAAAACCCTCGGCCCAATTGGCTCCGGGCTGTTGGGTGTCCACGGGACAAGCTTTACCTTTTTACCTCCAGCAATTTCCGCCGGGCTTGCGGGAGGGTTGCCCCTGATTTTTGGAATGGCCTTAATTACTTCACCCGTAGAAATGGTCCTTTCCAAGTTTGTCGAGCAGGCCCGAAGAATATTTCCCCCTGTTGTTACTGGTTCTGTGGTTATGATGATCGGTCTTAGCCTGATCGGTTCGGGGATGAACGATTTTTTGGGAGGAGTAGGTGCCGAGGATTTTGCCAGTCCCCGTAATATTATCCTGGCCCTTTTTGTTCTCTCGATAATAATTTACTTTAATAGGTTTGGGCGGGGTCTGGCCCGAATTGGAGCGGTTGCAGTTGGTATTATTGTCGGTTACCTTGTAAGTTTGCCCCTGGGGTTGGTTGATTTCGGCCCTGTTGCAGATGCCGGGTGGTTAACCCTTCCCAGGCCGGTAGCCTATGGATTAAGCTTTAGCTGGGCAGCCGTAATTCCATGGGTTGTGGCATATTTCATCACCTCCATTGAAACCATAGGTGACCTTACAGCTACTGCCGAAGCTTCTGGAGAACCCGTTACCGGGAAATTACATAGCAAACGGCTCCGGGGGGGAGTCCTTGCTGATGGAATAGGTTCTGCAATAGCGGCGGTTTTTAACTCGATGCCCAATACAACTTTTTCCCAGAATATTGGAGTAATTCACCTGACCCGAATTGGAAGCAGAGTGGTTGGACTGGCCTGTGGGACCATCCTTCTGGTCCTTGGCTTTTTACCTAAAATTGGGGCCCTGGTAAGTGTAATGCCCAGACCCGTTCTGGGAGGAGCCACCGTTGCAATGTTTGGCCTTGTAGCAACTTCTGGAATCAGAATAGTTTCCCGAGGGGGCCTTACCGAGAGAAATATGTTTATCCTTGCCATTGGCCTTGCCCTGGGTATGGGGGTTCAGTACGTCCCGGAGGCAACCGAGCAATTACCGGGGGTTATTGCAAGTATTTTTGAGCAGCCAATTGCTACCACTGCCATTGTTACCTGTCTTCTTAATCTGATTATTCCCCGAGAAGAAAAGGAGGATGATGCTGATGATAATTGATCTGGGGTATGCGGCCCCGGATTCTCTCCAGAAAGCTCTGCAGATTTTAAAGGAGGACCCTTCCTGCAAGGTTCTGGCGGGGGGGACCGATCTTCTGGTTAAGTTTTATGACGCCCGGGAAAAAATGGGTAATGTTCTTGATATCTCACGACTTGAGGAATTGAAAGGCCTGGAAATAGGCAAAGATAAAATTTTCCTTGGTTCACTAACCTCTCACGAACAGATTTACCGGAACCCTCAATTACAAAAGATTGTGCCCTTTTTGTGCAGGGCTGCAAAAAGTGTTGGGGCCCCTCAAATCAGGCATCAGGGAACATTGGGAGGCAATCTTGCCAATGCATCACCTGCCGCAGATCTGGCCCCACCATTAATTGCTCTTGATGCTGTGGTTTTTCTTGCAGGACCAGAAGGAGAAAGGTCTTTTAAACTGGCAGATTTTTTTACAGGGCCGGGAAAAACAAGGAAAAATCCCGACGAAATAATTTCCGGAGTTGAGTTTGCACTGCCCAAGGGAGATTTCCGGGGAACATTTTTAAAGGTAGGCCAGCGCAGGGCCCTGGCCATTGCCGTTGCAAGTCTTGCAATTGCCCTGAATTTTCAGGATGGAGTGGTAAAAAATATTCGCCTCGCGGCAGGATCAGTTGCTCCAGTTCCTTTGAGGGCAAGAAAAACTGAAAGTATCCTTGAAGGCCAAAAACTGGCAGGACTCCCCCTTGACAAAGCGGCGGACCAATTAAAAAAAGAAGCAAGCCCAATTGATGATATTCGGGGAACAGGGGATTACAGGTCGCAGGTCCTGGGAAACCTTCTCCGCAAAGGGATGTATGAGCTTCTTTCCCAGGAAGGGGTGAGGGAAAATGGCTAAGGTTAAAGTGGAATTCAAGGTTAATGGGAGAGAATATTCCCGGGAGGTTGAAGCTGCAACAAGATTGCTTGACCTGCTCAGGAATGAATTGGGGCTAATCGGGACGAAGGAAGGCTGTGGAAAAGGAGAGTGTGGAACCTGTACTGTTTTAATGGATGGGAAACCGGTTAACTCCTGTCTTGTGCTTGCTCCACAGGCAAATGGTAGAGAAATTTTAACTATTGAGGGATTGAGCTCGGGGGACCGGTTGCATCCCCTGCAGGATGCTTTTATAAAAAAGGGAGCGGTACAGTGTGGCTACTGTACTCCGGGGATACTTATTTCCGCCTATTATCTTTTGAAAAATAATCCCCGGCCTAACCGGGATGATATCAAAGAAGGGATTTCCGGAAACCTTTGCCGTTGTACGGGTTATGTGAAAATTATTGAAGCAATTGAATCTGTAACTGAGGGGAGGGAAGGGCATGAGGAATAGGTACGTTGGGAAAAAAATTGATCGGGTTGACGCCAGGGACAAGGTTACCGGAAAAGCTCTATATTCTGCCGATTTTTACCTTGAGGATATGCTTTATCTAAAAGTTTTACGTGCTCCCCACCCCCATGCCAGAATTAAATCCGTGGATGTGAGCAAAGCAAGGACTATTCCGGGTGTTGCCATGGCAATCTCAGCAAAAGATGTTCCATGGGTTAAGAATTTTGGGATGATTTTCAAGGATCAGGAGGTCCTTGTTAGAGAAAAAACCCGGTACATGGGAGATGCACTGGCCATTGTTGCTGCAGAAACTGAAACCATTGCCAGGCAGGCCCTGGACTATATCGAGGTTGATTATGAACCTTTACCTGTAATTTCTGATCCCCTAAAGGCTTTAGAAAAAGAATCCCCGTATATCCATGAACCCCGGGAAGAAAATTGTGATCCCGGTTTAAATCCCGGAAACCTTCTCTGTACTCATCGCCTGGAGCGGGGAGACCTGGAAAGGGGTTTTTCCGAAGCAGATGTAATTGTGGAAAATGAAATTAGGACTCCCCATATAGAACATGTTGCTCTCCAACCGGAAGCAGGAGTTGCAAAGTATGATAAAGAAACCGGGGTTTGTACCATGTGGGTTGCTACCCAGTGGCTGCATGATATTCAGGCAGATGTGGCTCAGGCCCTGGATATGAAAACAGAACAGGTTCAGATTATCCAGCCTGCCATTGGAGGAGCCTTTGGAAAAAGAGAGGATGTTTCTGTCCATATAATTATTGCTTTAATGGCAATTTTAACCGGAAGACCTGTAAAAATGGAAATGACCCGGGAAGAACTTATGATTACACAAAATAAGCGCCATCCAATTATTTTCCGCCATAAGACCGGCGTGAAAAAAGACGGGACAATTACTGCCTGGAAAGCAGAGGTTATTGGGGATACTGGAGCTTATGCTTCAACCGGGTCTGCGGTAGTCCATCAGGCTTTATACATGTGCACCGGTCCCTATAATGTGCCCAATTTAAGTGGAGTTTCCTATACCGCATACACAAATAACACCTACGCCGGGGCAATGAGGGGTTTTGGGGCAACTCAAGCTGCCTTTGCCTATGAAACTCAGATGGACTGCATTGCCGCAGAACTTGGCCTTGACCCTTTAGAATTCCGCAAGAAAAATGCTTACGAACTGGGCTCAATGACTCCCAATGGCCAGATTCTAACTACAAGTGTCGGTGTAAAAGATACATTAGAGAAAGCAGCAGAGGTCTTCGGGTATAAACCCGATCAGCTTTCCAAAGAGGAAAATGGAAAAATCAGGGGAATAGGAGTTGCATCTTCCATGTTTGGCTGCGGTTACGGAGAGGGATTTCCCGACCATTCTATAGTCGACCTGGAAGTTACCGATGAAGGGAAAATTTTAGTCCACTCTGCAGCAGCAGATGTTGGCCAGGGCATTTTAACTGTGGTTTGCCAGATTGTAGCGGAAGTTCTGGATATTCCCCTTGAACTTGTAGAACTCGCTCCGGGGGATACCCATACCAGTAAAAATGCAGGTTCAACTTCAGCAACCCGGCAAACAATTTTTTCTGGGAATGCCGCCAAGTTAGCAGCTGAGGAACTACTGGGGAAAATTTATCACCGGGCTTCCCTGGAGCTGGTAAAACATCACCCCCAGTTTTTGGTGCAGGAAGGGGAAATAGTTTTACAGGGAACTGAAACCCGGATTTCTCTTGCTGAACTTGCAAAAATAGCCCGAGAAAAAGGAGATCCGCTACATGCCGAAGGGTGCTATTTCCCGAGGACTGATGTTCCCGATGAAGCCACGGGACAGGGGAATCTGGTTTACGTTGCCTATACATTTAATACCCACATTGCCGAGATTGAGATTGATAAATATACAGGAGAAACCAGGGTCCTGCGGGTTGTTGCTGTTCCAGACGTGGGCAGGGTAATTAACCGGATTGGTGTTGAAGGGCAAAGTGAAGGTGGAACGGTTATGGGCGTTGGGATGGCATTGATGGAAAAACAGGTTATTGAAGAAGGAATAACTAAAAATGCTGATCTTTCTACCTACCTGATACCAACTTCTCTGGATATGCCGGAGATAATTACCGAAATAGTTGAAAGTGGTGATGCAGCGGGGCCATACGGGGCAAAGGGAATTGGAGAGCCTGCTCTTTTACCAGCAGCCCCGGCAATTATAAACGCAATTTACAACGCAACAGGGGTCCGGTTTTTTCATACTCCTGTGACCCCGGATCAGGTTTTTAAAGCAATAAAAGACCGGGAAAAGAAAAATTCCTAAAGAAGGTGATTTGTTTGCCTGGAGAAACCGGTTTTTGGATAAATGGGATTGAAAAAGCTATACCAAAGGGAGAAACCAGAAACCTTCTTGAATTCTTGCGGGAAGAAATGAGGCTTTTGGGGTGCAAGGATGGGTGTTCTGAAGGGCACTGTGGTGCCTGCACCGTTATTGTTGATGGGAAAGCCCGTCTGGCCTGTAGAACAATGGTTTCAGAACTTAAAGGTGCCAGGGTGGAAACCATTGAAAACCTGGCTAAAAACGGGGAACTTCATCCACTCCAGGTGGCTTTTTCTGAAACCGGAGCCATTCAGTGCGGCTTTTGTACTCCCGGGATGATTATGTCTGCAAAAGCTCTAATAGATAAAAATCCAGACCCTTCGGAAGAACAAATAAAAAAAGCCCTGCAGGGGAACCTTTGCCGCTGTACCGGTTATATAAAAATAGTTGAGGCGGTAAAACTGGGAGCAAGGTACATTCGTGAACAAAGGGAAGAAAAGGAAAAAGATATTATTGCCCGGGTGGGCGAAAATATAGTAAAAAATGATGCCGTTGCCAAAGCCAGGGGAGAACCATTCTATGTAGATGATCTTTTCCGGGAAAATATGCTTTACGGAAAATTACACCTCAGCAATGAACCCCATGCCCGGTTAATCCAGGTGGATATTGAAGAAGCATTACAGGTTAGAGGAGTAGTTAGGATCCTTACTGCAAAGGATATTCCGGGACGGAATGCCTTCGGCCTTAAAATTCCCCATCAGCCTGTTCTTGCAGGAGACAAGGTTCGTTTTACCGGAGACCCAATAGCCCTTGTACTGGCAGAAAGTAAAGAAGCTGCTAAAGAGGGAGCTGAAAAAATAAAGGTTATCTATGAAAAACTTCCTGCTTACTTCAGCCCCACGGATTCCCTTGAGGAGGGGGCGGAAAAAATCCATGCCGGAGGAAATGTCCTTACAGAATTAAAAATAAAAAAAGGTGACCCGGAAAAGGCAATGCAAGAAGCGGATATTGTTGTAGAAGGCGAATACACCACCCCATTTGGGGAACATGCCTACCTGGAACCCGATGGAGGTCTGGCAGAGTACCTAGATGGTTTAATAACTGTGTGGTGTCCCAACCAGGGGGCTCATCAATTCCGGGAAATGATTGCCGCCAGTCTCAACCTTCCCCTGGAAAAAGTTCGGGTAATAACCACCAAAACCGGGGGTGCTTTTGGAGGGCGGGAAGAACCGACTGTTCAAATTCACTGTGCCCTTGGGGCCATGTTAACGGGGAGGCCGGTAAAAATAATCCTTTCCCGGGAAGAAACAATTAGAATGTCAACTAAAAGACATGCAGCAAAAATGCATTACCGAACGGGTGTTAATAAAGAAGGGAAAATAATTGCCGGAGAGGCAAAAATATACAGCGATACCGGGGCTTATGCTTCACTTGGAGAACCCGTGGCTCTTCGTCATACCGCTTTTGCTATGGGTCCTTATGTGGTTCCAAATGTAAAAGTCCAGACTTTTTCCGTTTATACAAACAATACTCCGGCAGGAGCATTCAGAGGCTTTGGTAGTCCCCAGGTTAACTTTGGGGCAGAATTGCAGATGGACCGAATTGCCCGAAAATTAAATATGGATCCCCTGGAATTCAGACTGAAAAATGCCCTGGAGGAAGGTGAAGCAACAATAACCGGGCATATCCTGGGGGGAGGCGTTGGCTTCAAGGAGTGCCTGAAAAGGTTAAAAGAAACTCTGCAAAAGGAGAAAATTCCCCAACCACAGATTGGCGGGAAAATGGGAATTGGAATCGCAGGAGGATATAAAAACGTTGGGATGGGAGCAGGGTTGCCTGAAAAAACGGGATCTGGTTTGCAGATAAATCCCGATGGAACCCTAACCCTTTTTGTTGGGTGTGTTGATTCCGGGCAGGGCTCAGATACGGCAATGGCCCAGATTGCTTCCGGAGTTTTGAATTGTTTTTTCCGGGATATTAAAGTTGTTTCAGCAGATTCTGCTCTGACTCCTGACGTGGGAGTTACTACCGCTTCGCGGATGGTTTTTTTGAGTGGGAATTCAGTTGCGGGTTGTGCCCGGGAATTTAAAGAAAAACTGATTGGAGAAGTGGCGGAAAAGAAAAAAATTGAGCCTGCCGACTTAGATTTGAAGGGGAGAGATTTTCTTAAAAAATCAACTGGAGATAGGGTTATGACACTCAAGGAACTGGGTAAGTTGATCCCGAATTTACGGCATGATTTTGTTTATCAACCTCCGGAAACTCACCCCCTTTCCCTGGAAGATATTCCAGAAAAACCAATAGAAAAAGGAGAAAATCACCTTCATTTTGCTTACTGTTTTGGAGCCCAGGGGGTTATTGTTGAGGTTAACGAGGGAAAAGGGAAGTTAAAGGTTCATAAGGTTTTTGCCGCCCATGATGTAGGCAGGCAGGTAAATCCCCAGGGAGTTGAAAGCCAGATTCAGGGTGGGGTTGCCATGGGCCTGGGTTATGTCCTCAGTGAAAATTACTTTCTTAAAGATGGATTCCCAGTCCAGAATAACCTGGCTCGCCTCAAGATTTTACGGGCAAGAGATATGCCGGAAGTGGTGTCGATTATAGTTGAGGATAATCATCCTGAAGGACCATTTGGAGCAAAGGGCATGGCAGAGCTTCCCGGCGGACCCGTGGCACCTGCTGTAGTAAATGCCATATATAATATAACCGGAAAGATAATTTCCCGCCTGCCCGTTCAGCCTGAAGACTTTAGGGAAAAGGATGAGTAATAACCAATTTTTTTAGATAGGGGGATTGTTGATGGCTGAAGAAAAGAAGTTGAACAAGGAGGCTGCTCTTTCCGAAGCCTCGGAATGCTTGAAATGCTACCAGGCTCCCTGCCAGGAGAACTGCCCGGCGGGAATAGATATACCCGGGTTTATTAATAAAATAAGGACAGGGGATATTAAGGGAGCCAAAAGGGTTCTTTATGACAAAAACATTTTTTCTGCTACCTGTGCTCTGGTATGCCCTGTTGAAGATCTCTGCCAGGAAAATTGCAACAGGGTGCAGGTAAGCCGGGCAATTTCCATTGGCCAACTCCAGGCTTATGCTGTCGAGGAGGGTGGGGAAATTGAATATCCTGAAGAAACCAAAACCACCCAGCCCAAAAAAATTGCAGTAATAGGTGCTGGCCCTGCCGGGATGAGCGGAGCCTATCAGTTGGCAAGGATAGGCCATAAAGTGGATCTGTTTGAAGCCCAGGATGGGCCGGGGGGAACTCCTTTCTGGGGAATACCTGCATGGCGCCTTCCTCGGGAAACATTGGAAATGGAAATAAAGGAAGTGGAAAAACACCTGAACAATTTAAGGTTCAATACCCGGGTCGGGGTAGATATTTCAGTAGAGGATCTATTGAAGAATTACGATGCTGTTCTTGTTTGTTGTGGTTTGGGAGATGGTGCTGCTTTAAGGATTAAAGGTTCTGAGTTAGAAGGAGCTTTTGATGCAGTAAAATTCCTCAAAGCTTATAATACGGGGGATGATAAAATACCCTCACCTGAAGGAAGGGTTGTTCTTGTTATTGGGGGAGGTAATACTGCAATTGATGCGGCAATGGCTGCCAAAGAAGCAGGAGCGGAAAGGAGTATTATTGTCTATCGCAGGTCCTGGAAGGAAATGCCTGCCTGGAAAGCAGAAATCCGTAAGGCCATTGAGCAGGGTGTGGAATTTTTACTTCAAACAGCTCCCGTGGAAATATTGGGAACCAAAAAAGTAGAGGCCATTAAACTGGTTCCAACTCGCCTAATTCCCCAGGAAGAAGGGAAAAGACCTCGCCCTGTTCCCCTGGAAGGCCATGAATTCGTGTTTCCTGCCGGGATGATTATTTCCGCCCTGGGGCAGCTGGAAAACCCACTGGTTGAAGAATTAAAGGGACAGAAAAAAGTATTTTTTGCGGGAGATGCAGCAGGGGGAGAGGCAACGGTGGTACGGGCAGTAGCGGAAGGGAAAGAAGCCGCAGAAAAAATAATGGCCTTTTTTCAGAGCGATAACGGGGGAGGGGTGTAAACCATGACCGATTTATCTCTTGAGTTTTGCGGAATTAAATATCCTAATCCCTTTGTCCTTGCTGCTGCTCCCACAACGGACAAAGAAGATATGGTTGCCCGGGCTTTTGAAGCAGGTTGGGGCGGAGCAGTTTTAAAGACCACTTCAGTAGAAACAGAGGATGTCAGTCTTGTTTACCCAATGATGGTGGGGATGGATTATGATAATAAAAGGCTGGCGGCCCTGGAAAATATAGACTTGATATCTCACCATCATATTGATGTTGTGGAAAAAAGAGTTCGAGTTTTGAAGAAAGAATTTCCCGACCGGGTTGTTGCTGCCAGCATAATGGGACAGGCCAAAGAACACTGGCAGGAACTGGTTGGGAGATTAGAAGAGGCAGGGGTTGACTTAATCGAGTGCAGCTTTTCCTGTCCCCATGGTATGCCCGAAAAAGGAATGGGAAGTACCATCGGGCAAAACCCAGAACTGGTTGAAAGGACTGCACGGTGGGTTAAGGAAGCTGCAAAAAGGGTTCCTATCGTTATTAAATTAACTCCCCAGATTGCGGATATCACAGTTGCAGCTGAGGCGGTAAAAAAGAGCGGCGCAGATGGAGTCTGTGCAATAAATACCGTTAAAGGTATTCTGGGAGTAGATATTTATGATTTTGTTCCCTACCCCAAAGTTAATGATAAATCAACTATTGGAGGAGTTTCGGGCAGGGCAATTAAACCCGTTGCCCTTCGTTGTGTGGCGGAAATTGCCCGGAGTGTCGATATACCCATTACTGCTTCTGGAGGAATAACCACCTGGAGGGATGCAGTTGAATTCCTGCTTCTGGGTGCCCGGAACCTCCAGGTTTGCACCGCTGCCATGCAGTACGGCTTTGACCTGGTAGATGACCTTAAAGAAGGCCTGGCCAATTACATGGAGGAAATGAACTTTTCCTCCGTGGAACAGATCGTTGGAAAATCCCTACCCAAACTGGTGGATCACGGTTCCTTATCCCGGGAAAACAGGGTAGTTTCAAGGGTAGATGAAGACCGCTGTATCAAGTGTGGAAGGTGCTTTGTAGCCTGTAATGATGGTGGCCATCAGGCAATAACCATAGGAGAGGATAGAATTCCCCAGATTGATGAAGAAGAATGCGTAGGATGCGGTTTTTGTACAACGATTTGCCCGGTTTATTGTCTGGAAATGCAAAAGGTTGAAGAGAAAAATTCTTAAAGAAAGGAAAGAATTTGGGCAAAGGGGAGGGAAAAAGGGCTTATGAAAAAAAAGTTACTGGCCCAGGCTCGGGGAGAAAAAAAAGCCGACCTGGTTTTTAAAAACGGGAAGATCGCTGATATTTTTAACGGGAAACTTGTTGAAGGAAGGGTTGCTGTTTCCGACGGGGTTATCCTGGGAATAGGCGATTACCGGGGAGAGAAAGAAATTGACCTGGAAGGTGGTATCCTTGTCCCCGGTTTTTTTGACGGGCATCTCCACGTAGAAAGTTCCCTGGTTAGTGTAGGAGAGTTTGCTTCCAAAGTAATACCCCTTGGAACCACCTCCATTTATGCTGACCCTCACGAGATAGCGAATGTTTCCGGGAAAGATGGAATAAGGTATATGTTAACGGAAGGGGGAAAATACCCCTGGAATTTTAACTTAATGCTTCCTTCCTGTGTTCCCGCCTCCCCATTTGAAACCCCGGGTGCTGTTCTTGAAGCAGAGGACCTGCAGGAGTTTATGGGAGAGGAAAACGTTTATGGTCTGGGAGAGGTCATGAATTATCCGGGGGTAATAGGCGGGGACGAAAAAATCTGGGCCAAGTTAGAAGCATTTTCTGAACGTTTTAAAGATGGTCATGCCCCCGGGGTTAAGGGGATGGAGTTGAATGCTTACCTTTTAGCTGATATCAGGGCTGACCATGAGGTTACAAGTGCAGAGGAAGCCCGGGAAAAGGTTTCTGCTGGAATGTATGTTATGGTCAGGGAAGCCTCGGGAGCCCACAACCTGGAGGAAACAATTAAGGCTATTGATTTAAATAACAGGGATAGATTTATTCTGGCAACTGACGATCGACATCCCGAAGATTTAATCCGGGAGGGTCATATTAATTATCTGCTGCAAAAGGCGGTTAAGGCAGGTTTGGATCCCCTTCTGGCTTTAAGGCTTGCAACCTTAAACCCTGCAAATGCCTTTGGAGCAAAGAGGCTTGGAGCAATTGCTCCTGGATATCGGGCCGATCTTTTAGTTTTGGAAGACCTGGAAAAATTTAAAGCAAGGGAAGTTTATAAGGATGGAAGGCTTGTAGGAAAAGAAGGTAAAGCACTTTTCCAGGTTCATAAGTCTTCGGAAAAAGAAAATATTAAGAACTCCATAAAAATTGGACCCATAAGTGAAAAAGCCTTAAAACTCCCTTCGGGAAAAAGGTTTCGGGTTATTGAAATGGTTCCGGGACAGATAATCACCCGCCATTTGATTAAAGAGCTAGAGGTGAAAGAGGGACAAATTGCGAATATAATAGAGGAGGATCTCGTTAAACTTGCGGTTGTAGAAAGACACCATGCTTCTGGTAATATTGGGCTGGGGTTGTTAGCGGGACTTGGCCTGAAAAAGGGAGCCCTTGCAGCTTCCATAGCCCACGATTCTCACCACATTATTGTTGCTGGAGTGGACGACAGTTCAATGCTGGGGGCGGTACGGGAAATTGAAAAAATGAACGGTGGTGTAGTTGTTTTTGCAGATAACCAGGTCCAGGCAGCAGTTTCTCTTCCCCTTGCAGGTTTGATGAGCGAAGAACCCATTGAAGAAGTAGCTGAGAAAATGGATTTCCTGAATGAGAAAGCGAAGGGGCTTGGGATCGATGTGGGAAACCCCACAATGGCTTTAAGTTTTCTGGCCCTTCCAGTTATTCCGGAATTAAAGTTGACTGATAAGGGCCTTTTTGACAGCCTTAACTTTCAACCAGTATCACTGGTAGTAGATTGAAGGAGGTGGTAAAACCGGAAAAAAGACATAGAAGATTAACTTATCCTGCATTCTAATCGCAAAGGAGGTACTTAATTAATGGATTTTATTGAACGCCAGTTTCAGCTAAAGGCCAATAAAACCAATCTTAAGACGGAAATTATTGCCGGTATCACTACCTTTATGACAATGGCCTATATTATTTTTGTTAACCCCAGTATTTTAGCTGATGCCGGAATGCCCTGGGAAGGAGTCTTTATGGCAACCATCGCCGGGATTATCCTGGGAACAGTTGCCATGGCATTCTTAACCAACTATCCTTTTGCCCTTGCTTCGGGAATGGGCTTAAACGCGTTTTTTGCTTATACAGTTGTAATTGGAATGGGGGTACCCTGGCAGGTTGCTCTGGGTATTATTTTCCTTGAAGGTATTTTGTTTATTATTCTCAGTATTACACCTGTCCGCCAGATGATTGTTAACAGCATCCCAATGAGCCTTAAGGCTGCAATCAGCGCCGGGATTGGACTCTTTATTGCTTTCATCGGATTGCAAAATGCCGAAATTATTGTTGGGTACGAAGCTACAATGGTTACCATTGGGGACCTGGCTTCGGGACCGCCTCTTGTTGCCCTATTTGGAACCATCGTAATTGGTATCCTTTATGCATTGAAAGTAAAAGGATCTCTGCTCTGGGGTATTCTGGCAGCAACTGTATTTGGAGCATTGCCTGGAATAGGAGTAACCCCGGCATTTGAGGGAATTTTTGCCATGCCCAGTTTAAGTGATTGGGGGCAGGTGTTCGGGCAACTTGATGTAAGGGGAGCAATTGATATCGGATTAATTGGTGTTATTATCGCTTTCCTTTTTGTTGACCTTTTCGATACTGCAGGAACCCTTGTTGGTGTAAGTACCCAGGCAGGTTATCTGGATGAAGAAGGCAACCTCCCTAAAGCCAACCGGGCCCTTCTTGCCGATGCTATCGGAACCACTGGTGGTGCAATATTTGGGACATCAACAGTCACAACCTATATTGAATCCGCTTCGGGTGTCGCAGAAGGCGGTAGGACTGGGTTAACCGGACTTGTAACGGCCTTCCTCTTCCTGCTCTCAATGTTCTTCATGCCCTTAGTGGGTATTGTTCCTGGAGCCGCAACCGCTCCTGCTCTGGTTATAGTGGGAACCATGATGATGAGCAACATCCTTAAGATTGACTGGGATGACTATACCGAAGTTCTCCCTGCTTTTATCTGTATGATTACTATGCCTCTTGCCTACTCAATATCCCACGGAATTGCTCTCGGCTTTATTTTCTATCCAATAATCAAGGTCTTTACCGGCCGAAGCAAAGAGGTGCATCCCCTTATTTACACCCTGGGTGCTCTCTTTATTCTATACTTCATATTCATTGAATAAACAAAAAGGAGGGGGCGACCCCTCCTTTTTTTTCAAAATTTCCTCAAGGACTGGGGGCAAATTTATGGTTGCTGTTGTTCTTCTTGCTGCGGGTTGCGGAAGCCGAATGGAAAAAAATAAACAGACCCTTCCCTGGAAAGAAGGAAAAACCATAATCCAGGCCAGCCTGGAAAATATCCTTGCCTGCACAGAAATAGAAGGTCCGGTCCGAGTAGTTGTTGGGGCGGAATCCATAAGGGTGCAGGAAAATCTGAAAAAATATTCCGATCCTCGTCTTGAGATAGTAAAAAACCCGGATTATTCAAGGGGGATGCTTTCTTCCATTAAAGCCGGTCTGGCCTCTTTGCCGGAAAAAATTGAATGTTTTTTTATCGCTCTTGCCGACCAGCCCATGATTTCTCCCGGAACTTATACCTGCTTGTTGGAGTTATTCCGCCGGGGAAAAGGGAAAATAATTGTCCCTGTTTACAAAAATCAACGGGGGCACCCGGTTTTAATTTCGGTGAGTTTTCTGGAAGAAATTCGGAAAATGCCTGATAGTCCTGAAGGATTGCGGCCCCTGCTCCGACGATATGGTGATATAGTTTTTTGGCAGGAAGTAAACGATCCCGGAATAACAATTGACCTGGACTATCCCGAGGATTATTTTTATTACAGGAGGGAAGAAAAAGAATGAAAAAAGGACCTGTTTTAATTAAGGGAGCGGGAGAGATGGCCTCGGGAGTAGCTCATAAGCTTTTCCGGGCAGGTTTGGATGTGGTGATGAGCGAACTTCCCCAACCCATGGCCGTCAGGAGAGAAGTTTCTTTTGCCCAGGCAATTTTCACCGGGGAACAAACTGTAGAAGGGGTAACGGGTAGCCGGGTTGAAGACCCCAAACATTGCCCGACCATATTAGATCAGGGGTTTATCCCTGTCCTTCCCATATCCATTTCCCGGGAACTCCTAATGGATTTAAAGCCAAGGGCCGTAGTTGATGCCACATTGGCTAAAGAGAAAACCGATACATATTGGGGAGAAGCACCGGTTGTAATCGGTCTCGGTCCGGGCTTCAGGGCTCCCGAGGATGTCCATGCAGTAATTGAAACCCAGCGTGGCCACCACCTGGGAAGAATATATTATCAGGGAGCAGCTGCCCCTAATACGGGGCAGCCAGGAGAAATTCTGGGCTATACCTGGGAAAGAGTGTTGAGAGCACCATCAAAGGGTGAGTTCACTGCCTTTGCTCAAATTGGGGACCAGGTTGAAGCAGGCGATGAAATTGGAGTAATTGATAAACAGGACCTGGTGATTTCGGCAATTCCGGGTGTTGTCAGAGGACTACTTTATTCCGGGTTAATGGTTGAAAAAGATGTTAAACTGGGGGATATTGACCCCAGGGGAGTTAGAGAATATTGCTTTACTATCTCTGACAAAGCCAGAACTATTGCGGGGGGAGTATTGGAGGCGATTCTTTTCCTTGAAAGGCAAAAAAATGTATAACCTGGAAAAAGAAAAAGTAATTTCTTTAATAGGTTCAGGGGGAAAAACCTCAATATCCTTTTATTTAGGCCAATTCTTCTCCAAAAAAGGAGAAAGGGTGGTCTTAACAACTACTACCAGGGTATTCCCCTTTTCAAAAGAAAAAATTCCCCTGATTCTTGAAGAAAACAGAGAAAAAAGGGCAGAGAAGGTAAAAGAATTAATGAAAAACCAATTTTTAATCCAGGTGGGAAAAGATCAGGAGCAAGAAAAAGTAATAGGAATTGAACCCGAGACAGTTGAGGATCTTTTTATCTCTGGAGCTAATCGAGTTATTGTGGAGGCCGATGGCTCGAGGGGGTTGCCTTTTAAGTTTCCGGGTGATTACGAACCGGTCCTTCCCAAACCTTCGGGGTTGGTTATTCTTGTGGTTGGAGCCTGGGCTTTAGGGAAAAAATTTTCTGACGATGTTTTCCACCGGCCGGAGCTTGCCAGGGAGTATTTAGGCTGGAAAGAAGGAGATTTAATTGAGGGGGAACAAATTGTAGAGCTTTTATTGCACAAAAACTCTTATTTGCCCCGGTTAAAAGGGGAGAAAATATGGGTAGTTTTAAATGGGATTAAAGGTCGGTGGCAGGAGAACGAGGCGCAAAGAATTGGAGCCCTTCTTTTTAGAAAAAATGGGATGGAAAAGGTTTGGGCTATTAACCTTGAGGAAAAGCCAATTTTTTGGAAATTGGTGGGTATAAGGCAGGAATAAAAAGAAAATTGTCCAAATATAACAATGTAACTAGTTAGAATAATAAAAATAAGGAGGGGTTTTCTTGAGAAAGTTAGGTTTCCTGGTTTTGGTTTTGGCACTGGTGCTGGGCCTTGGAGGGCAGGCCTTTGCACAAACCTATGTCGTTGGGACCAGCGCGGATTTTCCACCTTTTGAGTATATTGAGGATGGGGAATTTGTAGGATTTGATATGGACCTGATGCGTGCTATTGCAGAAGAAATGGATTTTGAGATTGAATTTAGAGATATCAGTTTTGATTCTTTGATTCCCGGCCTCCGGACGGGAACCATTGATATCGTAATAGCTGCAATGACAATTACCGAAGAAAGGCGTCAGGCAGTTAGCTTTTCTGATCCTTACTATGTTGCAAACCAGAGTGTAATAGTAAAAGAAGGTTTGGACTACGATTTAACCGTCCTTTTTGGCGACAAAAGGATTGGAGCACAAACGGGAACAACTGGAGATCTCTGGGTTACGGAAAGGCTTTATGATGAAGGGATCCTTACCGGCCAGGTAGTTCGATATGAAACCTTTGATCTTGCTATCGAAGATCTGGTAAATGAAAATGTTGATGCTCTGGTTCTTGACCGGCCGGTTGCGGAAAGATTTGTTGAGGACCGTCCCCTGGTTTTAGTTGGCGAGATAATTACCCATGAAGAGTATGGAATAGCAGTAGATCGTGGAAACGATGAACTTTTGGAAAAACTTAACGAAGGTCTGCAAAGAGTTATTGATTCCGGCAAAATGGGAGAATTGATCGATAGATATTTCCAGTAAATTATTTCCCTGCTAAACTAAACAGAGAGGAAGGGATAAACCATCGATAAGCTCCAGTTAGTCTGGGATTCGCTCCCGGCTCTCTGGACGGGGACCAAGGTAACAATTCACCTTACGGTGTTGGGGTTGGGGCTGGGTCTGGCGGTTGCAATTCCGATTTCTTTTCTCCAGATCTTTGCACCCCAACCCTTTCGTTTTCTGGCCTCGGCCTACGAGAGGGTGCTGAGGAGCATACCCCTATTAGTTACCCTGTTTTTATTGTTTTATGGTCTGCCCACATTTGGGATCCGATTGCCCCCCTTTACAGCAGCTGTAATTGGGGTTGGCCTGCGGAGTTCAGCTTACCAATCCCAGATATTCCGGGGAGCAATTCTTTCTATTTCGGAAAACCAGTTCCGGGCTGCCCTTTCAATTGGGATGAATCGAATCAGGGCTTTTCGCCATATAGTTATGCCCCAGGCTTTGAGGCTGGCAATTCCTCCCTGGACCAATGAATTGACCATTGTTCTTAAGGATACTTCAATGGCTTTTGCTCTTGGAGTTGTGGAGCTTGTTCGCCAGGGCCGGTATATTATCGTGGCAACCAGGGAGCCCCTGGTTATCTACCTGACTATTGCGGCAATTTATTTAATTCTCACATTGCTTAGCAACAATACCCTGGGACGTTTGGAGAAGAGACTTAGAATCCCCGGTATTGGCGTAGAGGAGCGTGTTCGATGAATAAAGAAAAAGAGATTGTTCTAAGGATAGAAGATGTGCACAAAAGTTTTGGTGAAAACCACGTCCTTAGAGGAGTTTCAATGGGGATCCGGCGAGGGGAAACCAAAATTTTGATAGGGCCAAGTGGGACGGGGAAAAGCACTCTTTTAACCTGTATTAATATGCTTACCCCTCCGGATGCCGGGAAAATTTGGCTTTTGGAGGACGAAATTACCGGGAGTAAAAGAGTAAATTTACTCAGGCAAAAAATTGGGTTTGTTTTCCAGGACTTTAGTCTTTTTAATCACCTTACAGCCCTGGGAAATGTAAGTATTGGCTTAACCAAGGTCAAGGGAATGGATCGAAAAAAAGCCAGAAAAAAAGCCCTGGAGGAATTGAAACAGGTAGGACTGGAGGAAAAGGCATCATCCTACCCTGCTCAGCTTTCAGGTGGGCAGAAACAACGGGTTGCTATTGCCAGGGCCCTGGCAATGGATCCCCAGTTGATTTTATTTGATGAGCCAACCTCTGCCCTTGACCCGGAATTAATTGGTGAGGTTCTAGGGGTAATGAAAAAACTGGCCAATCAAGGGATGACAATGCTGGTAGTTAGCCATGAAATGGGTTTTGCCCGCTCAGTTGCCGATGAAGTTATTTTCATGGAGGGCGGGGTTATTGTTGAACAGGGACCCCCTGCCCAGCTTTTCAGCAGTCCAAAAGTTGAAAGGACAGGGCAATTTCTCTCTCGATTAAGTGGGCTTTTCGGGGAGGAGGGAGAAAAGTGACTTTCTGGCAGGTAATTCAACAATCCTGGTCGCCTATGCTTGATGGTTTGCAGGTTACAATGCAGCTAACCCTTTTATCAATTGTTTTTGGGCTGGCCCTGGGATTGTTCCTTGCCCTGGGTAAGGTTTACGGATGGAAACCACTTCGCTGGTTTTGCACTGCTTTTATTGAGATAATCAGAGGAACCCCCTTATTAGTCCAGATTTTTATTATATATTTTGGTCTTCCCCCTTACGGGATTCGCCTTTCTCCGCTGGAAGCTGCTGTGATTGCTTTTTCAATAAACAGCGGCGCTTACCAGGCTGAATACCTCCGGGGTGCAATTCAATCAATTCCCAGCGGCCAGATGCAGGCCGCCCTTTCCATGGGAATGACACCCTGGCAGGGAGTAATTTCAATAATAATGCCCCAGGCTTTACGGCGGGTAATTCCTCCCTGGACCAATGAATTCATATATCTTTTAAAATACACTTCCCTGGCTTATATAATCGGGACTCCGGAGTTAATGGCCCAGGCTCGTTTTGTGGCCAGCCGAAATTATGAATATTTCCAGACCTACCTTTTTGCTGCACTAATTTACCTTTCGATTGTTTTGGTTTTTTCAGAGTTTTTTGGGTGGGTTGAAAGGAAATTCCGTATTCCCGGGTTTGAATTTCACAAGTAGGGTAGGGGGTTTTGAAAAATTCTCTGGTATTTTTGGTTCTTTAGTTAAGCTGATGAAGGGAGGTTTTATCAGTTATGTCCGAGAAATATTTTGGGGTTGATATCGGGGGAACAAAGGTTATGCTTGCTCTTGTTACCGCAGAAGGGCTTACCTTAAAAAGAGAAAGAATTGAAACCCGGGCAGAAGAAGGGCCGCGAAAAGTTGTGGAACGGATCGCAGAAACCATGAAAAAGATTATCGGGGGAGAGAAGGTAACAGCGGTAGGTCTTGGGGTTCCCGGGCCAATTGATTTTTCTCGCGGAGTGGTTACCCTTGCTCCAAACCTGGGTTGGAAGAATGTGGCCATAGTTGATCTTTTTGCCGAACACTTTGATTTACCAATATTTTTAGAAAATGATGCCCTGGTTGCAGCCTGGGGGGAGAAAACCCTGGGAGCTGGGAAGGATTTTGACCATTTTATCTATATGACCATAAGTACAGGGATTGGTGGAGGCCTAATTCTAAACGGGAAATTATACCGGGGAGCCTACGGAGCAGGAGGAGAAATCGGACACATGATTATTGATCCTTCAGGGGCAACCTGTGGCTGCGGTAACCAGGGATGTCTTGAAGCCATGGCTTCAGGAAGGGCCTTGGCCCGAATGGGCAGGGAAGCTCTTGAACAGGGACAGTGGCCAGAAGGGCCCAGTCCTGAAGGAATAACTGGCTCTACAATAACAAACTGGGCAAAAGCCGGAGATCAGCCTTCAATTGAAATCCTGGACAGACAGGCCCGTTATCTTGGCCTTGGTATGGCCAACCTTACTCACCTTCTTGATCCTCAAGCCTTTGTCCTGGGAGGGGGAGTGATGAGTGCGGCTGAAATACTCCTTCCCCGCATCCAGGCAGCCCTGGAAGATTACCTGATGCCGGGTTATAGTGAAAGGCTCCAGATCCTTCAGGCAAAGCTTGGAGATATTGGCGGGGCTTTAGGTGCGGCAATGGTTGCAAGGGATTTTGGTCCGAAAAATTAAAAAGCCCCAGCGGGGCTTTAAGGAAGGTCTATTCTAATCAATGCACTTTTGCGTGAATTGGGGAGGTACAAGCCGTCCCCATCCCGGAGGGCAATTCTGCCGGCATGATTTCGGGCCATCTGTGGGGAAATTTTCAATTGCTGGGCCAAAAAAGCCGTGGCTTCTTCCATGTCTTTTACGGGTTGTCCGAAATCGAATAAAATTAGTTCTACCTGATAGTTCAAACCCAAATTATTTAAGGCTGCTTCTGTATTCTCGTAAGGGAGGGGGGAAGTAGCCTTTTCCAGGCCTGCTCCGAAATCCTTGGGACCAGCAGGAGCTACTAGAAAAATATGGCGTTTTGTTTTTTCAATAATTTTTTCCAGGCTACCCTGGTTAACCATTACCCCGGAACCGGAAAAGGAGGAAATGGTTACGTCAAAAATAATTTCGGGGATTTCCTGGGGCCAGGAACCCGGAATAGTTTTTATTTTACCGTTATCCTTTGCCATTTTCTCCAGGTAATTTCTGGGTAGCTCTTCGGGTTCAAGATTATAAAATATTTTCACATAAGAAACCAGCTCACGGGCAAAAAGCCCGGGGCCTGACCCAATATCCAGAACCCTATCTTCTTTTTTCAGGAATGGTTTTATTTTTTCGGTAAAAACCCGGGGATATTCTGACCGCTCCCCGGCTTTTAAATACCAGTACAATCTTTCCCTGGTCCAGTTCATTCTTTGTAAAGCCCCCTTTTCCGGAGAAAATTTTCCAGATGGTTTCGTGTTCTTTGGTTTTCAATTCTATTGATTTCAAGGCCGGGTGTTGATCTTACCCTATCCAGAAATGGGCCTTTTTTATCCTTGATCACACCCAGAACAGGCTGGGGGGAATGAAGTTTTTCCAGAACAATTTCTCTAAAAAAGGATGCCTCCTCTTCAAAAACCCCCAGTTCATCCATTATTATCAAAGGGCAGTGCCCTGATTGCTGGAGAGCACGGACTCCTTTTTGGTTAAAAGTACTCAAAACAGGAGTCCAACGGGGGGAATTTTTTTCCCGGTAAATAACCAGGTCCCTTACCCGGCCAAGGTAGGGTTGTGTCAGCTTATAGGGTTCTTCAAGCAAATTTGCCAGGCGAAATGCTACAGTTTCACCGGAAAGAACCATTCTTTGAACCACAAAGCCACCAATAGGGCCTTTTATAAAAGGAAGGAAGTCAAGAATTAGAGAAGATTTTCCCTGTCGGGGTGGGCCGGTAAGAAAAAAGTTATTGGCCATTGGATCCTCCTGTAGGAAATTTAAATTCAAAGTAATTATTGCACAGGGGGAAGGGAAAGTCAATATTGTCGAAGGGAGGGTAATATTTTGGATACCATATTTTCTTCAATAAAGGAAATGTTGGAACGGGGAGAGGAAGGGTTATTTTTCCTTGATCTTGAAAAAACCCCGGGTTCAATGGCCCTGTATGATATCAGTGGGGAAATAATTGGGGGAAGAAATTTTGTTTCGGAAAACACCAGGGAAAAATTAAGAAATTTGGATGGCCCGGGAATTTTATTAACTGACCAGGGAAAAGTATATGGAGAAATAATTCAACCTTCCCCTGTTTTGGTGATTCTGGGGGGAGGGCACATTGCAAAGCCTCTTTCGGAAATAGGGGAAATAATTGGTATGAAGATCTGGGTGGTGGATGACAGGCCAGATTTTGCTTCTGAAAAGAGGTTTCCCCGGGCGGAAAAAATTTTTGCCGGGGACTATTTAGACTTTTTCAAGAGGGAAAAATTTGGCCGGGAGCACTTCCTGGTAATTGTTACTCGGGGACATAAGCATGATCTAAGTTGTGCTCGTGAAGCCCTCCAAACCCAGGCCTTTTATGTGGGAATGATCGGCAGCAAAAGAAAAACCAATGAGGTTTTTCAAAAGCTTAGAGATGAAGGATTTACAGGTAAAGATATTGAAAGGATTCATGCTCCAATAGGGCTGGACATTGGAGCAGAGACCCCGGGGGAAATCGCGGTAAGCATTGGAGCAGAGTTGATCCAAAAAAAGGCAGGAAAACCGACGGAAGGAAACTGGAAAGAAATAATCCCCCACCTGGAAAAAGGAAGCGCTCTTGCCACAGTTGTGTCTGCCCGGGGTTCAACTCCCCGTGGAACTGGAGCAAGGTTGATTTTAAAGCCCGATGGGTCTCTGGTCGGGACCATTGGGGGAGGGATGGGAGAAGGAAAGGTTTTGGAAAAAGCAATGGAAGTTCAAAAGACGGGGAAACCCATCCTGATGGATTTTGAGCTGGATCAAAATATTGCCTCGGAAGAGGGCATGATTTGTGGAGGTTCTTTTTCCGTGTTTATCCAGCCGGTAATTTAGTTTAAAGAGTCGAGGTGGATTTGGTGTTAAAGGAAAAGCTCAGGCGAATGCCGGCCCAAAGTGGGGTTTATATTTTAAAAGATCAAATGGGAGAAGTCCTTTATGTGGGTAAGGCAAAATCTTTACGCAACCGGGTTCGTTCTTATTTTCAAAAGGGGAATATCTCGCCCAAAACAAGGATGCTTCAGGAGAGAATTGGAGATTTCGAAGTTTACATTACCACAAATGAAGTAGAAGCAATGATTCTTGAAAGCAACCTGATTAAAAAGCATCAGCCACCTTTTAATATCAGGCTTAAGGATGATAAAACCTATCCCTACCTAAAAATAACCCTGCAGGAGGATTTTCCCCGGATAATAAAAACCAGGGAATTTCGCCGGGATGGAGCCCGCTATTTCGGACCATATACAAGTGTGGAAGCGGTAAACAGAACAATAAAATGGCTTCTCCGGCTTTTTCCCCTCCGAACCTGCAAGAGAAAAATTGTGCCCGGAGAAAACTGGGAACGGGCCTGTTTAAACTACCACATTAAAAAATGTTTAGGGCCGTGCATTGGAGCTGTTGATCCCGAGGAGTACCGAGAATGGGTAGAAAAAGTAATTCTTTTTCTGGAAGGAAAGCAAGAAGAACTTTTAGGCCAGGTAAAAAAGGGAATGAAAGAAGCAGCAAAACGACAGGATTTTGAGCAGGCGGCAGAATACCGGGATGCTCTTCAGGCCATGGAAAAGGTAAGAGAAAAACAAGAAGTGGTCTGGAAAGGCGACGAGGAAAAAGATGTCCTGGGTCTTTCCCTGGGAGAAGATCGGGCCTGCATCCAGGTATTCCAAATCAGGCATGGTCGCCTTTTAGGGCGGGAACATTTTTTCTTAGAAGGAACGGGAGAAAGGGAGGCAGGAGAAATCCTAACGGCTTTTTTAAAGCAGTATTATCTGGGGTCAAGGGGAGCTCCCCGGGAGGTGATTTTGCCTGAGGTTCCCGAGGAGAAGGATCTGGTTGCTTCCTGGCTTTCCCGGGAAGCCGGGCACAGGGTAGTCCTTACCGTTCCCCAGAGGGGTAAAAAGGCCAGGTTATTAAAACTTGCCCGGGAAAACGCTGACCATCAGCTTCAGCAAGAAAACCTTTTGGAAGATGAAAAAAGGAAAAAAGAAGAACGGGATTTGAATCAATTACAAAAAGTCCTGGGACTGGAAAAATTCCCTCAGATAATTGAAGGTTTTGATATTTCCAATATTGGGGGAAAAGAGGCGGTTGGATCAATGGTGGTTTTTGTCCACGGGCGCCCGGCAGGCGAGAGGTACAGGCGCTTTAAAATAAAAACTGTGGAAGGAAGCAATGACGTTGCCATGATGGGTGAAGTTCTTGAGCGCCGCCTGGGTCGTTTAAAGGAAGGGGAAGGTGAAATCCCCGATTTGATCCTGATTGACGGGGGTAAAGGGCAGGTTAATAGAGCCCAGAGAGTTCTTAATATGTTTGGAATGGCAGATATCCCCTTAATCGGGCTGGCAAAAAGAGAGGAAGAAATTGTTTTTCCGGGGTCAAAAAAAACAATCAGGTTGGACCTGGGAAACCGCGGTCTTCAACTTCTCCAACAGGTTCGGGATGAGGCTCATCGTTTCGCCCTCGGTTATCACAGGAGGTTGAGGTTAAGGAGCATGACCCATAGCTTGTTGGAGGATATTCCGGGGATTGGACCAAAAAAAAGAAAAGCCCTCCTGGACCATTTTGGTTCCCTTGCAGCTGTCAGGCAGGCAAATATTTTTGAATTAAGCAGGGTTCCGGGAATAAATAAAAAAACTGCAGAGATAATAAGAAATTGGCTACAGGAAAACCTCCAGAATTAAAAAAATTATAATATAAATACAAATTTTTAATATTGATATTAAAAAATTTAATAAAAATCCTTGACAGGGTCCCTTTGGGACCCTATAATAATATTAAGATAATTAAAATTTTCCTTAATAAAATTAAGGGTGAAAGGAGGGGACGAAAATGGCCAATCCGATTGTAGGAAAATGTCCGGTTTGTAATGAGGGAATGAATGTTACCAGGCTGGAGTGTCCCTACTGCCAGACTGCAGTGGAGGGAAAATTCGAGATATGCCGTTTCTGCCGCCTGGGTAAAGATCAGCTCCGCTTTGTGGAAGTTTTTATTAAATCGAGAGGGAACATTAAGGAAGTGGAAAGGGAACTTGGAATTTCTTATCCTACCGTCCGCTCGAAACTGGATAATGTTATTAAAGCTATGGGTTATGACGTTCAAACTGCTCCGGAGGATGAAACCGGCGCAAAACGTCGTGACATTTTGGATATGTTAAATAAAGGTGAAATTACTTCAAAAGAAGCCGTGAAAATGCTTAAGGATCTTTAAAAAAGGAGGTGTTTTTTGTGAGTGAAGAGAGAAAGAAAATTCTGGAGATGCTGGCTGAAGGAAAAGTGAGCCCGGAAGAAGCCGACGATCTCCTGAATACACTGGAGAGGGGAGAAACAAAAACCGTTCCAGAAAGAGCCAGGAGGTTATTAAAGGTTAGGATTAGCGAGGGAGGAAAAGAAAAAGTTAATGTTAACCTTCCCCTTTCCCTGGCCAGGGTTGCCCTGAAATTTGTTCCTGCCGATGCCAAAAAAGAACTGGAAGAACAGGGGATTGATATTGAGGAACTTTTGAGTTCGGTTAGTAGTGAGTTGCAGGACGGAAAGATTGTAGATATCAAGGATGGAGATGACAGCGTAGAGATTTATATTGAATAAGGGGTGGGTGTAATGGTTCGGCTTCCCTGGAAGTATAACTCTTTTTGTCTGGTAAGTTTTAAAAAGGGGAAACGAAGGATTTCTATACCCATACCTCTTTCTCTTGCCCAGGATTTTGTTGAAGCGGTCTGCTGGATTCTTTTCTGGTTATTGAAATTAACCGCAAATACAAAAATCCAGGCCCGGATTAATGAAAATTTACCCTTTACACTTAAGCCCGGGGAATTAATGAGAATATTAAAACTGCCCCACTGGTTTTTTAGTGAGCTCAGATTTTGTGGTTCCCTGGTGCTACTGCGGATCAGGGATGATGATTTTATGCTGGAAGTTAAATTGATTTAAAGGGGGTTTAAAATGAGCTCCAGACAGGACGAAAAACTCATGATATTGAAAATGCTGGACGAGGGAAAGATAACTCTGGAAGAGGCAAACGAACTGCTCGAGGCTCTTTATGAGAGAGGTGAAGAAACCCCGGGAGATGAAGAGTGGTCCAAGGATTTTAAAAAAGGTCTTCAGGGTTTAAAGAATGGAATGGAAAAGGGGATCACTGAAGCCCGGGAAGGTTTTCAGAAAGGTAGAACCGAAATTGAAAAGGAAACAGAGGGGCTCGGGAGTTTTCTGAAAAGCTTTTTTGATTCCTTTTCCACAGGGGTTGTTGGTAGTGGATTTGGTTTTACTGACCAGAAAAAAGGAGAGTTTAGTGGAGAAAAGGTTGAAATTTTTCTGGACACCCGGAACGGTAACATTGAAATCACCGAGAATTCAGGAGATCAATATGAATTGAATATTATTTCCAAAGTTCGTGCCGAAAATGAAGAAAAAGCAAAGCAAAAAAAAGATCGAGGGATAGAAATCCAGGAGAATGGGAATCGTCTCTCCTTTAAGGTTACCGAACGGGAAATCGTGTCTAACCTCCGCCTTTCTCTGCCAAAGAAACACCTTTACAATTTTAACCTGGATACCAGTAATGGCAGGATAGAAGTTTCAGGATTGAACGCTGACAAGGTTGAAGCCGATACCTCCAACGGAAGGGTTGTTTTCCGGGATATGTCCGGGAGAATTTTCCGGGGAGATACCTCCAACGGGAGAATTGAAATGAAAGGTTTGAAGGGCGAGGAGTTCATTGCGGATACTTCTAATGGGAGTATTTACATTCAGGGAGCAGGAAAGGTTTTTAACGCAGATACATCCAATGGGAGTATTACAATAGAGCCAGAAATAAAAGGCGATGCTGAAATAAAAGCCGATACCTCTAACGGTCGGATAAAACTCCACCTTCCCAAAGCCCAGGATTTTGGCTACAGGTTGAATGCAAGTACATCCATGGGAAGCCTGAATATTGAACTCCCAGAAATAGAATACAGCGAACGGCAGGAAACCTATTCTCGCAAAAGGGCTGTCGGAGCAACCCAGGGATACATGGATAAACCCTTTAAGGTCGAGGTTGAAGCCAGCACTTCCATGGGGAGCATCTTTATTGGTTAGAACTTAAGAATTGGAGGAAGAAAATGAAAATGAAGATTGGAATTTTAATTTCCCTGGCTTTAATGCTGGCAGTTTCTTTAACCGGATGCTATGATGTTGGGTATGTTTTAAATCAAAGGATAGATGGAGAACTTGTTGCTGGTCCAAGGGGCTGGGCTGAACTGGATTTTTTCAGCCGCAATGGTTCAATAACGGTAAAGCCAATAGAAGGTTCGGAATTTAAAATCGAAATGGAAATGCGAGTCAGAACCAA